>JADMIO011602971.1_pt1 | contig 10994 bp, 8 predicted proteins | sample 8958161 | NCBI WGS metagenome assembly JADMIO01 (sample SAMN16585339, study PRJNA669376) | soil metagenome | isolation source: Crop rotation soil | place: USA: Cullars Rotation, Alabama | collected 2011 | reverse complement strand
GCGAGCCGGTCCTCCAAACGACGCAACCGCAACGCAGCAAGCGCGACGATCAAACCGACGGCGATCGTCGTCCCGCCCGCAGTGATCGCGATCGAGAGTCGCGCTCCGCCGAACGACTGGTACGCCCGCACGGCGAGGATGCCGATCAGGAGCGGAACCAATATGACCGTCGGCATGAGCCAGCGCATGTGGGAAGCGACGAGCGAGGGTCCCGCCGCGGCGCCGGGCAGTCCATACCGCGGGTGCAGCATCACGATCGCCGAGGCGAGCAAGATCAGCACGAGGGCGGCCTGCAACGAGGTTGCCGCGCTCGCACCCGACGGCTGATAGAGCGGCGACGCGCCGTAGAAGTAACCGAGCGCTGCCACGAGGCCCGCGATCCCGACGCAGACCGAAACGGCCCGCGCCGCCGCCCGGCCGGCCGGGCCCGCCGTTCGGTCTATGGCAAGCGCAGTGCCAAGAAACATAAAGCAGACGGCTTCGAGCACCGACATCCGGGCCGGCATCGCGCTCGCGCCGGCGTCGAGCGAGGGTGGCGTCGGCCAGCGATCGATGCCGAGATCGAGCCCTAGCGCATATTCGGCGAGGGCCGCGGCGCCGAGCAGGACGGCCCCGAGCTCGAACAGCCAGCGTAGAACTGAGGTGCCGAAAACCGGCCGGCCGAGCCCCATTAGCAACGCGAGGCCCAGCAAAGCACTTGCGGCGGCGGAGCCTGGTATCATTACGCCAAAGCTCGGGGCCGGGCTGCGTAGCGACGCGATTCCGTAGCCCCAGCCGACAAGAACCGCGGCGCCGTTGGCGACCACGAGCAAAGAGGCGACCGCGGGAAAGGAGCGAATCCATGCGGCCATATGATTGGCGTGCGGCGCGCCCATCGACGTTCGATTCTGCATGTCGATCGTTAGGGGGTCAAACGTCCTGCGTCGATAGCGCGCGAGTTCCGGTAGAATCACGACCTAACCCAGTTTCGCTGGAGCGCTGAGAAATGGCGAACGTTTTGCTGGTCGACGACGAGCCTGATTTCGTCTCGGCCACGCGCGAGCTGCTGACAATGCACGGGCACAGCGTCGATACCGCGGAGCGGCTCGACGACGCCCGACGTATTCTCGGCAACGACGGCCCGGACGTTTTGCTCCTCGATCTCATGCTGCCTGATGGCAACGGCCTCGAGCTGTTGGAAGAGCTTCGCGGCAGCTCGGTGAAGCGCGTCGTCTTCATCACCGGCCATCCGGGCATCAAGTCGCTGATCAAGAATTTGAGCGGTCCGTCGGTCACTTATCTCACCAAGCCGATCGACAGCCGCGATCTGATGTCCGCGCTCAGCGATGCGCGAATCTCGTCCGCCGGTTCGGGCGATGCCGAACGCGAGCTCGTTCACTTCGGCTTGTTGATCGGCGAGTCGGCGGCGATGCGGGCCGTATACGAGCAGATCGAAAAAGTCGCGCGCACCGACAGCCCGGTACTGATCGTCGGCGAGACCGGCACCGGTAAGGAGCTCGTCGCCGAGGCGATTCACCGTTCGAGCGGACGCACGGGCCGCTTCGTCGCAGTCAACTGCGGCTCGCTCTCGCGCGATCTCGCCGGCAGTGAGCTGTTCGGTCACGAGAAGGGCAGCTTCACCGGTGCGGTGCGCCGCCATCTCGGCTTTTTCAAGCGCGCCGACTCGGGCACGCTGTTCCTCGACGAGCTCGCCGAGATGCCGCTGGAGCTGCAGCCGCATTTCCTGCGCGTCCTCGAGAAGGGCGTCGTGTTACCCGTCGGCAGCGAGCAGGAAGAGCGCGTCGACGCGCGCCTGATCGCCGCCACGAACCGCGACCCGCGCAAGGCGATCACCGACAAAGCGCTGCGCGAAGACCTTTATTTTCGGCTCAGCGTGTTCCCGATCGCTTTGCCGCCGCTGCGCGAGCGCGTCGAGGACGTGCCGCTTCTCGTCGAGCATTTCTTGCACCTCGCAAGCGGGGAGGACTCGCCGCCGCGGCGGTTCTCCGATGCGAGCATGGCGCGGCTCAAGGCCTACCACTGGCCGGGCAACGTGCGCGAGCTGCGGCACGTCGTGCAGCGGGCAACCATCATGTCCGATCCGGATGCGAACGAGCTCGCGCTGCCGGAGCGATTCGAGAGCCCGTTCGGCGAGCAGCGCCAGGGGCTCACGATCGGACGGTCCATTCGCGACGTCGAACGCGAGCTCATCATGCGGACGCTCGAGCACTTGAACGGCGACAAGAAGGCGGCGGCGGAGACGCTCGGTATCAGTCTCAACACGCTGTACAACCGGCTCAACGCTTACGACAACGGCGGCGCGTCGTCCTGACGCACCGCAGCGCGCGGCGCCGCCCGCGTTCGCGTTTCTCAATTCTGCAATTCCTTTTCCGCGCTAGGCCCCGCTCGGCGCGCGGCTGAGCGGTCGGCCCGCTGGCATAGCGCTTGCACCGGCTACCGGCGACCGCGTCACAGCGAGGGTTTTACCCTGAATTGGGATCGTATTAGCGGTCGCGCGGTTTGAATTAGGGGTGCCGCGTTAGCTCGATCCACTGCGTGAAGGAGAGGAACATGAGAAAGCATCTACCGATCTGTGCATTTCTCGCGACGATGTCCCTGGTTGCGGTTCAGGCGTTCGCCGCCGATTCGTCGCAACCGGCCAAGGACTCGTTCATCACGGGCAAGCTCGAGGCAACGTATCTGCTGAATCGCCATCTCAGCGTGTTCACGATTCATCCGGAAACGACCAATGGCGTCGTGCACTTGACCGGCACGGTCGACAGCAACATCGACCGCGATCTCGCCGGCGAGCTCGCCAAGGGGATCGACGGCGTCACGTCGGTCAAGAACGATCTCGTCGTCAAGGCGGGCTCGAGCCAAAGCGGGAACAAGAGCAAAAGCACCGGCTCCAGCCGAACGTTCGGCCAGTTCGTCGACGATGCCACGACGACTGCGATGGTGAAGAGCAAGCTCCTCGCCGATCCGAACATCAAAGGGCTGAAAATCGATGTGGATACGCGCGGCGACGTGGTCACGCTGAGCGGCAAGGTGGGCTCGGCGGAGCAGAAACAGCTCGCGGAGAAGCTTGCGCAAAACGCGGGCGACGTGAAGAGCGTCAAGAACCAGCTCGTGATCGACAAGGGTGTCGGCGGCTCGTGAGAGCTCCGGCAGCGCGCGGCCCAGGGATAGTTAGCCTGCGCGAGAGACGTTCCGTCTAGCGGAGCACGGCGGCGGGCGCCGGCAATGGATTGCAGACGCCCGCCGACCGGCCGCAAATTGGGAGAAGTTACATGATTGCTTGGGCAGCCACATTCCTCGTCATCGCAATCGTCGCGGCCGTGCTCGGGTTCACGGGCATCGCGGGTCTCGCGACCAACATCGCTTGGATACTGTTCGTCGTCGGTCTCATTCTCGCGATCGTGTTCGCGGTGCTGGGCCGGCGAGTAGTCGATTAGCCTCTTCAGGACGAACCAGCTCACGGAGGAGCACGCTATGACAACGTATTCGCTACCCGCTCTGCGGTATGCGCTCGACGCGCTCGAGCCATTGGTCTCGGCGGACACTCTGGAGCTGCACTACCACAAGCATCACGCCGCGTACGTCAAAGGCGCGAACGAGACCGTCGAAGAGCTCGCCGAGAAGCGGCGTGGCGGCTCGTTCAAGGACATCGGCCGGCTCGAGAAGAACTTGGCGTTCAACTTGTCCGGCCACATCCTTCACTCGCTGCTGTGGCGGTGCTTGACGCCCGACGGCGGCGGAAGGCCGAGCGGCCCGTTGGCTGAAGCGATCGACTCGTACTTCGGCGCATTCGACGCATTCAAGGACGAGCTGAGCGCGGTCGCGACGACCGTGCAGGGGTCGGGCTGGGCCGCGCTGTCGTGGGATCCGATGGGAATGCGGCTGATCACGGAGCAAATCCACGATCATCAGAGCAACCACGGCACCGCGACCGTGCCGATCATCGTGATCGACATGTGGGAGCACGCCTACTACTTGCAGCATCAAAACCGCAAGAACGAGTGGGTGGAGAGCTTCTGGAAGCTGGTGGACTGGAAGGAGGCTTCGACTCGGTTCGAGCGCGCGCAGCGCGCGGATCTCGGCCTCCGCTGAGCCGGGCGGCTACGCCCGGTCCTTCCAGTCTTGCCACTCGATCCGATGGGTCTCGACGTAGGCATTGACCGCCTCGCCGATCGTCGCGAAGAACGCGTGCTCGCCGAGCCGTGCGAATAGCTCGAAGCGCTTGAGCTTGTCCTTCACGGGATCCTTCATCTCCGCGAAGCAGAGCTCGATCCCCGCGTTCCTCAAACCGTCCATGAGCTCGGCAAGCGTATCGGCGGCCGTGACATCGACGCTCGTGACCGGCTCGGCCGTCACGATGACCCGGCGCACCGGCGTCGGCGAGCGGACCACCGCCTCGAGCACACGGTCGCGGAACAGCTCGGCGTTCGCGAAGAACAACGGCGCATCCCAACGGAACAGCACGAGCCCGGGCACGAGCCGCGCGTCGGGGTAACGTTTGACGTCGTGGTAGCCATGTACGCCGTCGACGCGGCCGAGCACCGCGAAGTGCGGGCGCCACCCGTCCCAGAGGAACTCGGCGACGGCGATCAGGATTGCGACCCCTATGCCCCAGATCGCGCCGAGAACGGCGACGCCCGCGAAGCACGCAACAGACAGCCAAAATTCCCAGCGCTGAATTCGGTAGATGCGCTTCAGATCCGCGATCTCGATCAGCCCGATCGCGGACGCGATCACGACGGCGGCAAGCGCCGTGTTCGGCAGGTGCTGGAGCAAATTCGGCGCGACGAGCAAAAGCACCGCGATCGCCGCCGCGCCGACCACGCTCGTGAGCTGCGTCTTCGCGCCGGCCGCTTCGGCAACCGGTGTGCGCGAGGAGCTGCTGCTGATGGGGAAGCCCTGGAACAAACCGGCCGCGAGATTCGCCGTGCCGAGTCCAACCATCTCCTGATTCGGGTCCACCGGCGCGCGCAAGCGCGCGGCATACGCACGCGACAGCACGCTCGTGTCGGCGAACGAGACGAGAGCGATCGCAGCGCCGCCGGTGATCACGGGCACGAGCTCGTCGAAACGCGGCAGCGGAATCGCGAGCTTCGGCAGGCCTTGCGGTAACGTGCCGAGCACGGCCAAGCCCGAGCGCTCGCCAAGGTGAAGAGCGGCGACGATCACCGTTGCGGCGACGACCGCGATCAGGATCCCGGGGACCCGCGGGCGGCGCTTGAGAATCAAGATCAGCACGAGCGCGCCGCCGCCGATCGCGAGTGCAACGAGGTTCGTGCGGCCCGCTGCGACTTGCTGGACGATCGCCCACGCTTGGCGCAGCGGCCCCTGCGCTTCGATCTTGAAGCCGAGCAGCTTGGGAATCTGGCTCAGCAGCACGGTCAACGCGATGCCGTTCATGTAGCCGTATCGGATCGGCTTCGAGAGTAGCTCCGTGATGAAGCCGAGACGTGCCAGGCCCGCGACGATGCAGATTGCGCCGGACACGATCGCCATCATCGCGGCGATCGCGATCGCGCGCTCGGGATCGCCCGCCGCGAGCGGCGCGACGACGGCGAGGATCAGCGCGGCGAGCGACGAATCCGGCCCGAGCACGAGTATCCGGCTCGGCCCGAACAGCGCGTACGCCAGCAGCGGAACGATCGTGGCATAGAGGCCATAGATCCCCGGCACGCCCGAGGCCTCGGCATACGCTATGCCGACCGGTACGAGCATCGTCGTGAGCACGAGGCCCGCGACGACGTCGTTGCGCAGCCACGCGACCTCGTAGCGGCGCAGCGTCTCGAGGCCCGGGAGCCAGCGCTCGAGCCCGCCGCCGGTGCGCGCGGAATACCGTTCGATGCGGCCCGAGCTCATTGTCACTCTCCTCGCCAGCTCACGAGCTGGGCTTCGCGCAGATCGATCTCGCGCTCGATTCTCCTGCGCGCCTCGTCCTTGAGGTCGCCGCGCCGATAAAGCTCGTTAACGCGCTGGCGCTCGGCCTCGATCAAGCTGAACTCGATCTGATCGTGCAGCTCTTGCACGGCGCGGTGCTCACCGTCGACCTGCCCGCGGTGCTCGACCCGGCGCAGGCGCTCTCGGTGTTGCGCGCGCAGCCGCTCCAACAGGTCGCGCTCCAGGCGGCGCTCGTCCTTCTCGATTTCGTCGAGCCGCGCGAGCGAGGCTTCGACCGCTTGGCGCCGCGCGATGAACTCCTGAAGCCGGTCGGCAGCATGCTCCTGCATGCCGGCGTTCGCGAGCCCGAGCCAGCGGATCACGCCCGGTAACAGCAGGCCTTGGCCGACGAGCGTCACGAGGATCACGATGAAGGTCAGGAACAAGATCACGTCGCGCTGGGGAAACGGGCTGCCGTCGGCGATGGTGAGCGGGATCGCGAGCGCGGCGGCGAGCGATACGATGCCGCGCACGCCCGTGAACGCGAGCAAGAAAGGATATTGCCAAGGCGGCGACGGATCGCGGCGCGCGAGCGACTTGCTGAGCCAGCGCGGAACGTACGTCGCGGGAAACATCCAGACGAACCGGGCGCCGATGATCACGGCGCAAACCACGAGCGCGGACACGGCGAGATCGCGCGCCGAATAAGAACGCAGGCTCTGGACCAGCGCGTGAGCCTGGAGTCCCGTGACGAGGAACACGAGGCCCTCGAGCAAATAGATCAGCAAGTCCCAGAAGAATATTCCCTGAAGCCGCGTCGCGGCACTGATCAGGCGCAGCCCGTTCCAGCTGATGTAGAGCCCGGTGACCACGGTCGCGAGTACGCCCGAGCCGCCGAACCACTCAGGCGGCCAATACGCGACGTAAGGCGTGAGCAGCGACAGCGTGATCTCGATTCGCGGGTCGCCGACGAGCCGCCGCAAACGCAGCATCAGCCAACCGACTACGAGGCCCCAGACGATTTCGCCGACGATGATCGCGCCGAACGTCTCGGCCGCGGTCGGCGCCGAGAACACCCCGAACGCGACGGCGCCGATCGCGAACCGATAGAGAATCAGCGCGGTCGCGTCGTTCGCGAGTCCCTCGCCCTCGAGCACGACGACCAGCCGCCGCGGCAGCTGCATGCGCCGCGCAATCGACAGCGGCGCGACCGCGTCAGGCGGCGACACGATCGCGCCGAGCACGAACGCGACCGGCCACGGAAAGCTCAGGAGCCAGTGCATCGCAGCGGCGGTCGCGGCCGCGGTGAACAGCACGCAGCCCACGGCGAGCAGCGCGATCGGCCGCAAATTGAACCTGAACTCCCGCCAGCTCATCGCGACCGACGACGAGTAGATGAACGGCGGCAGCACGACGAGCAGCACGAGCTCCGGGGCGAGGTGGATCTCGGGCAAGCCAGGTATCAACGCGAGGATCACGCCCGCGACCACGAGCAGGATCGCGGCCGGGATCTCGAGCGCCCGCGCCGCAACCGCGACGACGGCGACCACCGCGAGCAAGGCGACGACGAGCTCAATGGAATGGACCATCGAAGTGCGCGCGCTCGCGCGCCGGCTGAACGAAAGGGGCGATCTTAGCGTGGTCCCATGCTAGCGCGCTGCGCCGATCCACTATCGCCGCAAGCCTCGCGGCGATTTGTCAGCTCCGTCGCACTCGACTATGGTTCGAGCAGAAGCCGCAAGAGCAAGCGCTATGTCGACAGCCTCGTTCGCGCAACGCGCAATGGCCGGGCTCGCGCTCGGGCTGCTGTTCCTGGCGGCGCCCGGGGCACGCGCCCAATCAGCGACGCAGTCGGACGAGGGCTTCTACGTAGGCGTCGGGTTCGGCACGTCCACGTTCGATCAGAGCAAGGCGGACTTCGACGCGGGCATCACCGCGTCGATTACGGGCAACGGCTTCACGGTGCAGAACCTCGTTTCGGGCCTCGATGCGTCGACCAACGAGCTCCGCGGCTTCTTCGGCTATCGCTTCAACTCCTATTACGGCTTCGAGCTTGCGTTCGCCGACGTCGGCAGCTTGAACTACGCGGCAACGATGACACTGACGAGCGGCGGCCTGTCGTCGCCTTCGCCCGCAACGATCTCGGGCGAGGTGTCGGCCAGGGGTCCAATCCTCTCGGTCATCGGAAGCGTGCCGCTCCGCAAGCGCTGGGAGGTGTTCGGCCGGGGCGGGCTGTTCTACGCCGATACGACGCTCGGCGTGGGCGCGGCGATTGCGGGCGTCGCGAGCTCCTCGAGCATCTCGGCGCACTCGACCGACTGGGTCGTAGGTGTCGGCGGCGCGTTCAACGCGAGCCGCCGGTTCTCGATTCGCCTCGAATACCAAAAGCTCAAAGACATCGGCGACCCGGACCGGACCGGCGAGGGCGACGTCGACGTCGTCGACCTCGGCTTGTCGATTCGGCTCTAGCCCGACAAGCCTTCCTGGAACGGCGCGGCTCGCGCCCGTACGTCACATATTGCGTTGTTGTGTCGTTGCTACCGCTGCAAAGGCTGTGAAGCGTGCGTATCTGAATCTGTCGTTGGATGATTTCATCGCCGACACGAACGGCGACGGCTTTGCGCTCGCGGCCTCATAGGAGCTCGGCAAGAAGGTGTTCTTGCTCGGCGAGTGGCAGGAGCAGAGCTACCACTTCGGTATCGACGGCCATCAGTACGAGCTTGGCGAACGGCCGGTGGTACTTCAAGAAGTCGATGACGCTCGCGTTCGGCGTCGACAGCACGGACAACGTCGACGTCTGGCACCTCGGCTTCCGGGCGGAGTTCTGAGCCTACCGTTCGAGTTCTCGAGCGAGCGGGGCGGCGATGTGCCGCCCCGATTCGCGCGAGCTCTCCGGCTCCGCGCGAGCCCGTACCGGGGATCCGCCCTGCCAATAGCGCGCGAGCCATTCGGCAATCGAATAGTCGGCTATCGAGCGCGCGGCCGTCACCGAGTCGCCCGCCGTCTCGACACGCAAGTCGTAGTAGAGCCGGCGCCCGGCTTGCATCCCGCGCTGCGCGCGAATCGCTCTGATCCACGCCTGCGGAATCTCCACGGGCGCGCGCGCGCCCGCGATGCCGCGCCTCGCGAGCGTGAGCAGGCCGTCTGCCAGCGTGACGCGGTATTCCGTGAACCAAAGACCGCCCGCGGCCCACGCGAACAGCGCGCCGAACGCTGCAAACGCGACGCCGAAGACGCGCGGCGCGCCGCCGATCCAGAGGCCGACTGCGGTCCCGCAAAAGCCGATCGCGACCGCCGTGACGGTCGCGGCGGCCGATCTGTGCTGCGCGCGCAAGAACGTCCAGGACTCGGCGCCGTCAGGGCGCCGCTCGTAGACGATGCCGAGCCGCTCGAGCGCCTGCGCGTCGGGTCGCGCGTCCTCGTCGAGCGGCGGCGAAAGGTCCTGCGCGCGCTCGCCTGCGAACACGGGCAGCTCGAATTGCATCCAGAGGTCGGGGCCGCGGCAGTCGGCTCTCACGTCGAGCAGCCACACGACTTCATCCGGCGCGTCGCTCGCGGTCGCAGGCGGCAGCTCGAGCGGAATCGGCAGGTCGAGCGGAATCGACGCGTACGTCGGCGCAAGCTCGCAACGCTCTCGCGGGATCGTCCAGCGGTTCTGCCACGCGATCCGCTCGCTCGATTCGCCGCTGCGGCCGCGAGCATGGTGCTTCTCGACGCAACTGACCTCCACCGAGAATTCGCGCGCGTCGTCCGCTGCTCCGTCCACGCGAACCGTGCCGCGCAGCCGGCTGCCGAGCGCAATGGGCACTCTTTGCAAGAGCAGCGCCGCGGCCTTGATCCGCCGCGCGCGTAGCCATTGCCGCGCGGCCCAGAATGCGAGGCCCGCACCCGCTGCGGGAAACAGCAGACCGGCCAGCGCGGCGTAGTGCCCCTTCTCGAGCTCCGGCCAAACGAAAATCCCGGTCGGAATCGCGACCACGTTCCAGAGCGCGGCGAAGCCTGCGGCGCCGTAGGCCGATGCGCGTGAAGAGCTGCGGATGTTGCCCGTTGCCCAATCCGTGCGCCAACGCCACGGTTGGGCGGCGTAGCGAGCCTCGAGCTCGCGCTTCTCGGTAAGCTTCTTGGCACCGAGTGTGCCGCCGAGCCCGAGCGCGATGCCGACGCCGCCGAACGCGAGGGCGAAGACGGCCTCGAACGAGAGCAACAAAAGCCGTAGATCCCGGTTCAGCGTCGCGCTCGACGGGCGAGCGGGATCGACGTAGGCCGTCACGTCTCCACTGGCTTGCGCCTGCCTGAGGCTCGCGTAGAGATCCTGCTGAAAGGAACCGATGTTGTCGGCCATTCGAGCGATCGCTACACGATCGCCGGTGTAGGAGTGCCCCGCAAACGAGTAGCGGTACATCGCGCGAACCTGGTACGTGGTCGTGTCGCCGCCGCTTTTCGTGAGATCGAGCGATTCGAGCTCGGCGGGCACCGCTTCCCAGCGCGCCATCCGGGCCCAGCTCCAGACGTCGTCGACCGCCAGGCAGAGGGCCGCGACGCCCACGGCCATGAACGGCAACGCAAAGAGGGCGAGGCAACCTGCGGCGGTTCGATCCCCGGTCTTCGTAATGTCGATTCCCTGTTCCCTGCGCGCGTATTCCGGCGTTTCCGCGCGTCGGGAGCCAGGGCACGGTTCTCAATTTCACGGAGCGCGGGCGGGTCTCGTGCGGTACCCTGCGAGCGCCATGCGCGTCCTGCTCGTCACGCCGCCGATGACTCAGCTCAACACGCCGTATCCCGCTACCGCGTATCTCACGGGCTTCCTGCGCTTGCACGCCGCCGAGCTCGGACTGACCGTGACCCAGTCGGACGCTTCGCTCACGCTGTTCCTGCGGCTGTTCTCATCGGCGCTCGTCGGACGAATGGCGGAAGAGCTGCGCCGGCGGGCGCGCGCGGGACCGACAGGCGACCGCGCGCCTCCGGTGATTGCCCACTTCCTGGCGCACGCGGAGCGCTACGTCGAGACGGTCGGGCCCGCGATCCGCTTCCTGCAACGCCGCGACCCGAGCCTCGCGCTGCGGATCGTAAGCCGCGCTTTTCTGCCCGAAGGGCCGCGCTTCGCGCACCTTCGCCCGCCGTCG
>JADMIO010809427.1_pt1 | contig 10994 bp, 9 predicted proteins | sample 8958161 | NCBI WGS metagenome assembly JADMIO01 (sample SAMN16585339, study PRJNA669376) | soil metagenome | isolation source: Crop rotation soil | place: USA: Cullars Rotation, Alabama | collected 2011 | reverse complement strand
CTTTCCCGCCGCACGTCGCCGTCGCCGTCGCCGTCATCGCCGCACGTCACCGCCCACACCGCGAGCGGCCGCCCGATTCCGTCGTGCCCCCGCGCCGGCTGTGCCGGCGCTTGGCGGGCACCTGCGCGCACAGGCCAAAGGCCGAGCACGCAGGCCGTGCGGCGCCGTGCCCACGTGGGGGCAACTGCATCGCCCTCCAAGAATGATTCGGCTTCCTGCGCACAGGCCAAAGGCCGAACACGCAGGCCGTGCGACGCAGCGCCCACATGGGGGGCAACTGCATCGCCCTCTACTAACGATTCGGCTTCCGATTCCGGAATCGCAGGACAGCCGTAAGCTCGTCCGTCGCGATCCGGCCCACCGCCCGCAACGCTGCGACGCTCGCTTGCGCCGATCGTTTTTGGGGCCGGGGCCCCAAAAACCAACGCGACGTGGCCCCGAAAACCAACGCGACCGAGCAATTGACAGTGGAATGCGGGGAGGCGAGACTTCCGCGACGCGCCCTCGGCGGGCGCGCTTCAGACCGTGTCGAGCCTCCTGCGTATCGAAGTAGCCGGCCAGACCGACGTCGGCCGCAAGCGGGCCCACAACGAGGACAACTTTGCCATCATGGCCGAATACGGCCTGTACGTGGTGGCAGATGGAATGGGTGGTCACGCCTCGGGCGAGATCGCGTCCAAGATGGCGGTCGACACGCTGCACGAGTTCTTCACGGCGACCGCCGACGATCCGGAGCGGACGTGGCCGTACAAGATGGACCGCTCGAAGGGCTACGAGGAGAACCGGCTCGTCACCGGCATCAAGCTCTGTAACCTCCGCATCTACGAGCAAGCGCAGCGCAACGCGAAGCAGCGCGGCATGGGCACGACGCTCGCGGCGCTGTTCGCCGTCGAAGACGGCATCTACGTCGCGCACGTCGGCGACAGCCGCGTCTATCGCATTCGCGAGGGCAGCATCGAGCAGCTCACCGAGGATCACTCGCTGCTCAACGACTACAAGAAGATGAAGCACCTCACGCCCGAGGAAATCGCGAACTTTCCTCACAAGAACGTGATCGTGCGCGCGCTCGGCATGAAGGACACCGTCAAGGTCGACACGCGTTTCGAGGCGCCGCGCGCCGGCGACGCGATGGTGCTCTGCAGCGACGGATTGTGCGGTCCGCTCACGGACGAGCGCGTGCTCGAGCTCGTGCAGCGGGCACCGAATCTCCCGTCCGCGACCCAAGCGCTGATCGACGCCGCGAACGAGAACGGCGGCCCCGACAACATCACCTGCGTGATCGCACGCTGGATCGAGTAGCGACGCCGCGCGGAGGCGCCGGCATCCGCGGGTCTCGGCACGTGTCGCACCTTGTGCGCTAACGCGGCGCGCCCGATTCCCGGCCGGCCCGTTTGACGGCCCCGAGCACGAGGGGCATTCTTGCTCGCAGGGCAGGTCACGATGGGCATTAAGCTGGGCGAAAAAGTCTCCGTAGAAACCCTCACTGTGGAGCTCAGCCGTCCCACGGAGCTGACCCTGAGCGGCACGCTCAGCACGCCGACCGCCCAAACCGAGTTCCGGCGCCTGCTGCAAGATTTGCACGCCCAGATCGTCGCCGCGCGGACGGCCACGTTCGAGGTGAACGTCGAGGCGCTCTCGTTCGTGAACTCCTCGGCGATTCGCGCGTTCGTCGATTGGATTTCGCGCGCCGCCCACGCCGGCTACACGCTCGCCTTCAAGACGAGCCCGACCGTCACGTGGCACCGACTGAGCTTCTCGGTGCTCAAATCGCTCGCTCCTACCACGGTCGAGATCGTCGAAGCGCGTGCGAGCGGAGGTGCCGCATCGTGAGCGTCGCTCCGCAGGCCGAGCAGACGCTGAAGTTGCCGCGACGCGAAGCGGCCGTGGAGGACGCGCGCCGCTTCGCGGAGCTCGCCGTCACCGACTGCACGCCGGAATGCCGTGAGGCCGTGACGCTCGCCGTGTGCGAGCTCGGCGAGAACCTCATCAAGTACAGCGGCAGCTCCGACGAGCTCAACGTCGGCACCATCGGCGTGAGCGTCGAGGACGGGCACGTGCGCGTCCGCGCCGTCAATCGCGTCACGTCGCCGGAGGATGCCGAGCGCGTCACGGAGATCGTGCAAAAGATGACGGTTTCCGACATCAAGGAGCTCTACCGGGCGCGGCTCCAGGAGCTGTTCGCGAATCCCTCGCTCCCGCGCGCTCAGCTCGGCCTCCTGCGCATGGCCTTCGAAGGCGGCTTCCGCCTGTCGTGCAGCTTCGAGGCTCCCCAGCTCCAGATCGTCGCCGAACGACCCTGCACGGGAGAATGACCCGCTCCTCCCGCTTCGGTCGAGCGGCCCGGGCGCTCGCGCTCGCGTGCACTCTGCTGTCGTGCGGGAAGGGCAGCTCCTCGACGGGAGCCGTCGCGGAGCAGAAGCCGGCGGAAGCGCCGCGCACGACGAGCCGCGAGCCGCTCGAAGCCCTGCCCGCGGTGCCTGAGCTCGACCCGCGCGTCGTGGCGCTCGGACGGCGCCTGTTCCACGAGCCGCGCCTCTCGGGTGACAACAAAGTGTCGTGCTCGAGCTGTCACGACTTGGCGAAGGGCGGCGTCGACGCGAAGCCGCTCTCGCTCGGCGTGAGCGGGAAGCTCGGCCTGGTCAACGCGCCGACCGTCTACAATTCTTCGCTGAATTTCGTGCAGTTTTGGGACGGGCGCGCCGCGACGCTCGAGGAGCAGGTCGGCGGCCCCATCACGAATCCGATCGAAATGGGCTCGAGCTGGAGCAAGGTGCTCGCGGCGCTCGCGGGGGACCCGAGCTACGTCGCGGATTTCGCCGCGTTGCCCGGCGGCGTCACGGAAGCGAACGTTCGGCGCGCCATCGCCGATTTCGAGCGCACGCTACTGACGCGTGGCTCGGCGTTCGATCGTTTCCTCGCGGGAGACGAGAAGGCGCTCAGCTCGGAGGCGCGCGCCGGCTACGAGATGTTCAAGTCGGTCGGCTGCATCGCCTGCCACCAGGGCCGCAACGTGGGCGGCAACATGTTCCAACGCTTCGGCGTGCTCGGCGACTACTTCAAGGATCGCGGGCACGTGAGCGACGCCGACTACGGGCGCTACAACGTCACGCACAACGAGTCCGATCGCTACGTGTTCCGCGTGCCGTCGCTGCGCAACGTGATCCACACGGCGCCGTATTTCCACGACGGCTCTGCGGCGACGCTCACGCAAGCCGTGCAGGTGATGGCGCGCTACCAGCTCGGCCGCAAGCTGAGCGACGAGCAGGTGACGGAAATTATTGGCTTTTTGAGCTCACTCTCCGGCGATCAGGCGCCTCCGGGGAGCAAGATTTAGCCATGTCGAGCAAGCGCTGGTTCGTCGTGATCGCCGCGCTCTTCGCGCTGGCGTTCGGCGTCTCGGCATTTTTGTATCTGCGCTCGCGCTCGGCCGATTTCGACGCGCACGCGCGCGCGGTCGAAGGTCTCGGCCGGGTGCGCCACCTCGATCGCCAGCTCTCCGAGCAGGTGCTCGCCGCGCGTTTCGGTCTCTTGAACCAGTACGACCCGCTCACGGGCTCGGAGCTCGAGCTCGTCGCTGCGCTCGCCGCCGTCCACGAGCGCGTCGGTGCCGTGGTCGGCACGACTCCCGAGCTCGAGCGCGCCCTCGTGGAGCTCGACAAGAGCGTGGCCGAGCGGCGCAGCGCCCTCGAGCACTTCAAGGCCGAAAACTCGGTGCTGAAGAACTCGCTGCGTTACTTGCCGACCGCGGCGGAAGAAGTCACGGCGGCGCTCGGGGACAAGGCGAACGGAGCGCGCGGGCACGACATCAATGCGCTGGTTCGCACCGCGCTCGTCTACGATCTCATCGGGGACCGCGGCTCGCGCGAGGCTCACGTGGCGGCCATCGGGCGCCTCGCGGGTGAACGCAGTGATCTCGACGGCGAGGTGGCGACGGATTTCGACCTCCTTTTGGCGCACGCGCGCGTGATCGCCGACCGGCATCCCTCGGTCGACGGCTGGCTCCGGCGCGCCTCGAACGACGACGTGAGCGAGCGCCTGCGCACGGTGGAGCGCGTGTACCAGGGCCTGTTCGGTCAAGCCGCGGCGACCGCCGATCAGTATCGGAAGATCCTGTACGCGTGGTCGATGATTCTGGCCGTCGCGGTCGGGCTCGCGGGACTTCAGCTCCGCAAGGTGTACGCCGGCCTCGAGCGGCGCGTCGCGGCACGCACGGCCGAGCTCAATCGTGCGCTCGACGCGCTCTGGGGCGAGATGAAGCTCGCGCGCCGCATCCAGGAAGCTCTCGTGCCGAGCGCTCCCGTGCTCGCGGGCTGCGACGTCGCCGCCAGCATGAAGCCGGCCGACCAAGTCGGCGGCGACTACTACGACGTCGTGCACACGAAGACGCACGAATGGATCCTGATCGGCGACGTCTCGGGCCACGGCGTTCCGGCCGGCCTCGTCATGATGATGTGCCAGACGGCCGTGCGAGCCACGCTCGCGCAGGACCCGGAAATCATGCCCGATCGCCTGCTCGTGATGGTGAACTCCGTCTTGACGCAGAACATCCGTCAGCTCGGCGAGGACAAGTACATGACCATCACGGCGCTGCGCCGTGACGCCGCCGGCAAGATCGTCTTCGCCGGGGCGCATACGGATCTATTCGTCTATCGCGCCGACACGGACGAGATCGAAACGCTCGAGACCGCGGGCATTTGGCTCGGCCTCAAGCCCGACGCGGACGGCGCCTTCACGACGCGGGAGCTCACACTCCGCAAGCGCGACCTCTTGATCCTGCATACCGACGGCGTGACCGAGGCCACACGCGACGGTCAGATGTTCGACACGAAGGGCATGCGCGCCGCGCTCGCGACCGCCAAGGGCAAGTCGGCGCAGCAGGTGCTCGACGACCTCTTGAAGGCGCTCGAAGGCTTCAAGCTCGACGACGACGCCACGCTGCTCGTGATCCAAGAGCTCGGGGGCGATGCGAGCGACGCGCGGCAAGGGCTTTCGCCGCGGAGCGCGAGCACCCGGCCGCTCGCGTCGTGATAGCGTCGTCGCCCGGTGATTCGTCGGACTCAATTGCATGAGGGCTGGCAGCTCGCCTGCCCGCACTGGCTCGAAGCAGACGGGCGCCGCGGCTACTCCGAGCTCGAGTGGCTGCCCGCGCAGGTTCCCGGCTACGTCCACACCGATTTGACGGCGGCTGGGGTCATCGCCGACCCGTTCGTCGAGCGGAGCGAGCTCGGGGCCCAGTGGATCGACGCCGAGCGCTGGAGCTACCGCACGCTCTTCACGTTCACGCCCGACGCGGCGCTGCCCGTGCGACTGCTCCGCTTCGACGGGCTCGACACGATCGCGAGCGTCTGGCTCGACGGCATCAAGCTCGGCGAGAGCGAGAACATGTTCCTCGCCCTCGAGCTCGACGTGAGCGAACGGCTCGCTCCCGGCACGCACGAGCTGCGCGTCGACTTCGAGCCCGCCGTCGCCGTCGGACGCGAGCGACGGGCACGCTACCTGGCGGGCGAAGGGCTCGCGCGCGACGTGGTGCGCTTCGACGAGCGCGCGTTCGTGCGCAAGGCGCAATACATGTACGGCTGGGATTGGGGGCCGCGCCTCGTGTCGGCCGGTATTTGGCGACCCGTGACGCTCATCGAGCACGCGGGCCGGCTGCTCGACGTAGCCATCGAGCAGAACCACCGCGCTGACGGCTCGGTGGAGCTCTGCGCCTTCTCGGAGCTCGAAGGTGGCGGCGTGGTCGTGCACGAGCTCGAAGGCATCGCGGCGAACGTCCCGGACGGCACGGTCGTGCGCATTGCCGAGCCCGCGCTCTGGTGGCCCACGGGACTCGGCGCCCAGCCGCTCCTCACGCTGAGAAGCCGCTTGTACGCCGCGGGCGATGCCGGCGGACGGGTGCTCGACGAGCGGGTCACGCGCATCGGCCTGCGGCGGATCCGCCTCGTGCGCGAGCCGGATCGGCACGGCGAATCGTTCGAGCTCGAGGTGAACGGGCGCCGCATCTACTGCGTCGGCGGCAACTGGATCCCGGACGACTCGTTCCCGGCGCGCGTCGGTCGCGAACGCCTGCGGCGGCAGCTCGAGCGGGCGCGCGATCTGAACATGAACATGCTCCGCGTGTGGGGCGGAGGGCTCTACGAGAGCGACGACTTCTACGATCTCTGCGACGAACTCGGCCTCCTCGTCTGGCAGGACTTCCCCTACGCGTGCAGCTACTACCCGGACGATGCGGAAGCGCTCAAAGCGGCGCGCCGCGAAGCGCGCGAGAACGTGCGGCGCCTGCGCTCCCACGCGAGCCTCGCGCTCTGGTGCGGCAACAACGAGAACCGGATGATGTTCGAGACCGGATGGGACGATCCCACGCGACACCCGCCCCGCTACTACGGCGACAAGATCTACGACGGCGTCCTCCCGCAAGTGCTCGCCGAGCTCGATCCGAGTCGCCCGTACGTGCCCTCGTCACCCTGGGGCGGCACGGCAGGGACGCTCGCCAACGGCGGCGGCTCGGGCGACCAGCACTACTGGGACGTGTGGCACGGTCGCGGGGACTGGAAGTTTTACGACGACTCGAGCGGTCGCTTCGTCTCCGAGTTCGGCTTTGCCTCGGCACCGAGCGCCGCCGCCTGGAAGCGGATCCTGCCCACGCACGCCGAGCCGGGCGCGCTCGACGTGAGGCACCCGGCCGCGCGCTGGCACGACAAGACGTTGAAGGGTTACGACACCTTCATCGGCTTCGTGGCGCTGCACTACCCGCCGGCGAAAAACCTCGAGGAGTGGACGTACTTCTCGCAGCTGAACCAGCGCGATGCGCTGCGGCACGGCATCGAGCACTTCCGCCGCGGCGACGTCTGCAAGGGCGCGCTCGTCTGGCAGCTCAACGATTGCTGGCCCGTACAAAGCTGGGCGGTGGTCGACAGCGAGGGCCGCTACAAGGCGGCGGCGTTCGAGCTCCGGCGCCTGTTCGCACCCGCCCTCGCCAGCATCGTCATCGACGGCGAGAAGGCGCTGCTCCACGTCGCGCTCGACAATCGCCTCGCGGGCATTACCGAGCCTGCGACGCTCGAAGCCCGCTCGCTCCTCGACGGCCGGCTGGTCGCGCGCGCGGAGGCGCACGTCGAGCTCGCCCCCGGCGAGCGACGCCTCGTCCTCGCGCTCGAGCTCACGGGGCTCCCACGCGAAGAGACACTCGTCACAGCTACTTTTTCTGGGACTAAAACGTTTCGATTGCTGACCGAGCCGAAGCAGGCACGCCTCGTCACACCGCGGCTGGTCGGCACCGTGGAGCCGGGCAGCGTCGTGATCCGAAGCGATCAGCCGGTCGTCGACCTTCACGTCTGGGATCCGACCGGTCAGGCGGTGTTCGACGACGACTTCGTCACGCTTCCGGAAGCGGGCGAGCTGCGGCTGCGCACGAGGGGCACCCCGGGCGACCTCGCCGCGCGGACCCTCGCGGGACGCCACGTCGTCGAGCGATGAGCGCGGCGGCGCGCTACTTCGGCGCCGGGGCGACCACGTTCACGGGCGCAGCTTCGTTCTCGACGCGTGACGGCTGCCCCGAGAGCGGCGCGAGCAACGCGTAGATCACACCGAGCGCGAGCAGCATCAAGATCCCGGTCACGAGGTACGTGTTGACGGGAGGGTGGCGCGCCGTGCTCCAGCCGTCGGCGTAGAACTTCCCTTCGCTGCGCTCGCGCACCTTCTTCTGAAACCCGGCGAGCACGTCGGGAGGCTCGTCGGTGCCGCGCAGGGCCGAGCGCAACGCAGTGCGCAAGCGCTCGTCCTCGACATCGGGAACGTCGTCGGAGGTTTCGCTCATGGTTCCTCGCTCGTCATTCGACCTTCTCGCCCAGCTTCTTGCCGACAGCCGCTTTGAGCATGCCGCGCGCCCGGTGCAGGCGGCTCTTCACGGTCCCTTCGGGGAGGCCCGTGACCTCGCACAGCTCCTCGTAGCTCAAGTCTTCCACGTCTCGCAGCACGAGCACCTCGCGGAAGTCGGCGTCGAGCTCCGCGATGCACGCCTGCACGACCCGTTCGAGCTGGAATCCCTCGACCAGCTGATCGGGGCGCGTCGTCTCGCCCAGCGTAACGCCTTTGCCTTCGCTGAGCGGCAAGCGCTCCGCGGCGGGCTCGAGCTCGTCCTGCTCGCCGGCGTGCCGGCGTGACAAGTACTTCATGCGGTTTTTGCAAAGGTTCACCGCGATTCGGTAGATCCAGGTGCCGAGGCGCGAGTCGCCACGGAACGTGCCGATCGCTTTGAACACCTGCACGAACACCTCTTGCGCCATGTCTTCCGCTTCGTCGCGGCGCCCGAGCATGCGAAAGAGCAAACGAAACACGCGCTGCTCGTAAGCCTGCACGAGCTCGTTGAACGCGCGCTCGTCGCGGGCCAAGAGCCGCTCGATGAAGCGCTGCTCCGTCGTCTCGTCAGGCTCGGTCACGTCAAAGCCCAGGGCAGGGTCCCGGGTAAAGTAGACCGAGCCGCCCGCGCCGTCGCGACCGGAATCGGGCGGAGCCCGGGCACCGGGGCTCGGGCGCGCAAAGCAGCGCAAGGCCATGCACGACCGACAGCGGCCGGGCCCCGGAGGTTCCTGACCGGGGCAGGCGTTATTCGTTGAATCCGTCGCCGAGCGGCGCCGTCCAGTAGTCGAGCACCTGCACGCCCTGGTGCAAGCGCGTGCACTACTGCTAAGCAAGCGTCGGTGGATCGACAGAGGTCACGTGCGACGCAGCTCCTCGCGTCACTCGAGGCGTTCGCGCTGGCCGAGCTCGCGTGCCTCAGCGCGCTCGGGTCGCACACCGCCCGTTACGTCTCGCAGAATCGCGCCCACGCTTCGACGCGCGAGGTTCTGTTTCTAGCGCCCGCACTCGCCGCGCTCCTCGTCTACACGGCGCTTCCGCTCTTGCTTGCGCGACGACCGGCCCTTACTGCGCCGCTCGAGCGCGTCGTGCGCGGCGCCTCACCGCTCCTGTTCCTCTGGATGCTGCCGCCGCTGTTGACGCGCGGCGTCTTCCCCGACCACGAGCTGTTCTTGATGCTCGCGACCTCGGCGCTCGTGCTCGGTACGGAGTACACGCTTCGCCAGGTCGAAAGCCTTCGCGACGTCGCGACGAAGCTCGTGAGCCGCCTCCGACCGCTGTTCGCGGACGGTCTCGCCCTGGCGTTCATTCTAGCGATGCTGGCGTTCGCTTGCTTCGGCAGCATTCGCGTGCACCACAAGTTTTTGACCTCGAACTACGACTTCGGTCTGTTCGAAAATCTGTTCTTTACGACGCTCGGCGGCCAGCACGGCATCGCGTTCGAGCGCCCGTACTTCGCCGAGCACGCCGAGTTCCTCCTCTACCTGCTCGTCCCCATCTATCGGCTGTTCCCCCGCTCGGAGACGCTGCTCGTCCTGCAGTCGTTCTTCATCGTCGGTGCCGCATTTCCGCTCTACCTGCTCGCGCGGCGCTGGCTCAAGAGCGCGTGGCAAGCCCTCGCGCTCGCGACCGTGTACCTCGCGTACCCGTCGGTCCACGGCGCCGTCTTCTACGACTTTCACTTCTTGCCATTGAGCACGTTCTTCGTGCTGTGGGCCGCGTACTTCTACTCACGCCGGTCTTGGCTCGAGTTCTGGCCGAGCGTCGTCCTCGCGATGACGTGCCGCGAGGACGTGGCGCTCGGCATCGGCGCAGTCGGCCTCGGCCTGATTGTGCTGGGGCGCTCGCGCAGGCTCGGTGCGGCCCTCGCGGTGCTCGGCGTGGCGTGGTTCGGGCTCGTGAAGCTCGTCTGGATGGAGCGCTTCGGCAGCCAGGTCTTCTCCGACTATTACGCGGACCTGATCCCGCCCGGCTCGGTCGGATTCGAGTCGGTGATTCGCACGCTCGTCTCGAATCCGCTCTATACGCTGAGCCGAACGCTCACCGACAACAAGCTGGTCCTCGCGCTACATCTGCTGGTGCCGCTCGGGTTCTTGCCGGTGCGTCAGGTGCGGACCTGGCCGCTGTTTTTGCCGGGCTTGATCGTCGTGGGCCTTTCGACGAGCCGCTCGGCGATCAGCGAGTTTCAATTCCACTACTCGATGCACTTCGTACCGTACCTGTTCGTCGCGACCGTGATCGCGCTCGCGGTGCGCAAGCGCGCGTGGCGTGGCCCGGCCATCGCAGCGCTCTTGCTCGGGGCCCTCGTCAGCACGGTGCAGTTCGGTGCTTTCTTCGGCGAGTTCTTCCGCACGAGCTTTCACGACGTGTCCTTCGATTGGACGGACGCCGACGCCGAGCGCGCGAAAAACTTCGCCGCGCTTGCCGCGCAGATCCCGCCCCAGGCGTCCGTGAGCGCCGGCGAATACGAGGGCCCTCACCTTGCTCGTCGCAATGCAATCATGACCGTCAAAGGCGGCCTCGGTAACAAGGAGTACGCCATCTTCAGCTCCCGCAGCCTGCGCTGGGGCGGCGACGTGCAGCTCCGCGAAGCGCTGAAGAGCGGCGACTACGGCGCGCTCGACGTGCGCGGCGACATGGCGCTCTTGAAGCGCGGCGCGTCGACGACGCTGAACGCGAAGGCACTCCGCCTCGTCGATCCGCGACGCTGATCGCGAAGACGGCACGCGGCGCCTACATCGGCGCCTGATGCACCTGAGGGCAAACTCGCGGCCGCCGTTGCGCGCAGAGAGGCTTGCGCCTACTCTGCTTCGTATGGTGCGGCTTAGACTTGGTACGAGCTTGTTCGGTTTGTCGGTAGCGTTCTTGGTTCTTGGTCAGCTCGTCGCGGGTTGCGACTCGAAGTCGAATAGCGACGACGACGACGATGACGCGGGCTCGAGTGGCGAGGATGGCTCGAAGGGAGGCTCTTCGCCGTCCAACGGCGGCACGACCGGCAAGGGCGGCACCCTTCAACAACCGTCGACCGGGGGCACGAACCCAGGGGGCGGCAACGGCACGGGCGGCAGCGGCACGGGCGGGGACGGTGCGACGGGCGGCGGCAGTGCAAGCGGTGGTAACGGCACGGGCGGCAGGGAAAG
>JADMIO011482895.1_pt1 | contig 10995 bp, 6 predicted proteins | sample 8958161 | NCBI WGS metagenome assembly JADMIO01 (sample SAMN16585339, study PRJNA669376) | soil metagenome | isolation source: Crop rotation soil | place: USA: Cullars Rotation, Alabama | collected 2011 | reverse complement strand
CCGCGACTTCAAGTCACGTGAATTCCAAGCTTCGGATCCCACTGTGCTGGAAAGAAAGTTGAAACAGCTCCATCCGTTTCCTGGATGCTGAACAAATAAATTCCAGGTGGAAAGTCAGGCAGGAATATTTTCGATGGGATGGTGATTTCTGTTGGATTAAATACCAGGTGGCCAAACATGTCATAGCCTTGCATCTGAACATTCCGGAATTCTCCCGATCTGGATTCCACCTCCACGAATTCCTCAAAAGGGTTTGGATTCATTGACAGGTCAGCCTTATGTTGATTTTGCTCTTCTTTGAGGCTGGTAGGCAGTATCTCAATCCAATGACATACGCTGTCAGAAGCATATTCATTGCTGACAGTCAGGCACACATGATAGTACCCAGGCTCAAAAGTATGGAGCGGACTTGGTGTCGTGCTGGTGTTCCCATCATCAAAGTCCCAATACCAATCCTTCGGGTCATAAAAAGAAAGATCGGTAAATCGAATAGTCTTCCATAGTCCGGGTTGATCTTCCTCATATCGCCATCGCGCTACCGGTAGATTGTTTAATCCTAAAGTATCACAGGGACTGTCGTCCAGGGGGCCCAGGCGGAAGTTTGGGATGTTAGGCATTGTCCTTGCATTCCACTTATTTAGAAAAATATGATGTTGAAGAAACCGACAATCAGGCGAAGACAGATCGGGTCTGTCTATGACATGAAAGCGCTTGCTACCACCTGAGGAAGGAGCAATATAAATTCGTCCATCCGGGGCAAGGTTCATAGGAGCAAAACTAGTAGCAAACCATCCTGGCTCAATAAACCCATCAAAAGTGTCCACTAGAGTCTGTGAAGAGGCGATGTCACTTTCCCATAGATCCCATTGCCATAGATGAGTATTATCGTCAGCGTATAAGTATCGCTCATTCGGTGAAAATGCCACACCGGTAAAATAACCGGCTTCTGTATGAAATGTATTGGTCAGGTCAAGGTTTCCGGTACATCGGTCAAAGGTGAACAAAGAAATAAATTGGCCTTCTTCCAGTGTTGTAGCATCCATGCGGGCGAAATAATTCCCCAAAATCGAAAAAGCTGGTTTGCCTAATCCATATTTTACCACCGAACCCAGATCCCCCACATGATCTAAGTGAATTCCATCCGGATCTAAAATATATGCATAATAGTGTGGAGAATCATCTTCAAAGGTGAGTATCCACCAATCTCTTCCATTAGCGTGCCGGCAGGCGTTTATGGTCGCTGTGAGCCCGGGATGCTCAGGCTCAATCAAAACATCTTTGGACAATTCAGTAAAAGTGCCATTCCCATTCATTCTCACCCTGGCTTCCAAATATTTGGATACCTGGAAACCAAGTGTGGGATGAGGGATAGCAAAATGATATATAATTGAATATTCGTCCTGGTGCAGGGGAACAGGCAAGATTAATGCCCCATCATGAAAGGGAAACCCCACCGCACCTAAATCGCTGCTGTACCAGTAGTTCCAATATCCTTCAGGATCGGGGTCATATGCAATTTGATGAATTATAGTATCGCCGCCTCGCCCATACACCTGCATTCCATTTGTCCAGATAATGGCATTGCCGCCAGCGTCGCAAATATTGGCTGCTGTTTCTGTTAAAGACATCATTTCATCAAAGTGCCACTCTATCTTCAAATTTGAATTAGCGAATTTGAGATGCATCACACTAAAGTCAGGGCTTCCTCCGCTAAAATATCCTATCACCCAGGTGTCTCCTTCCTGCTGAGCATTGATTTGAAAAATGAATAAAAAATAGAAAAGCAAAATGTTGAAATAAGGCAAGGTCATGATCTGTTTTCTTCTTTAACATAAAGTATCTGATCCGAATATATTAAAACGATACGGAAAGACAGAGCAAAGCCCGATTTAACCTGTTTGAACAGGCAGAATATTGTTCCATATCTGCTGACAACACAGCTTTTCCTACCTTAAGGTCATGAAAAAGAAGAAAGATCATCGCCCAACTCAATGGGTACAGCTAACCCGAATGCTTAACAAGGTCTTTGTATGCTGCTTCCTTCTTTTCTTGCTTTTGCTGATAGCGGTATCATGCAAAACGACCAGCACACCAAAATCAACAATTACTTTGCCATACCAGCACCAGGTAGACAGTGTGATGGCCCTGATGACACTGGAAGAAAAGATCGGACAGATGACGTTGTTCACTACGGATTGGGAATCGACCGGACCATCGATCAGGGCAGGATATGAAAACGATGTGCGCAATGGAAACTGTGGCGCACTCTTCAATAGTCACACGGTAGCATTCACACGACGGTTGCAGGATATTGCTGTTAAGGAAAGCAGGCTGCATATTCCATTGATCTTTGGGTATGATGTGATCCATGGATATAAAACCATCTTTCCTATTCCGCTTGCAGAATCTTGTAGCTGGGATTTAGCCGCTATGGAGAATACGGCTTCGATTGCTGCGAAAGAAGCATCGGCAGCGGGATTGCATTGGACATTTGCACCGATGGTCGATATTTCCAGGGATCCACGATGGGGAAGAGTGATGGAAGGTGCTGGAGAGGATACTTACCTCGGGAGTCTTATTGCTGCAGCACGAGTGAAAGGTTTTCAGGGTGACAACTTTGATCATGCCGATAAACTAATGGCCTGTATCAAGCACTTCGCCGGTTATGGCGCACCCATTGCAGGAAGAGATTACAATACAGTGGATATGACGGAGCGGACTTTCCGTGATTTTTATCTCCCTACCTACATTTCCGGGGTTAAAGCAGGAGCGATGACCATCATGACTTCGTTTAATGAATTGGATGGTGTTCCTTCTTCCGGAAATAAGTGGTTGTTAGATGATGTATTGAGAAAGGAAAACGGCTTCCATGGTTTTATTGTTACAGATTATACGAGCATCAACGAAATGGTCAATCACGGTTACTCAAAGGATGATGCACAAGCGGGCGAACAAGCCGCCATTGCCGGAGTAGATATGGATATGCAAGGGGCAGTTTATCAACGGTTCCTGAAAAATTCAATTGAAACCGGAAAAGTACCAATGCAAAAAGTAGACGATGCAGTACGTCGTATTCTTACTGCTAAATTCGAACTTGGGCTTTTTAAAGATCCTTACCGTTTTTGCAATGAGCAGCGAGAAAAGGAAAACATTTTCACGCCGGCAAACCAGCAAGCAGCACTGGAGATGGCGCACAAATCCATCGTCTTACTTAAAAATGAAAACAATGTTCTTCCATTAACGAATAAAAAAACAATTGCACTCATTGGTCCACTTGCATCGGACGGAGCTCAACTCATTGGTGCCTGGAGTGGTGCAGGTGAAGGGGATAAATGTGTCAGTGTGCTGACTGCATTTCAAAATCGCGCCAAAAAAGATGGCTTCACTTTATTGCATGCAAACGGAACTGATATTTCCGGAATGGATAAAAAAGGATTTAGTGAAGCTTTGGCTGCAGCTAGTCAATCCGATGTCATCATTGCCGTAGTTGGCGAATCAAGAGAAATGAGCGGTGAGGCTGCAGTCCGTGCAGATCTTGGATTGCCTGGTATGCAACAACAATTAGTAGAAGAATTAGTAGCTACGGGGAAGCCTGTCGTGGTGTTATTAATGAATGGACGCCCATTGATCATTCCTTGGATTGCAGAACATGCGAATGCAGTGGTAGAAACATGGTATGCAGGTACACAAGGTGGCCCCGCGATTGCAGACATCCTTTTTGGAGATTACAATCCTTCAGCCAAACTCACGATGACCTTTCCCCGCTCCATGGGACAAGTGCCATTGTTTTATAATGAAAAGAATACGGGTCGTCCTTATGATCCAACGACAAAATATAACACACGTTATCTCGATGTACCGAATACGCCACAGTATCCGTTTGGATTTGGATTGAGCTATACGACTTTCAAATATGATTCGCTACAAATCGCCCCCTTGCCCCCTGGTGGGGGTGTTGAGTTCTCGATGAAAGACACGGTGACCGCATCGATTAAAATTACAAATACCGGAAAGCGGAGTGGTGAAGAGATCGTGCAACTCTATGTTCGTGATTTAGTAGGAAGTGTAACACGTCCTGTGAAAGAGTTGAAAGGATTCAAAAAGATAAAACTCGAACCCGGAGGCAGTCAAACAGTGACCTTTAAGCTCACGGCAGATCAACTTCGGTTTTATACTGCGGATATGACCTACAAAGCAGAACCCGGCGATTTCTGGATCATGGTTGGACCAGATTCAGAGCGCCTACAGAAAAAGCAAATTCGCCTTGTCGAATAAGTCAGTCTATTGTAATTTGATTGTGATTTCAGGACTTGTGATACTCTGAGTATGAAAACTAACCTCTACTACGCTTTACTTTTTTTGCTTCTCTTCATTGCTACGGGTATGCATGCCCAAACGTCGGTGACCGGGACGGTGCTGGATGCGACTACCGGCGATCCCATGGTGGGCGTGACGATCCAGGAAGCTGAGACCGATAAGGGAACCATTACTGACCTGGATGGTCATTTTGAAATAACGGTCACCAGCGCTGACCCGACGCTGATCTTCCGATACACTGGTTATGCCACGGTTGAAGTCAAGCTCGAAGGCCGCAACACTGTCGACGTCAAGATGGAAGAACAAACCGAACTCTTTGAAGAAGTGGTTGTCGTTGGTTATGGCATCCAAAAGAAAAGTGATCTCACCGGTGCCGTATCTACTGTCAAAGGAAAAGATGTAAGCCGAATAGCAACTGACAATATTGAACAAGCACTCCAGGGAAAAGTATCCGGTGTATATGTTGCACCAACTTCTGGTGCCCCGGGTGCCGGTGCAGTAATTCGCATTCGCGGCACAGGTACATTGAATAATGCAAATCCATTGTTTGTGATCGATGGTATGATCACGTATGATGCATCGAATGTGAATCCACAAGATGTAGAAAGCGTCGAAGTATTGAAAGACGCATCGGCTGCTGCGATTTATGGAAGTCGCGGAGCAAATGGTGTGATTATCATTACGACAAAAAGCGGAGTTGTTCGCGACCGCGCAGTGATTTCTGGTTCGGCTTATTATGGTACGCAACAAGTTTCTAAACAGATTGATCTGTTAAATGCTGCTGAATTTGCTTCTGCATATAATGATCTTCGTGGCCAGGCCTATTATCCGGATCCTGCAGCATTAGGTGAAGGCACAAATTGGCAGGATGAAATTTTCCGCACGGCACCGATTGCCAATTACAACATTGCCGCTAATGGAGGCAGTGATCAATTCACTTACAATGTCAGTGCAAATTATTTCGACCAGGATGGAATCATTAAAAATTCTCATTTCGACAAATTCACTGTTCGACTGAATGCAGATTATAAATTAAATCCCCACCTGCATTTTGGTCACAACTTGTCTTATACTATTGCTCGTGAGCAGGCGATTCCGGATGTAGTCAATAGTGCATATCGCATGCCACCTGTTTTTGCAGAAAAAGATTCACTCGGTAATTTCAGTGATCCGACATTCTTTGGTCTTGCTATCGCTAATCCTGCAGCCGATCTCTATTACAAGAGCGACAATCATATCAACTACAATCGCCTGTTTGGAAATTTGTACCTCGATTTCAATTTCCTGAAAGATTTCACCTTCCGTTCCAATTTCGGAATTGATAAAGGCAACCGTGAATCCAGGTATTTTGAACCCAAGTTCCAGGTCAGTGCTTCTCAATTGAATCTGCATGACCGACTGAGTGTAGGAAGAGCAACACTCGATGATTGGATTTGGGAACAAACGTTGACGTATGATCATGATTGGGGTGAACATCACATCACCGCTTTGGTTGGTTATACAGCGCAGGAAAGAACCCTGGAAGGTTTAGGGGCAAGTCGTGAAAACTTCCCGGGTACTGCAGAAGAATTACTTTACCTATCAGCGGGTAATGACACTACGCAAATGAATTCCGAAGAAGCGAGTGATGAGGCATTGACTTCAAATTTATACCGGCTCAATTATACGTTCAGAAACCGGTACATGTTCACTGCGAGTCTGCGTACTGATCGTTCAAGCCGCTTTACTAAAGCAAATCGCACCAGTAATTTTCCATCGGCCAGTGTGGGATGGAATATGGGAGAAGAAGATTTTATGAATGGATTGCCCTGGATTGATCGTCTGAAATTACGGGCCAGCTATGGAGTGCTCGGCAATCAAGCCTCGGCGTCACAATATCCTTCCACTGGATCAGTCACAAGCGGCTTGTATGCAGTCTTTGGTCCCAATGAAAATTTGAATCAGGGCGCCACACTTACTTCGCTCTCCAATGCTAACCTGCAATGGGAGACTTCACGACAAACCGATGTTGGTGTGGAAGCAGGATTTTTTGGCAGTCAACTTGAATTGGAAGTGGATTGGTACAATCGCTATACATATGACATCATTGCGGCTGTACCGATTCCCGATTATGTAGGGTCTGTTGATGATCCTGTCGTCAATACTGCTGAAGTAAAGAATACAGGATGGGACATCAGTCTCAATTGGAGGAAGACCGGAACAATCAATTATAACCTGGGTGCAATCTTTTCTCCCGTAACGAACACCGTTGAAAAATTAGCTAACGGAAGAAATGAAATCTTTGCTGCATTCCTGCAAGGAGAGCCTGCTTCCCATACCGTGGTAGGATTGCCCATCGGTTCATTCTATGGATATCAAACCGATGGTATATTCCAAACACAAGCTGAGGTTGATGCAGCTCCAAAATTTGGTTCTGAAACGATAGGTGACATCCGATTCAAAGACAACAATGGAGATGGTAGGCTGGACGGCGATGACCGTGTTTACTTAGGGAGCGCTATTCCAAAACTGACTTACAGTTTTACAGCAGGCCTGGAATGGAAAGGTGTAGATTTAAATGCGGATGTGGTTGGTGCATCAGGATTCAAAGTGTATAATGCTAAAGAATCTTTTCGCTTCAGCGTGTACAACTGGGAGCATCATGTTGCAGATCGATGGACACCCGAAAATCCATCTTTGGATGAGCCACGTATATCTAATGGTGGCCACAATTACCGGGTGAGCGATCGTTTTCTTTCGAAGGGAGATTTCATTCGTTTGAGAAGCGTCACCTTAGGATATACTATTCCGGAGAAGGTCATAGCTAAAACAGGCATTAACCGCTTAAGACTTTACTTTACCGGTACTAATATCTGGACATCGAATGATTATACCGGTTATACTACTGAATTTCCAAATTCAAGCAATACGTATGAAGTTGGATTTGATTTCGGAGCATACCCGGTGTATAGATCCTGGGTAGGAGGAATTGATATTAGATTTTAATCTTAATCAGCGCGAACGATGAAAAAGTTAATCAATAAAATGGCTTTCCATACTTCCCATCTCTTTGGGATTACCTTGATGATTGCAGTGATGTCGTTGTGGAGTTGTGGAGATGATTTCCTGGATAGAAATCCAAAAGGAAAATTGACTTATGATACGTATTTCCAAACCCCGGATCATGCATTGTGGGCGACGAATGCGGTATACCAGCAATTCAGGAGCTGGGAGCTGACTGCATTTCCATGGATTGGACTTACCGATATCATCAGTGATGATTCGGATAAAGGCAGTACACCGACGGATGCTTTGTATATGCAGGAATTGGATGATTTTACTTTTAACTCAACAAACACCGCTGTAGGTGGTGCCTGGCTTGGCACTTACCAGGCTATCTTTCGTGCTAACCTTGCGATTGATAATATTCCCGGTATAGCTATGGATCCAACATTGCGTGATCGATATATTGGTGAAGCAAGATTCCTGCGTGGTTATGCTTACCTAAGATTAGTGCAATGGTTTGGTGACATTCCATTAGTAGAACACGTGCTGACGGATGATCAATATTACAACCAGGCGAAAGTACCCAAGGAGCAGATCTATGATTTCATTGAAGCAGATTTACAGTTTGCCGTGAATGTACTTCCTGAAAAATCGGATTATCCTTCCGCTGATTTAGGAAGGGCTACAAAAGGTGCTGCAAGAGGTATGCTTGCAAAACTCTATCTCGTCAAACATGATTTTGCCAGGGCGGCAGAACAAGCTGAAGCGGTAATAGCTTCGGGACAATATTCATTGCTGACTCGCTATGGTGATAACTTTTTGCCTGAAGGTGAAAATGGGGCAGAGAGTGTTTATGAGATTACTGCTGTAGCAGCACAAGCTGCAGTGGTTGGGCCGGGTGCCACTCCTTACAATATGGTGCAAGGTGTACGGGGTGTTCCTAATTTAGGTTGGGGATTCAACCGACCGAGTGATGATTTGATTGCATCGTATGAAGTTGGTGATCCGCGTCGGCAGGCAGCTATTATTTATGTTGGGGAGGTATTGCCTGATGGCTCTACCATTGTGCAGGACAATCCTGAAATATTAAATGAACGTTTCAATCAAAAAGCATGGGTGCCTGCGCATTCAGGATTGCAGGACAATGGACCAGGCAATATTCGCATTATTCGGTATTCAGATATATTGTTAATGGCAGCTGAGGCTTATAATGAAACAGGTGAGATTGGAAAGGCCAGAGATTATCTGAACTTCGTCCGCGCACGTGCACGGGGTACCAATAACTTCATATTGCCGGATGTCACGACCATGGACCAGTCAGAGCTTCGTGAAAAAATCTATCATGAGCGTCGCGTTGAGTTTGCGATGGAACAGCAGCGATGGTTTGATCTTGCCCGTTGGGGACGTATTGCTGATGTCATGAGTTTGCTCAAGCCGGGTTTTGTTGCACCGAAGAATTTATTGCTTCCTATTCCACAGTCGGAGGTTGATTTGACAGCGCATATTTTGGTGCAGAATGACGGATACTAAACGAAAGAGTGAAAAGAGAAAAGTGAAGAGTGAAAAGCAAAAGGTTTTATACTCTTCACTTTTCTCTCTTCATTTTTCACTACTCTTTGTCGTGCATAACCGACGAAAGCCTGAAATCATCCCGATCATATTTTCCAAAAAACAATGGACGTTTTTGAATCAGATCTTTGTCCATCAATAACGCAACCGGTTTGAGTACATCGATTCCTTCTGCGATGAGCTTGATGATGGCAAGGATGGGAATGGCGAGAACGATACCACCGATGCCCATGAGTGATCCCATAATGACGATACCGATGAGTGCAAAGAATGGATTGATGCGCACACTTGAACCTACAATTTTAGGTGTTACGATATTTCCTTCCAATTGCTGGATGACGATGTAATAAATGATCACTGCCCAGGGCTGCCATCCGTATTGTGCTGTAGCCAGTGAATAGAGAAAAGGAAGCATACCGCCTAGTACCGTGCCGATGTACGGAATGATCACGAGGCACGCTGCTAATACACCCCAGAAGACAGCATGTTCAACACCGATGATCAGCAGGCCGACACAATTTAATACAGCAAGTATGAGCACTACAGTAACCATGCCTAAGAGATAACGCTGTATGAGATGCACAGACTGGGACATCACAGCTTCAATTTCTTCACGCCGGTCTTTGGAGAACTGGATCATGAAGAAATCATGGAAAGCTCCTTTGTAAATGAGAATGAATATCGTGTAGATCAGCGTCAATGCAACATTGAATAGAAATCCGGCGCCACTCGTGATGCCTGCACCGACATATTGAATCGGTGCTTCCAGCAGGCGGCTCATCATTTCATTCATGCCTGCAGGATCCTGGGGTAATTTGAAGAAGGGTACTTTTTGCGCAATAAACTGGAGAATCTCTTCAATACCGTCCTGTAATTGCACCTGGATGGAATTCATATCCGATATGATCTGGATCAACTGGTAACCAAAAATGAAAATGATACCGATGACGACCGATAAGACCAGGATAACGCTGCCAGTGATCGACACTGCTTTCGAAGGGATGTATCTGAAAATAAAAGATTCCAATGGCATCAGCAGGAATGCAAAGAAAACCGCGAAGAGAAAAGGGAAGAGGATGTCACGCCCTTCGAGCAGAAGAAATCCTCCGCCAAGGACGACAATCAATATATACGCAGCATTCCGGAGCCATTGCATAGTAGTACCTTCGTTCGTAATAAGATAGAATGGCGAAATTTACACATTATCTCGTTACCCGCTTTAATGTACCTGTCGAGCGTTGGCAGCGTGATAAATCCGGGCAAGCAACACTCGATGATGCATGGTTTGATCATCGCCTGGATCTTTTTTCTACTTATTGCCTGCCTTCTGTAATGCATCAAACGGAGCAGCATTTTCAATGGCTGATCTATTGTGACCACAATATATCACCCAGTCAATTGCTTAAACTCTCCAAACTTATTGCTGATGTTAATCGATTTACGATTCGGATGGCAGATAGTTTGGAAAATATGTTGGATGATTTGCGACAATTGATCAGTCAATCCGGTACACCGTATGTAATCACTTCGAGATTGGATAATGATGATGCGATCGCAGTCGATTATGTGCACGATGTTCAATTGCGTTTTGAAGAGAAAGACAAACTGCTTTTGCATTTTGATGATGGTATTGCCTATGATTGTATTGATCGGGTAGCTACACGGATGCAAACTAAAGTGCATAATACGTTTACGAGCCTGATCGAACGAGCTGCTGAGGCAAATGATATGGTTACGGTCTATGGATTTCATCATACTGAAATTCCATCTTCAATACGAATTGTGCATATACCGGCTGGAGAGCATTGGCTTAAGGTAATTCATGATCGTAATTTAAGAAGCCGGTTAGCCGGCGTTCCTGTTAAGCATATACCGGCAGATAATTTTGGAATAACTAATCGGAATGCAACAAGCATTTCATGGTGGAATACATTGAATTACACTGCCAAACGTGCTTTGGGTTGGAAGAAGAATTGAAATAAGTTGACTCAAAACGCATGTTTTATTATAAAAATTACTCCGCTTTCCTTTTCCTCAAAACATGCTCTACACAATCTTTCTCAAAAAAATATCCACCTAACTCGTTTCCCCACATTTAAATGTGGGGAAACGAGTTAGGTGGAT
>JADMIO011000870.1_pt1 | contig 10995 bp, 10 predicted proteins | sample 8958161 | NCBI WGS metagenome assembly JADMIO01 (sample SAMN16585339, study PRJNA669376) | soil metagenome | isolation source: Crop rotation soil | place: USA: Cullars Rotation, Alabama | collected 2011 | reverse complement strand
GTCCGGCCCGGACGATGTTTAGCCTACCGGTGTGGGCCGTCGCGCGCGCAGGCGAGAGAGCGAGACGGCGCCCGGTCCGTCGTCGATGGTCCGGGTGCGCGGCGCGCGCGAGCACAATCTCAAGGACGTCGACGTCGAGATCCCGCGCGACGCGCTGGTGGTCTTCACCGGCATCTCCGGCTCCGGCAAGTCGTCGCTGGCGTTTGGCACGCTCTATGCGGAAGCGCAGCGGCGCTATCTCGAGTCGGTGTCGCCGTACGCGCGGCGGCTCTTCGACCAGATGCAGGTGCCCGAGGTCGATTCGATCGAGGGCTTGCCGCCCGCGGTCGCGCTGCAGCAGCAGCGTGGATCGCCGACCACACGCTCGTCGGTCGGAAGCGCGACCACGCTGTCGAACCTGCTCCGCATGCTCTACTCGCGCGCGGGGACATATCCGCCGGGGCAGGAACATCTCGAAGCCGAGTCGTTCTCGTCCAACACGCCGGCCGGCGCGTGCCCGCGCTGCCACGGCCTCGGCCGCGTGTACGAGGCGACCGAGCGCTCGATGGTGCCGGACGACTCGCTCACCATCCGCGAGCGCGCGATCGCCGCGTGGCCGCCGGCGTGGCACGGGCAGAACCTGCGCGACATCCTGGTCTCGCTCGGCTACGACGTCGACACGCCGTGGCGCGACCTGCCGAAGAAGGATCGCGACTGGATCCTCTTCACCGACGAGCAGCCGCGCGTGCCCGTCTACGCAGGCTACGATCCCGCCGAGACGCGCCGCGCGCTGCGCCGCAAGGAGGAGCCGAGCTACCACGGCACGTTCTCCAGCGCGCGCCGGTACGTGCTCGAGACCTTCTCCGGGACCGAGAGCGCGGCGATCAAGAAGCGCGTCTCGCGCTACATGGTCAGCACCGAGTGCCCGCTCTGTCACGGAAAGCGGCTGCGGCTCGAATCGCTCTCGATCCGGTTCGCCGGCAAGGACATCTCCGAGCTCTCCGCGCTCCCGCTCAAGCGGCTGGCGATCGTGCTCGAGCCCTACGCGGAAGGAAGCGCGCCGGCGTTGAAGGCGCTCGCCGGCGCGCATCCCGAAAAGGCCGAGGTCACGCAGCGCATCGCGGAGGATCTCCGCGATCGGATCCGCGTGCTGCTCGAATTGGGTCTCGGATACCTGTCGCTCGATCGCAGCACGCCCACGCTGTCGCCGGGCGAATTGCAGCGGCTGCGGCTCGCGACGCAGGTGCGGTCGAACCTGTTCGGCGTGGTGTACGTGCTCGACGAACCGTCGGCGGGCCTGCATCCCGCGGACACCGAGGCGCTGCTCGCCGCGCTCGACAAGCTCAAGGCTTCGGGCAATTCGCTCTTCGTCGTCGAGCACGAGCTGGACGTGATCCGGCACGCGGACTGGATCGTCGACGTCGGCCCGCTCGCGGGCGAGCAGGGCGGGCGCGTGCTCTACAGCGGTCCGCCGGACGGCTTGCGGAACGTCGAGGCGTCATACACGCGCAGGCACCTGTTCGAGGAGCACCGGCTCGCGCCCAGGGAGCCGCGCGCGCCGCGCGGATGGCTTCGGCTCACGGGCGTCACCCGCAACAACCTCGACGGGCTCGACGTCGCGTTTCCGCTCGGCGTGATGACCACGGTGACGGGCGTCTCGGGCTCGGGAAAGTCGAGCCTCGTCAGCCAGGTGCTGGTCGACCTCGTGGCGCGCCAGCTGGGTCAGGCGCCGGCGGCCGAGGACGAGGAGGGCGAGGAGCTGGAGCGCGCGCCGGCGATCGCGACCGAGGGCGAGATCGCGGGCCTCGACGGCATCCGCCGCGTGGTGCGCGTCGATCAGCGGCCCATCGGCCGCACGCCGCGCTCGAACCTGGCGACGTACACCGGCCTCTTCGATCGCGTGCGCAAGCTCTTCGCCGCGACCCGGGCCGCCCGCGCGCGCAGGTACGGCGCCGGCCGCTTCTCGTTCAACGTGAAAGAGGGCCGCTGCGAGACCTGCGAAGGCGAAGGCTCGGTGATGGTGGAGCTGCTCTTCCTGCCGAGCGTCTACGCGCCGTGCCCCGCGTGCCATGGCGCCCGCTACGACCCGAAGACGCTGGAGATCCGCTACCGCGACCGCAACATCGCCGAAGTGCTGCGCATGACGGTGGACGCGGCGTTCGAGTTTTTCGCGGACGAGCCGGCGGTGCAACGCGCGCTGCAGGTCTTGCGCGAAGTGGGCCTCGGGTACCTACGGCTCGGCCAGCCGGCCACGGAGCTGTCGGGCGGCGAAGCGCAGCGGATCAAGCTCGCCACCGAGCTACAGCGCGTCTCCCGCGGCGACACGCTCTACATCCTCGACGAGCCCACCACCGGCCTGCACCCGGCGGACGTGGAAAAGCTGATGACGCAGCTCGACGGGCTGGTGCGGGCGGGCAACACCATCGTGGTGGTCGAGCACGACATGCGGGTGATCTCCGGCAGCGACTGGGTGATCGACATGGGCCCCGGCGCCGGCGACGAGGGCGGACGCGTGGTGGCGTTCGGCCCGCCCGTGGAAGTGGCCCGCACGGCCGGCAGCCGGACGGCGCCGTTTCTCGCGCGCTTCATCGAAACGGCATACGGCGTAGGGCGATGGTCCCATGGCGGAGGGCGGGCGGACGCTGTTGATTCGCCCTGATGACGCCTTCGATCCACTGGTTGTTCGCGTTCATCCCGGTGACGCTCTGGCTCGAGCACGCGAAGGCCTCGCCGCCGATCGTCTTCTTCTCCGCCGCGCTCGCGATCGTGCCGATCGCGGCCTTGATCGTGGAGTCCACCGAGCACATCTCGACGCGCACCGGCGACGCCGTGGGCGGTCTGCTCAACGCGACCTTCGGCAACGCGCCGGAGCTGATCATCGCGCTCGTCGCTCTGCGCGCGGGCTATTTCGACATGGTGCGCGCTTCGATCGTCGGCGCCATCCTCGCCAACCTTCTCCTCGCGCTGGGGGTGGCCTTTCTCCTCGGCGGCATCCGGAAGCGCGATCAGAAGTACAACGCCACCGCCGCGCGGACGTACAGCACGATGATGCTGCTCGCGACCATCAGCCTGGTGGTGCCGAGCGCGTTCAGCATCAACTTCGGACGCGACACCACCATCCCCGCGGAGAAGTTCCTCAACCTCGGCATCGCGGGGCTGCTGCTGGTGGTGTACGGCCTGTACCTCGTCTTCTCGCTCAAGACGCATCCGGGCGCGTTCGCCAGCGTCGAAGGCGGCGCCGGCGAGGCGCACCACGAGGGCAAGGCCTGGGGCATGCCGCGCGCGATCGGCAGCCTGGTCGGCGCCTCGGCGCTGGCGGCCTGGATGAGCGAGGTGCTGGTCGGCGCGGCGGAAGGAACCGGAAAGTCGCTGGGCATGTCGCAGACGTTCATCGGCATCGTCTTCCTCGCCATCGTCGGCGGCGCGGCCGAGAGCGGGTCGGCCATCGCCGTCGCGCGCAGGGACAAGATGGATCTCTCGGTGGGCATCGCGCTCGGGAGCTCGATCCAGATCGCGCTGTTCGTGGCGCCGGTGCTGGTCCTGGCGAGCTACTTCATCGCGCCGCAGCCGCTCGAGCTGGCGTTCAACCGGGCCGAGGTCGGGGCGCTGTTTCTCGGCGTGCTCACCGGCGCGCTGGTGTGCGGCGACGGCCAGTCCAACTGGTTCAAGGGCGTGCAGCTGATCACCGTCTACTCGATCGTGGCGCTGATGTTCTACTTCCTGCCGGAGCTGAAGGGCTGAGGGCTTGTCCCGACCGGCCCGGCCGGGGCAAGCTCATCGCGATGCGCAGCTCAATCGGCGCCGCCGCGCTCATGTTCACGCTCGGCCTCGTGATCACCGTGCAGCGGTTCGCGGTCACGCGGTACCTGGGCGAGCCGAACCCGCTCGGTTCGCTCGCCGTCGCGGTCTTTCCGTCGTACGCGCTCTGGGCGCTCTTCGCGCCGGCCATCGTCGCGCTCGCGCGCCGGTTCGAGCTGAAGAACCTTCGCTCGCTGGGCGTGCACCTGCTCGCCTTCGTTGGCTTCTTCGTGCTCGACGGCTTGATCAGCACGTTCGTCATGCCTCTGATCCTGGCGAGCCACCGCATGCCGAACGGCGAGCACCTGACCAACGCGCTGCGCAGCCTCTATTTCGACTTCGTCCTCTACTGCCTGATCTGCGGCCTCGCCCTCTTTCTGCGCGCCGGCGAGCTTCGCGGCCAGCTCGCCGAAGCGCGGCTCTCCGCGCTGCGCGCGCAGCTGCATCCGCACTTCCTCTTCAACACGCTCAACTCGATCTCCGAGCTGATGCACACCGACGTCGCGGCCGCGGAGAAGATGCTCGGCCAGCTCGCGGATCTCCTGCGCGCGTCGCTCGAAAACGACGGCGTGCGGACGCTCTCGCTGGCCGAGGAGCTCCGGCTGGTCGAGCGGTATCTGCAGATCCAGCAGGTGCGGTTCAGCGATCGCCTCAGCTACACGGTGCGCGCCGCGCCGGACGCGCTGGGCGCGCGCGTGCCGGTGTTCCTGCTCCAGCCGCTGGTGGAGAACGCGGTGAAGCACGGCATCGCGCCGCGCAGCCGGCCCGGCAGCATCTCGGTCGACTGCCGGCGCGAGGGCGGAATGCTCAAGCTCGACGTGCTCGACGACGGCGTCGGCCTGGCGGCCGGCATGTCCGAAGGCGTGGGCCTTCGCGCCACCCGCGAGCGGCTGGCCGGGCTCTATCCGGGGCGCTCCGCTTTGATCGTCGACGGAGCTCCCGGCGGCGGCACGCGCAGCGCGGTGACGCTGCCGTTCGAGGCATGACATGCGCGTGATCATCGCCGACGACGAGCCGCTCGCGCTGTCCCGCCTGCGGCGGTTGCTGGCGGCGGAAGAGGACGTCGAGATCGTCGCACAATGCCGGAACGGAAAGGAGACGGTCGCGGCGGTGCGCAAGCTGCGGCCGGACCTGCTGCTCCTCGACGTCAGCATGCCGGAGGTGGACGGACTGCAGGCGCTCACCGAGCTCGGCGCGGATCGGCCCGGGGTGATCTTCGTCACCGCCTGGAGCCAGCACGCGGTGCGCGCGTTCGAGGAGAACGCGGTCGACTACGTGCTCAAGCCGTTCCAGCCGGCGCGGCTGCGGGAGGCGCTCGCGCGCGCACGCTCCCGCAACCGGACGGACTTCGACCGGGTGCTGCGCGCGTTGCGTCCGGAGCCCGCGTACGCCGAGCGGCTGCCGGTGCGCACCCGCGGGAAGATCGGCTTCGTGCGCGTCGCCGACATCGACTACATCGAGGCCGACGGCAACACCGCGCGCATCGTCTGCGGCAAGGAGACGCGCGAGCTGCGCGAGACGCTCTCGTCGCTGGAGGCGCGGCTCGATCCAAAGAAGTTCGCGCGCATCCACCGATCGACCATCGTCAACGTCGATCGCATCCGCGAGCTCGAGCCGTGGTCGGGAGGCGACTACGGCGTCGCGCTCCAGGACGGGCGCGTGCTGACGATGAGCCGGACCTGCCGCGGCGCGCTCGCGCACCTGCTGGGCAAGTGACGGACCGACGGCCCGCGTGACGAGCCGTGCGAAAGCCGGGACGAGCGCCATCGTCCGGCCGTGCGTGCGCGGCTAGGCTTCGGTCATGACGAGACTCGTCTGCGTGGTGGTGGCCGTCGCTTGCGGCTCTTCGTCGGTGAAGAAACCTTCCGCGCCCGGCTGGACCGAGCGCGCTCCGCTCCTCTCGGGCCAGGGCGAGGCGGCGGCGGCTGCGCTCGACGGGAAGATCTACCTCGCCGGCGGATACGACACGCACCGCACCTTCCAGATCTACGACACGGCGACCGACGCCTGGACTTCGGGCCCGCAGCTTCCCTTCGGGACCGACAACGCCGGCGCGGTCGCGTACGGCGGCAAGATCTACGTCGTCGGCGGCGAGGCGGCGTTCAAGCTGCAGATCTTCGATCCCGCGGCCGGCGCGTGGTCGGCCGGACCGCCTCCGCCGTCGCCGCGGTTTTCGTCGGCGGTCGGCCTCGCCGGCGACATCATCCTCGTCGCGGGCGGGTGGAGCTTCGATCGGTCGAACAACGTCTCCATCGCCACGCATGACGCGTTCGATCTCGTCGCCCAGGCGTGGGTCACGAACAAGGCGTCCCTGAAGACGGCGAGAAATCACGCGGTCTCGGGTGTGATCGACGGCAAGCTTTACGTGGTCGGCGGACGCGGCCCGGGACACGAAGGCGACGACGCGAGCAACATCGCGGCCGTCGAGGTCTACGATCCGGCGAGCGATGCATGGAGCGACGTTGCGCCGCTGCCGACGCCACGAAGCGGCGGCGCCGCGGCGGTCCTCGGCGGCAAGCTCTACGTCCTCGGCGGAGGGCTGCCGGGCAACACCATCTACAAGACCGTCGAGCGATTCGATCCCGCGACCGGGGCGTGGCAGAAGCTCGACGACATGCCGGTGGCGATGACCGGGCATCGCGCGGTGACGATCGGAAACAGCATCTACGTGATGGGCGGCTTCGCCGCGAACGGAGATCAGCGCGCGGGATTCGCCGGCGTGCGCGACTGCTGGCGGTACGACCCTACGCAATAATTGCACCCCGAAGTCTCTTCACGGGGGCGCGACAGGCGTATAAGGGCGCATGCCGCGCACCCTGGTCGTCCTCAGCCTGATCGCAAGCGCGGTGGTTGGCGTGAGCCTGGGCGCGGGCGCCTTCACCTTCGTGGCCGCAAAGGGCGCCTCGTATCTCTCGGACGATCCCGCCGTCTGCGTGAACTGCCACATCATGCGCGACGAGTACGACGGCTGGCAGAAGGCGTCGCATCACGCGCAGGCGATCTGCAACGACTGCCACCTGCCGCACGACAACATCGTGCACAAGTACCTGGTCAAGGCGCTCAACGGCTGGCACCACTCCAAGGCGTTCACGCTGGGCGGCTTCGCCGAGCCGATCCGCATCAAGCCCGGCAACGCCGCCGTCCTCGAGTCCAACTGCCTCCGCTGCCATGGAGCGCTGACCGCCGCGATCACTGCGCACGGAACGCTGGGCGTTCCCACCGATCCCAACCTGCAGGCCGATCTCTACGGCTGCGTCCGCTGCCACCAGGAAGTCGGCCACGGACCCACCCGATGATCGACGGAGCCCTCCATGGCTGACAACCCGACGCCGTTCCTCGCCCGCACGCCGGTCCGCCTCGCCGCGGTCACGCTGATCGCCGGCCTGATCGCGGCGCTGGTGCTGGCGCTCAACGCCAACATCTCGGCCCGCAAGCAGGAAGCGAAGGAGACCACCTTCCGGCTGGTCGAGCTGAACGAGAAGACGGTGGATCCCGCCATCTGGGGCAAGAACTTCCCGCGCCAGTACGACGCCTACCTGCGCACCGAGGAGAACTACGGCACGCAGTACGGCGGCGCCGGCAGCGAGGCCGCGCCGGTGAGCAAGCTCAAGGCCGACCCGCGGCTGCTCAGCATCTTCGACGGGTATGCCTTCGCCATCGACTACAACCAGCGGCGCGGCCACGCGCACATGCTCGACGATCAGCGCTCCACCAGGCGGGTCACCGAGCGCAAGCAGCCCGGCGCGTGCCTCCATTGCCACGCGTCGAACACGCTGGCGTATCGCGAGCAGGGCGTGAAGAACGGCGCGCCCGGCACCATCGACGAGCCCTTCCTCAGCCCGGACGGCCAGGCGCAGCTGATGAAAGGCTTCGAGGTGATCAACAAGCTGCCGTACGCCGAGGCGACCAAGCTCGTGCAGCATCCGGTCGCCTGCATCGACTGCCACGATCCCGACTCGATGCAGCTGCGCGTCACCAAGCCGGGCTTCATCCGCGGCATCGAGGCGCTGGCGCGCAGCGAAGAGCCAGTGCCGCACCTGCCGTCGATCGGAAAGTGGCGCAACGGCGATCGCAAGGTTCCCTACGACGCGAACCGCGACGCCTCGCGGCAGGAGCTTCGCGCGATGGTCTGCGGCCAGTGCCACGTCGAGTACTACTGCGGGCCCAAGGTCGACCTCTTCTTCCCGTGGAACAAGGGCCTCAAGGTGGAAGAGATCGAGGCGGTGTACGACGAATACAAGTTCCCCGACGGGCACCGGTTCTTCGACTGGAAGCACGCGGGCACGGGCGCCGAGGTGCTCAAGGCGCAGCACCCCGAGTTCGAGCTCTGGAGCCAGGGGATCCACGCGCGCTCGGGCGTGGCGTGCGCCGACTGCCACATGCCCTACGAGCGCGAAGGCGCGATGAAGATCAGCGATCACCACGTGCAGAGCCCGCTGCGCAACATCTCGCGCGCGTGCCAGACCTGTCATCGGTTTCCCGAGCAGGAGCTGAAGGCGCGGGTCGACGCGATCCAGGCGCGCACTCACGCGCTCTTGCTGCGCGCGGAAGACGCGGTCGTGGCCCTGATCACCGACGTGGAAGCGGCGAAGAAGGCAGGCCTCACGGAGGACCGGTTGACGCCCGTCTTCGAGCTGCAGCGCAAGGCGCAGTGGCGGGTGGACTTCATCAATGCCGAGAACTCGATGGGCTTCCACGCGCCGCAGGAAGCGGCCCGCATCCTCGCCGAAGCGATCGATTTCGGCCGCCAGGGGCAGCTGGCGCTCCGGGACGTGGTGGCGAAGAAGTGATCGCATTACGCTGTGCCCATGCTGATCGAGCTGAGCCATCCGTTCGGGCATGGGACCATCACCTATCCGGGCCTGCCCGCGCCCGAGATCACCGAGCACCTCTCCCGCGCCGCCTCGCGCGCCAACTACGCGGCGGGGACTGAATTCCATATCGGCCGCATCACGATGGTGGCCAACACCGGCACCTACCTGGACACGCCGTTTCACCGGTTCGACGCGGGCGTCGATCTCGCCGGCATGCCGCTAGCGAAGGTCGCCGACCTGGAAGGCATCCGCGTCGAGCCCGGCCGGCTGCGCGAGCACGACGTGCGCGGGCGCGCGGTGCTGATCTTCACCGGCTGGGACCGCAATTGGGAGACTCCCGCCTACGCGAAAGAAGCGCCGTTCCTCTCGCGCGCCGATGCCGAATGGCTGGCCGATCAGAAGGCCGCGCTGGTCGGCATCGACTCGATCAACATCGACGACCTCGCCGACCGCTCGCGCCCGGCGCACACCGTCCTGCTCGAGGCGGGCATCCCCATCGTCGAGCACCTCTGCAACCTGGCGCAGCTGCCGGCGAGCGGGTTCCGGTTCCATGCCGCGCCGCCCATGGTGCGCGGCATGGGTACCTTCCCCGTGCGAGCCTATGCGGTGATGAAGTAATCTGCTGGCGTGGATCGACTGCTCAACTGGCTTCGGGGCGGCAAGGAAGCCCCCGAACCGGCGACGGAAGCCGCGCCGGCGCAGGTGACTCACGAGGAGCCGCAGGCCGAGCTGCTGCGCCGCTTCCAGGACGAGGGCGAGATCGGCAAGGGCGGCATGAGCTCGATCCGCCGCGTCTACGACCGAAACCTCATGCGCCGCGTGGCCATGAAAGTGCTGGATCCCGATCTCGCGCAGCGCGAGCAGCGCTTCGTCGAAGCCTTCCTCGAGGAGGCCCAGATCACCGCGCAGCTCGATCATCCCAACCTGGTGCCGATCCACGAGCTCGGGGTGGACGCCGACGGGACACACTACTTCACCATGCGGCTGATCACCGGTCACACGCTCGGGCAGTGGATCGAGTCGCGCGAGGACCTGGGCTCGCCGGAGAGCCTGCAGGAAGGGCTCGGCATCCTGCTCAAGGTGTGCGACGCGCTCGCGTTCGCGCACAGCAAGAAGGTCCTGCACTGCGATCTCAAGCCGGCCAACATCATGGTGGGCTCGTTCGGCGAGGTGTACCTGATGGACTGGGGGCTCGCGCAGCTGCGTGGCGCGGGCGTCGAGCTGTCGCGCGAGGAAGGCTCGCCGCGGCTGATCCGCGAAGGCAAGGCGAGCGGAACGCCGGGCTACATGTCGCCCGAACAGGCGCGCGGGCAGTGGAGCGCGTGCGACGAGCGCACCGACGTGTTTTCGCTGGGCGCGGTGCTCTACCATTTGATCACCGGGCGCGCGCCGTTCGCGGGCGAATCGGCGCAGGCCGCGCTCAGCCACGCCATCCACAACCAGTACGATCCGCCGCAGCTGGCGTCGGCGCACGTGGTGCCGCCCGAGCTGGTGCGCATCGTCGAGAAGGCGCTGCGGGCCGATCCCGCCGAGCGGTTCCAGAGCGCGATCGAGCTCAAGAAGGAGCTGGAGCGCTTCCTGCGCGGCGGGCTGCATTTTCCGCTGAAGACGTTCGCGGCGGGCACGCAGATCCTGGTCGAGGGCGAGGTGGGCGACACCGCCTACCAGATCGTCAGCGGGCAGTGCCGGGTGCTGAAGAACATCGACGGAAAGCCGCGCGAGATCACGCAGCTCGGGCCCGGCACGGTGTTCGGCGAGGCGGGCCTGATCTCGGCCCGGCCGCGCACGGCGACGGTCGAAGCGATCGACGACGTGAGCGCGATGGTGGTGACGCGCGAGGTCCTGCAGCAGAGCCTGGGGCAGGGCAGCTGGCTCGGCGCCATCGTGCTGGCGCTCGCCGAGCGCTTCCGCAACGTCGACGAGCAGCTGACGCGCCTGCAGGAAGAGAAGGCGCGCGGCGAGTACTGGCGGCTCAACCCCCCGTAGCTTGCGCGGCCTGCGAGGCGCCCGGCGGCCCGCCCGGAGAAGAGACAGGTCAGACGGTTCAAACCGCGCCGCTCCGTGGCGAGATTCGAAGCAACCACCACGGAGGATCATGGAGTCAACTCGACGCGATATCGAGTTCATCGACGCTGCGCTCAAGGTCGATCGGGAGCTGCTGGCCGAAGCGCGCGCGCAGTTCACCGAGATCGCCGAAAGCCTCGCCTTCATCCCGCCGGGGAGCGCCTTCTGGGATTCGATGCGCGCCAGCTCGCTGCGCCTGCGGGTGGGCGGCTGGTCGTTCCTCTACCGCATCGACGGGCGGGCCCTCTCGGTGTACGACGTACGTCCACCGTAGTTGCAACTCTTCTTTCCAGCACAGTGGGATCCGAAGCTTGGAATTCACGTGACTTGAAGTCGCGGC
>JADMIO010800083.1_pt1 | contig 10995 bp, 8 predicted proteins | sample 8958161 | NCBI WGS metagenome assembly JADMIO01 (sample SAMN16585339, study PRJNA669376) | soil metagenome | isolation source: Crop rotation soil | place: USA: Cullars Rotation, Alabama | collected 2011 | reverse complement strand
CTTTCCCGGCAACGCCCCGGAGCTGCCCGACGGCGCGTCGGCGCCCGGCCCCGAGCCGCAGCACTGAAGCGCGCGAGCGCTCCCCGGAGCATCGATTCGCGCAGGCGCTCAGGTGGCGGAGAGTGAGGGATTCGAACCCTCGGCACCAGTCACCCAGTGCACGTGATTAGCAATCACGCCCGTTCGGCCACTCCGGCAACTCTCCGTGCTTTCCGCGCGCGATGGCGGTCGATGGCGGTGGGAGTGGGATTCGAACCCACGGGACGCAAGCGTCCGGCGGTTTTCAAGACCGCTGCCATCAACCACTCGGCCATCCCACCCTGCTCACTGGTCCGAGTCGAGCCCGGGCCGCGCGGTGCGGCGCGGAGTCTACCCTGCGGAGGCGGCGTGGAGCCATCCGCCATGCCGGCTCGGCAAGCCCTGCGGTGCCGCGGCTCGCGCATCGACGGGACTTTCCGCTCGTGCGACTTGCCGAACCGTCGCGACGCGACATGCTTTAACGGCATGAAGCGTCGGGATCGATCGAGGAAGCAGCCATCGTGGGGGCATGTAGCGACGACGGGGCCTGGGGGCTCATGTCGAACCTGAGCCTTCGCGTTCACGCAGATGAAGGACCCGATGCCGCCGCCCGCGCGGGATCGGCTCGCGCATTCATGCGCGCCATCCGCTGGCTTCTCGGGCGCTGAACGCGGGCGTCTACCCGGCGCGACGCGGATCCTCTCGCGCGAGACGCATCCCGAGGACGGGCGGGTCGGCCGTGAAGCCGAGGGCGCGGTAGAACTCGATGGCCTCCGCGTTCTCGCCGAGGACGCGGAGGTGCACGAGGTTGAAGCCGCGCTCGAAGATGCGCTGGCTCACTTCGCGCACGAGCCGCGTCGCGACGCCGCGCCGCCGATGCGAGGCAGCGACCGCCACGTGGTAGAGGAAGCCGCGCCGCCCATCCGTCGTTCCGATAGTCGTGCCGACGATGCGCGATCCGTCGATGGCGACGAGGAAGAGGTCGGGTGCGAGATCCCACGTCCGACGCAGGGAGACGGGCTCGTCCTCGGGCTTGAGCCCGCCGAACACCTCGACCCACAGCGCGTGGACCGCGGCGAGATCGCCCCACTCGAAGGCACGCAGCACGACATCCATGCGCGCAGCCTATCGCGCCTCGGCTCACGAGGACGACCGATCGCGCACGCGCGCGGCCTTGTGGATGACCTTCCACTTGCGGCGCTGCTCCGACAGCGCGCGCGCATCGTTGCGGATGGCGAGCCAGTGGAGCTCCTTCGTCAGCTTGCGCCAGGCCTCGAGGCGCGAGCCCTCGAGCGTGCCCTCGGCGACGGCCGCGAGCACGGCGCAACCCGGTTCGCTCGCATGCGCGCAGTCGGCGAATCGACAGGAAGCGGCGAGCTGGTCCACGTCCGGGAATCCGGCCGTCGCGTCGCCCTCGCTCCACGGCGCGAGCTCTCGCATCCCCGGCGTGTCCACCAGCAACCCGCCCCAGGGCAGGCGCACCAGCTCGCGATGCGTCGTCACGTGCCGCCCGCGATGGTCATGTGCTCGCACTGCGCCGGTCGCGTGGATCTCGCGGCCGACCAGCGCATTGAGGATGGTCGACTTGCCGACGCCCGACGAGCCGACGAGCGCAGCAGTGAGGCCGGGCCTCAAGGCGCCCCGCAGCTCCTCGAGGCCGCGCCCGTCAACGGCGCTCGCGACGAGCACCCGCGCGCCGGGCACCGCCCGTTGAGCCGCCTCGACGAACGCGGTGGCGCCCGCCTCCGCGCAGAGATCGGCCTTGCTGAGCAGCACCATCGGCACGGCGCCGCCCTCGGCGACGACCGCCGAATAACGCTCGAGGCGCCGCGGGTTGAAGTCCTGATCGAGCGCCGCGACGACGACGACGAGATCGACGTTCGCCGCGACGACCTGCGGCTCCGACGTCTCGCCGGCGGCCTTGCGGACGAGACGCGACGAGCGGGGGAGCAGCGCTTCGATCAGCGCATCGCCGCCGTCGGCCGGCATGCGCGCGCAGGCCCAGTCGCCCGTGGCGGGCAGGTCGAGGCGCGACATGGCGGCGTGACGGAGCCGCCCGGCGAGACGACCGAGACGCTCGCCGTCGGACGTCGCGAGCAGCCATGCGTCGCGATGCTCGGCGACGACGCGCGCCGGTCGTTGATGGGAAAGGAGTCGGGAACGATGGCTCTCGAACCATCCGTTCCATCCGAAGTCGGAAAGAAAGACGTCTTCGCTCAAGGGATCTCTCCAGGCGGAAGGGGAACGCGGCTTCGGGGGACCGCGGGATCGCCTCCAGAGATCGCTGCGCGACGTCGGCGTCGCCACGCGCGTCGGCATCGCCGCGGCCCGGAGTCCCGTGGAATCCGGACATGGCGCGAGCGTGAGGCGTGGCGAGCTGGCGCTACCGGCGCCCAGTGAGCGAGGACAGGCCGCGATGTTGCGGCCGACCTGGCTGCTAGCGCTGCGTGCGAACGCGGGAGGCGGCTGGCACGAGAGTCATGGCGAGGACAGTCATCGGCGGCCTCCTTTCGCGAGCGCGCATCGAAAGCGCGAGCGGCCAAGCGTCCCGCAACTCGGTCGCGCCGTCAAGCAGGACTGACGGCGCGCGCGAGCCACTGGCGTGCGGCCGCAGCGGATCCATGGGAGGCTGCGCCGAGCGGCACGCCTCCTGCCGCTTCGAGAGGTGAAGATGTTCTCGACTGTCAGCTACGTCATGGTCAACGTGTCGGACATGGCCCGCTCGGTCGCGTTCTATCGCGACTCCCTCGGGCTGAAGCTCAAGTTCGAGTCGCCCGGATGGTCGGAGTTCGATACGGGCACTACGACGCTCGCGCTCCACGGCGCCGGCTCGTCGGCCATGGCGGTCGCCGGACCCAACCCCGCGGGCACGTGCTCGATCGGATTCTCGGTGCCCGATCTCGACAAGGCGCATGCCGGCTTGAAGGAGCGCGGCGTGCGCTTCGTGATGCCGCCGACGCTGCGCGAGCAGGAGGGCATCCGCCTCGCGGTCGCTCTCGACCCCGACGGACTGCCGGTCTCCTTCGCGCAGCGCCTGGCCTGATCCGATCTACCGCAGCGAAATCGTCGCGGGGGCCTCGAAGCCGGAGGCGCTCGCGCCGATCGCGTCCAGCGCGAGGCTCGACGGATCGAGCGGCGTGATGCCGCGGTAGCGCAGCGTCACGTCGACGCCGGTCGCGCCGGACTCGGTGCCGCATGCGAGCGCGAGCCGATCGCCCGACACGTCGAAGCCGTCGCCCGCGGCCGCCTCGCATGCGGGCGACAGCACCTGAGTGGCGCTCGCCCACGCGGGCCAGCCCGTCGCGCTCACCTGGAAGCCCTCGCTTCCGAGCGGCAGCTCGAGGTGCAGGTCGAGCGAGCGCTCGGGCCATTCGATCCGGTGGAGACCGACCGAGGCGCGAAGCATCACGACGACGTCCGCGATGTCCACGCGGCCGTTGCCCGTCGGCTCCACGACGTCACCGCGCTGAAGAGCCGGCGCCACGTCGGCGCGGAGCTGCTCGTCGGCTGTCGGCACGTCGAGGCCGACCGACCAGCGCAGCGCGACGACCACGTCGCCGATGCCGACGGCGCCATCGGGGGCACCCGCCGGCACGATGTCGCCGGCCACGCGCCGATCGAGCTGCGCCACCTGCGTGGGGCAGGCCGTGCAGCTGATCTCGATGATCTGCAGCACGAGCTGCCGGATCTTGAGGCCGTCGCCGAGCGTGAAGTTGCCGTCGCCGGTGCGGCACCAGTGGCCCGTCTGCGCGCCGGGCTGGCACGTGAAGGTGCCGGGCGAGACGTCGCCGCACGTCGTGTCGCGCGCGTTCGTCGCGACGCGCTGGAGGAGCTTCGAGCGTGCGAGGAGGAAGTCGGAGAGACTCGTCGTGCCGTTGCCCACGCCGTCCGGCGCGATGTCGCCGAACACGCACTCGCATGCGTCGCCGACGCCATCGGCGTCGGTATCCGTCTGATCGGCGTTGGCGAGCGTCGGACAATTGTCGTCGCAGTTCTTGACGCCGTCGCCGTCCGAGTCCGTCTCGGCGACGCCGCAGCCGCAGTCGCCCGGCGACAGCTTGCTCGGATCGTTCGGACAGTTGTCCGCGCAGTCCGGCGTGCCGTCGCCGTCGGAGTCGGTGTCCGCGACGCCGCAGCCGCAGCCCCCCGCCGCGATCTTGGCGGGATCTGCCGGACAGCCATCGTTGCAGTCGGGCGTGCCATCGCCATCGGTGTCGGTATCGGCCACGCCGCAGCCGCAGGTTCCCGGCGCCGTCTTGCCCGCGTCGTTGGGACATGCATCGATGCAGTCGATCGTCCCGTCGCCGTCGGAGTCCACGACGGAGTCGACGAAGCCGCAGCCGCAGAGGCCGGGCGCCGTCTTGGCGGCGTCCCCCGGACAACCATCCGTGCAGTTCGGAGTGCCGTCGCCATCCGAATCGGTCTCGGGCGTGCCGCAGCCGCACGTGCCGGGCGCCGTCTTGGCCGGGTCGTTGATGCAGCCGTCGTTGCAGTTCGGCGTGCCGTCGCCATCAGAGTCGGTATCGGCGACGCCGCAGCCGCAGGTGCCCGGCGCCGTCTTGCCCGGGTCGTTGATGCAGCCATCGGTGCAGTCAGGCGTGCCGTCGCCATCCGAATCGGTCTCGGGCGTGCCGCAGCCGCAGGTGCCGGGGGTCGTCTTCAGCGGATCGTTGTCGCAGCCGTCCGTGCAGTCCGGCGTGCCATCCGCATCGGAGTCCGTTTCGGCGAAGCCGCAACCGCAGGTCCCCGGCGTGAGCTTCGCGAAGTCGGCCGGGCATCCGTCGCAGGCGTTGCCCGCGGAGTCGCCGTCGGCATTCGCCTGATCGGCGTTGGCGATGGCGGGGCAGTTGTCGTTGTTGTCGGCGATCGTGTCGCCGTCGCTGTCCGCGGCGATGCCGCCCGCGAAGACGAGGCAGAAGCGATCGATCTGTCCGCGATCGAAGTTGCCGTCGCCGCGCGCCGTCGCGTCGAGGTAGCGCAGCGTCCAGAGCCCTGTCGGGCTCTTGCCGTTGAAGGGCGACGCGTTCGCCGGCGTCTTGAGCGTGGGCCATGCCTTCTCGAAGAGCCAGCGCGCCTCGTCGGCCGCGACGCCGCCGTTGCTCTCGAAGGTCATCGTCGTCGTGTCGGGATGCTGCAGCTCGAGGCGGATGTCCGTCGGCAGCTCGTGCTGCGCCTCGACGATCACCTCGAAGTCCGACATCGCGGGCAGGCCCGCCGGCACGTTGAGCGTCGTCGTGACCGCAACGCCATCGCCCGCCGGATGATCGTAGAGGGCGGGACTGATGTCCGAGCAGTACTGCGTCGTCGGATTCGAGTTGGCGAGGAGGCGCGTCACCACGACGGAGCCCTCGACGAAGAGGTTGTTGCTCTCGCCGCCCGGCGCCGTCTCGCTCACTTCGTCGTCGCTGTCCACCTCCAGCAGGAAGCTGTAGGTGCCCTGCGTCACGATCGGGAGCGTCGCACTGATCGTGCCGGACGTCGTCGCGCCCGCGGCGAGCGCGCCGAGGGTGTTCGGCGTGAACGTCGTGATCTTCGTGTCGTTGCCGGGCGTGGCCGTGCTCGCGTCGGCCGAGAGCCAGAGCTTGAGCTTGGAGGCGCCGGCCGACGCGTTGCCGTCGTTGCGGATCTGGAAGTCCACGCGCGCGGTGTTGCCAGCGGCGACGACGTGATCCCTCGCGACGAGCGATCCGACGACGAGATCCGGACCGCCGGTCTTCGTGCTGGGCGCCGTGTTGACGGTGCCGACGCTGCCCGTCTGGCGGCGGAAGTAGGGCACCCACTCGTTGCGGATGTCCTCGATCTTGGAGACATCCGCTGCCGGGACGCTGTTCAACGTACCGGGCATCACCAGCAGCACGAAGAGCTGCCGGAAGCTGGTGGGGGCGACGCCGAAGGCCGGACTCCTCGCACCCTCCGCGGCGATCACCTGCGCGAGCGTCTGGTTCGCCTGCGTGCCGCCCGTGATCGTCGCGCCGATGCGCGCCGCCGTCGTGTTGTTCTGGCTGTTCGACGGCGTGCCGCCCGTGATGTGGAAGAAGCCGGGCACGTCGCCGCCGGAGGCCAGCCCCATGAGGTAGCGATCGAGCGGGGGATAGCCGTCGATGAGCTTCCGCGAGACAAAGCTGCCTCCGCCGAGCGGCAGCCAGTCGTTGCCCTCGTCGGCCGCCGCGTCGCTGTCGAGGAAGAAGCTCCAGTGCGCATTCGACCGCCCGAGCAGGACGTTCGAGAAGGGCGCGCCGTTCGAATCGTCGTCGATCTGCACGTACGCCAGCCAGCGATGCCCGAACTCGTGCGCCAGCACGGACAGCGTCGAGTCCTTCACGTTCGTCTGGATGCGCTCGCGCGGATCGTAGGGCTTGCCGCCACCGGGCGTGTAGATGCCCAGCGAGCTCATGTGCTCGAAGCCCTCGATCGTCGTGCGATCGAAGAGCGCCCGGCCGTTGAGCGGATCGACGCCGATGCCGGTCGTGTCGTTGAACAGCGTCGTGTGGTACGCGAAGGCCCCGTTGTCCATCGTGACCGGGAAGTTCGTGTACATCGTGTTGGTGAAGTGGATGTCGGGGATGCCCTCGTCGGCGACCTGCTGCGCGACGCCGGCGATCTCGACCCATGCCCCGGCCTGCACGCTGTCGCCCTCGTGGAAGGTCTGCGTGAAGCCGCGCGTCGAGACGGTGAGGGGAGTCGGCCCGCCGGTTCCCGCGTTGAAGAAGTCGAGCATGTCGGTGCGGGCGTTGAAGATCGTCGCCTGCTGCGCGCGCGTGATGCCGACGAGCGAGTCGGCCGCATCCACCTGCGCGCCGTAGATGATGTCGATGCGGCCCTTGGCCGAGGAGCCCGTCCACAGCACGATCTGGAACGTGTTGAGGTTGTTGCCTTCGGGCACGAGCGCCCACGTGAAGATCTCGCGCGCCGTCGCGCCCGCGCCGCCCGAGAGATGCGTGACGCTCGCGCCGACCGCCGTCGGATCGAGGTCCGTCCAGAGTCCCGCGATGCGCGCCGTGCCGTCGAAGACGAACTCCGTCACGTGGCCATGCGGGCCGAAGAAGGCCCCCGGGGGATCGAAGCTCGGCGCCGGTGTCGCGCCCGCCTTGGGCCCGATCCAGCCGTTCGCGCCCACGCGCACCGTCGTGAAGTCGCCCCCGCTCTGCAGCTCGAAGAACGGGAAGCCCGCGATCGTGCGCTCGACGAAGCCGTCGGCGGACATGGCGAGGACCGCAGCGCCGACCGTCGCCTCGAGGGGCTGATCGCTGACGCTGAGCGTGTAGGAGGCGGGCGTGCCGGCCGTGCGATCGAAGCGCAGCCGCTTGCCCTGGAGATCGAAGGGCTCCGAGATGGATCCGGCGTGGCCCTCGAGCACGAGGACGTCGCCCACCTGGGTGCTCGCGCCCCGGGCGAGGGGCGCGGCGGCGAGCGCGAGGAGCGCGGCGATGCGGGCGAGATGGCTCGTCATTTCGATCTCCTACCAGGTCCTGACGGGAAGGATCTCGTCGGCGGTCCCGACGTCCACGCGGTCCTGCTGCGTGCTCGACGCCCGCACCCACGCCACCTGCGACTCGAGCCCATCGAGCTTGCCGGCGACGCGCCAGCTCGCGCCGAGATCGTCGGATCGCATGAGTGCCCAGTGAACGACATCGGAGTTGACGGCGACGGGGCGCGCCATGAACAGCGTGCGCGGCGACAGCGGCCCGCCATCGGCGAGTCGCGCGACGCCCGCGCGGAACGCGTTGGGCGGTCCCGCGCCGAGATCGAGCGTCTCCCAGGCCGTTCCGCCGTCGACGCTTCGGATGACGCGCGCCGTCTCCGTCACGCCGACGAGCACGTCGGGCGCGGCGAGGGGCGCGGCAAGCGCCGTGACGACGGCCGCGCGTCCCGCGCCGATCGCCGCCGGCAGGCCCTCGACGATCGTCCGCCAGCCCGACGCGTCAAGGACGAGAACTCCGCCCTGAGCCGGGCCTGCGATGATGCGACCGCCGACCGCCGCGAGAGCGACGGGGCGCTCGCCCGCGGGAAGCGCCTCGCGCACCGGCATGAAGGTGTCGCCGCCGTCGACGCTCTCGAGCAGCACGCCGTCCACCGCGGCGAGGATCCGGCCGTCGGAGGCATCGCGTGCGAGCGCCGTCACGTCACCCGCGACGATGACCGGCGAGAGGCTCGCGCTGCCGGGAGGCCCCGCGGTGAAGAGACCCTCCTTCGTCGCGACGAGCAACGTGTCGGCCAGCGGCAGCACCGCGCGCGTCGATGCGGGAAGCGGCAACCGACCAGCTTCGGCGGGCGCGCGCGTGACGGGCGCCAGGGCCGACGCCCCGAGCAACGGCGCGGCGAGGAGGAGCAAGGGGAGAGCGTGAGCTGAGCGCATGGGACCTCCGGCCTCCACGGACCACGCGACGTCGAGGGTCCTGGAGAAAGCCGGCGGATCCTCTCATGATCCCTCGCGGCGGCGAACGCCCCACCCCGGATAAGATCCCCTCGTGGGAACGCAATGCGTGACGCTCGCCGCGCTCCTCCTGCTGTCGGCGCCGCGTCTCCTGGCTGCCGTCGATCAGGAGCAGCCCGTCTACGACGGCGGCACGAGCGCGCGGACGCTCCCGGGCTACACCGTCTGGCAGTCGTTCGCGGCGGGCGTCACCGGCACGCTGAGCCGCATCGACATGGGCTTCTTCAACGACATGTCCGGTAGCGCACGGCTTTCCATTCTGGAGGGCGAAGGCACCGCGGGCGTGGAGCTCGCGTCTCTCGACGTGCCGGTCGTCGGGCTCAGCCAGCCGGGCGTGACCTGGAATGCGTGGACCGTCAGCGTGCCGGTGGAAGCAGGATCGATCTACACGTTCCGCATCGAGCCGGATGCCGCGACGCTCCCCGATCCGTACGGCGTCGCGATCGGCTCGGCGAGCCCGTACGCGCGCGGCGTCATGGGCCTCGACGATCCGTCGGGCACCTACGAGACGCCGTTCGACGTCGTGTTCCGGACCTACGTCGACGGCGGGATGTACGACGTCTACCGCGCGGAGTCGCCGGAGGACGTGGCCTCGCTGCCATGGCTCATCGCGCAGGTGCCCGCGAGCCCACACGACGACGCGTCGGCGCCGTCGGTGCCTCTCCTCTGCTACGAGGTCGAGGACGCCTCGGGCGCGCCCGACATCATCCAGCTCAGGCGACTCCAGAGCGGTGCGGTGCACGTCGAGTGGTGACCGCTCACTGCGTGACGCCGACGGCCTCGCGCACGCGCTGAGGAGTCCAGCCGGCCTGGCGCAGCGAGACGAGCGCCGGAGCGCCATCGCGCTTGGCGAGGCGCCGTCCCTCGTGATCGAGCACCAGCCCGTGGTGATGATAGTCGGGCACCGGCAGCTCGAGCAGAGCCTGAAGCAGTCGATGCACGTGCGTCGATTCGAGCAGATCCTCGCCGCGCGTGACGAGCGTGACGCCTTGCAGGGCGTCGTCCACGCTGACGGCGAGGTGGTAGCTCGTGGACATTTCCTTGCGCGAGAGGACGACGTCGCCGAACCGCTGCGGCTGCGCCTCGATGACGCCACGCTCGGCATCATGGAAGCTGAGCGGCCCGACGAGCGCCATCGCGCGCTCGACGTCGAGACGCATCGCGTGATCCCCCGTGACGCTCACGCGGCGCCGCCGGCGACAGGTCCCTGGATAGACGTCGCCCGCGGGGCCCTGCGGCGCGCCGCCCGCGCGCGCGATCTCGGCGCGGATGTCCGTGCGCGTGCACGAGCACGGATAGAGCAGGCCCATCGCGTCGAGGCGCGCGAGGGCGGCGCGGTAGTCGTCGAGATGCTCGGACTGGCGACGCACCGGCTCCTCCCACGCGAGGCCGAGCCATGCGAGATCCTCGAGCGTCGCGTCTTCGAACTCGCGCCGGCAGCGGGCGAGGTCGATGTCCTCGAAGCGCAGCAGGAAGCGCCCGCCCGCGAGCATCGCCCGATCGAAGGCGAAGAGGGCTGCGAGCGCATGGCCGAGGTGCAGGCGGCCCGTCGGCGAGGGTGCGAAGCGCGTCACGATCACGCGGCACTCTCGGGGGGACGAGCGCGGGCTGTCAACGTGCGGGCCGCGGGAGGGCCGCCCCGCGAAGATGCGGGCGAGGGATGCGCGAGCGGTGCATGATCGGCGCACCAGGAGATCACGCCATGAGCAAGCTCGCCGTCACGATCGTCGCTCTCGCTCTCGCGCTGCCCGGCCAGGCCGCCCTCCAGCCGAAGGACGCGTTCGAGAAGCTGAAGTCCTTCGCCGGGGAATGGGACGCGAAGATGGCCGACAGCCCCGAGCCCACGAAGGTCAACTATCGCGTGACCTCGGGCGGGAACACCGTCGTCGAGACGCTCTTCGAGGGTGCTCCGCACGAGATGGTCACGATGTACTTCATGGAGGGCAAGGAGCTGCGCGCCACCCACTACTGCGCGATGGGGAACCAACCCAGCTTCCGCTTCGATCCCGCCGCGTCGTCCGAGGCCAAGCTGGTCTTCGCCTTCGCGGGCGGCACGGGCTTCAAGCGCTGGCGTGACGCGCACGTGCACGACGGCTTCATCGACGTTTCGAATCCCGACAGCCTCCACGCGGAGTGGGCGTTCTGGGAGGACGGCAAGAAGGCAGGCGCCCACAGCATCACGATGAAGCGCGAGTAGCCGCCTGCGACCGACATTGCGGAAGCTCGCCGACGGCTGGCCGGCCTGCGTCGTCGCGGCTGTCGGCGCGTTTCTCGTCGCGTGGTGGCCGTCGCGCGACGTGGACGCCATCCTCGCCAACATGGACGTGCTCTACCACGTTCATCGCGTGCAGCGCTGCCTCGCCGACTTCCCGCACGTCGCATCGGTGGACACGTACTCGCACGCGGGGCATCCCTACCACCTGCACTGGTCCGCGGCGCATGACCTGCTGCTCGCCGTCGTCGCGCGCCTGCGCGGGCTCGACGGGGCGGCCGATGTTCGCGCCATCTGCGAAGCGGTCGCCCTCGTGCCCGTGTTGGGAAAG
>JADMIO010768906.1_pt1 | contig 10995 bp, 13 predicted proteins | sample 8958161 | NCBI WGS metagenome assembly JADMIO01 (sample SAMN16585339, study PRJNA669376) | soil metagenome | isolation source: Crop rotation soil | place: USA: Cullars Rotation, Alabama | collected 2011 | reverse complement strand
ACAAATATCTTTCTGTTTAGTATCAGTGGCATCAAAAATAATATTTTATCAGATTATTATGATAGGGATCATTTTCTCTATTATGACATCATTATTAGAAAGTTATGGATACCGCTCGATTGGACGGCCGCAGACACCAGTATTCAAGCCAGGAAGATTTATTGGCCATGTATACACTAGCGGTGATACTATTTACTATGAGCTCAATCTTACAGCAATTGATAACCCAACTGGTGCTAGGCTAGTCTTGGGCGATATTAGTGAAAAAGGTGTAGTGGTAGCGGATCTTTTACAAACTGAATCCAGCATAACAAAAAATAAAAAATTAGGCACGCTATTAAACGGGGGTATAACTGACACTAGTCTTCAAGGTCTATGAAGGGAAAAAGCCTTTCAGACCTAATTACTGCAATTAAGGATGGCAACGCATATTTTTACATTCAGACACCAAAGGGAGAGATCAGAGAACAGGTAAAGATCCATGATGAACACTTCAGAAATCAAGATCTAGCTAACCATGAGCCACACGATATGTCAAGTAAAGATCTAGGGAAATTTTCAGAAGAGAATACAGTTAACCAAAATAGAACGTACATCACAAATAACGATGATGCCCGATAGATAGATCATAAAATCCAATCCAAGTACTTAATTCATTTTAAATAATCAGACATTGTAGTTTGTTTGCTTCTACTCGATCTCAAACCTAAGTTGGAACTTGTTTCTGATTCAAGTTGATTATTTATCTCATTTAAGTCAACATTTTCAATAGATATAGATTTCAGATCCATTAATAACTGTTCTATCGTCATGAATCGATTTAGAATTATCAGAATTTAATATAAAGAGTTCTTTATGGAGGGGGAGAGTGAGATAAATGACCCTAAAATGCAGTCATATTGACTGTTATGATAATGCTAAATGGATAGCAGATATTGGTGAAAATATTAGAAGTGAAAAATATCTAACAACAAGTGGTACGTATTTTTATTGTGACAAACACAAGCGTGTGGTATCCAAGGTGACACGGGCACATTTTATGCCATGGAATGAAGGATGACCGCTTGTCGTTGTTTTAAGTGTAAATAAAATTATAAAAATTTTGATAGGCTATTTTCTAGAAAAATGAAATCTGATTAAACCTAAAAGATCTCCATATTTATTTTTCAAGTTTTTATCACAGCAATTATTACCAATATAAAGCCGGAAATCTCAGTCAATTCTTCAATCATCCGCATAGTACTTTCATCATTAATATTGAGAAAATCTCCTAAGATAGTATCACCAATAACTATGTTAAAGAAGCCAATGGTTAGAAGAAGCATTGGAATAAATTTCGTTCTCTTATAGGCCCTGGCTGCAATAAACACCAACAGGAAGCCGACTAAAATATGGATTGTAACTATAACAAAATAAGAATCCATTTTACTTGACTAGCCACAATTGTCCTTAAATGTTTTTTACTAATTACATCGAGAAAATCCAACTTTATCAAGAAAAAAATAGGAGGTAAAATCACCTATGCGAGTTTCTTTACAACCCGTGAATTTTTTATATTATATATGGCAATTCCTGACAAAACGACAGCTATGGCTTGGAGTATTTTCGAAATCACATCTAGACGTCCAATATAATATTCCACTCCCACTACAGGAACACCTACGGTTCTGGAGGCTACATAGATAGCGATAAGTCCAGCGGAGATTCCAGCAGTAGCAAGGTATGGCACTATGCTTCTTCCCGATTTCATGACTAATCCTGCAAGTATTAGATTAACTAGACCGCTAGATATGAAGAATGAAGTCTCAAAATGTTTTTCAGCAACTTCGCCTTTTATTCCCATATCTGATAACTCCTTAGAATCCTGGTACTCACTATTTGCCACGAGGAAATATACAATTCCAATAATGACTAGGATTGCTGCTAAAGAATAGACAATTGGTTTATTATTTTTCAATTTACATCCCTCAAATATTAACAAGCAATTACCAAAAATTGGTAATTAGGAGATGTTATTCTTTGCTTCTTCGGCATGTGAAATTGCTGCGTTGGTATCGCCATCTTTAAGTGCCGCGAGTGCCGCTTCAACACGTTTTTCAGCGTCTCCGAGACCAGATTTTCCTTCTAATGCCTCTTCTGCTTTGAGAAGCGATTTTTTCCCTGAGTCTTTATCTCCATTTTGTATGGCCTTTATCGCATCATCTATTGATTTAACTATTGGGTTATTCGATGAGGTTGATGTTGCGTTATTTGTCATAGTAGAATTGGTCGAATTTGACATAGCGGATTCCATGGTTGAGTTTGTTTGAGCGTACGAAACAACTCCATTTGAAATTAAAATTATGGAAATTGTTGCGAGTCCGAGCATTAAAGATTGTATTGATTTATTTTTCATGATAGGCGTTTAAAAGTGAAACTAATAATAAACTTACTTTGGATCTCAATTAAAGAGAATAGTAACAATGTATTTATAAGGTAACGACATACTACATTACGTTAGAGCCGTTAGATTATTCTAACAAGAATTGACAAACTTAAGATAATTCTTAGCAGAATTGAAAAAATAATTTGGATTTGATTAATTCATTGGATAATTTCTCAATATTGTTCCTTTATACTGACGTATAGTAAAGCGAAAATGATATCCCAGAATCTATGCCTTGAGTATGCTCTCACGTATTCGTCCTGATAATCTCTTCTAGCGAAACACTAGCAACTACTTTAATTATCCGAATTGAGACGACTGTTTGTTTACTAATATTGTGTTTGTATATCACGGAAATAGTACATGGATAAACTAAAATCACCTTATGGGTTTTTGCAGTGAAAGAAGAATTAGATTGGTATCAACCAAGACTTACAAATTAGAAATAAACAAGAATTTGAAATAATACGAGAAGAATATAAAAAAAGATAGGTTATCTTCCGCCGCCTGAAGAGCAACCGCCGCCGATTTCACGTTTTGATTTTATTGTCGTCAAGTCAACGATTGTTAAATCAATGCTTTTCTTAGTATTCATTACCTGACAATAGCATTATATTTTATTTAAACATACCTAACTTTTTATCCAAAAGTTATTTATACAATAAAATCAAGTAGACGGTTTGAAATCCTCGTTTAAAACTTTCCATTAATGACCTTGGTTCTAGTTCCATTTAAAATCTGATGTGTCAGGAAAGAATCTGTCAATTGCCACAAAATCGCCCCCACCAATTTCACCGCGCGGAAATTGTTTTGTCGTAACCTTCACATAGGTACCTCCTTTTACCAATAAGTCGTATAGCGCCTCTAATGATTTGCCCTTTAATATCCCGTGTAGATCTTTAGAAGTTACTCCACCGACTGCTACTGTCCCTTCTATTTGTTTTGTTTTGTTTAATAATTTAGATGTTCCTTGGAAAATATCTTTGACCTTTGTTTCTTTTGCTTCTTTCAATAAGTCTAAAATCAAGGTACCGTTTTTAGTATCGCCTACCCGACTGTAGAGATATATCCCTGTAATATTATCGATATTGTTCACGTTAACGTTGTAAACAAGTTGTTTAAAATCCTCCCTGAACTTGATACCCACGAAGCCAGAAGCCGTTGTATTTGCTTGCAAATCTCGATGGGGTTCAAGTACGGTCCAATATCTATCTACTGAAAGTGCATCTACTCTCATATTAGAGAAAACAGACGCTGATGACAGAAATATACAAAATGTCAAAGTTGTAATTGCTATAGTCTTCAATAGAAATTGTGTTTTCTGGATTCCCAGATTTAATGGTTTCAGTTATAAAGTGAATTGAAAGTAATTTACAAAACGGATTGTGTCATGAGAGTGTTTTATTTATTTTCCATTCAGATAATCGTCACGTGCATCATAGTGATCATAAACGACCTCTTTGGGTATAAGCGACCTGACTATGTAGACAGAATCTAGTATTGTTTGCTTGTATAACTTTCTTATCTCTTGAGCCCTCTGCAATGATGAATGATCACCTTTTCTTTCAAAGTACCTTCTAGCGTAATCAAGTAATTCAAACCTCATCATAGTATCCACAAATATTTTACTTGATTCTCCGAGGTGCTTCGGATCGTCGAATCTAATTATTCTCATTTGCATCTTTACTATTGCTCCATACTTTTCCTTTGAGTTTGTCCAGGTCTTGCCTTTTATCTATAGAAATTCTGTATAGTTCAAAGAGACTGGTGTAACGCGTCTTTAATTTTTCCTTTTCCGCAATTTTATTGATATGTTCAATAACCGAATTGGAGTTTTGAATTATATTTGAATTTAGTCTCTCGATCACTCCTATTACTTTAAAGTCTAGGTCCGTTATCATCCGCTCAATAGTAATTTTACCGTTAGTATGCTTAGCATCACAAAGATATAAGCCCAATCTATCCCTTTGTGTTTCTAGTCTTAGTAACTGTTTGTCTATAATATCTTCAAAACTATTCTCTGAGTTAAAGTCTTTTACGGCCTTGTTATAGAGTATTTTTAGATCATTGTTGATTGTGTTTCTATCGACTTATATCATCTCGGCTATTCTTATTGCCGGTATTCCATATTCAAAATGAAGTTTATAGACTTCATCTCTTCTCTGTTTTCTCTCGCCATGCGTAAAGGGAGCAAATTTATGCCTAGGTTTGACTAGGTCTAGTTTAACATCCGCTTTTGCAGGATCAGAAGGACTAACTAGTCTCTTTTTCATTCTAATGACTCCTTTTTTCTGTTACACTTGTTACGCCTGTTACAGTTTCTGGAAGACTAGCAGTAGATTTCTCAACACTACATGATTGTTCTAATGTATTTTTTTCAATGATTTTATGCTGATCTATGACTACACATTCGATATTTTCCTTACTTTTTGATACTAGATTACCATCTAAACCCTTGTTGACTCTCCCAGGAAGTGTAACATCTGTAACAACTGTAACATTTTCCAGTATCTGTATTTTATCTGGCATGTCATAGTACGTTTTTATTTTATCAAGGTACTTTTGTTTGAACTCTACACAACGGAGCGTTTGTTGCCCTATACGGTATACTTTTGGCGGATCTACCTTGAACTTAGATTTAAGGACATTAGTAATTTTTATCTGTGTTACTTGACCGAATCCAGGTTCAGGTGAATAGAATGCTGTCTCTCTATTTGGAATTTCCTGTCCATCCATTTCATCTTTAAATGCAAACCTAATTGATTCATTTGAGAATATATGGGTACCTAAAACTCTTTTTTCGTCTTCATTCAGTACTCCTTTATCGATTTGTTCTTTCCGTTCTCTAATTAAATTAATTATTACGTTATATAATTTGGCTTCAAATGTGCTTTTCTTGTTTAGATTTTTCTCATTTATCAATAAAGAGAAGTCGTCTAGGATTCTTTGTCTTGTCAATGGTGATTTGTTGAATAGCCTAATCAATGGTTTCGTAAGTTCTGCGGTTCTATTTTTGACATTTAGTTTTACATTAAAGAATTGATCTTCACTATGTAGGAGTCTATAACACAATAGTATTTTTCGGATTTCTACCAATTTTTCATAAAGTGGCTCGTATTCCGGATCTTTACCTGTTCTGATGACTTCCTTTATGTTGTACTGAGGGCTACCTGTTACAAACCTTAGTACTAATGATCTGTCTAGGATTCCTTTCATGTTTTTATCTTTTGGTAGTTCTTCCATAGAAAACCACTTGTGACAGTAGGTGAGCCAATTGGACTGTTTTCTTCCACCTTCAGTCTCTACTTTAGGAATAGTACCACCAGAACAATAACCAGTCTTAATCACATTTCTTTTGTCCTTATCTCTGGCTATATCATCGGCCTCGTCCTCCGCTATGGTAACTTGACCTTCTTCCTTATCTCCTAGAACAGTGAAATAATTGGGTGCGCTTGCGGAAGTTACATAAAAGACCCTATAACCCAGATATTTGTACAGTAATAGAGCAGAATTTTTACCAGCGTCATTATCTCCAACAATTATGATGTAATGTGTGTATGGGAATATGTCCTGGAAGTATGACCATATTGTATCACCAACAAGTAGAGTGTAATAATATCCTTCTACGTCTACATATGTTCTGAATTCTGTTTCCACTAACGAGAATAGCGCATCTAAATCAAGTTTCCTTGCATATGCTAAGTATTCATTGAACTCGTCTTCAGATTTATAGATGTAAGGAAGCGGGGTCTGCATATACAATGTATCCTTTGGTACAAACTCATCATTTCCAAATTCTACTGATTCAAGGAAATTTGCTCTTTCGTCTTTATCCAAAGTTACAAATTTAGGAGTGGTTCCAACTATAATTGATTCATGCACTGGCATTGTTCCATTTCCGGTAAATTTTCTTATTGTGATTTTGGTTTTAGATTTTTTATCTTCTTTACGACTGTTGATTTCACCAAATTCTTTATTCCACCTATCATCCAATTCTGTCAATTCCAGTTCTTCGCGTCTCCAATTTTACTTTCCTGAATTTCAGGCCACGTGTTACTATGTGATAGTCTGAAAAGAACCCATTCTTTTTGTTCCTCTGTACATTCATCTAATTGAGGAATTTCGCCTATTGAATTTAATGATAATTCATATCGTTTCTTTCTGTGGTATTCTTTGGTCTCATTACTTTTATTAACCTGTACAACGCTGGTCATGTATCTAGGCTCCTGGTTAAGTGGCTCGGACCTGTCGTTGTGTAGACCCTGGCCGGGACATGCATTATTTTACTCATTTATTCTAACTCCAAATGCTGCAAAAAGTATTCGATTGTATTTTTCTTGTTAGCCGCCATTAACTGCTTAACAATATTCTGATATTGCTGCAATAACTTTGATGTATCTTCATCGGTTGACATTTATTTTCCAATCTCCAAAACTTTGTACAAAATACCATCTTTGGTATCGGTTACTAGTAAGTTCATGTGTTCTTTAATACCGTATTTTAGTGCCAATTTGTGAGGTATCGTGACTAACACTGTACCAGCAGTTTGACGGGTCTTCCAGGTTCGTACTACCTCCAGATCTTCATTCATTACGTTAGTTACGGTAGTCATTCTATAGAGAACTAAAGTTAGATTTTAAACGTTATTCTACTAATCAATTTTTACTCTGTATCCCTCTTGGCATTCATTATTTCAGTACATGTCTGACAGAACGAAGGAACTATCAAAATTGGAAAGTTATGGTGATACTATGGACGATATAATTACGAAGTGTATTCAAGCGTATAAAAAATTGAATAAGGAATGATTAGATTTTCTAAGTCAGTATAGGCCCACCCGCCCTCATGCTAGTGCGTCAATCCTTAAATGAAATTAGTTTGGACACCAAGGTGTCTTAAAAATCGATGTTAACTACGAAAAAGGATATTCCACGGGGATTAATCTTTAAAGTTGGGGATAATATACTCTGGGATCGTTGCCTGGCAGTAAAGAATAATCCCGACTTGAAAACTATGAACCGTTGGGATCAATCTGATGTTTTTTACAATACTAGAAAAAAGTTAGACGCTATGGGTTATGACGTTACGAGGTTAAGTGATAAGAGGAAGGAAATTAATCAACATATAAAAAAATTCTACGATAAGATGGGAGTTAAACGTCATGAAGTCGGCATATTTGCAGCGGATAGGGCCGTCATGGCTTTCCAAGGTGAACTTTACAGCGTTAGTTTTGAAAATTACAACGATTTAGCACATTACGGCGTTGATATTGTGCTTATTGAGAAAGAAGGTACCGTCGACAAACTGGTACCATTTACACGAGGGTTTGGTATTGCTTTGGTACAATCGGAAGGCTTTGTTTCAGAATATGGCGTTATGTTAGCACAGGAAGCCAAAAATCAAGGTGTTAACTTATTCACATTGACGGATTTTGACGCGAGTGGTATTCTGTTGGCTCATAAAATCAAAGACGCTACTAGACTCGGAATACATCTTGGTGTAATTGACGAGTTCAATGCTCAAAGAGATGAGAGTGGAAATCCATATGAACAATTGGATCAACGTAAACTCAGGGAGAGTTATAACGGCGGCGATCACTGGACCTATTTGAGAAATTTGAGCAAAGGAGGATTAGAGATGAGACAAAACAAAACTCATGGTGGCATGTTATACACAAACATGATAAACATTACATGAATTTTCTAAATACTGTATACGAGTCTACCTATGACGATATTGAACTACGATACGTCGACTTTCTAAAATATTACAGAATAGAATTGAACACGATAATGGATGAAGTTGGTGCGCAAAGATTCTGGAATTGGTTAAAAGATAAATTAATTGAAACATTCCCTACAAGGGATTATAATCGAGCGATAACAGTTCCTGATTATGTGTATACAGAAACAATGACTAATTTTATAATGGTACTCAGAAAGTCATTAACTAACCAATTGAAAGAAAATGTTTCTGATATTGAACGTGCATATAGGGATACAAAAAATGGATTTTTAGGTACAAACGAAGCGCTAACTTATACAAGACAATATTTGAAGAAAAAATTAGAGAATGACGATAATATTATGCGAATTGATTCACAGTTACAAGATATAATTGAGGAATTAGATTTGAAATAAATTAGACACCAAAGGTATCTTTGAGTACTTGATAGGTAATTTCTGAATAGTCAGGTTTAAGGATTTTTCCTTTGTTTCAAAACTTCGCTCTTGAACTTCTCAAAATCTGCCTTCAAAGATTCTATTTGTGTTTTATCTATTTGGATTCGCTCTTCTAACTTGAACTTTAGGCGCTCTTCATTTGAAATAGTCAATAAAGGTACAGCCTTATAGTATTCTTTCAACAATGACTTATCTGTAGTTCTAACATAGGCCGGATCATTAGCCTTCAGATTATGGCCCTCTAGCATCCATCTTAATTCTGTCTTTAAATCTGCTTCTACTAGTGCTGAACTGAACCATTTCCTAAAGCCATGCAATAATGGGATTTCCCTCCTTTTGAACGGGTTATCACTTGCTTGCCTCAGACCGCTATTATTAATGCAAGTTGAAAGTAATGCCCTTAATGAATCTCCTTTGAACGGCAAACCTTTGAATTGTTTTAGATATTTGCTGAATCGTTTTATTATCAGATATGATTCGGAGTTAATTATTTCACCTCGTCTTTTTCTGAAATTTAGATAAGTGTCAATTTCTTTAGCGCATTCTGGAGTGGTAAAAGTTGTATATTGCTCTTTATCTCCTGAATAAACCCTAACTTTGTACAGGTCGTCTACCTTTTCCAAGTCACCTATCTTCATTGATTGCAGAGCGCCTATTCTAATACCGGTTGAGGCTAAAATTAGAAATATGGTCTTTGATCTTTGATCTGATAAATCTAGTATCTGTCTTATTTCCTCAAGTCTGTAACCTCGATCCCTTCCTGCTATTTCATTCCCTGTTTTTGTGGGATGAACGAATTTTTTTATCTTTTTCCAGTTTAATAGGACGTCATTAACTTCACATGCATGTTTTAGAGTGTGAAAGATAACGTGTTTCAAACCTTTAGAAACTTTCTTTTGTACTAGATAATATATGATAGTATCGGTCATTTTATCCTGTGGTAATTTTAGGAATTTATTCAGATCTAATTTTGTATGGTTTAAAAATTGTTCAAGACAAAAAGAATACTGTCGTTTAGTCGCTGGAGAATTCAGACTGTTAATGAAATTGAAATAGGCCTGTTTTGTGCTCAAAATATAAAAATTTAATGAGTTTTCTAGCATATAAAACTAAAGTTTACGTACGATCCTAGTTTAGTATCAAGAATGAGCAACGGATTTAATTCAAATTAGCTTATATATCCCATTTCTGGCTGCTTCTTCTGAACCATTTGATTAACCTCATCGCTTTGAGCATTCTTATCGCCGATTCTCTGTTCTATGCTTTTTATTACCATGATGGTGTCTTTTGCTTTTCTATCCAAATTCTCCATATTGACCTCAAGTCCAACCACTGCTAGTAATTTCTTGAGTAGATGTTTTGAAGCGTTTGCATCCACAACATAACCTGATGTTTCACCTAGTAGACTAATTCCATTCAGGTCATTTATTTTTGCGATACCAAGTAAAATACCATTCATTCCAGAGATACCACCATTATCTATTTTTAATACTTCAAATGAATCTAGTATTTTTATTCCATCATCGTCAGTAGCAACACCAAATATTCTTGGAGAATCGACAAACATGCCGGTTATGTATGCGCCCAGTGTAATAACTTGCTTGACGCCCATACTTTTGGCTATTTTTATTATTTCTTCTCCCAGAATGTATTCCACTTTTGAGGTAACTGGTTGTGCGTCTCCTGTAAGAAACAAAAAATCATTGCTATTGCCTTTGCCTTGGAAATAATAAATTACATTTTTCATGAGATCGACGGTACCGCTATTCTTTATCACGACCTGGGGAGGGAAAGATGACGAATAAATATCTGCCAAGTGTTCAGTATCAAGTTCACTAATTATGTGATCCACGGCGATCTTTCCTACATAACCACTTCCTGGAAATCCACAAATTAAAATCGGAGATTTAAGGCTTGAGGGCTTGGTTGAAAAAACCGTTTTTATATCATTTTGAAAAAATGACATTACTACAAAATACACAAAGTTATCTTAAATCCTTTGTTCTTGTCAACCAATTTTCGGACTTTCACACGCTTATCGTGTTGAATTTGTTGAAGTCAGGGAGCCTCTCAGTTCTCCATCCGGGAATTTGGATGTATGAATATTGATATACGTCATATTTTGATTCATTAAGTCAATCAATGCTTCTAATTTACTAACTGGAGGAGACGCTGCTGTCATATTTCCAGAGGCTGGTACAGTTGATGTCATATTAGTCATATTTCCAGAGGCTGGTACAGTTGATGTCATATTAGTCATATTTCCAGAGGCTGGTACAGTTGATGTCATATTAGTCATATTTCCAGAGGCTGGTACAGTTGATGTCATATTAGTCATATTTCCAGAGGCTGGTACAGTTGATGTCATATTAGTCATATTTCCAGAGG
>JADMIO010690597.1_pt1 | contig 10996 bp, 10 predicted proteins | sample 8958161 | NCBI WGS metagenome assembly JADMIO01 (sample SAMN16585339, study PRJNA669376) | soil metagenome | isolation source: Crop rotation soil | place: USA: Cullars Rotation, Alabama | collected 2011 | reverse complement strand
GATCAGCCGGGTCGCGCGCCGGCGCCAGCCAAAGCCGCGCAGCGACGGGTGGTTGATGCGCGTGTTCTCGGCGACGCTCAGGTTCGGGCAGAGCGAGAGCTCCTGAAATACGCAGCGAATGCCGAGGCGCTGCGCCCCGGTCACCGAGTGATGCTCCTGCACGACCCCGTGCATCGCAATGCGCCCGCGGTCGGGCGCGAGCGCGCCCGCGAGCACCTGCACGAGCGTCGACTTGCCCGCGCCGTTGTGGCCGACCAGACCGACGCACTCGCCTGCCGCGACGTCGAAGTCAACGCCCTCGAGCGCGCGGACGGCGCCGAAATGCTTTTCGACGGCCTCCAGCCCGACGATCGGCGGAGCGAGCCGGGGCGTCACGCGCGCAATTCTAGGCAGCCCGGAATGCGGCAGCGCGCGTCGGCGACGCCGCGGCTACTTCTTGAGGTTCGTCTTGATCGCGGCGATCGCCTCCTCCTGCGTGTATTCCTTCGTGGCGACGCTGCCGGCCGGGATCTTGGGCAGCGCAGCTTCGAAGTCGGCCTGCGTGAACGCGAGGTACGGGACCAGCATGTCGTGCGGGATGTCCTTGCGACCATCGAGGACCTGCTGCGCGACCCAGAAGGCCAGCGTCGAGACGCCCGGCGCGATCGAAGCGGACCACGTGGTGTAGCCGTCCTTTGCCTTCTGCTCCTTCCACCATTGCAGCTCGTCCTGCCGGTTGCCCATGATGATGGTCGGACGCGGCCGGCCCGCCGCAGCGAACGCCTGGGCGGCGCCGTAGCCGTCGCCTCCCTGGTCGACGACGCCGACGATCGGCGCCAGCGACGGCAGCACCGTGGCCACCGCCTTCTGCGCCGTCGTCTGGTCCCAGTCGCCGGTGACCGAGGCGACGATCTTGAATTGCGGATGCTCGGCGACGCCGGCCAGGATGCCGGCATGGATCGCGTCGTCGATCGACGTTCCGGCGAGGCCGCGAATCTCGAGCAGGTTGCCACCCTTGGGCTGGAACTTCGCCATCTGCACGATCTCCTGGCGACCCATGTCCTTGAAGTCGACGACGACGCGATACGCGCACGGCTCGGTCACGAGTCCGTCGAAGGACACGACCACGATGCCGGCGTCACACGCCTTCTTGACGGCCCCGTTCAGCGCATCGGGCGACGATGCGTTGATGACGATCGCGTCGTAGCCCTGCAGGATGAGGTTCTGGATCTGCGCGGCCTGCGTCGGCACCGCCTTGTCGGCGGTCGTGAACACGTCGGCGGCCTTCACCACCTTGTCGGCGACGGCCTTCTTGGCGACGGCGTCGTAGCTGCTGAGCATCGCCTGTCGCCACGAGTTGCCGGCGTAGTTGTTGGAAAACGCGATCTTCTTGCCGCTGGTATCGGCCAGTGCCTGGCTCGCGGCGATGACGCAGCCCAGCACGCAAAGAGTCATCGTCTTCTTCAGGGGATGGATCTTCATGTCGTTTGTCTCCGTTCGGTTGTTGGGGCCGCCGCGGGTGTCGGGCAGCCGTGGCGGACCACGCCGTTTCAGAATAGTCGCAATCCCGGCACGCGCACCCGCAATCGGTAGAGCGAAGTCGACGCCGTCACGAACAGGCTGCGCAGGTCCTCGTCGCCGAACGTGAAGTTCGCGGCCACCTCCGGCATGCGGATGATGCCCATCCGGTGACCGGACGAATCGAACACGTGCACGCCGCCCGGCCCGCAACAATACAGATTGCCGCGGCTGTCGATCTTCATGCCGTCGGGAGCGCCCGGACCTTCGCCTTCGGTCACCGCCCAGACCGCGCCGCCGCCCAGGTCGCCGCTGGCCTTGACGTTGAAGACACGGATGTGCTGGCGCTCGGTGTCGTTGACGAACAGCCGCGATTCGTCTAGCGAGAAGCACAGGCCGTTTGGCTGCGCGAAGTCGTCCGCGAGCAGCACCACGCTGCCGTCTGTGTCGATCCGGTAGACGCCCTGGAACGACAGCTCCTGCGGTCGTGGCACGCCGTAGTACGGCATCCGTCCGTACGAAGGGTCGGTGAAGTACACCGCGCCGCCGGTCGCGACGACGATGTCGTTGGGACTGTTCAGCGCCTTGTCGCCGAAGTGGCTGGCGACCACGCCGAGCGACCCGTCCGCCTCGGCGCGGGTGACCCGGCTCGTCGCGTGCTCGCAGGTCAGGAGGCGCCCCTGGCGGTCGAGCGTGTTGCCGTTGGCCATCCGGCTGGGCTCGCGGAACACCTCTGTCTCGCCGCCCGGCCGGCGCCGGTGCATGCGGCTGTTCGGAATGTCGCTGAAGACCAGCCACTTCTCGTACGGATGCCAGACCGGCCCCTCGAGGAAGCCGAAGCCCCGCGCCAGGCACTCGAGCTCGGCGCCGCCGACGACGTCGCCGAACCGAGGATCCTGGGTCACCGCCGGCACCTCGCCTATTGCCGCGGCCTGGTCATGGGGTCGCCTGCGACGTACCAGTCGGCACGGGCCACGTCCTCGAAGACCACCCATATGGCTGCCTGGGGCAGCTCCGTCACCTCGCTGATCGCCTCGGTGACGCGGCGCGCGATCTCGTCCTTGCGCTGCGCCGAGTGCCCCTCGAGCATCCGGATGTTCACGAACGGCATCGGCCCTCCCTGATGCATGCCCTTCCGATGCAGCGAGGCTAGCCACGCGGGCTCAGCTCCGATACGTGTCAAGCCGCATTGCCGGCTGCGGGTTTACGCACCGAGTTCGGGAAGACGCTCGATCGGCTACGAAGGTGAGGGCACCTCGCTGTCCGGCATCGAGCTCGCCGCATTCGCGAGCCACGCAGCGAGGCGGTGCTGTTCGCGTCGCATGACGTCGGCGTTGATGAGCCCGCGGCAGATCGCGAGATGGATCGCCCGTGTGCGCGGGTTGAAGACCGTCGCGTTCTCGACACCGAGCTCGGCCGTCGTCGAGAGGCCGAATTTGTCGTAGAGATGCTGGATCCGGCTTTGCGCCCCGCGAATCGAAAGGCCTCGGCGCAGGGCGATGGTCTTGTCGGTGAGGCCGAGCGCGATGTCGATCAGGCTTTCGTACTCGCTGTCGGTGATGCCTTCGAGACGGTCCTGGACGCGGTGCTGGATGCCGCGGATCTCGCGGTCGATGATGCAGTGCCCCTCGCGCAGCACGCCGCGCAACGCCGAGCGCATGCCGTCCTCGGATGCGGACTTGAGAACGTAGCCGTAAACGGAGCCGGGGGGCACGATGCGCGCCACACCGCGGACGTAGGCTTCGTCGGCGAAGTTCGACCAGAACAGGATGCGGACGTCGGCGCTCCGGCTCCAGATGGCGCGTGCGACCTCGATGCCGGTGACCTTGGGCAGCTGCAGGTCGAGCACGACGCAGGACGGGCTGTGCCGCACTGCGAGCCCGATCGCGTCCTCGCCGTCACTCGCCTCGAGAACCTCGAGGTCGCCCGACCACAGCTCCTCGACGATCGTGCGGGCGAACGTTCGATGCAACGCGTCGTCCTCGGCGATCAGGACGTGCATCACCGGCCTCCCAGAAGCGCAGACTTCTCCGACGACTCAGTCCGGCGGACCGAGGCCGCGTCGGCGCTCGCAGCGCGATCAACCTCGACGACTATCAGTGTCCCGCGGCCGCCCGGGTTCGGCTCGATGTACAGGCGCGCGCCGATCAGCGCGGCGCGCGTGAGCATGTGATCGAGCCCGCCGCAAAGGGCAGGATCGACATCGCCGCAGCCGCGACCGTCGTCGGCAACGCTGACGCGCAGTGCAGTCTCGCTGGATTCAATGCGGACGTCGATGTTGTCCGGCTCGGCGTGCCGGGTGGCGTTGTTGATCGCCTCCTGCACGATCCGGTACACCGCCGTGCGCGTCGTCTCCGAGAGCGAGTCGGCGCGGCCGGCGCTCGTGTCGGCGATGTGGACGGCGATCGGCCGGTCGGCCCCGCCGACGCTTCGATTGAGGTGTGCCTCGACCGCGTCGCGCAGCCCGAACAGCTCGAGCACGCTCGGTCGCATGTCGTCGACGATGCGGCGCAGCTCCTTCAGGCAGCTGACGATCTCCCGTTCGAGGTCGGCGAGCTGCGCGTCGCGTGCCACGCCGTGGCTGCGCAGCGAAGAGACCTGCCGCGCGACGCGGGCGAGATCGGCCAGCGTCTGGTCGTGCAGGTCCATGGCCATGCGTCGCCGCTCGCGCTCCATGCCTTCGGTCAGCTTGGAAGCGCCGACGCGCAGCAACTCCTCGCGGCTGCGCGCGTCGCTTTCGGCGAGCATGGCGCGGCGCGCCTGGTCGGCCTGGATCAGCGCGAAGATATACGGCGCGATGAAGTCGGCGCATTGCTGAGCGACGCCGACGTCGGACTCGGTGAAGCGGTCAGGCTCGTGCCGGCTGATGTTGAGCGCGCCGACGATGGCGCCGCGGGACCGCATCGGCACGACGATTCGGCTGCGCAGTTGTCCCGTGTAGATCGGCTCATCGAGCGCGCCCTCGAAGTGGAAGCGCTCGTCGGCCAGCGCATCGCCACTGAGCAGGTACGGCACCTCGCCGCGGAAGACCGCGCGCACCGGGCTGCGATCGGTCGGCAAGGGATGTTGGCCGAGCGCGCTCCAGCTGGTGTGGAACCCCGCCTCGTAGCAGGCGTGGCTGCGGCCTTCGTCGAGCAGCACCGCAACGTCCATGTGAGCGTGCGGGATGAGCGTCTCGATCTCGACTGCCGTTGCTCGAAACGCCTGACCGGGATCGACGTGCCCGGCCAGCGCGCGCGAAATCGCCAAGAGCCTGTCGACGAGGACCGGAGAGACGCTGTCCACCTGAATGTGATCGGGGTTGGTGAGCCGAAGGCGCGCAGCGCGAATGACGTCCGCGGCGATAGGAGTGTGGAGAGTACTGCAGTCCTCGAATCAGCTCATTAGGGTGATCGCTCGCGGTCTAGGCTTCCAATGGCGTTGAGCAAGGGTTCTGAGCCGCGAGGCGCCAACGGCGAGGCGGCGGAAGGACTCACAGATCGAAGCTTTGCCGAGCGGATCGGTTACTCCGCAGCCGGCGCCCGACCCATTTGGTAAAACTTCTGAACACGAAGCCATGAGAGGACTTTGTCGTTGTGGATGGTGAGGTCCGCGGACGGAGGGCTCGTCTCGGTAAGGCGATATGAAAATGGAGCGACAAATGCAACCTCGTTCGATCAATCTCGAAGAAAAATTCGGCCTTTTCCGCGAGCAGTGGCAGCCAAAGGTCATCGCGGAAATGAACGAGTACCAATTCAAGATCGTGCGGCTGGAGGGCGACTTTGTGTGGCACAGCCACGAAGACACCGATGAGGCGTTCATCGTGCTGGACGGTTCACTTCGGATCGACTTTCGTGACGGAGCGGTGAGCCTGGGCGCTGGCGAGATGTATGTCGTGCGCAAAGGCGTGGAGCACAAGCCGTATGCGGAGCATGAGGTGAAGCTCATGCTGATCGAGCCGCGTGGCGTGCCGAACACGGGAGACCAGGGCGGCTCCAGAACTGCACAGAACGACGTCTGGATCTGACGCGGGCAGGCCGGCTATGTCGAAACCAGGCCCCTGATCGCGTTGGCGCGCGCGCCGTAGGTGATCCGGCCGGCAGCATCCGGGCTGAGACGGGCGCGCAAACGTTCCTTCAAGAGCTGACGATCGTTTTCCGGCATCGCCGCCAGACTGGCGGCCAGGCGCGGCCCGGTTTGGGCGATCTGCCAGAACGAATCGAAGTCGGCGAACGTTCGCTCCACGTCGATCTGTCGCGTCTCGATCTGCGTCAGTCCCGCGCTCGCCCAGAGCGACCGCTTCGTCTCCATGCGGGCCGCCTCGACGCTCGGCGGCCAGGGTGGAGGCGTCGTCAGCTTTGCCATTTCCTCCTGCAGCGCCGCGTACGGAAAGGCTCCGCCGAGGATGTCCCAGGAGTACGCCGAAACGCTGCCGCCAGGCCGGACGACGCGCGCCATCTCGGCGACGGACTTCGCCGGATCGGGAACGAAGAAGATGACCAGCGCCATGACGGCGGCGTCGAAACTCGCGTCGGCGTAGGGCAGGGCCATCGCGTCGCCGACGTCGAAGCGCGCCGAGCCGCGGCCCGGTCGCTCGCGGGCGTACGCGATCTGCTCCTTCGACGGGTCGATGCCTTCAACCGCAGCAGGGGCGCAGCGCTCGACGAGCATCTGCGTGAAAGCGCCGTTGCCGCAGCCGACGTCCAACCAGCGCCAGCCGGGCGAAGGATCGAGCCAGCGCAGGAACGAATCGCCGACGAGTTGGCTCCACTGCCCCATGAAGTCTTCGTAGGCGGCGCCGTCGCTGAAGTGGATCGGTTCAGATTGCATCTTCTTCTCCCGTCAGCGCCGATATTGCCCGCACCGCCGAATCGGGCATAACATGGTCTCTCACTATTGCCAGCGCAAGTCATGACCAGGGACGATGCCGTGCCCGCAAAGGCGAACGCAAGTGGTCCTTCGATCAATAGGCGACTGGCCGCAATTCTCGCGGCAGACATCGCCGGCTACAGCCGGCTGATGGGGGAAGACGAAGACGCGACTGTTACCGCGCTCAAGAGCCATCAGGCCGTCGTGCTGCCCCTGGTGAGCCGGTACGGTGGTCATGTCATCGATACGGCCGGTGACGGCATCCTGGCCGAGTTTGCGAGTGTGATCAACGCCACCGAGTGCGCCGTCGAGATCCAGACCGTGATGGCGATGCGCAACGAGAGCGTCCCGCCCCACCGTCGCATGCTCTTTCGGATCGGCATCAACCTGGGCGACCTGATTCACGACGAATCGCGGATCTACGGCGACGGCGTCAACGTGGCGGCGCGCCTCGAAGGCATTGCCGAGCCGGGCGGCATCTGCATCTCGCGTCAGGTATACGAACAGGTCAACCACACCCTCAAGGCGAACTTCGAATCATGGGGGCCGCGCGCATTGAAGAACATCGCGCAGCGGGTGGATGTCTTTGCCACCTCACTCGCTCAAGGCGGCCACGCATCCGGCGTTGCGTCCGCCAATGCCGCGGAACTCGACCAGGAGATTCACTTCTGCACCGCGGCCGATGGGGTGCAGCTCGCTTATTCGACGATCGGGCAAGGACCGGCGCTGCTGAAAACCGGCAACTGGATGACCCATCTGGAATATGACCTCGAGAGCCCGATCTGGCGCCATGTCTATCGCGGATTGGCCAAGGACCACATGCTCGCTCGATACGACGCGCGCGGCAACGGGCTGTCGGATCGCGTCGTCGACGAGATCTCGTTCGACGCGTATGTCAGCGATCTGGAAACGGTGGTCGACGCATTGGGGATCGATCGCTTCGCGCTGCTCGGTGTTTCCCAGGGATGCGCGGTCGCGATTGCGTATGCGGTTCAACACCCCAAGCGCGTGTCGCATCTGATCCTCTACGGAGGCTTTGCGCAAGGTGCCAAGAAGCGCCTCCGCACCGCGGCTCAGATCGAAGAGGACGCCGCGCTGCTGACCTTGATGCGGGTCGGATGGGGAAAGGACAACCCGGCCTTTCGACAGCTCTTCACGTCCCAGTTCGTCCCTGACGCGACCAAGGAACAGGCCGACTGGTTCAACGAGCTGCAGCGGATCACCGTATCGGCAGACATGGCAGCACGCATGTTCGAAACCGCGCTTGAAATCGATGTCACCGCACTGCTGTCGCAGGTGTGCGTGCCGACCCTGGTCATGCACGCACGAGACGACGCGCGCGTTCCATTTGAAGCCGGCCGGCGCATGGCGGCGGGCATCCCCAGGGCGCGCTTCGTCGCACTGGACGGGCGCAATCACCTGTTCTTCGAAAGCGAGCCAGCGTCCCGGCAGTTCCTGGAGCAGACGAGGGCTTTCCTGGCAAGCTAGCCTCCACCGTGTCGATCGACATCGGCGTCAATCGACGGTGATGTTGCTTGCTTTCACGACCTCAGCCCAGGTGCGTGCGTCTTCCACGAGAAACTGTTGGAACGCGGCCGATGTGCCGCCGATCGGCACGAGGCCGTAGGCGGTCAGCGTCGCCCGAAAGTCCTGCGCATCGACGATGAGTCGCGAGTGTTCGACGATCGCCGCGACCACCTCGCCGGGGGTGCCTTTGGGAGCGAAGATGCCCTGCCAGGATTCACCAACGAATTCGGGGTAGGTCTCGGCGATCGCTGGCACGTCCCTCAAGACCTCGAGCCGCGATCTGCTCGATACGCCGAGTGCCCGGACCTTGCCACCCCTCACATCTCCTATCGCCGTGGTGCTGGGCTCGAATGCAACTGCGATGCGCTGCTCGATGACATCGGGGAGGTAGGACTCCTTGTAAGGCACGTGCGTCATCGTGATGCCGGCCGTATTCAGCAACCGCGCCATGATCACGTGCGTCGAGGTGCCAATGCCAGAGCTGGCGTAGTTCATCGCCCCGGGGCTGGCCCTGCCTGCCCGGATCAGATCGCCCAGGCGATGAATCGGCGACTCGGCGGAGACGATAAGCACGAATGGCACCGACAGGATGCGCGTGATGGGAACGAAATCATCGGCCCGGTACGGCAGGCTTCGGTAGATGTACGGGTTGATCGAGAACGTGTTGTTGACAGTCCAAAACAGCGTGTATCCGTCTGCCGGTGCAGCGGCCACGGCCTGCGCTGCGATGAGCGTGCCCGCGCCCGGGCGGTTTTCAACGATGACGGTTTGGTCCGTCGCCCTGGCGAAACGTTCACCCCACAGTCGCGCGACCACATCCGGCGAAAAGCCGGCGGGGAAGGGCACGACCAAGCGCACCGGCCGAGAGGGATAGCGCGTCTGTCCCAGGGCGCCCGACGTGACGATCGAGGCGGCGAGGGCGCATCCGGCTGCGACAACGGCGCGCCGTGACATCACTGCCGCGGGGCGGGACTCATCCTTGTGCACGCGAATTGGCGTCGCTTTGCTCACAAGACTAAGTGTGATGGAGCGTCTAACGTGTGTCCAAAGAGAAATGCACCTCGGTGATCGCTCGACGCAGCCTCGACCAGGAAAGGGCGCCTGGCTAACCGTTTAGCGGCAAAAGGGCCCGGCTGTCGTCGGTCGGGCTCTCTTCCGGTTCTGCAGTGCGAACGCCCTGCAACAGTGGCAGCCGCAGCTGTACCAGCTCGCGAACCACCGCGGCGGCGTCGATCGCGACCATTCGCAGACCCACCGACTCGAGGCGCTCGCGCGCCTTCGTCAGGTCGCCCTGCGCGTCCCAGAGCCCGACCAGCACCGGCGTTCCGGGCGCAACGGCGTGCAGCTTCTTGCCGAGGTAGCGCGCGTGCACGACGGCCGCCGGCGGAGCGGCCGAGACGCAGATCGCATCCGGCCGCCGACGCGCGACCGCCTCGAGCATCTCGCTCTTCAGCGTTGCCGCAGACGGCACGTCGGTATCAAAGCCGAGCGGCTGAAGGATCTTGGCGAGCATCAGCGCCGCAACCTCGTCTGCGCGGTCGGCGGCCGGCAGCAGCAGCACCGACATCCGGACATCCGCGACCGGCTGGCCAGTCGCGCCGGCGGCCTCGCCGGCTGCTGGCACGGGAGGCGCGTGGTCGGCGGGCAGTTCATCGACCATCGCACCGACCTGGTCGATCAAGGCGCTGCGGCGCGCATCGTCGATTACGCCCCGCTCGTGATCCTGCTCAATGAAGCGCAAGGCCGGCAGCACCACCCGGTCGCACAATTCCAGCAACGTGCCTTCCTTCAGCGCCTCGTCGATCAGGTCCTGGGCTTCCTCCACGTCGTTGGCGAGCAAGCGCTGGTAGTAGCGTTCGCGCAGTTCGAGCACCGGCTGGTCGCCGAGCAGCACACCGAGAAATTCCAGCTGCGGGATGTACTTGCCCATCACGACAAGGCAGACCGTCAGCGGGGTCGCCAGGAAGAGGCCGGCGACGCCCCACAGCCAAGTCCAGAACACCGCGGCGACGAGCAGCGCAAAGGCCGAGACGCCGACACTGGAGCCATACAGCCGCGGCTCGAGCACGTTGTTCGTGATGAGTTCGAGCGTGACGATCAGGCCGATCACCTCGAGCGGCTGGAGCCAGCCGGGAAAGACCGCGATCGCGAGCACGATCGGACCGGCCGCCGCGAGCGCCGGCCCGAGGTACGGCACGAATCGCAAAACAATCGTCAGCGCACCCCACAGCAGCGCGTTCGGCACGCCAAGCAGGTAGAGGCCGGCGCCGACGAGGCAGCCCTGGACGCCGTTGATCAGCGCCTGCATCAGCAGGTAGCGGCTGACGCGCTGTGCCGCATCGTCGAGTGCCGAGACGGTCGCATGCATCTGGCGCGCCCCGAGCAGTCGGACGAGCCGATCGCGCAAGTCCTCGCGCTGCAGCAGCATGAAGATCGTGAACACCACGACCACGGCCGCAGTGGAGGCCGGACCGATCAAGGGTCCGAACAGGCCGCGGACCACCTGCATGATGTTGGGCGGAGGCTCGACAATTTGGACTTTTGCGATTTCAGGCGCCCCCGGTGTGCCGGGCGCGGTTTTGCTCAGCTCCTGGGTCAGTTCCTTGACCGTCTCGACCCCGCGCTCCAGGCCGCTACCGGTGGGTGTCGGCGCCCGCTTGATCTTGTGCTCGAGGTTCGCGCGGTAGGACGGCAACGACTCGACGAGCCCGAGAAACTGATGGGCGACCGCATACGCCAGCGCACCGATGAAGGTAAACGCGACCAAGGTTGTCAGCACGACGCTGATCGCCCGGTTCGCACCCATCCGCTGGATCCGGTCGACCAGCGGCGCGAGCAGAAAGGCGAGGAGCAGCGCCAATGCGATCGGGATCAGCACATCGGCTGCAAAGTGCAGCGCGGCGATCACGCCGGCGATGACGACGAACGTCGTCGCGCTCTGGCGTGCAGTGGTCCGCGCGGGGATCATGTCAGGCGAGATGAGACCACCACTTGTCTAGGATGCACATTCGGTTCCTTCGGCTGCGGTCACTGCGAGGGTATTCGCGGTGCAACCGGCGCTCATCAGCAAAACGCCCGACAGAAGGTAAGGCTAGAGGCCATGACGCACGAACGGTTGCAAGGA
>JADMIO012753046.1_pt1 | contig 10997 bp, 6 predicted proteins | sample 8958161 | NCBI WGS metagenome assembly JADMIO01 (sample SAMN16585339, study PRJNA669376) | soil metagenome | isolation source: Crop rotation soil | place: USA: Cullars Rotation, Alabama | collected 2011 | reverse complement strand
CCGCGGCTCCGAGCGCCGCGGTCGTGAAGCCCGCGCCCGTCGCGCCGCCGCCTGCTGCGGTTGCTCCGACGCCCGTGGTGCCCAAGCCCGTGCCGGCCGCGCCGAAACCGAAGCCCAAGCCGGCACCGGTTGCAGAACCTGCCGACCCCGCACCCGCCGCACCTGCTGAGCCCAAGCCGGCTGAGCCCGCACCCGCGCCTGCGCCGAAACCCAAGCCCGCCGACACGTCGGGCGACAATCCGTATTGATACCGAGTTGAGCGGTCCGACGACTTCTGGCTCCAGCGGCGCGGACGCCCGCGTGGGCACGACTCTAGGCGATCGCTATCGCATCGACGCGCTGATCGGCGAAGGCGGCATGGGCCGCGTGTATTCGGCCGAGCACGTGTTGATGCGCAAGCGCCTGGCCATCAAGGTGCTGCACCGCGAGCTGACGACGATGGCCGAGGTGGTGGCGCGCTTCGAGCGCGAAGCCATGGCGGCCGCCAACATCGACCACCCGAACGTGGCGGCCGCGACCGATTTCGGGAAATTGCCCGACGGCGCGGTCTTTCTGGTGCTCGAATACGTTCAGGGCAAAAGCCTGCGCGACGAGATCGCGGGGGGGCCCATCGCGGCCGAGCGCGCCCTGCACATCACACGGCAGATTGCCTCTGGTCTGAGCAGCGCGCACGCGCTGGACATCGTGCATCGGGACTTGAAACCCGAGAACGTGATGCTCGTCGACAAAGGCGGGGATCCGGATTTCGTGAAGGTGCTCGACTTTGGCATCGCCAAGGTGCCAATCGGCGAGGTGCCGCACCCGACGCAAACGCCCGCCCACACGCCCATCACCAAGGCGGGCATGGTCTTCGGTACGCCCGAGTACATGGCGCCCGAGCAGGCGCTGGGTCAAACCGTCGACGGGCGCGCCGATCTGTATGCCTTGGGGGTGATTCTGTACGAAATGCTCTCGGGCTCTCGCCCGTTCTCGAGCCAGAGCCAGGTCGGCATTTTGGGTCAGCAGCTGTCCAAGTCACCGCCCAGCATCAGCGACCGCGCGCCGGGCATCGTCGTGCCGCCCGCGGTGGAGGCAGTGGCGATGAAGCTTTTGCAGCGAGAGTCCACGGAGCGCTACCAGTCGGCCTCCGAAGTGGTGGACGTCATCAACCGGTTGCTCGCGCCCATTCCGGGGCACGGCATCTACCGCTTCACGCTGCCCGAGGGCTCCCCCTCCAGCTTTCCCCCGCCCGACGACTCGCGGCAGGCGCTGCGTGACGCCGTCACGGTCAACTCCAAGCCCAAGCCCGTCGCGCCCACGCCCATGCCGTTCGTGCCCGGCTCCCTGCCGGACATCGAAGCGCCGCTCGGCGGCTTGGAAGGCGAAGCGATGCCGGGCAGCTTGGACGCGAAGCTGCTGGCCTTGCGTGGCAAGCTTCCGCCGCGCGTTCAGGGCGCGGTCAAGAACGTCCCCTCGCGTGTGCTGTTCGGCGCCGCGGGCGCGCTGGGCCTCGTGCTCGTGCTTGGACTCGTGGGCACGCTCGTTTCTGCTTTCTCGGGTCCGAGCGCCAGCGCTGTCGCTCCCAGCGCCACCGTAGTGAACGCGAGCGACTCGTCTCAGCCCGGGCGCGCGCCGGCCAAGGAAGGCCCGTTTGCGCGGCCCGACGAGCTCAGCGAGGCCAAAGCCGGCGGCAACAAAGCGCTCGAGGCTTTGCTCGAAAAATACCCGAAAGACCCGAACATTCCCGTCGAAATGGCGCGCGACATGGCCGCCAAAAAGAACTGGCCCGGCGCCGTGGGCGCGGTGGGGCGCGCGCTTTCGATCGACGCCACGTTCCAGAACAACGCGCAAGTCGCATCCTTGGTGTTTCAAACCGCGCAGGTGAAGGTCAGCAGCGACGCGGCCTTCGCCTTGCTGGAAGGCGCCATGGGCTCGCGAGGCGCCGACATTGCCTACGACTTGGTAACGACCTCCAACGTGCGCCCGTGGGTGCAAACGCGCGCGGAGACGTTTTTGCAGTCGGCCTCGTTCGACAAGGTCGCGACGCCCAGCCTGCGTGCCATCGTCAAGCTGCGCTACTCGGCCGGCTGTGACGAAAAGAAGGCCCTGCTCGGCGACCTGAAGAAGAGCTCCGACGAGCGCGCCCTGTTCGAGCTCGTGCCGCTGCAAGACAGAACAGGCTGCGGCGCCCGCAAAAAGGACGACTGCTACCCCTGCTTGCGCATGTCCAACGAGCTAGACGACACCATCACCGCCGTCCGCAACCGCAAACGCTAACGGCGACCGCCGTTCGACCGCCGTTCGACCGCCGTTCGACAGCTGTTCCGCCGCTATCGAGTTCTCTGGGGTAGGCCGTCGTTCCTGTTGGGCTGCCCAGCTGGGCAGCCTAAAACTGGGCCTCACCAGCCAGAACCCGGCTCCGCGACGTGCCCTCTCGCGCCCCAAAAGTGAGTTCGAGGTCGAACTGACTTTTGTGCGGCGTGGACAAAGTGAGTTGTTCGAGGTCGAACTGACTTTTGTGCGGTGTGGACAGAGTGAGTTCGAGGTCGACCTGATTTTTGTGCGGTGTGGACGGAGTGAGTTCGAGGTCGAACTGACTTTTGTCGAGCGCGCTCTGGGCTGCACGGCGGAGCACGGCGAGCTCTGCGTCGCGTCCGATGCGGCGTGGACAGAGTGAGTTCGAGGTCGAACTGACTTTTGAGGTGAGAGGCGGGCTTTGGGGGTGAGTTTGGTGGCAGTGGCAGTAAAACTGCGATGGGGTTAGGGCGCTTCGCGTAGCGCGCGTTCTACAACGAGCGCGTACGCTGATTCGGGGAAGGCGCCCATCAAGTAGTAGTCGTTGATGAAGACGGCCGGCGTGCCTTCGATGCCGGCGGCGTCGCCAGCGGCCATGTCGGCGTCAATCTGCGCGTCGTACTGCGTGCCTCGTGCGGCCAGCGCAATGGCTGACGCGTCGAGACCCAACTTGCCCGCAGCCTGCTGCAGACCGGCGTCGGTCAAGTTGGCTTGTGGCGAATACAAGTAGTCGTGCAGCTTCCAAAACTTGTCGCTGCCACCTTGCGCAAACGCCGACAGCGCGGCGCGGGCCGCAGGCCGCGCACGGGTGTGGGAAGGGAGAGGGTAGTTGCGCCAAACGACGCGCAAGCGATCGTGAAAACGCTCGGCGATGTCGTCCAGGGTAGGGGCGGAGCGCACGCAAAACGGGCACTCGAAATCACTGAAGACCTGCAGGGTAACCTTGGCGTTTGCCGGGCCCTTGGCAGGATTTTGGGCAGAAACGGCCGGCACTTTTGCGCGCGGCACCTTTACGGCCAGCTTTTCTACGTCGGCGTCCGTGAGCTTTGGCTCTTCAGCCTCTTGCTCGAATGCTGGCCAGCGTGCGCCGCCAGGTGACGTGACGTCTATCTCGTTGCCGTGAGCAGCTTGGCCCGGCCGCTCGCAAGCGACCGAGCCAAGTGCACACCACAGCGCGAGCGCGCCCCAGCTACCTCGTAGAAGCAACTGGGGGCCTCGCGCTCCACTCATCAGCCGCCGCCCGCTTCTTTGAGCGCGCGGTTGATGAGCTTCTTGAACGCCGCCGCCGGTTGGGCGCCGCTCAAGTAGTAGCCGTTGATCACGAACGCAGGCGTTCCGTTGATCCCGGCGTCGTTGCCGATCTTGGTGTCAGCGTCGAGCTTGGCCTTGTGGGCGCCCGAGTCGAGCGCGGCCTTGAACTTGGTCATGTTCAGACCTTGCTCCTCGGCGATCTTCTCGAGCGCGGGACGCTTGATGGCGTCTTCGCTCGAGCCCTGAACCTCGAACAACTTGTCGTGCATCTTCCAGAAGCCGGCGTTGCCCTTCTGTGCAAACGCTTCTTGGGTAGCTTGGCTAGCCAGCGGAGCGTCGGCGTGGAACGGCAGGGGCATGTGGCGCCAAGCGAACTTGATCTTGCCGCCGTACTCTTTCTCCAGCTCGGCGAGCGTGGGCTCGACGCGCTTGCAGAACGGGCACTGGAAGTCCGAGAAGATCTGGATCGTCACCTTGGCGCTGGCCGGACCCTTGATCGGGGTCTGCGCGTCGGGGGCGGCGATTTCTTTCTTCTCGGGGGCGGGGGCACCCTTCGCGTCCTTCATCAGCTCGTCGTAAACCTTCGCCTTGGGCGTGCCCTTGGCGACCATGGCCTTGGCCTTGGCGAGCTGCTCGTCGATCGACTTCTTGAAGGCTTCGAGCGGTTGCGCGCCGCTGAGGCGGACGCCGTTGATGAAGAAGTGCGGCGTGCCGCGGGCTTGCACGTCGTTGGCAAGCTCGATGGTCGCGTCGATCTTCTCACCGAACTTGTTGCCGTCGATGGCAGCCTTGACGTCGTCCCACTTCAGGCCGTTCTTCTCGGCCAGACCCTTGAGGTCGTCGTCTTCCAGCTTGGGGTTCGACTCGAACAGGGCGTCGTGCATGTCCCAGAAGGCTTTGTCGCCCTTCTTGTAGGCCATGCGAGCCAAGGTTGCGGCCGGCTTGGCGCGCGGGTGGAAGGGCAGCGGGTTGTCCTTCCAGACCATGCGCACGTCGTTCGGGTACGCGGCGACGACCTGCTTGAGCGTCTCTTCGACGCGCTTGCAGAACGGGCACTGGTAGTCCGAGAAGATGATCATGGTCACGAGGGCGTCTTTCGGGCCTCGGATCGGATCGTCGTCCTGAACGAGCACCTTCCAAACGCTCTTGTCTTCCTCTTCGGCGTCCGGGGCGGGCTTGTTCGGCTGAGCCGGTTGCGCGACCTGGTTCTTGTTGGTCAAGGTGACGTACACGTCGGCCGGCTTGGTGCCGCTGGCGACGAGCTTCTTGGCTTCTGCCAACTGCGCGTCGATGACCTCGGTGAACTTCTCGACCGGCTGCGCGCCGCTCAAGGTCACGCCGTTGATGCGGAACGCGGGCGTCCCGGTGGCGCCGACCTTCTTGGCCATCGCCAGGTCTTCGTCGACCTTGGCGGCGTACTTCTTGGAGCCGTAAGCGGCCTTGAACTTGGCCGCGTCGACGCCGGCTTCCTTGGCCCACTTCTCGTAGCTCTCGTCGCTCAGCCCTTGCTGGTTGGCGAAGGCGCTGTCGTGGAACTTCCAGAAGGCGTCACTGCCGCCGAGCGCGAACACCGTGGCGGCCGCTTCGTGGGCGCCGCGGGCGTTCTTGTGGAAGGGCAACGGGTTGTGCTTCCAGACGATGCGGATCTTGTCCGGACCGTACTTCTCCTTCAGCTGCTTGATCGTCGGACCGACGCGGCTGCAGAAGGGACACTGGAAATCGCTGATCTCGACGATGGTGACCGGCGCCGTGGACTTGCCCCACTGCGGATCTTTCGACGTGACCGGCACGCTGGCTGCGCTCTGGTCCGGGACGGCGCCGCCTGCGACGCTCGCCGTGTCGGCGCTGATATCCGTACCGCCTGCTCGCTTGTCCATGCCCCACATGAGGAACATGCCCGCGAGGAAGCTGATAAAGAACCCGACAATCGCGGTTCCTTTGTTCATGACTCTCTCCGTTTATTGGTTTTTGTAAGTGACTAGACGAATGAAACTGTAGACGCAGCGCACCTTGGAGTGACCCGAGGCAGTCGCTGAATAGACGATGATTGTGTCGAACGCGTGAGGGCCGCAGAGGGCCTACGAGCGGCCCGCAGAGCCAGCGTTCAGACGCAGGGCGGGCGGAACAGCGTTCCGACGAAGCCTGGGCGCTCGAGCGCACGGCTCGCGCTGGCGATCGAAATCCGAGACGAGGCGCTTTGCACGACCGCGAGCGTGCCGAAGGCGAGCACGCTTTCGGGCCGCTGCTGCACGACCACGCGCTCGGGCGCCATGGGCGCGCTTTGGCCCTGGCCTAGCTGATCGGGCGCGTGACAGGGCAGGGCGCGCAGGGTGCCCGACTCGCTGGCGCGAAAGATGGGCGGAGCCGCGATGCTCTCGTTGTGCTCGCCGCACATGGGCACGGGCAGGTCGCGTGTGGCGGCCGCGGCGCGTCCACTCACGCTGAGCACGACCAACGCCGCCACCACCGACAGCAGTCGGAGCAGCAGGCGCAGCCCGGAGCTGCGGAGAGAGCGTGTGCGGTCACCCATGGGTCGCGGCAAAGCGAGGCGCGGAGCCTACCAGGCTCGGCAAGCAACCGGCAGTCCCCGTCCCCCATTCCCTTGTCCGATTCGTCGAGTTCGCTGGACTATCTCCAAAGTCGTCACGTCGTTTTCTTTGCCTACATCAAACTACATAGGCACCATCCGGACATGCAGCCCATGGAGTCGACTTCTAACCCGACGAAATTGCTGGAGAATACCTCGGACCGTGAGGCCGAGACGGCTCCCGTGGTCAACGCCGAGCCGCCGCTGCCGCGTCGCTTCGAGCGCTACACGCTGCTGAAGCGCCTGGCGCGGGGCGGCATGGGCGAGGTGCTGCTGGCCTCCTCGGGCGGCATCGAAGGTGCCGAGCGCCCGGTGGTCGTCAAGATCATCAGGAAGGAGCACGAGACCGACCGCTCCTTCCTGGCCCGCTTCCTGGACGAGGCCCGCATCCAGGCCCAGCTGCACCACCCGGGGGTGGCCCAAATTCTGGAGGCCACCAGCGACCAAGAGGGCAAGCCCTACGTCGTGGTCGAGCACATCGAAGGTCGCAACCTGAGCGACGTGCGCAGCCGCGCGGCCCAGCTCGGCGTGCGCATCAGCTGGCCCGAAGCCATCGCGCTCGGCGTGATGCTGGGTGACGCGCTGGCTCACGTTCACGAGCGCACCGACGCCGAAGGGCGCCCGCTCGAAATCGTGCATCGCGACCTGAGCCCGCAAAATGTCATGGTCAGCTACGGCGGCGAGCTGAAGCTGATCGACTTTGGCACGGCGCGCGCCGAGAACCGCCGCTGCCACACGGTGGCCGGCATCGTGTTCGCCAAGCCCGGTTACGTGGCGCCCGAGGTCGCGAACAACACGCCGGGCGCGGCGCCTTCCGATCTGTACGCCTTCGGCATCATGCTGTGGGAGCTGGTCGCCGGTCGCCGCTTCTTGATCGGTGACTCGTCGCAGCACATGGCCTTGGTGGGCGCCGGCAAGCGCAACCCCACGCCGCTGTCACAGCTGATCGGCGCGCCGCCGGAGCTGGACCAAATCATCCTGAAGCTCACCGCCACGCTCATCGAGGACCGCTACGAATCGGCCGCCAAGGCCGCCAGCGATCTGGGCAAGCTGTTGCAGCGCGCCCCCAGCCAAGCCGACGGCGACCGCAGCGTGCGCGGCCGCGTCGCGAACCTGATGCGACGCCTGTACCCGGCCGAGCCGGCGCGCTCGCGCTCCGAGTTCGCGCGCTTGGTGGCCGAGCACAAGGCCGCGGTGGCTCGCCCGCTGCCGTTGCCCGCGTCGCCGGAGCCGCCGGCGGCCGAGGCTTCCGACCCTTCGCTACTGCCGGGCACGCCGTACAAGCTGGTCAGCGAGCTGGGTCGCGGTTCGATGGGCGTCGTGTATCAGGCGCTGCACCTCGACTTGTCGCGCACGGTGGCGCTCAAGCTGATGGACCCGGACAAGCTGGGTGGTGCTGCGGTCGATCGCTTCCGCTCGGAGGCGCGCCACATCGCGCAGCTTTCGCACGAGAACCTGATCAAGGTGTTCGACTTCGGCGTCGCTCAAGACGGCAGGCCGTACTACGCAATGGAATACTTGATCGGCGAGTCGCTCGAGCGAAAGCTGGCCAAAGACGGCGAGTTGCCCTACCGCGAGGCGTGCCAGGTGGCGCTGCAAGCGGCGCGTGCTTTGGAGGCCGCGCACGGCGCAGGTGTCGTGCACCGCGACGTCAAGCCGGGCAACCTGCTGATGACCAGCAACGGCGTGGTCAAGCTGTTCGACTTCGGGCTCTCGGGCGAGCCGGCGGTCGCGCCGGGCGCGGAGTCAGAGGCGCTGCACGTGGTGGGTACGCCCGAATACATGGCGCCCGAGCAGGCCCAGGGCGGCAAGTCGGACGCGCGCAGCGACATCTACGCGCTCGGCGCCGTGTTGTACGAGCTCATCACCGGCTACCAGCCGCACGTCGCCAAGAACCTGGTCGAGCTCATCGACTTGAAGCGCCGCGTGGCGCCGGTGCCGCCTAGCGAACGTCGCCCGGAAGCCGGAATTCCCAAGGCGCTCGACACGCTGCTGGGCAAGATGCTGAGCGTCGACCCTGCTCGCCGCCCGCAATCGGCGACCGAGCTGTGCGCGGCTTTGGAAGCGCTCGTGGTCGAAAAGCCGCGCGTCGTGGCTGCGCAGGCGCCGCGGCGCCAAGGTTTGGCCAGGAGCTTGGTCGCTGGCATGTCGGTGCTGGTGCTCGGCATCGGTGGTGCGGCCGTGGCCAAGACGCCCACGGGCGAAAAGGCGACCGCGTCGGTCAAAGCCGCCTACGCCCACATCGTGAAGCTGCGCGCCGACGCGCTGCAACGCAATGCCCTGCCTGCACCCGCGCCGCGCCAAGTCGTCGCGGTCGGCAGCGAGCCGGTCGAACCGGTGGCAGAGCCTGCAGCTCCGCCGACGCCCGCGCCGTCGGAAGCGGCGACCGTGGCCGCCAACGCGAGCGACGACGACGACGGTGAAGTCGACGCCAAGGACGCGCCCGTTGCGGTCGACGCCAAGGACGCAGCCGTAGCCAACGCGGAGGAAGTCGACCTGAGCGAAGAGCAAGAGGTCGAAGTGAAGGGCGCGGCGGCAAGCGCGGCCAGCGAGACCGCAGCCGAAAGCTCCGTGCTGGCCAAGGTCGACGCGCTTTGGGACAAGGGCGCCAAGCTCCAGGCGCTGGCGCTGCTCAAGCGGGCCGCCAAGAAGACCCCCAACGACGCCGCCGTCTACAAGGCACTCTCGGGCCGTGCCGAGCAAATGGCGCAGTGGGGTGACGCGGTGAAGGCAGCTCGACGTTGGGCGCTGCTCGACCCAAGCTCCGAGGCTCGGCTCTCGCTCGCGCACCTCGAACGCGCGACCGGTCACAAGGAACGGGCCGTCGCGCTCATCGAGGGTGTCCTCAAGGACGATCCCGCGTCACCGGATGCCAAGACCCTCCTTGGCGAAATGCGCGGACAAAAGCTGGCTCTGTCCCAGTAAGAGCGGCTATTAGGCCCGCCGCCTCCTTTAGGGGGCGGCGGGGTCCCCCGAAAGGGATGCGGTTTCGGACATATCCCCTTGCCGGGGAGCCGGCTCAGTACCTACAACCCCCCGGTCCGTGGCACTTCCTCCCAGTACGTCTGCCGCCCCCCTGGAGCTCACGGGCTCCAAGGCCCGCATCGTTCTCAGGCTCGCGCTGCCGACGGTGCTGGCCATGCTGGCGCAGAGCGCCGTCAACGAAGTCGACATCATCTTCTTCGCCTGGCTGGGCTGCCCGGGCTCGTCGTACGCCCAAGCCGCGCTGCTGCCCTGCCTGCTTTTGCTGTGGATGTTCGGCGGCTCGCTCAGCGCCATCTCGGTCGGCACCCAGGCGCTCGCGGCGCGCCGCTGCGCCGAAGGCCGCAACACGGACGCCGGCGCGGTGCTGGCCAACTCGTGGATGTTCTCGCTGGCGGCCGGCGTCCTCTTCACGTGCTTTGGCTACCTGGTCATTCCGCACGTGTTGGGCGTTTTGGTGCAGTCCCCCGAGGTGCGAGCCGTCGGCACCTCGTACCTGAACTACCGGCTGCTCGGCATCACGTCGATGGCCGTAACGTTCTCGTTCAAGGCCTTCTTCGACGGTATCGGCAAGACGCACGTCCACATGGTCGCCAGCGTGATCATGAACGTGATCAACGTCGCGCTGTGCATCATCTTCATTTTCGGCAAGCTGGGCGCGCCCGCCATGGGCATGGCCGGGGCGGGCCTGGCCGGCGCAGTTTCGTCGTGGGTCGGGCTGATCGTGATGGTGGCGTGGGCCGGCCTCAGCCACTACCGCGAGCGCTTCAAGCCGTTCGACGTGCGTGGCTATTCGCGCGAGCTGCTCGGCCGAATCCTCAAGCTCTCGGTGCCTAGCGCCATTGCCACGATCGCGGTCATGAGCGGTTTCATGCTGTTTGCCATGATCGTGAGCCGGCTCGACAGCATGATGCACTCGTCGCTGGTTGCGCCCGATTGCCCGGGCGGCAAGCAGGAGGCCGTCAACGGCGCCGCCACCACGGTGATTGTCGGCGTGCTGAAGCTCACCTTCACGGCTTGCCTGGCGTTCGGCACCTCCACGGCCACGCTCGTCAGCCAGTGCCTGGGCAGCGGCAAGGGTGACGAAGCCGAGAAGTTCGGCTGGACGTCGGTCAAGCTCGGCTTGGTCATCTTCGGGGTCGTCGGGCTGCTGGAAGGCGTGCTGTTGACCGAGCCTATCTTGCACCTGGTGACGAAGAGCCCGGCGGTTTTCGAGGCGGCGCGCTTGCCCATGCGCATGATGGGCCTGTCGACTCCGCTGATCGCGGTGGGCATGATCCTCACCCAGGCGCTGTTCGGCGCGGGCAACACCCGCTTCGTGATGTTCGTGGAGCTCATTCTGCACTTCGGCTGCCTGGTGCCGTTGGCCTGGCTGCTGGGCATCACGCTGGGCGTGGGCCTGGTCGGCATTTGGAGCGCGGCGCTGGCTTACGTGGTGTTGCTCACCGCGGTGATGGTCTGGAAGTTCAAGAGCGGCGACTGGAAGACGATCAAGCTCTAAGGCTCGTCGCGAGATTTCTGGTCGATTTTCTCGTGTTCTAGCGACTCTGGACGGGCGCGGATGGCGCCGGGCTTGTTCAGGCATCAAAAGATGCACCAGGGAACGAATCGCATGCTCGCCGTAAGACACACTGCTTGGTTTTCGCTCGGCCTGTGGTCGCTCTCTTTCGCGTTCGCTTGCTCGGAAAGCGCACAAAACTCGGGTGCCGCAGGAGCCGCCGGCACGTCGAGCACCTCGGGCAGCCCCGCTTCGAGCGCGGGCTCGGCAGGCGTTGCGGGTACGGCTTCCAGCGGCTCGAGCGTGGGCGGCCTGGCGGGCGCAGCAGGCGCAGCAGGCGCCGCGATGTTGGGCGGCGCGGGCGGGGCGTCCGGCGCCGGGGCGAGCACGGGCGGTGCGGGCGGC
>JADMIO011460731.1_pt1 | contig 10998 bp, 10 predicted proteins | sample 8958161 | NCBI WGS metagenome assembly JADMIO01 (sample SAMN16585339, study PRJNA669376) | soil metagenome | isolation source: Crop rotation soil | place: USA: Cullars Rotation, Alabama | collected 2011 | reverse complement strand
CGCGACAACTTGTCCACGTGGAATTCTAAGCTTAGGATCCCAATGTGCTGGAAAGCGGCCAAGGGTTCCTCAGCTCGGATCCGGCGACGATCCACGATGGTCGGCGGATCCGAGCTCAGCCGGGATCGGGCGGCGCCACGCCGAGCAGCAGGAGCGCGTCGCAGCCGACGAACGCGGCCCCCAGCGACTCGCCCGCGGCGAGCAGGCGCGACCACACGGCCTCGATCTCGGTCGCCTTCACGAGCACGAGCAGACGTCGCTGGCTCTCGCGCAGGATCGCGACGACCGACGGGTCCCGGGGGTCGCGACCGACGCCGCCGATGGCGAGGTCGTCGGGCAGCGTCGCCGCGGTCATCAGGCGGCCGGCGCGCGGGCCGACGACGCTGATCATCCCGAGCGTCGAGCGGATGTCCTTGCACGCGAGCTCCGCGCGGTCATGGCCCTTGCCGATCATCGGCCCCGAGGCCAGCGCGCGGTGCGGACCGACGAGCAGCGTCCGGCGGGCGTCGAGCCGCAGGAACCAGACGTCGCGCAGGCGGCGGGCCGCGCCCGGCGCGACCGGCGGGTCGCCGAGGCGCGCGGCGAGCGCGCGGTCGAGCAGCGAGGACGAGGCGCGCAGCTCGAGCGCGCCGAGGTCCGAGCGGTCGGCGAGCCCGACGCTCTTCATGCAGACCGAGATCTCGCCCGGGACCGAGCCGTAGTTGGCGACGACGGTGTGCCCGTCGCGCTCGGCGAGCATGGCGCCCGCGCCGAGACACGGCCGCGGGATCGGCGAGTCGAGCGTCTGGCGCGAAGAGGTGTTCACGTGGCTAGACAGATCGGTCTGTCACAGCGGTACGACACGTCGATGATAGGCGGCTGTGCAAGCCCGCGCAGCGCGCCTGCGCGCCGGCCTCGCGGCGAACGCGCCGCGGGATGTCGAGGCGAGCCCGGCTACGCGGCGAGCTGCTCGCTCTGACGGTCTTGCTGCGCCGTCGTCGCGAGCCGGCAGATCGCGCTGCGGCAGCGGCTGACCGTCTTGATGTTCGACCGGATCGCGTACGGCACGTCCGCGAGCTCCGGCTCGCGGCAGTGCTCGGCGGCGAGCACCAAGAGGCGCGCAAGCTGTGTCTCGGCTCGTGTCGCGGCTCGCGCGAGCCATGCGAGCTCGGTTTCCGAGAGTCGCGGGTCCAGCGCGTCGTCGTGCAAGCCGATGACGTCGTTCGCGTAGTCGCCGGCGAGCGTGAGCATCCGGCCCGCGACCTTGAGGCTCATGTCGCTCGTGAGCCCGATGTACTGCTCGATCGTGAGCCTGCCGGTGCGCCCGTCGTCACCGACCGGCCTCATGCCGCGCGCTCGGTTGTCGTGGAGTTCTCTCGCATGCGTCGCGAGTCAGATTGGACGCGCTCGATGGGACGGACTATGGCCCGGCGTCTGAGATTCGCCCGTGGCGCCTCGACGCGTGGTCGAGCTTCCGGGTCGACTACATCTGCGTGCGGACGAGCAGGCCGCGACCGGCGAAGCCGACGTTGCGCGCCAGCGAGGCCATGAACGGCCCGTACAGCGCCGGCATGCCGCGCAGGGCGCGGATCGTCCTGGCGGTGACCCACGCGTTGTCGCGCGCGCGGGCGACGCTCCAGTTGGCGACGACGTCGTCGACCGGGCCGACGGCCTTGTCGATGCCGGCGACGATGCCCGTGGCGAAGCGCGCCTTGATCTCGCCCTCGACGCGCTCGAGCGTCGCGTTCACGGCGAGGTAGTCGCGATGCTGCGGCGTCTGCGCGTCGTCGAGGTCGAAGTCGCGTTCGTCGGCCATCTCGACGAGCGCCACCGCGAGGTCGTGGTTGATGTGGGCGTTCATGCCGGCGATGGCGAACTGCAGCGGGGCGATGCCGGGCTCGTGGCGCTTCTCGAACAGCGGCGCCCAAGCCTTCGGGATCTCGAGGCCGCCGGCGGCGGCGTCGACCGCCGCGAAGTAGAGATCGGCGAAGACGACGTCGAGGCGGGAGATGAACTCGGGGTCCTCGTAGCTGTCGGCGTGCGTCTCGACGACGACCGCCCGGGTGACCGCGAGGTACAGCTCGTTGAACCGCGCGACCCCGTCGGCCTCGGCAAGCGGGGCGGCGATTGCCTCCATGCGGGTCTCGACGGCCTTGATCGGGTCGGCGGCATCGGTCGCGGGCTCTGCATCCGGGCGTAGTCGTTGCATGCCACCGATGCTGGCAAGCACAACGCGTCCGGGCGCCGGTTGCCACGATACTGCTCTGTCTCATGGCTGACCCGCTGCTCGTGGTCGTCGATCTCGTGCTCGTCGTCGTCGCGGCGCGCTGCGGCGGCGCGCTGGCCGTGCGGCTCGGCGAGCCACGCATCGCCGGCGAGATGATCGGCGCGATCCTCGTGGGACCGACCGTGCTGGGCGGGCAGATCGAGGGCGTCGTCGGGGGCGCCGTTGCCGGCGGGACGGTCGGCTCGCTCTTCCCCGCCACGAGCGTCGCCGTGCTCGCTGCCGTGGGCGCCGTCGGGATGATCCTCTACATGCTGCTCGTCGGGATGGCGATCGACCCGGCGCCGATGGCTCGTCGCGCCGGCACGATCGTGCTCCTCGCCGTCGTGGTCGTCGCGTCTGCGTGCGCCGTGGCGCTGTGCGCCGCGGCATGGCTCGGAGCGGCGGACGGGTGGCGCGGGCCGGACGCGTCGCGCGCCGCCTTCGCGCTGGCGCTGTCGGCCGCGCTCGCCGCGCAGGGCGTCCCGATCACCGCCCGGATCCTCGAGGAGCGAGGCCTCATCCGCACGGCGCTCGGCGGGATCGTCATCGCCGTCGGCGCGACGATCACGACGCTCGCGCTGATCATCTCGGGCATCGCGATCCGCGGCGGCGACCCCGCGGCCGCCGCCGAGCTCGCGCTCATCGTCACCGCGGGAGCGATCGTCGTGGCGATCGCCGCGCCGCTGGGTCGCTCGCGCTGGATGCGCCTCGGGCCGCGCGTGGCCGTCGCCGCGCTGCTCGCCATCGCCCTCGGCGCCGGCTTCGGCGGCAAGGTCCTGCTCGGCACCGTGCTCGTCGGCCCGCTCGTCGTGGGCATCGCGGTGCGCAGCGCGGGGTTCTCGGCGGCCTACCTCGAAGCGCGGCTCGGCCGGGTCGTGCGCGGCGTGCTGCTGCCGGTGTTCCTCGGCGTCGCGGCGCTGCACACGAACCTCCGCGAGCTGCTGAGCGGAGACGTGCTCGCGCAGGCGCTCGCGCTCCTCGCGGCGATCGTCGTCGTGAAGACCGCGGCCGGGTTCGCCGGCGCGCGGGCGGCGGGGCTCCCGCCGCACGAGGCCACGGCGCTGGGGGCGATGCTGCAGTGCGGCGGCGTCATGACGATCGCGATCTCGCTGGACCTGCTGCACGCAGGGATCATCACGACGCGCACGCATGCGCTCATGACCCTCGTCGGGCTCGTGACGACGCTCATCGCCGGCCCGCTGCTCGCCCGCTCCGGGCTGCGAGCACCGGCGCGGGCGCCGCTGCCCGCGGCGGTCCTCAGCGATTCATGAAGAACAGGACGAGCGCGACGATCGCGAGCGCGAAGAGCAGCGGGTGGACGATCACGCCGCCTGCGATGGCGATGATGAGCAGGATGATCGCGACGATGAGCAGCACGGCATCTCCTTGATGGACGGGGCGCTCGGCGAGCGCCCGGCCGAACCGACCTACCCGGCCGCTCGCCGCGCGACGCGCCGACTTCTCGAAGTCAGGCCGCGGGCTCGAGCGCCGGTCGCTCGCGCGTGTCGCGCAGGTAGGCCAGCGCCGTCGCCGCGACCGTGACGATCGGCACCGCGATGAACACGCCGATGATGCCGGCCATGATCCCGCCGATCGCCAGCGCGATGATGATCGCGATCGGGTGGATGTTGATCGTGCGGCCCATGATGATCGGGTACAGGAGGTGCCCCTCCACCTGCTGCACGGCGATGACGAGGCCGAGCACGATGAGCGCCTTGCCGAGGCCGCCGCTCACGAGCGCGATGAGCACCGCCGCGAGGCCCGCGATGAACGCGCCGATGAGCGGCACGAAGGCGCCGAGGAACGTCAGCAGCATGAGCGGCGCGACGAGCGGGACGCCGAGGACGAGCAGGCCGATGCCGATCATCGTCGCGTCGGCGATGCCGACGAGCACGAGCCCGCGCACGTAGCCCGACAGCGCCGTGTAGCAGCGGCGCGCGAGCTCGTCGAGGCGGCGCTGCTGGCGTCCGCCGCAGTTCTCGACGATCCAGCGCCAGATCATCGGGCCGTCCTTGAGGAAGAAGAACAGCAGCAGCAGCGTGATGATGAAGCCCGTGAAGGCCTCGCCGACGAGGACGGCGCCGTGCAGCGCGCCGCCGGTGAGCGCGCTGCTCGATTCCGACAGCTTGTCGACGCCCTCGTCGATCTTCTTCTGGATGTCGGCCTTGCTGAGGTTGAACGGCGGCTTGGCGAGCTCGTCGCCCGCTTGGCGCACGCCGTCCTGGACGCTGCTCGCGAGGTCCGAGAACTGCCGTCCGACGGCGGCCCCCGCCAGCGCGACCGCGCTCGCGAGCACGGTGATCGACACGATCATCACGATGGCTGCCGCTGCCGCGTCGGAGAAGCGGTGGCGCGTGAGCCAGCGCGCCGGGGGGCGCAGCACGGTGCTGATCAGCACCGCGACGATCACGGGCAGGACGACGACGCGCAGGTACGCCAGCGCGTAGACCGTGATCGCGACCGCGGCGAGGATCGCGAGGACCCGCCAGGCGATCGCGGCGCCGGAGCGCAGCCAGCGCGGGACGGGATCGTGCGGGTCGGGCGGTCCCGGGGCCGGGAGCCGGCCGGCGGGCGGCGCGTCGAGAGGCGCGGCAGGTGGCGCGGCGCCGGCCGGCGAAGGGTCCGGCGCGGGGTGGTCCGGCGCGGGGGCGGGGGCCGAGGCGTCCTGCGCAGCGGGCGACGGGTCCTGCCCCACGGGGCGCTCCGCGGGCGACGGATCCTGCGGCGCGGGCCGCCGTGCGGGCGACCGATCCTGCCCCACGGGGCGCCCTGCGGGCGACGGATCCTGCGGCGCGGGCCGCTCCGCGGGCTCCTCCGCGCCGGACGGGCGCTGGTCGTCGGCCTCCATCGCGCCGAGTCTAAGGGCCCGCCCCGCCCTACCTCGATCACGTAGCGTCCGTCACGATGTCCTTGCTCTCGCCCCTCGGCCGCATCGGCGCGGCCGCCCAGAACGCGCTCGAGGTCGCGCGCTTCGGCGGGCTCGAGACCGGCGAGCTGCCGTCGCCCTTCGACGTCGTGAGCCACCAGCGCATGTACCGCCTGCGCCGCTACTACGCCGGCGACGACCCCGGCGGCCCCGCGATCCTGCTCGTCCCGCCGATGATGCTCGCGGCGGACATCTACGACGTCTCGCCGCGCTCGAGCGCCGTGTCGAGCCTGCACGTGCACGGCATCGACGCATGGGTCGTGGACTTCGGCGCGCCCGAGCACGAGGAGGGCGGCCTCGAGCGCACGCTCACCGATCACGTCGTCGCGGTGTCCGACGCCGTCGACCGCATGCGCGCGGTCACGGGCCGCGACGTGCACCTCGCCGGCTACTCCCAGGGCGGCATGTTCTGCTACCAGACCGCCGCGTATCGCCGCGGCGAGGGACTCGCGAGCCTCGTGACGTTCGGCTCGCCCGTCGACACGCTCGGCGCGCTGCCGTTCGGCATCCCCGAGGAGCTCGCGGTGCGCGGCGCCGGGCTGCTCGCCGACAACGTCCTCGCGCGCTACGCGCTGCCCGCGTGGGCGAGCCGCGCGGGCTTTCGTCTGCTCGATCCCGTGAAGTCGCTGCGCCAGCAGGTCGACTTCGTCCTCGCGCTGCACGACCGCGAGGCGCTGCTGCCCCGCGAGCGTCAGCGCCAGTTCCTCGAGGCGCGCGGCTGGGTCGCGTGGCCCGGCCCGGCGCTCGCGGACTTCGTCGACCAGTTCGTCGCGCACAACCGGATGCTCTCGGGTGGCTTCGTCATCGAGGACCGGCTCGTCACGCTCGCCGACCTCACGCTGCCGGTCCTCGCCGCCGTCGGTGAAGCCGACGAGATCGCGCCGCCCCGGGCCGTCCGCGCGATCCGCCGCGCCGCCCCGCGCGCGCCGATCTACGAGCTCTCGCTGCGGGCCGGGCACTTCGGGCTCGTCGTCGGCTCGACCGCGACGCGCGACACGTGGCCGACGGTCGCCGCATGGGCGCGCTGGCGCGACGGCGAGGATCCAGCGGCGCCGGACAACATCCGCGAGATCGGCGAGGACGAACCCGACCTGCCCGCGCCCGTGGGCACGCGCGTCGGCGTCGGCGCCGACCTCGTGACCGGCGTCGCCGTGGGCATGGCACGGTCGGTCATGGCGAGCGCCGGCCGGGCCGCTTCGACGGCGCGGGTCCTCGGCGAGCAGGCGGCGCGCCAGCTGCCGCGCCTCACGCGCCTGGAGCGCGTGCAGCCGCACACGCGCGTGTCGCTCGGCCTCCTGCTCGACGAGCACGCGCGCAACGCGCCCGGCACCGTCGCGTTCCTCTTCGGCGACCGCGCCCACACGCACCGCGGGGTGAAGGCGCGCATCGACAACGTCGTGCGCGGCCTGCTGTCGGTCGGCGTGCGCCAGGGCGAGCACGTCGGCGTGCTCATGCAGACGCGGCCGAGCGCCCACACCGTCGTCGCGGCGCTCAACCGGATCGGCGCGGTCGCCGTGCTCCTGCGTCCGGACGGCGCGACCGCGCGCGAGCTCGAGCTCGGCCAGTGCACGCGGGTCATCGCCGATCCGGAGCTGTCGGCGCAGGCGCGCGAGGCGGGGGCGGCCGGCGTGCTCGTGCTCGGCGGCGGCGCCGAGCCGCGCGACCTCGGCGGCGACGTCGTCGACATGGAGCGCATCGATCCCGAGGCGGTCGCCGTGCCGGCCTGGTTTGCGCCGAACCCCGGCCGTGCGCGCGACCTCGCGTTCGTCCTGTTCACCGGCGAGGCCGACCACACGCGGGTCACCCGCATCACGAACGGGCGCTGGGCGCTGTCGGCGTTCGGCATGGCGTCGTCGGCTGCGCTGTCGCCGGCCGACACCGTCTACGCGACGACGCCGATCCATCACCCCTCGGGCCTGCTCATGAGCATCGGCGGAGCGATCGCGGGCGGCGCGCGGCTGGCGCTCGCCACGGGCTTCGAGCCCGAGACGTTCTGGGACGAGGCTCGCCGCTACGGCGTGACGGTCGCCGCGTACACCTGGACGATGCTACGCGCGCTCGTCGAGCGCCCGCCGGACCCGGCCGAGCGTCATCATCCGATCCGGCTGTTCGCCGGCGCGGGGATGCCGCGCGGCTTGTGGCGGCGCGTCGACGAGCGCTTCGCGCCGGCGACCGTGCTCGAGCTCTACGCGTCGACCGACGGCAACGCGGTGCTCGTGAACCTCACGCCGGCCAAGCGCGGCGCGAAGGGCAGGCCGCTGCCCGGCAGCGCCGAGCTGCGGATCGCCGCCTACGCCGCAGAGCACGGGCGGCTCGAGGTCGCCGCGGATGGCTTCGCTCGCGAGTGCTCGCGCGGCGAGGCCGGGATGCTGCTCGCGCGCGAGCGGCGCGGGTTCGTCGCGGCGGCGGAGAGCCCGCTGCGCGGCGTCTTCGAGCGCGACGACGCGTGGCGCGCGACCGGCGACCTGTTCCAGCGCGACCTCGACGGCGACTACTGGCTCGTCGACGACGTCCGCGCCCTCATCCCGACCGCCGCCGGCTTCGTGGCGCCGCAGCCGATCGCGGAGGCGCTGGGCGACCTCGACGCCGTCGACCTCGCGGTCGCCTACGGCGTGCCGGCGGGCGCGGCGCAGATCGCGGTCGCCGCGGTGACGCAGCGCACGCGCACGACGCTGACGGCGAGCGACCTGCGCGCGGCGCTCGGCGAGCTCGAGCCGCTGCGGCGGCCGCTGGTCGTGCACGTCGTCGCGGACATCCCCCTCACGACCTGGCATCGCCCGCTGGCCGCCCCGCTGCGCGCGCGCGGCCTGCCGCGCTCGGGGCGGCGCGCCTGGTATCGCGACGGCGACGCGTACCGCCAGCTCACCGCCGACGTGCGCAGGGGCCTGCTCGCCGCGCGCTAACCTCTCGCGTCCGGCGGATCGCCTACTCGGCCGGAGCGCCTCGGCGCTCAGCCGGGCAACGTGCGGGCCTTGCGCTCGCAGCCAGTCCCGGTGGTCGGGAGTGTCACGCCAACCCCGGTGACACACACTCCGGGGACGTAGTAGTTCAGCGGCGATCCATGACCGGGCGAAACCGGGCGGGCCTTCGGGCTCGCCCGCGTCGCCGCCCCCTGCCGCTTCGCGCCTTAACGACCCGGAGGTCCATGGCCGCACGCCATGGACCTCGGGGGTCGGGTGGGATAGGGCTGGTCGTGCGTTGCTAGCGGGCGGCCTTCCTCGAGGCCTTCGGCTTGGCGACCTTGACGGTCCGGTTGACGGTGGCCAGCGTGCCGTTCGCGGTCCGCGCGGCGACCTTCATCGCGCCGCCCTTGGTCCTCAGGCGCTTCGCGGCGGTGCTCGTGAGCTTCACGGTGACCTTCTGGGTGACGGTGCGCATGACGACGACGACCTTCTGGGCGAACGCCTTCTTGCCGGCGACGCTGCCGTCGAGGACGACGAGGCAGCCCTTGGGAGCGATGCTCGGGCAGGTCACCGTGATCGTCGCGCTGCGGCGGTTCTTCGCGACCTTGACGGCGCCGATCGTCGCGCGGTAGGCGGTGAAGACCTTCGCCGTGGCCGGCTTCGTCGTGGTGGGCGCCGGGCGGGTCGTCACCGGCGGGGTGGTCGTGCCGCCGCCGCCGCTGCTGCCTCCGAGCAGAGCCGTGAGCGTGCCGATCACGCCCTGCAGCGCGTCGGCGCCCGGGCCGGGGGCGGCCGTGCCGATGGCGACGCTGGCCGTGTTCAGCAGGCCGGTCAGGACGCCGGTGTCGAGCCCGGCGGTGCCAAGCAGCGCCCTGACGGTGTTCAGCAGCCCTTCCGTGCCGGGCACGTTCGGCAGCCCGCCGCCGAGCAGCGCGGTGACCTGCGCGAGCAGCCCGTTGACGTCCGTGACGTTCGGGGCGCCGGCGATGCCGGTCGCGCGACCCGAGAGCCCGGTGACGAGGTTCGCCGCTCCGCCGGCCTGGCCGAGCAGGACGGTGATCTGCGCCGGGGTGAGCGCGCCGACGACGGACGTGAGCTGGCCGGTGCTGAGCAGTCCGAGCGCGTCGTTGAGCTGGGACGGCGCGAGGGCGCCGATGACGTGGGTCAGCCCCGTGGCGCTGAGCACCGCGAGGACGCTGCTGAGCTGGGCCGGGGTCAGCGCGCCGAGGACGCCGGTGAGCTGCCCGCCGTTGAGCAGCGTCAGGGCGCTGCCGAGCTGCGTCGGGGTCAGCCCGCCGACGACGGACGTGAGCTGGCCGCCGCTGAGGAGCGCGAGCGCGCCGCTGAGCTGCGCCGGGGTCAGGACCGCGGCGAGGCTCGTCAGCTGGGCCGGGTTGGCGACGCCGAGCAGGCCGGAGAGCTCGGCCGGCGTGAGCGTGGCGAGCGCGCCCGTGAGCTGGCCGCCCGTGAGCGAGCCGAGGATCGTCGTGAGGTTCCCACCGCTGAGCGGCGCGAGGACGTTGCCGAGCTGGACGAAGCTCAGCGCGCCGAGGCCGTCGCTGAGCTGGACGCCGGTCAGCGCCGCGAGGACGGACGTCAGCTGGCTCGTGTTGCCGGTGCTGAGCGCTTCGATGAGCTGGCCGGTCTGCAGCGAGCTCAGGCCGTCGACGACGTTGGCGAGCTCCGTCGGGTCGAGCGTCGACAGGGCGCCGATCACCTGCACCGTGCTCATGAGGCCCAGCACCTGCGCGAGCGCGGTGCCGGTGAGCGGCGCCAGCAGGTTGCCGACCTGGGTGTCGGTCATCGTGCCGAGCAGGTCGTCGAGCGTGCCGGCGGTCGCAAGGCTCGTGACCGCGCCGGTGAGCTGCGTGACGTTCAGACCGGCGAGGAGGGTGTTGAGCTGCGTCGGGCTCGCCGCGGCGAGCAGCGCGCCGATCTGGCTGTCGTTCAAGCCGAGCGTCGCGATGACGCCTTGGACGCCGAGGCTGTCGAGCAGGGTGAGCGCGGTCGCGATGACCGGATCGAGGATCGACTTGTCGGTCCGGACGACGGAGTTGCTGTAGGTCGCGGCGCTTGCGGCCTGCGCGACGGTGGTCAGCGTTCCTGCTCCGAGTGTCGCGGTCGTCGCGAGGAGCGCGACGCCGCGGCGTGACAGCGGCTGCATGAGTGTGCGGGTCCTTTCGGGAGAGGCGATCCCGAACCGTGTCGGCCGTTCGAGCCCATCCTTGAACCGCAACGGACGAGTGTTGGACGCCTTGGCAGCGTCGCGTACTACAACACGCCGAGGATCAGCAGCAGCAGGACGGTGCCGACGACCGTGATGAGCAGCGAGCCGAGGCAGCCGATGTTGTTGTTGAAGAACAGGAACATCGCCGGACGGCGTCAGGTCGTGGTGACGCCGTGCTCCCTGAGGTAGTCGATGTAGAACGGGCGCATGAGCTCGGCGACCTCGCCCTCGCCGGAGTCCGTGACGTCGTCGAAGTGCGTGACGACGTGCATGATGTCGCGCTCCGCCTGGTCGACGTCGCCGGCCGCGGCCTCGGCCACCGGCAGCGTCTTCATGAGCCGCACGAAGAAGCCGACGTCGAGGTGGCGCTTCGCGTAGCGCACCGCGAGGTCGTGCAGCTCCTTGGAGCTGAGCGTGTCGAGGGTGTCGGCGTCGGCCATCGAGCACGGGACACTAATGGGTCGCACGGCACCGGCTCGGCTGCCGCCGCCCCCCGGGTGTGATGTGATCTGTCGATGAGCCGCCGCGCGCACCGCCGTGTCCTGCTGCCGGTCCTCGCGGCGCTGGTCCTGCTCGCCGGCTGCGGGGACTCGAAGGACACCTCGACCGCGGCTTCGACGGCGCCGACCACGACGACCGCGGCTTTCCAGCACAGTGGGATCCGAAGCTTGGAATTCACGTGACTTGAAGTCGCGGC
>JADMIO011246990.1_pt1 | contig 10998 bp, 10 predicted proteins | sample 8958161 | NCBI WGS metagenome assembly JADMIO01 (sample SAMN16585339, study PRJNA669376) | soil metagenome | isolation source: Crop rotation soil | place: USA: Cullars Rotation, Alabama | collected 2011 | reverse complement strand
CGCCCGCCGTGCCCTTGGCGAGGATGTGCTTGCGGAAGGCGTTGCGCGAGGCCTCGCGGTCGTCGGGGTGCACCATCTCCCAGAAGTCGGGCCAGCCCGAGGTGTCGGCGTCGGGCGCGTAGCGCAGGATCTCGCGGAAGCGGGGCGAGTAGTAGACGGTGCGGTTGACGCCGTCCCAGTCGAGGATGCCGCTGTTGGAGGCGCGGATCAGCAGCGCAGCGCGGCGCTGCTCGCCGACCAGGCGTTCCTCCACCGCGTAGCGCTCGGAGGTGTCGAGGCTCGCGACCACCACGCCGCGCGGCGCGCCGTTCGCGTCGGTGATCACGGTGCGCATCAGCATGTAGCGCTTGCCGCCGTAGTGCAGGTCCTTGATCTGCGGCGGCGCATCGGGGCCGCGCGCCAGCGCCTCGCGGTCCTCGCCCTCGACGCGCTCGGCTTCCTCGGCCGGCGCGCGCTCGCGCACCGTCTTGCCGATCACGTCCTGGCGGCTGGCGCCGGTGTACTCCTCCCAGGTGCGGTTGACGAACACGTAGCGGCCCTGCAGGTCGCGCATGGCGAGGCCGATCGGCAGCGCGTCGAAGATGTCGGCGGAGAACTTGTCGGCGTTGCGCCGCTCGGTGATGTCGGTGATGGCGGCGATGAAGCGGGTGACGAAGCCGGTCGAGTCGCGCACGCACACGCCCTGCGACTGCACCCACACGTAGCTGCCGTCGGCGCGCCGCAGGCGGTACTCCTCCGGCTCGTAATGCTCGACCCGGCCCTCCGGGCCGCTGCCGCGGATGTACTGCCGGAAGCGCGCGATCACGCGCTCGCGGTCATCCGGATGGATCAGCACCCTGAAGTAATCCGGCCACGCCGAGGTGTCGGCGTCGGGCGGATGGCCGACGATCTCGCGGAAGCGCGGCGAGTAGTAGGTGGCGTGCGTGCGGCCGTCCCAGTCGACGATGCCGGCGCGCGCGGCGCGCACCACCAGGTCGAGGCGGCGCTGCTCGGTGCGCAGGCTGGCTTCCTGCGCGTGGTACTGCGAGACGTCCTGGAACGAGGTGATGAAGCGCCGGATGCGGCCGGCGGCGTCGACCTGCGCCAGGCTCGCCGCCTTTACCCACACGTAGCCGCCGTCGGCGCGGCGCAGGCGGTATTCGAGCGGCTCGCCCGGCGGCTGCAGGCCGGGCTTCCGCTTCTCGCGCATCAGGCCGCGGAACACCTCGCGCACGCGCGCGTGGTCGTCGGGGTGCATCAGGTCGAAGAACGAGGTCCAGGCCTGCGTGTCGAAGTCCGCCGGGTAGCCGAGCATCTCCTTGAAGCGCTCGGAGTAGATCACCACGTTCGCCTTGGTGTCCCAGTCGGTGAAGCCGGCCTGGGTGGCGTGCACCAGCAGCGCGAGGCGGTCGCGCTCGAGCTCGAGCAGCTGCTCCTGCTCCTGCTCGCGCTGGCGGCGCGCCTCGCTCACGTAGGTGAACACGTTGGCGAAGACGATGGTCAGGATCAGCGTGACGAACACGCGCAGCGCCACGTCGGGGTTGTAGCTCACCCATGCGAAAGTGGTGGTGATCGCCACCACCGCCGCGTTGAACACGTTGGCCGCGCGCCGCTCGAGGATGAAATGGAACAGCAGCACCGCCGGGTAGGCCCAGTAGATGCCCACGTCGCCGCGCGCCCACATGATGTAGGCCAGCATCGGCACGGTCGGCGCGAACACCACCGGCGGCGGCAGCAGCCGCCGGCCGTAGAACACCGCGATGCCGTTCACCAGGAACCAGGCGACGATCGCGCCGTTGGCCGCGCCGAGCGCGTAGCGCCCCTGGATCAGGTTGTTGACCGCGAACGGCAGCACCGCCAGCGCCCCCATGATGGCGAGCGCGACGTAGGTCCCCTCGTTCTTGGCCCCGAGGTTGAGGCGGGCGAAGCGGGCGGCGAGCCGGCGCCAGAGCGTCATGGCCGGCATTATGGAGAAACCGGGGCCGCTACTCGGTTTCCACAATGTATTTTTATCTTTCCAGGATGGCGGTGACGCCCTGCCCCCCGGCGGCGCAGATGGAGATCAGGCCGCGGCCCGAGCCGCGGCGGGCGAGCTGCTTGGCGAGCGTCGCCAGGATGCGCGTGCCGGTGGCGGCGAAGGGGTGGCCGATGGCCACGCTCGAGCCTTTGGTGTTCAGTTTCCCCAGATCGATGGAGCCAAGAGCCCTGCGGCCGAGTTTCGCCATGCACCACGCTTCCGACTCCCACGCCTTCAGCGTGCACAGCACCTGCGCGGCGAAGGCCTCGTGGATCTCGTAGAAATCGAAGTCCTGCAGCTTCAATCCAGCGCGGTCGAGCATGCGCGGCACGGCGTACGCCGGCGCCATCAGCATGCCCTCCTTCGCCCCCGCCATGCCGACGAAGTCGACCGCCGCGGTCTCGGTGAAGCTCAGCCAGGCCTGCACCGGAATGCCCTTCTTCGCCGCCCATTCCTCCGAGGCGAGCAGCAGGCTCGACGCTCCGTCGGTAAGCGGCGAGCTGTTGCCCGCGGTGAGCGTGCCGGCGGGCGAAGGATCGAACGCGTTTTTCAGCGACGCGAGCTTCTCGAGCGTCGTGTCGGCGCGCACGTTGTTGTCCTTCTTCAAGCCGCAGAACTCGAACACCAGGTCGTCGAAGAAGCCTTCCTTCCAGGCCGCCGCCGCGTTGCGGTGGCTGGCGAGCGCGAGCTCGTCCTGCTCGCGGCGCGTGACCTTCCACTCCTTCGCCATCTCCTCGCAGTGCTCGCCCATCGACAGGCCGGTGCGCGGCTCGCCGGTGCGCGGCGTCATGGGTCTCAGGTGCCGGAATCGAAAACCCAGCCAGGGAGAGATGCGCTGGCCAAACGATCTTCCTCTCGCACTTTTCAGGAGAATTTTCTGCAAGCCAGATGAAAACCCGAGCGGGATATCGCTCGTGCTGTCGGCGCCGCCGGCGATCGCGGAGTCGATCTCGCCCAGCGCGATGCGGTTGCCGAGCTGCGCCGCGGCCGACAGGCTGGTGCCGCAGGCGCGCTGCAGGTCATAGGCCGGCGTGGTCGGGTGGAGGCCGGCGCCGAGCATCGACTCGCGCGCCAGGTTCCAGTCCTTCGAATGCTTGATCACCGCGCCGGCGGCGACCTCGCCTAGTTTTTCGTTCTTGAGGGAGAACTTCTCCACCAGGGCCAGCAGGGCGGCGGTGAGCATGTCCTGGTTGCTCGCCTCCGCATAGGCTCCGTTTGCCCGCGCGAACGGAATCCTGGCCCCGCCGAGTATTGCAACGCGTCGTGTGATTTGGCTCATGGCAGCTTGAGCTTTCCTTTGATGACCTTGCGGGTCGGCGTGAGCGGCATCTCGGCGACGACCACCAGCTTCTCCGGCAGCTTGTTTTTCGCGATGTCCTTCGCGAGCAGGTACTCGACGACTTCCTCGAGGGAAATCGACTGGGAATTTTTCAATGTCACGAACAGGCAGGCTTTCTCGCCCAGGACGGGGTCGGGCATCGGCACGATCGCCGACTGCAGGACCTTCGGGTGCGAGTCGAGCAGCACCTCGACCTCGGCCGGGTTGAACTTGACGCCGCCGCGGTTGATGACGTCCTTGGTGCGCCCGGTGATGGCGACGTTGCCGGCGGCGTCGATCCGCGCCAGGTCGCCGCTGCGGAACCAGCCGTCGGAGGTGAAGGCTTCGCGGGTGGCTTCCTCGTTGTCGTGGTAGCCGGCGAAGACCGGCGCGCCGCGCACCTGCAGCTCGCCGTCGGGGGCGAGCCGCACCTCGGTGCCCGGGCTCGGCCGGCCGGAAGTGCCGGCGGAAATTGCGATCGGATCCGACGGGCGCGAGTACAGGCCGGCCTGCAGCTCGGTCATGCCCCACAGCTGCGTCACGGCGCAGCTCGGCAGCTTCTCCTTCAGGAAGTGCATCAGCTCGGGCGGCGCGCTGGAGCCCGAGACGATCGCCAGCTCGAGCGAAGACCAGTCGCTCCTGTCGAGCAGGCCGGCGGCGCGGCAGGCCGCCATGTGCGCCGGCGCGGTCCACAGCGCGGTCGGCTTCTGGCTTTCTATCGTCGATACCAGTTCGGGAGGGGAAAAAGCGGGGAGGAGCACCGTGCACGCACCGACCGCCCACGCGCAGTGCAGCGAGTACAGGCCGTACAGGTGCGAGAACGGCGCGGCGCTCAGCACGCGGTCGCGCGAGTCGAGCTTGTGCTCGGGCGCGCCCAGGCGCGCGTTGCAGAGCATGGTGCGGTACGGGTGCGGCACGCCTTTCGGCGCCGCGGTGGTGCCCGACGTGTAGAGCAGCAGGAACGCGTCGGCCGCCTCGGGCAGCGGATGGTTCGCGGGCAGGCCTTCCTTCTCGTCCACCTGGGAGAAGTCGACGGCCATCGCGCCGAACAGCTCCTTGCGCTCGGGCGGGCAGATGGCGAGGCGCGCCTTGCCGTGGCGGGTGAGCGCCTCGACCTCGGCCTTGCGGTACGGCATGTGCAGCGGGCACAGCACGGCGCCGAGGCGGCAGGCCGCGAGGTACGAAATGACAAACTCGGGCGAGTTCGGGAGCTGGACCGCGACCACGTCGCCGCGCTGCACGCCGAGGCGCTTCATTCCGGCGGCCGCGCGCAGCACCCGGTCGTGCAGCTCGCCCCAGGTCAGCCCGCCGCCGCGCCAGGCCAGGGCCGGCGCGCGGGCACGGCGCTGCGCATGGGTGGCCAGCCAGGCGGGAAGGGTGTCGTCGCGCCACCAGCCGCGGGCGACGAATTCGCGCTCGCGCGCCGGGTCGAACCGCGGTCGCTGCATCCGACGTATATTAGTCGCATGGAAGAAGCCCTGCTCCTCGCCCGAGTGCAGTTCGGGCTGAACATTGCCTTCCACATCCTGTTTCCCACCATCACCATCGGCCTCGCCTGGCTGATCGCCTGGTTCCGGCTGCGCTACGAGCGCACCCGGGACCCGGCCTGGCTGGAGACCTACCGCCTGTGGCTGAAAGTATTCGCGCTGACGTTCGCGATGGGCGTGGTCACCGGCATCGTCATGAGCTTCCAGTTCGGCACCAACTGGCCGGGCTTCATGAACACCGTCGGCAACATCGCCGGGCCGCTGCTCGCCTACGAGGTGCTGACCGCCTTCTTCCTCGAGGCCACCTTCCTCGGCGTGCTGCTGTTCGGCATGAACCGCGTGCCGGGCTGGGTGCACGTCGCTTCGGCGTTCATCGTCGCCTTCGGCACCACCGTCTCGGCCTTCTGGATCCTGGCGCTCAACTCCTGGATGCAGACGCCGACCGGCCACGTCACGCTGGACGGCGCCACGCTCGTCGCCGGCGACTGGTGGCGGGTGATCTTCAACCCGTCGTTCCCGTACCGCCTCGCGCACATGCTGCTCGCCTCGGGCATCACCGCCGCGTTCGTCGTCTCGGGCCTGTCGGCGTGGCGGCTGCTCAAGGCGCGCGGCGACAACGCGGCGCTGAAGACGCTGCGCCTGGGCGTGCACATCGCCGCGGTGCTGGTGCCGCTGCAGGTGCTCGTCGGCGACCTGCATGGCCTCAACACGCTCGAGCACCAGCCCGCGAAGATCGCCGCGCTGGAAGCGATCTGGAAGACCGAGAAGGGCGCCGCGCTCACGCTGTTCGGCATCCCCAACGAAGAGCACAAGCGCACCGACTACGCGATCATGATTCCCAAGGCCGCCTCGCTCATCCTCGCGCACGACGCCGAGGCCGAGCTGAAGGGCCTCGACGCCTTCGAGGATCACCCGCCGGTGCTGCCGGTGTTCTTCTCGTTCCGCATCATGGTCGGCATGGGCGTGCTGATGCTCGCGCTCGCATGGTTCGGCACCTGGAGCCTGCGCGGCGAGCGGCAGCCCGGACGGCCGCTGCTGTGGACCTTCGCGGCGTTCACCTTCTCGGGCTGGGTGGCGACGCTCGCCGGCTGGATGGTGACCGAGATCGGCCGCCAGCCCTGGCTGGTCACCGGCATCCTGCGCACCAAGGACGCCACCGGCGCGGCGACCGGCGGCGAGCTCGGCGCGAGCCTCACCGCGTACGTGCTCACCTACGCGGCGATGCTGATCGCGTACATGGTGGTGATCACCCACCTCGCCGGCAAGGGCGAGGCGAAGCCGATGCCGCCGGGAGACGTGAAATGACCGAAGCCCTTCCCGTCATCTTCACCGTGCTGATGGGCGTCGGCATCCTCCTCTACGTAGTGCTCGACGGCTACGACCTGGGTGTCGGCATGCTGATGCCCGCGGCCGAGCGCGCGGAGCAGGACCGCATGGTCGCCTCCATCGGGCCGTTCTGGGACGCGAACGAGACCTGGCTGGTGCTCGGCATCGGCCTGCTGCTGGTCGCCTTCCCGGCGGCGCACGGCGAAGTGCTCGGCGCGCTCTATCTGCCGGTGGCCGCGATGCTGGTCGGCCTGATGCTGCGCGGCGTCGCCTTCGAGCTGCGCATCAAGGCCGAGGGCTGGCACCGCGAGCTGTGGAACTGGCTGTTCTGGGCCGGCTCGTTCCTCGCCAGCTTCGCGCAGGGATTGATGCTCGGCCGCTACATCACCGGCTTCCAGCCCGGCGCCGGCTACTGGCTGTTCGCGCTGGTAACCGGCGCCGCGCTGTGCGGCGGCTACGTGCTGCTCGGCGCGACCTGGCTCATCTACCGCACCGAGGGCGCGCTGCGCGACAAGGCGGTGCTGTGGGCGCGCTGGGGACTGCTGTGGGTGGCGCTCGGCGTCGCGCTGGTGAGCCTCGGCACGCCGCTGGTCAGCGAGACGGTGCGCGAGAAATGGTTTTCCTTCCCGAGAATGATCTACGTGTCGGTCCTGCCCCTGGCGACCGTCGCCGCATGGCTCTGGGTGTGGGCGAGCCTCAAGACGAAGACGTCGGATCTGAAGCCGTTCCTCGGCTCGATCGCGATCTACGTGCTGGCGTTCCTCGGCCTCGCCTACAGCCTGTTCCCGTACGTGATCATCGACCGCATGACCATCTGGCAGGCCGCGGCGCACGAAAGCTCGCTCAAGTTCGTGCTGGTCGGCGCCGCCCTCGTCCTGCCCTTCATCCTCGGCTACACGATCTACGTGTACCGCGTATTCGGCGGCAAGACGAAGGCCGGCGGTGCGTACTAGCGCCCCGCCTACTTCTTCATCATCTCGTCTTTCTTCATGGCGTCTTTCTTCATGGCGTCCTTCTTCATCGCGTCCTTCTTCGCCATGCTGTCCTTCTTCTGCATCTTGTCCATCTTGTCTTTCTTCATCATGCCGTCCTTCTGCATCTTGTCCTGGGGGAGGGCGGCGGACGCGAAAACGGCGAGAGCTAGGGCAAGCAAGGTCTTCATGAGCGGCTCCATGGGGTTGAAAAATCCCCTGTTGGTCGCCCTCGCTGACACAAACTTACGCTGGCGCGGGCTGCGGGGCGGCCTGCGCCGGCGGCGGCCCCGCCATATAGCTATATAGTAGGGCCGGGAGGAGTCGAAAATGAGACTGGGAACGGCACTTCATATCGTGGCCGGCATGCTGCTGCCGCTCGCCGCGGCCGCCGAGCCGGGCGTCAGCGCGGACAAGATCGTCATCGGCCAGGTCGCCGGCTTCACCGGCTCGGTGGCGGGCACCGTCAAGGAGCTGACCGCGGGGGCGCAGGCCTACTTCGACTTCGTGAACAGCAAGGGCGGCGTGCACGGCCGCAAGATCGTGCTCGAGTCGGCGGACGACGGCTTCGACCCGAAGAAGAGCCCGGAGGTGTTCAAGAAGCTGATCGAGGAGAAGCAGGTCTTCGCGATGTTCCTGTCGCGCGGCACGCCTACCAACGAGGCGGCCTATCCGGTGCTCGAGGCGGCCAAGGTGCCGCTGATCGGCCCGTCGACCGGCGCGCAGTCGATGTACAACCCGCCGCGCAGGTACATGTTCCCGGTGCGCGCCAGCTACCACTCCGAGACCTTCAAGATCGTGCCGCAGCTCATCAACATGGGCATCAACCGCATCGCGATCCTGTACGTCGACGATTCTTTCGGCAAGGACGGCCTCACCGGCGTGCAGCAGGCGATGAAGAACGCCAAGCTCGAGCCGGTCGCGGTGGCGAGCCATCCGCGCGGCGGCACCAAGGTCGAGGAAGCGGTGGCGACCATCGCCAAGGCGGACCCGCAGGCGGTGATCATGATCACGCTGGCCGACGCCGGGCCGGCGTTCGTCAAGCAGATGAAGGCGGCGGGCAAGAACCCGACCTTCCTCACGCTCTCCAACAACAGCTCCAACACCTTCATCAAGAACCTCGGCGACGACGGCTGGGGCGTAGCGGTTAGCCAGGTGTCGCCCTACCCGTTCTCCGGCACCGCGCCGATCACCAAGGAGTTCCTCGACCTGATCAAGGGCAACAAGGACGTGCAGCCCTCGTACTCATCCATGGAGGGCTTCATCGCCGCGAAGGTGCTGGTGGAGGGACTGAAGCGCGCCGGCAAGCAGCCGACGCGCGAGAAGCTGATCGCGGGACTCGAATCGATGAAGTCGTTCGACCTGGGCGGGGTGGATGTGACCTACGGCCCCGACCTGCGCACCGGCACTACCTACATCGACATCACGATCATCAGCAAGACCGGCAAGTTCGTGCGCTGAGCATGAATTCGGGGACGGAGCCCTATCTCCGGAAGCGCGCCTCGAAATGGCGCGAGGGACGGGAGATAGGGCTCCGTCCCCGAATTACTAACTAGCAACTAGCCGCGCGGCAGCGGTACCAGGAAGTTCTCGCGCACCACTTCCTTGCCGGCGATCATCTCCTCGGCGCCGCGGCGCTCTTCGTCGAACACCACCGCGGCCATCTTGCGCAAGGTCTCGCGCGCCTCGTCGATGGTGCGGCCGTGCGAGTTCACCCCGGGGAGCTCCTCGATGAAGCCGATGTAGCCGTGGGAGTTCTTGAGATACACCGCGGTGAATGCCAGCCGACCTTGTTCCATGCGCGCCTCCTCTGAACCAGCCTTGCAGGTTACGCGCTATTGCTTACGGCAATATTTCTTTTCGTCCTCGATTTTCCGTCGAGTAATACTTCAAAACTTCTGTGGTCATTCCGACTACCGAAATTTTGCAACGCGCAAATTGCTGCGCCGCTCTCACTCCTCGAGCAGATGTTTCTTGTCCTTCACTTTTGCCCATTCGTCCGCATCGGCGGGCGCCGGCTTGCGCTCGATGAGCGGTTTCCACTTCGCCGCCAGCTCGCGGTTCTTCGCGATGAACGCCTTCTGCGCGTCGGGCACGTCGTCCTCGGCGAAGATCGCCTCGACCGGGCATTCGGGGACGCACAGCGTGCAGTCGATGCACTCGTCGGGGTCGATCACCAGCATGTTCGGCCCCTCGCGGAAGCAGTCGACCGGGCAGACATCGACGCAGTCGGTGTACTTGCACTTGATGCAGGATTCGGTGACGACGTAAGCCATAAGAATCAATCGCTTATCGCGGGAGCGGGTTGCCGGGCGGGTGGCCGCGCGGGTTCCCCGCGGGTCCCCACTTGGGAAGCGCCGGGGCCGACCGCATAATACAACCCTCCCTGCATTGAATCCCCGAGGAACCATGAGCAGCACTGGCATCAACCATGTCACCGACGCCACCTTCGACCCGGAGGTGCTGAAATCCGACACCCCCGTCCTGGTCGACTACTGGGCCGAGTGGTGCGGCCCCTGCAAGTCCATCGCCCCGATCCTCGACGAGGTCGCCAAGGAGTACCAGGGCCGCCTGAAGATCGCCAAGATCAACGTCGACGAGAACCAGTCGGTGCCGGCCAAGTTCGGCATCCGCGGCATCCCGACGCTGATGCTGTTCAAGAACGGCAACGTCGAGGCGACGCGGGTCGGCGCGCTGTCCAAATCGCAGCTCACCGCCTTCCTTGACAGCAACATCTGAAGCTCTTACAGTTTGCCGCAGTTAAGCCCCCCGCCTAGATCGGAAACCGACACGGGCGGGGGTTTCGAAAAAGCAGCAGGTTTTTTCCAGCGCCAGCGTCCCCGGCGCACACCCCGAGAATGAGCAGGCCACAGGCAGCCCAGCCCGAAGTACGTTCATCCCAGCGCACCGAAACCGCGCCGCCCGCCGAGGGCGCGCCGGCGAAAGAGGGCGCACCGGCGAAGGTCTCTATGCACCTCTCCGAACTCAAGCAGCTGCACGTGACGCAGCTCGTCGAGATGGCGGTCGCCGCCGGCATCGAGAACGCGAGCCGCCTGCGCAAGCAGGACCTGATCTTCGCCATGCTGAAGGCGCACGCGAAGAAGGGCGAGTCGATCTTCGGCGACGGCACGCTGGAGGTGCTGCCCGACGGCTTCGGCTTCCTGCGCTCGCCCGACACCTCGTACCTGGCGAGCACCGACGACATCTACGTCTCCCCCTCGCAGATCCGCCGCTTCAACCTGCACACCGGCGACTCGATCGAGGGCGAGATCCGCACGCCGAAGGACGGCGAGCGCTACTTCGCCCTGGTCAAGGTCGACAAGGTCAACGGCGAGGCGCCCGAGGCGGCCAAGAACAAGATCCTGTTCGAGAACCTGACGCCGCTGCATCCGGACAAGGCGTTCAAGCTCGAGCGCGAGATCAAGGCCGAGGAGAACATGACCGGCCGCGTGCTCGACATCATCGCGCCGATCGGCAAGGGCCAGCGCGGCCTGATCGTCAGCCCGCCCAAGGCCGGCAAGACGGTGATGCTGCAGCACATCGCGCACGCCCTGGTATCGAACCATCCCGACATCTCGCTCATCGTGCTGCTGATCGACGAGCGCCCGGAGGAAGTCACCGAGATGACCCGCTCGGTGCGCGGCGAGGTCGTCGCCTCCACCTTCGACGAGCCGGCCTCGCGCCACGTGCAGGTCGCCGAGATGGTGATCGAGAAGGCGAAGCGCCTGGTCGAGCACAAGAAGGACGTGGTCATCCTGCTGGACTCCATCACCCGCCTCGCGCGCGCCTACAACACCGTGGTTCCGGCCTCCGGCAAGGTGCTGACCGGCGGCGTCGACGCCAACCTTTCCAGCACATTGGGATCCTAAGCTTAGAATTCCACGTGGACAAGTTGTCGCG
>JADMIO011718096.1_pt1 | contig 10999 bp, 16 predicted proteins | sample 8958161 | NCBI WGS metagenome assembly JADMIO01 (sample SAMN16585339, study PRJNA669376) | soil metagenome | isolation source: Crop rotation soil | place: USA: Cullars Rotation, Alabama | collected 2011 | reverse complement strand
CGCGACAACTTGTCCACGTGGAATTCTAAGCTTAGGATCCCAATGTGCTGGAAAGGATTGGCGCGGAAAAGCCGCAAGGCGCTTTGCGGCGCATCGAGATCGATCCGGCGAACCTGCCAGATGAAGTGCGCCAACACAGGAAGAAGCAGCGCCGCCACAATGGACTGCCGGAAGCCGAACACGCCCGCGGCTGCAATCAGCGCAAACGCCATGATGTAGAAGAGAAACACCCACACACGCGCGTGCGTCCCAAACAGGCGGGCGGTGGATTTCACGCCGGCGAGCGCATCGTCCTCGATGTCCTGCAAGGCGTAGATGGTGTCATAGCCCAGAGTCCAGAACACACAGCCCGCGTACAACACAAGGTCCGCGGCGCTCGTGCGGCCCTCCTGCGCGGCGAAGCCCAGCAGCACGCCCCAATTGAACGTCAACCCCAGCCAGGCCTGCGGCCACCAGGTGATGCGTTTCATGAAGGGGTACGCTGCGATCAGTAGCAGCGAAAGGACGCCGATCGCGATGGCGTACCAATTCAGGCAGAGCAGAATGAGAAACCCGATGGCGCATTGGATCGCCGCAAACATCCACGCCTGTTTGATCCTCACCGCGCCGGATGGAATGGGCCGCGCGTGCGTGCGTGCCACCTTGGCGTCGATGTCGCGATCCACGATGTCGTTGTAGGTGCAGCCGGCGCCCCGCATCACGATGGCGCCGATGCCGAACAGAATGAGCAGCCACCAGTCATGCGGTGTGCTCAGAAACGAACGGTTCCCGTCTGCGCCAAGTGCAAGGCCGAAAACGCACGGCCAGAACAGCAGCCATGTGCCGATGGGCCGGTCCAACCGCGCCAACCGCAAATAGGGCTGCCAAGACGGCGGTGCCCCATCCACCCAGCTCTGCGCGATTGCGTCAGCAGGGATTGCTTGCGTTTCCTGGACCATGCAGCACTCTCTCACGGCGTGAACCTATCGGCCAAACGGTATGAACGATCATCTGAGCGAACCGGGTGGCAAGGTGCGGCTCTTTGTCGAGGCGGCGCTGGACCCCGGTGCACGCATCCAGGCCAATGATGGACAGGCCCACTACTTGCTGCACGTCATGCGAGCGAAGGTTGGCGACCGCATTTCCCTGTTCAATGGACACGATGGTGAATGGCTGGCGCAAATCACAGAGGTGACGAAGCGTGGCTGCACCATTGCGTGTGAGCGGCAAACACGGGCCCAGGCGAACACACCCGACCTGTGGTTGTGTTTTGCGCCCATAAAGAAAACGCCGGCGGATTATCTCACTCAGAAGGCGACCGAACTTGGCGTCTCGGCGTTGCAGCCAGTGATCACCCGGCGAACCATCGTTTCGCGCGTCAACACGGAACGCATGCGGGCCAACGCCATCGAAGCGGCGGAGCAATCGGATCGCCTGAGTGTCCCCGAAGTTCGCGAACCTGTCTCCCTTGAAAAATTGCTCGCGGACTGGCCGGCCGGACGTCGTGTTCTGTTTTGCGACGAGGCTGGCGAGGCGTTGCCGATTGTGCAGGCGATGACGACGCAATTCCCCCCTCCCCTTGCGGGACGGGGCGAATTGCTGAACCCCGCACGTGTTCCGGGGGGAAGCAATTCGGGGGAGGGGGCAGTTGCATCTCGCAACATCCCTCCCCCAAATTCTTCGCGGCTCGCGCCGCTCGAATTTGCCCCCTCCCACAAGGGGAGGGAGGCAAATGATTGCTGGGCCATTCTCACCGGGCCGGAAGGCGGCTTCGATCCTGACGAGCGCTCACGAATCCGTTCTTGCAAATTTGCGATGTCGGTGTCGCTGGGTAAGCGTATCTTGCGCGCAGATACTGCGGCTCTCGCGTCGCTTGCGATCTGGCAAGCGCTCTGTGGTGATTGGGATAGGACGTGACGCTAAGTTATTCCGACCATCGACGTCCAGCCCTGGTCTTTGGGGCTGTATTGGCTGCAATTATTGGTGTGGCTTACGGCATCGGCCTATATGAGTTGTTCAGGCTGAGGCCCGGCGGGTATCTGACGTTAAGCTTTCTGCTTGGTGTGCCGATTGCCGCTCCAACGCTTGCGCTTCTGATTTGGGACTACAAGACCCGTTTTTCATCCCTCGCACACATACTCTTCGGTGCATCAGTTGTGAGCAGCATGCTGGTTGCCGGGATCTTCCTGCTATCTGAAGGTGGGATCTGTGTGCTCATGGCTGCTCCGGTTTTCTATATTTCTGGAATGTTCGGACCGTGGCTGGCTGGCTCGATGCTGAGGCATTTCAACTCTCGAGTCCTCTCCATTGGCCTCGTGTTGTTGCCACCATTCGGCTTGTCAACAGAACAGTATGTCTCTTACCCGACGAGCGTTCAGACCGTAAAAACTACGATCGATATAGCTGCAAGCCCTATCGTGGTTTGGCGAAATCTTACATCTGTAAGACACATCGTTCCTTCGGAGCTCGAATGGACGTTTACGCACAACGTCGTAGGTGTTCCCAAACCTGTTGACGCATATCTAGTTGGCGAGGGCCCCGGAGCGATCCGCTACGCAAGCTGGGGCAGCGAAATTCATTTTGAAGAACACATCATCCGCTGGCGGCCAAATCAGGAGTTGGTTTGGCGATTCCAGTTCAACGATCATTCGATACCGGAGTCACTTGAGGGAAATGTCAGGATTAATGGAAAGAGCCTGAGGGTTGCTCAGGGCAGCTACACGCTTTCTTCGCTACGAAAAAACTTTACTCGCCTGACGCTGAGCACCAGTTATATCATGCGAACGCCGCTCAATTGGTATTGCGCTCTATGGGGCCGTCTATTCATAGGCGATTTTCATCACAACATTTTGCGAGTGGTGCGTGAGCGCGCGGAAAGGTCGCTTCATGCGCGGCACAGGACATTAAATAGCACGTGAGGCGCGCCTTGTTACCCGCAAGATGGCAAACTAAATGGTTGTGTGGCCACATGTGAATTGATGGGCACTGGGGTATTGTCTGCCAAGGAGGAGGCGTCATGTCCATACCGCAGCATGCGGGTGGCCCGATCGGGTCGCGCGACGACCTCGTCCGCTACCTCGAACGCGGTTGCAAGCCGCGCGAGAGCTGGCGCATCGGCACCGAACACGAAAAGTTTGTCTACGATCTGAAGACCCTGAAACCGGTGCCGTACGAGGGCCGCCCGGGCATTCGCGCGCTACTGGAAGGCATGCGCCGGTTCGGTTGGTCGCCGGTAATGGAGGGCGACAATATCATCGGCCTCACCGGGAAAGATGGCGCCATCAGCCTGGAGCCGGGCGGACAGTTCGAGTTGTCAGGGGCTGCACTGAAGTCGGTGCACGAAACCTGCAACGAAGTGAACACCCATCAAGAGCAGGTGCGCCAGATCGCTGCCGAAATCGGAGCGGGCGCGATCGGCCTTGGCTATGCCCCGTCATGGCGTCTCGACGAAGTGCCCATGATGCCGAAGGGCCGCTACGCAATCATGCGCAACTACATGCCGAAGGTCGGCGGCTACGGGCACGAGATGATGTTCCGCACCTGCACGGTACAGGTGAATCTCGATTTTTCCGACGAAGCCGACATGGTGAAGAAGTTTCGTGTCGGTCTGGCATTGCAGCCCGTCGCCACCGCGCTGTTCGCCAACTCGCCGTTCCGCGAAGGCAAGCCGAACGGTTTCCTTTCGTATCGGTCACACATATGGACGGATGTCGACAACGATCGCGCCGGGATGCTGCCATGGGTGTTCGAGGACGGCATGGGCTTCGAGCGCTATGTCGACTATGCGCTCGATGTGCCGATGTACTTCGTCTATCGCGATGGGCGTTACATCGATGTGGCGGGCAAGAGTTTCCGCAAATTCCTCGCCGGTGACATTCCTGAGTTGAAAGGCGTTACGCCCACGATGAACGATTGGGCGGACCATCTGACGACGATCTTTCCAGAAGTACGGCTCAAAACCTTTCTGGAGATGCGCGGTGCGGATGGCGGCTCGTGGCGGCGCATTTGCGGGCTGCCGGCGTTGTGGGTCGGCCTCTACTACGACCAGACATCGCTCAATGCCGCCTGGGATCTGGTGAAGGACTGGACGGCCGAGGAGCGCCAGGCGATGCGGGACTCCGTGCCGCGGCTCGGCTTCAAGACGCCGTTCTGCAACCGCACGGTCGGTGAGCTCGCGCGCGAGATGCTGGATATTTCCGCGGCGGGTCTGCGCCGCCGCGCCAATGAAGATGCCGCAGGCACATCGGAAGAAGGCTTTCTTCTGCCGCTGCGCGAGCTCGTCGAACGCGGCTATACGCGGGCCGAAGAGTTGCTGCGGAAATTCCACGGCGAATGGAGCGGCGATCTCTCGCGGCTTTTCGTGGAATACAACTTCCTCTAGCGCCGCCGGCGCAAGCCATAGAAAAGCACGGCCAGGCCGACAATCGCGAGGCAGGCGCCGTAGTAGGCCCATCGCGTCTGCTGCAGCATGAAGCTGGACCGCGGCCACATCACGGTGCCGGTGCCCTGTCCAATCCACAGCACGCCCATCAGAATGGCGACGACGCCCAGCGCGATCAGCAAAGCTTTCATGGCTCCCCTCCTGGGCTTCACGCTAATGCGAACTGCGCGGATTCGGTAGCGGCAATTGATCGAGGGCCGGTCTGCCGTCACAATGCCTCCGGAAATCGGAGGTCCACTCATGAAATGCCACGTGTCCGCAGCATTGTTCACAACCACTTTGCTGCTGTCTGGTACCGCGTTGGCGGCCCTTTCCGTCGGTGCGAAAGCGCCGGCCTTCACGACACAAGCCGCCTTGGCGGGCAAGGAGTTCACCTTCTCCTTGGCCGATGCTCTGAAGAAGGGGCCGGTGGTTCTCTATTTCTTTCCTGCCGCCTTTACGCCCGGCTGCACGCAGGAAGCGCACGAGTTCGCCGAAGCGACTGATCAGTTCACCGCCCTGGGCGCAACGGTCATCGGCGTGACGGCGGGCAACGCCAATCGCGTGACAGAATTCTCGTCCGTGGAGTGCCGCAACAAATTCGCTGTTGCCGCCGATCCGGATCAGAAGATCATCAAGTCTTATGACGCGGTGCTGAAGAAAAAGCCGGAGTATTCCGATCGCACCTCCTATGTGATCGCGCCGGACGGATCGATTCTTCTTGCATACACCAACCTCGATCCCAGCGAGCACGTGTCGCGGACAATGGCGGCCGTGAAGGCGTGGCGCGAAGCGCACAAGTGATCCGTTGTATCACGAAGGCCGTCCGCCGACGTTCTTGCGCACGATCGCGAGAATCAGCAGGCCAAAGGCCACCAATCGCAACACATAGGCCCAGCTGCGGTGCTCGACCGGGATCTGCCCAAGTGTAAGGAGCGCCTGATTGGCCGCCAGCAGAAGGAATGCCGCGCCGAATGCTGCGAACAGCGTGTCGCCCGTGCGCCGCCAGAACTTGCAGAAAAAGAGACTCGCAATCAGGAATCCCGCCGTCGTCGCGCCGGAAAGGAAGCTGCTGAGAGTATCGCTCATCGATCAAGCTCCCAGATGAATCCGTAGAGAAGCGTACCCACGGCAACGACGTTACATGCCGTGCGCGCCAGGCTCAGATCCACATTCGGCAGAAACAGAAGATCGAGCACGACCAGCAGATTGTTAGTGGCAAGCAGCGCGAAGCAGGCGGCGCTCCATAGCAGCAGCCCCGTTCGGTTGCGCAGATAGCCGCGCACCAGAAGGCCGGCGCAGACGGCGCTCGTCAGCAGGCACAACAGATAGACAATGGCCGGCCATGTGCTCATCGACCTATTCCTTCAGGCGGAACGCATCGGCAAAGATGCGAAGTTTCTCGTTGGGTGCGGTTGCGATTGCATTGATGACGGCGAGCGGCTTTACCCCGTACAGGGATTCAGTTCCTTCCACGAACCCGTCGAGCTCTTCGGTTGCCGGGCGATAGCAATGCAGACCGTTGTCATCCGTAGCGACCAGCCCTACCCCTGTCAGCGAAGCCAGCGCTTCGCGAATCACCACGGTGCTCGCACGAAGCTCTTTCACAAGCTCAGGTGTTTCCCAGGCTCGCGGGCGATGCCGCCACATCGTCAGCAGCAGCTCCAGCGCCCAGAGCGATTTCACGCTGGCGCTGACAAAAGCAAGAACGTCTTCTTCCTTCACGTATACGCCGTGCAGATGGGGCCGGCGGACTCTTGGGATCGAAGCGTGAGACGCAATTCAAAAAATGTTGTGGCAGAGCAATGGCTTCGCTCCTGTCAGGCTGAAACCCGGGCGGCCCGGCTTGCGGTTCTTGCGCTCACGAGCGGGCGCTTGCCTGCCGCAGCACAGCCGGTGTCAAACCTGCTCTGCGCTTCGGCGATCCTGTGGCGGTTCTTGAGCGCCCAATCCCCGAGCGCGGAAACGGGCGCCAGCAGTGAGCGGCCTAAGGCCGTCAGTTCATAGTCGACGCGCGGAGGAACTGTCGGGAACACCGTGCGGGTCAGGAGCCCATCCCGCTCCAGATTTCTGAGCGTGAGCGTCAGCATCCGCTGAGAAATTCCGCCGATATCACGCTTCAGTTCATTGAAGCGTTTCGGATCGCTGCCCAGGCGAGAAACGATCAAAACCGACCATTTGTCGCCGATGCGGGCGAGCACGGCGCTCACCGCCCGGCAGTCTTCGGTTACATGCGGGTAACTGCGTGCCATGGATGTGCCTTCTTGCGCGTTCTTTGGTGGATCGCCAGTTCATGCCAGGCACCAATGTAGTGCGAGTTACCACCAGTAACCAGAGGGGAGAGCCATGGCACCCAGACTGCACACCGTTCTCGCGAGCACGCGACCAACCCGGATCGGTCCTACTGTGGCGAAGTGGTTTCACGAATTCGCCAGGCAGCACGGCAAGTTCGACGCGCATCTTGTCGATCTGGCGGATTTCGACCTGCCCATTCTGGATGAGCCCGAGCATCCCTCGCGCCGGAAATATCGAAATGAACACACGAAGAAGTGGTCGGCCAGCGTGAATGCAGCAGATGCCTTCGTGTTCGTGACGCCCGAATACAACTACGGCCCGCCACCGTCGCTGTTGAATGCGCTCGATTATCTCTTCTGGGAGTGGCAGTACAAAGCGGTTGGACTGGTCGGCTACGGCGGCATCTCCGGCGGCGGACGGTCGACCCATGCGATCAAACCAACCATTGCCACCCTGAAGATGATGCCCATTCCGGAAACCGTCTGGCTGCCGAATGTCTATGGGCAGCTGAAAGACGGACTCTTTACCCCCAGCGAATTCAACGAACAGGGCGCGAGCGCACTGTTGAACGAATTGATAAAGTGGACCGAGGCGCTGGCGCCCTTACGGGAAGCCAACCGCGCCGAATTGGCGAAGCCAACTTGACGCCTCTATCGCCAGCCGCCACAAGCCCGCGCGATGATCGAACTGACGCAGGAATTCGGCTTCGATGCGGCGCATTACCTCGCCGTTGGCGGCCCGGAGAACCGGCGCCTGCATGGCCACTCCTTCTACGTTGAGGTGACGCTGCGCGGGGAGCCTGACCCGCGTAGCGGCATCCTGCGCGATCTGGGTGAGGTCAAGCGCGCGCTCGACCAAATCCGTGACGATCTGGATCACCGCATGCTGAACGAGATTGAAGCGCTCGGCGTGCCGACTTTGGAAAATCTTGTACGATACATTTTTGTGCGCGCGAAGTCGTCGCTGCCGGAAGTGGCGCGCGTGAAGCTGCGGCGGCCGTCTTACGGTCAAAGCTGCGTGTACGAAGAGGGAATGTCAGCCTGATGGCGAAGCGCGATCCGCTCCAGCTTGGCCGCGCCATCGCGCTACCGCGCTCACCGGAGCAAGCCAAGCTCGATGCCGTGCCGAATCCGCACGCGGATACAGATTACCTCGTGCGCTTCACGGCGCCGGAATTCACCTGCCTGTGTCCCATTACCAGGCAGCCGGATTTCGCGCATTTCGTCATCGACTACGTGCCGGCGAAATCGATTCTGGAATCGAAATCGCTGAAACTGTTCCTGGCCAGTTTCCGCAATCACGGCGCTTTTCATGAAGACTGCACTGTGATGATCGGGAAGCGCATTGTGAGGGCCATCAAGCCCACATTCCTGCGCATCGCCGGGTTCTGGTTTCCGCGCGGCGGCATTCCTATCGATGTATTCTGGCAGACCGGGAAACTGCCTGGCGGCGTCTTCCTTCCGGACCCAGGCGTTTCGCCCTACCGCGGTCGCGGCTGATCTCGAACGAAGAAAGGGCGAGCCAATCCGTACACGCTGATGGCACCCCAGAAGATTTCGACGATGGCGGCCGGAAGATTCCACGCCCACCATAGCGACGCGAAGATAAGCGCCGCACCAGTCAGGTTCGCGACATAGTAAGACCGGCTATCGGCCATGATCGATCCGCGCGCCACAGCGAAGTAGGCGACGATGACAATGGCCGAGCCGATGAGGCCGAGAATATCGGGCAGTGTCATCTGCCCTTTGCACCGATCTTCGCGCATTCCTTGTGGCGAAAGCATTCCACCGCGTGATCGTTGACCATGCCGACCGCCTGCGCGAATGCGTAAACGATCACGGGCCCCACAAAATTGAAGCCGTGGGCTTTCAGGTCTTTGGAGAGCGCTTCGCTCATCGGCGTTTTCACGGACGGTGCTTCGCCTTCCTTGCGCCGGTTCACCAGCATGCGCCCACTCACATGCTTCCAGACGAGGTCAGTGAAGCCGCCGGACTCCTTCCCCTGAATATCAAGCCAGGCCCGCGCGCCATTGATCGCCGCCTCGATTTTGGCGCGGCTGCGGACGATGCCTTCGTTCTTTAAGAGGCGCGCGACATCGCGCTTGCCGTACCGTGCGATCTTCTCCGGATCGAAGCCGTCGAAGGCGCGGCGGAAGTTCTCCCGCTTGCGCAGGATGGTGATCCAGGACAGTCCTGCCTGAAAGCCATCCAGCACGAGCTTTTCGTACAAGGCGCGCGGATCGTATTCCGGCACGCCCCATTCTTCGTCATGGTAGGCGACGTAGAGCGGGTCGGTGCCGGGCCAGCCACAGCGGACGCGAGCCTTCACCGCCGGGCCTTTTTCTTCGCCCTTTTTGCCGGTTTCGCCTTTGCCTTGCGAGCGGGCTTCTTCGCAGCCTTCTTCGCTGCGTCTTTGACGAGCAGGAGCAGCATGGCTTCCAGCTTGTTGCCATCGAGATCGTAGGTGAACGCGCCGTAATAGGAGGGGCCATAGTCAGGCCGCGGACCTGGTTCGCCGCCGTTGCTGCCGCCTTGTTTCAGCGCCGCGTCATGAAACTTGGCAACCACCTGCTTCGATTTTGCGAGGAAGGCCACGTGCACGCCGTTGCCTGTGGTGGCGGGCTGCTGGTTGTGCGGCAACTGAATCCAGAACTCCGGTCGGTCGCGCGTTTCGCCGTAGCCGATGGCGTACGGCAAGAACTCCATGACGCGCTTGATGCCGAGCGTCTTAAGGACCGGATCGTAAAATTTTGCGGCGCGCTCGACGTCGTGCACGCCCACCGAGACATGATGCAGCATGGAAATCTCCCTTCGGAAGAGGCGACTCTCGCCCGCGCCGAACGGCCGTCAAGAGGCGCCGATGCCGGTGAGCCATGCAGGCTTGTCGATGCGGATATCTATGTCACCCGCGCGCACCGCGGCGGCCCCTGCTTCCTGCCAGCGGTCCAGCCGGATAAGGCCAAAGCCGCGTGTGCCATAGGTGGAGGTCATCTCGCCTATCGGCGTGGCTTCAGCGCGAATTTCACTGCCGGGCGGCGGAAGATCCAATCCATCGAGGGTGGTAACCGGGAGCAGCCGCTTCCGCGCCGTACCGCGATGCTTCATACGGGCGGTGAGTTCCTGGCCGATGTAACAGCCTTTGTCGAAGGAGACGCCATTCAGCTCTTCGAGGCCGGCATCCAGCGCGAACATTTTGTCAGAACCGAAATCCGGCCCCTCAGGGACGCCTAACTCGAGGCGGTGCTGGAGATATGCGGCGACCGCATCCGTGGCGCTCGAAGGGCCAATTCGACGATTCCCCAACTGCGACAGACGGGCGTCAGGTGAGCCGCCCTCGTTCAAGAACACCCCCAGATCTTCGCGAACGGCGAGGTCCACTTTGGCGCGGAGGCGGTAGAGCGTCAGCCGCTTGAGCAGGGTCTGCGCGGACGCAGCCGCGCAATCCAGAAAAACCGCGTCGTCGCCTTCTTCGCTCAGGTTGAAATCGAACAGAACCTTGCCCTGTGGCGTCAGCAGCGCGGCATAAAGCGGGGCCTCCGGCGCGAGCTTCGCGACATCGTTGGTGATGAGTCCCTGCAGGAAGCTCTTCGCTTCCGGCCCGGAGATGGCGATCACCGCACGATCCTTCAGTTGACCTGACATAGAAGGAAGGGACCCCATCGTTTGCGCCGCCGCAAGCCCCTGATATAGGTCGCGCGGCCTTCCATGACATCAACTTCCCTCAAAGCGATCACGGTCTGCGGCGCTTCGGCGCTGGGCGGCTCCGAAACGTTTTTTGTCACGTTAACGCTTGGCTTGCAGCGCGCCGGCGTGAACGTCCGGCCGGTCCTGAAGCGCAACAGCATCCGCGAAGCCGTGCTGACCGAAAGTGGCATCTCGCACGATGTCCTGCCGTTCTGGCGGCGCTTCGATTTTTCGACGGAGCGGAAATTCAGACAGATCGCCGCGCGTTTTCGGCCAGATGTCGTGCTCACTATCACTGGGCGGGGCGCCGCCATGACCCCACCCGGCAAGTACGCCCTCATCGGCAGGCTCGGCGGCTATTACAACTTTGATTACTTCCGCCGCTGCGACTACCTCGTGTGCAACACGCCCGACCTCGTGCGCTATGTCAAAGAGGGCGGTTGGGCGAAAGAGCGGGTGTTCTACATCCCCAACTTTCCGCACATGGACGGGGCGCCGGCGGTGGATCGTGCCACACTTGGAACGCCGTCCGATGTTCCCTTGGCGGTGGCGCTTGGCCGCCTGCATCCCAATAAGGCGATAGATGTGCTGCTGAAGGCGGCAGTGCAGATTCCGGACCTCT
>JADMIO011628043.1_pt1 | contig 10999 bp, 8 predicted proteins | sample 8958161 | NCBI WGS metagenome assembly JADMIO01 (sample SAMN16585339, study PRJNA669376) | soil metagenome | isolation source: Crop rotation soil | place: USA: Cullars Rotation, Alabama | collected 2011 | reverse complement strand
CGCGACAACTTGTCCACGTGGAATTCTAAGCTTAGGATCCCAATGTGCTGGAAAGGGCTGCGGACCAGCGATGAAGGCGGAGCGAAGCGGGCGGACGGAAGGCGGCAGCCCAACGACGGATGTGCGCGCGACGAAAAAAGTGAAATTGCGAAACAAAGCCAATTTGAAAATGCACGAATCGCTTTATTCACCGAGATAAAATGATGATCGAGGGCCAAAAAACAAAGCCAATAAAACCCAAAAAAAGCCATTTGAAAGCCAATTTAACCCAATTTGAAGCCATTTTTTGGAGGTGGAAAGCCAGTTTGGTTACATGGTTGACACGTTACATGGTTGCATGGGACAAGCGTTTCGGTGGGAGAGGGAGGGGGCGTGCAATCGGAGCTTGGAGGCCGGCGGAATTCCATCTTCTTGGGGCGCAAGAATTATGGCTTGTGGGGGGCGATTTTTTATGTTTTTTTTCGCTTCAAAGTGCCGCTCAAAGGCTCCACAATGAACTGCGTCCGGGCTTGTGCCGGAACAGCATGTGCGATTCTCTGAGGGTGTAGTGAGCGTGGAGGCGATTAACAATTTATTGATGAACATTTTAGTCACCGGTGGCGGCGGTTTTATCGGCAGCCATATCGTTGAACATTACCAGGGGAAGGCCTCGGTAAGAGTTCTGGATAACTTGCGCTCTGGTTTTCGCGGCAATCTGGAAGGGTTGCAGCATGAATTCATCGAAGCTTCGATCCTGGATCGCGAGGCGGTGCGGGCGGCGATGGAGGGAGTGGATTATGTGTTCCATCTGGCGGCGACGGTGAGCGTGCCGGAATCCCTGACGAAGCCGGCGGAATGCCACGAGATCAATACCGCCGGGACGCTGGTGGTGCTGGAGGAAGCGGCACGGGCGAAGGTAAAGAAATTGATCTTCAGCAGCAGCGCCGCGATCTACGGCGACAATACGCTGGTGCCCAAATTGGAAACGATGCGTCCGGACCCGAAGAGTCCGTATGCGGTATCCAAACTGGAGGGGGAAAAATATTGCCAGCAATTCGCGGAGTCGGGCCGTCTGCCGACGGTTTCGCTTCGCTACTTCAATGTCTTTGGACCGCGCCAGGACCCATGCAATCCGTACGCCGCAGTGGTGCCGGCTTTCATCGACCGCGCGTTGAAGGGCGAGCCGGTCACGATCTACGGCGACGGGACACAGACGCGGGATTTCATTTATGTGAAGGCGGTGGCGGCGGCGAATGCGTTCTTCGCGATGCCGTCATCGGTGGGCGGAGTTTTCAATGTGGCTTCGGGCGAACGTATCGCCATCAACGATCTGGCGGCGGTGGTTTGTCGTCATACGCAGTCGCAATCCGAGATCCGTTATGCCGCCCGGCGGCCGGGCGATATCCCGCACTCGATGGCTTCGATCAAGAAGTTGAAGGCGGCGGGATTTGTGCCGCACGGGACCTTGAACGATGGGCTTAAGGAGACGGTGGAGTTTTTTCTTCAGAAGGTTGCGGCTTGAGGTGGTGGTGGGCGGACATACGCGGCTTGGGATTTCTTGAGCGTTCTCCCTCACCCTGACCCTCTTGCTGGGAGAGGGGATCGCATAGCACCCGCATTGATCATTGTATGCCGTGAGGCAATATCCACATGCAGATTATTGTGGCAGTTAAAAATTCGCAGCTACGTTTTCGGTTGGAATATCACCAGGAAATAATTTGCAGCTCAATGAGTCTTCACCCGGATGACGGTGAAGGAGTATGGGGGGATTTCGCATGGGGTGGATTTTTCCAATTTTAGTTCGCTGGTCACGGGTTGGATTGCGTCCGGGGCATTAAAACTATTTCCCACGGTTGGATCGCCGGTGAGGAGGGAGCGCGTGGCGGTCGGTTGGGCGCCGGAGAAGGAGGCGAGGTCCAGATTCACAACGGAGGAAGCGGACGACGGATTAACGAGCTTTAGGAGGACATCGCCGGATGTGGTGTCTTGCACGCACGAGGCGGCGATGGCAATGCTATTGGTGCCGGCGGCGGTGGAGGGAGTCAGCGTGACAGGATAAAAGACATCGCCTGCGTTGGCGCCGAAGAGTTGCTGGACGTAATAATCCACGGTGCGCAGGACGCGAGTGCCATCGAAATAGATGAGGTCAGGTCGCCATTGGGTGTGGTTCTGGCGACAGAGCAGGGGAGCATAGGAGGCGAGGCGGACGACATCGCCATTGCGTTCGAGCGAGGTGAGGTAGGCGGCCTCAGCGAGCGCGGTGCGGAGGTTGCTGGCGCGTTTTTCGTCCTGCGCGGCGTATTCGCCGAGATAGACCTTGGAACGGTGACGGTCGTAATTATCGTAGCGAGAAAGGTGATTGAGGAACCACTCGGGCTTCTCGTAGTAGTGTTCATCGACGATATCGATGCCCAGTTCGTCGGCGATCTTCCACCCGGCGTCATAATCTTCGCCGTCAGGAAAGGGGCCGACGGTGCCGACGATGGTGATCTCGGGATGCTTCGCTTTGACCGCAGCGTAGATCATCTGGAAACGTTCTTTGAACACGGGGGTTATATGTTCCTCATTGCCGATGCCAAGGTATTGGAGATGAAAGGAAGCGGGGTGGCCGGCGGCGGCACGTTTCGCGCCCCAGGTGGAATTGGTCGGGCCGTTGGCCCATTCGATCAGGTCGAGCACATCCTGGATGTAAGCAGGCATGGCTTCGAGCGGCAGACCGCGCTGGCCGGTGCCGCCTTGATGATCCGCATTCTGGCAGCAAACGCCGGCGGGCACGACGGGAAGCGGCTTGGCGCCGATGTCTTCGCAGAACTGGAAGAATTCGTAGTAGCCAAGACCAAGCGATTGGTGATAGCCCCAGAGATTGAGCTGGCCGCGGCGTTGTTCAATGGGGCCGATGCTGTCTTTCCAACGGTAGAGGTTATCGAGTCCGTGGCCGTGCGCGAGACAACCGCCGGGAAAGCGCATGAACTTGGGATGGATCTCGGCAATCGTTTGGGCGAGGTCAGCCCGCAGGCCATTGGGACGGTCGTGAAACGTGTGGTGAGGAAAGAGGGAAATCTCATCCAAGGCCACGCCGCCGCGAGTCATGGAGAGGATTGCGACTCGGGCGGCGGAATCGGTGTTGGTGGCGGTGATGCTGGCGGTGAGGTGCTGCCAATCGCGACCGGAGACATCGAAGTGCCCTTCGCCGAGCGATGCGTGGTCTTTGGTTTCCAAACGGACGACGAAGTGGGCCGGGCCGTCGAGGACGCCCTTGCCGCCCCAGCGACCGCCGGTGAACAACTGCCGAGCGAATACGGAAAAATCATAGGTATCGCCGGCCTGCACGGGAATGCCGTCGAAGCCGGAGTTTACGACACCGACACCGGCGCCGGGTTGTTGGTTTTCGATGACGAGATAATGGGGATTGCCATCATCGACCGGCCCGGAGGTTTCGATGGCGAACGAACCCCTGCCGCCATCCCGGATGGCCTGGTCCCAAGCAGTCATGGCGTTCCAAGTAATCTGTTCGGTAGCTTGGTATTCGAAGGAGCGATTCTGGATCAACTCGGCGTAGAGGCCGCCATCGGCAGCGTAATTCAGGTCTTCAAAGAAAATGCCAAAGAGATCCGGACTAATAGCCTTGCCGGATTTGGAGAGTTGGAGGGTAAAGGTGTTGGAAGAGATTTGGGCGTGGCTTGGGAGCGTCAAAGCGGCCAGCAGGGCAAGGGACTGAATAATTCGTGGAAGCATCGTGGGCGCAAGATAAGGCGGGAAGCGACGGCTTTGAAGGACAATCGGATGTCTCAAAGGAAATAAAAAGGGGCGCACGAGGCGCCCCGTAAGATTTATGTGTCAGAAACCCGGGCTCGATCAGCCTTGGGGCGGCATGCCAGCGGGCGGGATTTCTTCCGAGGCCTTGATGATCTCTTCCAGCACTTTCTTGAAATCGGCGAGGCCGGTGGCAGGAATGATAATGGAATTGTGGCGTCCGGCGATGTCTTCCGTGATACGGAGCAGGCGACCGCGGGGATTTTCTTTGAGGGAGAAGATGAAAGTCTTGCGTTCGATCTGCACGGAGGCGGACTTGAGGGAGTCTTCGCGGACCGGCGGTTTGGGTTGCCAATTCGGGTTCTGCTGCGGGTGATGATGCCAGCTGCTGGCGTGACTTGCGTGACTGCGACCGTAAGGCGAGTGTCTTTCGTTAGAAATCATATCAATTTCCAGCAGTGAACAGACATTCTTCGGCCAATGCAACCACTATTTTGAGGTTTTTCAGGGCAAGAGTAACACAATAAGCAGGTCATCGGCTAATAAGCCAAAGCCTGCCAGATAGATACTACAAATTATTATTAGTAAAGTGCCAGCCCCGTCTTCCCCTGTATTTCCCACCCCCGGTTGCCCAAAGACGGGGCTGACACTAAATCTTAAACACGCATCCCTAACGTGTTTCCAATAACACTACGTAGCAGAAAGCGAAATCTTTCAAAAAAAATGAAAAAAAGTGAAAATAGTTTTTGGCCGGGGTAAAGGCCTGGCTTGGATCCGAGGCAGCATGGCACCGATGATCAAGGCTTTACGCCAGCTTTTGAGGTGGCTTGAGAAGGTGCCGACTATAGAGCGACCCGTGGGGGCTAAATCATTTCTTTCCGGATACGTTCGACTTCCATGCGGATGGCTTCAGTCACCCGATGTTTGGCGAGGTAAATCTGGGCCACGGGAACGTTGTAGAGTTTGGCGATGGCTTCGGGCGCCATGCTCTTGTGCACTTGAAGATCGAAGATCTGGTATAATTCCGGGTCGAGGCGTCTTTTGGCTTTGGCGATGGCGGCATTCAGCAGGTTGTTCTCCCATTCGACGTCCCACAACTTCTCAAGGTCTGGCGCCAAAGATTCTTCTGACTTGTCCTCGTCTTCCACGTCAACGGGGTTGGTTTCGGGAGCGGCGCTTGCCGAATGTTTGCGCTTGCGGAGGTGATCTGTGATCCGCCAGCGGGTCATGTTCAAGAGCCATCCTTTGAAGGAGCCGATGGAAGGGTCGTATTGGAACGTGGGCATCTGTTTGGCCACGGAAACGAGCGTTTCCTGCACCACGTCCTGGGCTTCTTCCCGTGTCAACCCGCCTTTGACCGCGACGCCATAAATCAGGCGCCAATAGGTGTCAAAAAACTCCTGCCAGCTCGATTGGTCCTCCCAATCTTTGAGGCGTTTGAGCAGCGTGGCTCGCGTCGGAATCAATTCGTCGGCAGTCAGTGACACAAGCTACTAATGGAGCTTGGGCTTTCATTTGGCAAATAAAAATAATGTCACTTAAAAATGTCACCCGAAAAGGTTTGCAAAGAGCCGCAAAATATGGCTTTTTTGAGTTATCAACCCTGATTGAAGTTTAATGGGCCGGGCACTCTTGAATCTCTTTCGCATTATTAGGTTTAAGGCGTTAACCATAGCGCTGGGCTATTCGCTTTTAGCCATCCTATCACCAACCGCTTATGCACAACCGGTCAAATCCACCGGTCCTTCCGGGGATATCACGGTAGATGTACTGCAAGGCATGGCTGAAGTGATGCCTCAGGGAACCACCGCGTGGCAACCGGTTCGCGCGAATATGGTGTTCCATACTTCGGACCGCATACGCGTCGCCAACAATAGCCGCCTTTCGCTGCATTGGTCCGACCAGACGGTTGTTTCTTTTGGCGCTTCGTCGGAATGGGAAATCCTGCCGCCGAATGGTGCGGGTAAACAACCGGGATTGCACCTGCTTCGGGGTGTCATCTCCTTCTTTCATCGTGATAAACCGGGCAGCATTGACGTGATCACCAAAGCGGCATTGGCAGGGGTGAAGGGAACCGAGTTCGTTATGGGTGTCGATAACGCGGATGCAGCGACGCTATCGGTGATTGACGGTCAGGTGAGTTTTGGCAACGACCATGACACGCTCGTGCTGACCAATGGCCAGCAGGCTGTCGCCGAGCCAGGAGCCGCTCCCGCACGTACGGCGGGCTTTATCGCCAACAATCTGTTGCAATGGTGTTTTTACTATCCCGCCGTCATTGACGTGGATGAATTGCAACTCACGGCTGATGAGCAAAAGGAACTGACTGATTCACTGACGGCCTATCAAAACGGCGACCTTCAAGGAGCTTTGGATAAATACCCGGCGGGCCGGTCCGGCATATCCGGCGGCGAAAGCGTTTATCACGCGGCGTTGCTGCTGGCGGTGGGCCAGGTAGAAAAAGCGGAATCAGATCTTTCCGCCAGCGCCGCCCAGACTGGGCAGGCGCAAAGGCTTGGTGGCGCCCTGCGCGAACTTATCGCCGCCGTAAAACGTCAGCCATTCGCGGGCGGCAAACCTGAAATGACTTCGGAGCTCATGGCTGCGTCGTATTACGTGCAATCCCAAGCGATCAAGGAATCGTCGTTGCGGCAAGCCTTGAAATTGGCCCGGCAGGCGGCGGCGAAGTCGCCGAAGTTTGGTTATGCCTGGGAACGTGTCGCGGAACTGGAATTCAGTTTTGGCGATACCAAAGCGGCCTTGCGGGATTTGGACAAGAGCCTCGCGCTATCACCGCGCAATGCGCAGGCATTGGCTTTAAAAGGGTTTGCGCTGGTGGCGCAAGATGAACCCCGGCAGGCCAGGGAGTGGTTTGATCGCGCCATCGCTGCTGACAATGCGCTGGGCAATGCCTGGCTTGGGCGCGGGCTCACACGCATCCGCTTGGGCGACAATGCCGGTGGCCGGCACGATCTCCTGGAAGCCGCCGCCCGAGAACCGCAACGCGCCGAATTGCGCAGTTATCTCGGCAAGGCTTACGCGAGTGCCGGTGATAATGCCCATGCCACGAAAGAACTGGCCATCGCGAAAAATCTGGACCCGAACGACCCCACGGCTTGGTTGTACTCGGCTTTGTTGAACCAGCAGAACAACCAGATCAACGACGCGATCCGGGATTTGGAGAAATCGCAGGCGCTGAATGACAATCGGAGTGTGTACCGGTCAGGATTGTTGTTGGATCAAGACCGGGCTGTGCGGAGCGCCGACCTGGCGCATATTTATCAGGATGCAGGCATGTTTGACCTGAGCTTGCGTGAGGCAGGGCGGGCGGTGAGTTCAGATTACGGGAATTATTCCGCGCATCTCTTTCTCGCGAGCAGCTACGAACAGTTACGGGATCCCAATTGGAGCAACCTGCGTTTCGAAACCCCGGCGAGCAGCGAATTCTGGATAGCGAATCTGCTGGCCCCAACTAGCGCCGGCTGGCTGTCGGCCATAGCTTCCGAGCAGCCTTATACGAGATTGTTCGACCGAAACCGTGTCGGGGTGGTTTCCGAGACGACGTATCTGGATCGCGGAGCGTGGATGGAACGCGGGGCGCAGTTCGGTACCTACGATAATTTCAGTTACAGTTTTGAAGCTAAATACATATCTGACCCCGGGCAGCGACCTAACAATGATGTAGAGCATCGGGATTTGAATCTGGCACTAAAATATCAAATCACCCCTCACGACAGCCTGTCGTTTGCTGCTGAAATGGATAAAATCACCTTTGGAGATGTCAACGAATGGTATGATCGAACCCTGTCCAGCACATCCCTCCGAGTGGATGAAGCCCAAGAGCCAAATCTCTTTCTAGGTTATCATCACGAATGGAGCCCCGGCATGCACACACTTTTTTTTGCCGCACGCGAGACGGGTGCTGAAAACATACAAGCCCAAAACGTAGCACAACTATATACTTATAACCTAGGTGGTCAGAATATCGGGGTTACGACCATCAGCGCGAATGAGATGTATAGCATCAAACCTGAAATATATTCGGCCGAATTGCAACAGATATGGGAACAAGCGGATCACACAACAGTTCTGGGTGGCCGGTATCAATGGGGATATCTGCACTATAAAAACCATGAAGATTCTGGAGACATCCTTGCGTTGCTGAATTTTCCCGATCCGAGCAACATTGCATCGCAGGATTTTTCAAATCATTTCCATAGGCTTGGCCTTTACCTGTATCACGATTGGCAAATCATAGATTCTCTGACGTTGATCGGCGGGGTAAGTTATGATTGGCTTCACTTGCCCGAGGACGTGGCATCTCCGCCATTCTCCGAGAGCGAAAGATCAGTGGTGCAGTTTTCTCCAAAGGCTGGCCTGATATGGACCCCATTTAAAAGCACAGCCATCCGGGCGGCATATACCCGGTCGCTCTCAGGAGCAATCAGCGACCAAAGCCTCACTATTGAACCAACGGAAGTAGCCGGCTTCAATCAAACCTTCCGAGATATTGCTCCCGAGTCCGCGATCGGCAGCATGCCTGGTGCTCAAAATGAAACATATGACCTTAGCTTGGAGCAAAAATTCGGTACTGGCACCTATCTTTCCGTTATCGGAGAAATCCTACGATCTAAAAACACGCAACAGGATGGTGGCTTTACCCTCTTTTATGACCAAGTGTTATTAGGTAACGACACGCCTTCTTTCCCAGGAGGATTGGTCCGGACGCAACATTTTCGTGAAGAGTCCGTCACATTCACCGCAGATCAATTGCTCGGCCAACAGTGGTCTGTCGGAATGCGTTATCGCTGGTCAAGGGCTGATGAAGATTATAGTTATCCGACAGCGCCGACGTTTGCACCGGTTAGTTTGGAAAGCGTATTGCAAACTGTGAATCTACATTTTAACTGGAACCACCCATGCGGTCTATTTTCTGTTTTTGAAGCCAATTGGTATCATCAAGATAACTTTGGATTTAATCCACCCGAGTCTGGTCAAGATTTTTGGCAGTGCAACGCCTTTGCGGGTTGCAGGTTCTGGCATCGCAAAGCGGAGGTCGCGATAGGCATCTTAAACATTAACGACCAGGATTATCAACTGGAGCCACTGAATCTATATAATGAGATGCCTCGCGGCCGGACATTCTTTGCTCGGTTATTGCTAAGCTTCTAAAATTACTGCCATTGAATTTGTACATTCATGGGCTGCCCATTAGTGAGCGATGGCGTAGCACTGGTGACGACGATCATGAGCATGTACCGACATGTGTTGGTCGCCGGGAAAGTGATGCTATTTGACCCGCAAAGATAATTAGTGGATCCGAATACTTCTACAACTGCAGATGAAGAATACGGTGATGGCAAGCCAGACAGGTCGGTCAAGGTGCCTGAGTTTATCACGGTATTAGTGGGTGGCTGTACCCACGTGCTCCCCGTGCTGTTTGTCATCTTAACGTAAGCATAGTACTTGCCTGCACAGGGGTTGGTGCTGGTCATCACTTTTGCCCCAATTGTCTCGGTATCGGCTAGCGCGGCAACTTCGGCAATGCCAAATATCGCGATGGCCGAACAGAGGAGAGTAAAAAGTGATTTATTTTTGTTCATAGGTTTCCGAATTGATTTTGATTAATGGTTGTCCTGTCGCTTTCAGGGCAATTTCTGTGATGCCCGAGAAACAACTGCCAAGCCACCATCGGTATGTAAAGAAAAACCTTAAGTAAAAAACGCTGTCATAGCTATTTGCATGGATTAGACTCCGGTCAGAATCTTGTGAAGGGCCGGGCCGTCAGCCAGCATCCGTGGTTTTATCCCGCCTTGGGCGCGGGATTGGCTGTGCTTTGCGGCTGGTTGCTGTGGGCTACTGCGCTGGGAGATGGCTGGAGAAACGCAAGTTACGACTACCTGTTTCGCTTCGGCGAACATGGGGTCACCAATAAAGTAACGCTCGTCCTCATGGATGAAGGTTCGCACCAGCATTATCAACAACCGCGTGGGGAACCTTGGGACCGGGCGTTGCATGCCCAATTACTGAATCGTCTGGCGGATGATGGTTGCGCGATGGTGGTCTTTGATTCCTTTTTTGAAAGCACGAACGATCCTCTAAAAGATGCGGCCTTGGTGGCAGCCATGCGGCGGCAAAACAAGGTGGTGCTCATGGCTGAAGTGACGGAGGTGGACTCGTCGCAGTCCAAAGGAGCGGAATTGCATCTGCCAGCCGATATTTTCCTCAATGCCGCAGGCACAAATAATTGGGGCCTGGGATATTTCAATGCCGGAATGGTCAGGAAACACTGGCCATTTCCATCCCCCGACGCGTTCCCGAGCCTGGCTTGGACGACGGCCAAATTGATGGGAGCAACATTGGGCGATGCCCCTCGTGAGCGGTGGCTGCGTTATTATGGAGAAGCCGGGGCCTGGACGCCGCTCAGTTACCAGACGGCTTTGTCCCAACCAACGAATTATTTCCGGAACCAAGTCGTTTTCATCGGCAATCGTCCGAAGACAACCACGCCAGATGATGAAGCTGACAAATTTTCCACTCCCTATACGCGTTGGACGCAAGAAGCCACGGGTGGGGTGGATTTGCATGCCACGGAATTTCTAAATCTCATAAACGACGATGCCTTGGAACAGTGCCCAGCATGGCTGGAAGGTCTCGTGTTCACTGTTGCGGGACTTTTGTTGGGAGGCGGGCTTTGCCGTCTGCGATTGCTCTATGTGTTGCTGGTTGGCGCGACCGCCATTTTGGCGGTAGCGGTGGCATCGGTCAGCCTGAGTTATTATACAAATTATTGGTATCCCTGGTTGATCATCGTGGGCGGTCAGGCGCCGTGCGCCTTGGCTTGGGCGATCGCTACGGGACTGATCCGCCAGCGTCAATCAGAAGCGACGTTGGTGATGGAGCCGGCACCCAAAGCACCGGGATATAAATTGATCCACGCTTTTGGACGTGGTTCTTATGGCAATGTCTGGCTGGCGCGCACAAGGGATGGACAATGGCGCGCTTTGAAAGTGGTTTATCAAGCGAGGTTCGGCAGCAATCTGGATCCGTATGAGCGGGAATATAGCGGTGTCCAAAAATATATGGCCATCTCCGGGCGGCATCCCGGATTGTTGAGAGTCGATTTCGTCAGCGAAAAGGCGGCGGACTATTTTTATTACGTGATGGAACTGGGTGATGGGCTGGCATTGGATTGGGAGAAGTATCCGAACACCCTTTCCAGCACAGTGGGATCCGAAGCTTGGAATTCACGTGACTTGAAGTCGCG
>JADMIO011606112.1_pt1 | contig 10999 bp, 8 predicted proteins | sample 8958161 | NCBI WGS metagenome assembly JADMIO01 (sample SAMN16585339, study PRJNA669376) | soil metagenome | isolation source: Crop rotation soil | place: USA: Cullars Rotation, Alabama | collected 2011 | reverse complement strand
CCGGAACCGACGCCCCCGGCGGTCGCGCCCGTGCCCGCTCCCGCGCCGTTGCCTGCGCCGGAACCGGCGCCCCCGGCGGTCGCGCCGGTGCCCGCTCCCGCGCCGCTGCCTCCGCCGGAACCGGCGCCCACTGCCCTTCCCGAGCCAGTTCCTGCGCCCGTAGCGCCGGCCCCCGCGCCCGCTCCGGTTGCGCCGCCTGAACCGCTCCCGCCGCCCGCGCCCGTCGCTCCCGCGCCGGTCGAGGTCGTCGCGCCCGCTCCCCAGGCTGCGCCCATGCAGGGTGTGCAGCCGACCGATCCCGTCGGCCGCGCTCGTCAGCTCGTCGATCAGGCCCGCGTCGCCGAGCAGCGCCAGGACTATCAAACCGCGCTCAACCTTTACACCGACGCCGCCTCGCTCGATCCGAACAATCAGCAGGCGCAGGCCGGCCGGCAGCAGATGCTGGCGCTGCGTGGGCAGGCGGGCGTGCCGACCTCTCCGCTGGACAAGGTCGCCGCCAACATCAACGCCCGGCGCGAGGAGATTCGCTACAACTTCAACAGTGCCCTGGAACGCGCCAAGAACGCGACCGCCAAGGGCGATCTTGACACCGCCGACGTTGCGCTCGAACAGGCCCGCATCGCCCGCGGCACTGATCCGAACATCTTCAATGAACAGGAGATTCGCGATTTCGAAACCCGCCTGGCGGATGCTCAACTCGAGCTGACGCGTGCCCGGGAGCGTTACGCGACACAGCGCGAGCGTGAAACACAGCTCGCGACGCAGAAGCGCATCCAAGAACAGCGCCGCCTCGAGGAAGAGGCGCGCCAGCGCACCGTCAACGACCTCCGCGAGCAGGCGCAGCGGCTTCTCGAAGAGACGCGCTACCAGGAAGCGCTGGGCGTGATCGATCAGATGCTCGTGATCGATCCGAACAACGATTACGCCAAGGGTTTGCGTCCGCTGGTCGAAGATAAGGCGCTGATCCTTCAGCAGCGCCGTTTCCGCGAGGACTTTGACCGCCAGTTCACCAAGCAGCTCAATCAGACCGAAGAAAAGAAGATCCCGTACGATGATATCCTGCGCTACCCGGCGAACTGGCCGGACATCAGCGAGCTGCGCGATCAGACGACCGCGCAGGAGCAGCGCGTCGGGTCGGCGGACCAGGCGACGCAGTTGCAGCTGGACAAGAAGCTGCCCGATTTGAACTTCCCGGCGATTGGCTTCGCCGACGTCATCGACTTCCTTCGCGACGTCACCGGCGCCAACATTTATGTCCGTTGGAGCGCCCTCGAAGCCGCCGGCATCGACCGCAACGCCCCCGTCAACGCCCGCCTGCGCGATGTCAAGTTCGCCAAAGCGCTGGAGACGATCCTGGGTGATGTGGGCGGCGGAACGGTCGAACTGGGCTACACCGTCGACGAAGGGATCATCACCGTCTCCACCAAGGATGACCTGACGCGCACCGTCGAGCCCGACACGCGTGTGTTCGACATCCGCGACCTGATCATCGAAGTCCCCGACTTCAACAATGCCCCGACCTTTAACCTCCAGCAGTCGTCCAACACCACTTCCGGTGGTGGCGGGGGCGGTGGCGGGGGTGGTGGTGGAAGCCTGTTCGGCGGTGGCGGCGGCGGAAACCAGGGCGAGACACAGCTCCGCACCCGTCAGCAGCTCATCGACGAGATCAAGCGCCTCATTCAGGACACCGTCGCTCCGGACAGCTGGCGTGAAGCCGGTGGAACGGTCGGCGCCATCCAGGAACTCTCCGGTCAGCTTATCGTGACCCAGACGCCGGAGAACATGCGCAAGCTCCAGGACCTGCTCGAGCAGCTCCGCGAGACCCGCGCCATCCAGGTGACCGTCGAGGCCCGCTTCCTCACCGTGCAGCGGAACTACCTCGAGGACATCGGCTTCGACCTCGACGTCACGCTCAACAACCGCGACCGCGAGCCCAACAGCTCGTGGAGCGCCATCCCAATCCAGCAAAGCTCGTCGCTGTTCACCGCCAACCCGACGACCGGCCTGCCCGGATCGATTCGTAACGTGAACAACGGCGACGTGTCCGGCGGACCGGGCGGCCTGGGGCTGTCGAGTTTGGGCCTGCAAGGAACGTATCTTGACAACTTCACCGTTCAATTCCTGATCCGCGCCACGCAGGCCGCGCAGAGCTCGACGCTCGTCACCGCCCCGCGTTTGACGCTGTTCAACGGCCAGCGCGCTTACGTGCTGGTCAGCCGGCAGACGGCTTATGTCTCGGACCTCGAAGCGGTCGTCGCCCAGGGCGCCGTCGCGTTCAACCCGACGATCGGGCTGGTGCAGTCTGGCGTGCTGCTCGACGTGCAGGCGACGGTCAGCTCCGACCGCAAGTACGTGACGCTGACCCTTCGCCCGCAGCTGGCGACACTGCTTGACCTGTTGCCATTCACGTTCCAAAGCGCCCAGGGCAACACCGCCGCGACCACGCCGGTGGTGGTCGGCGGAACGACCATCGGCACCAACAACCCGTCGGGTATCATTCAGCAGCCCATCCTGCAGATCACCGAAGTGCGAACGACGGTGTCCGTGCCGGACGGCGGAACGCTGTTGCTCGGTGGTCAAACGTTGGCGGGCGAGGTCGAACGCGAGGCGGGCGTGCCCGTCCTCTCCAAGATCCCGTTCCTCAAGCGCCTCTTCACCAACCGCTCGACCGCCAAGGACGAGCAGGTGCTGCTGATCCTGGTGAAGCCGACGATCGTGATCCAGCGCGAGCAGGAGCAGAAGCAGTTCCCACTGCTCGGCTCGCGGTAAAGCAAGGTTTGGAACGCGATCGATGCGTGAAAGCGTGATTCTCGTCACGTTTCACGCATCGATCGCTTTTTTGAACGGCTTGCAATTTTGGCGGGCGGCCCCTATTCTTCCCCGCTCGTTTTTCCAAGGCTTTTGAGGTTCCTATGCCCCGCGTCTGCTATTTCACCGGCAAGAAGACCCACCACGGCAACCAGAAGACGCACCGCGGCAAGGCCAAGTACCTCGGCGGCGTGGGCACCAAGACCACCGGCATCACCGGCCGCAAGTTCAAGGCGAACATCCAGAAGGTCCGCGCCGTCATCAACGGCCGGATCGTTCGCGTGAAGGTCAGCGCCAAGGCGATCCGCAACGGCATGATCGTGAAGCCCGTCCGCCGCAAGCATCAGCAGGCGGCGTAAGCAATCCTTTGGATCCGGGCATGTCGAAGGAGCATTTAACTCCCGACGACGTTCGCAAGGTCGCCAGGCTCGCGCGCCTTTCCATCCCCGACGACAAGCTGCCAAAACTGACCGGCCAGCTTGAATCGATCCTCGGTTACATCGACAAGCTTGCCGAGGTCGAAACCAGCGGCGTTCCGCCGATGGCGCACGCGCTGCCGCTGCACAACGTCCTGCGTGAAGACATCGCCCGGCCCGCCTTGCCGCTGGAAAAGGCCCTGCAAAACGCGCCCCAGACCGATGGACCGTTCTTCAAGGTCCCAAAAGTGATTGGCGGGGACGAGGATTCGGCCGGGTAGCGCGAGTTACCGGTCCTTACGCCCGCCGTCATTTCTCGCCGATACATCTCATGTGAGCGAAGCGGAACTCGCGCCGGCGAACGCGGTGGTGACGTGCGGGTCATGCGGGACCCGGCTCCGGGTGCGCGCCGAGGCCGAGGGGCGCAAGGGCAAATGCCCGCGCTGCGGGACGATCCTGCGCATCGCCATGCCGCCGGCGCCGCCGGTTCAACCGGCGCCCGAGCCGTCGCCCGCGAACGAAGAACCTGATGTGCCCGCGTCGCGCCTGGCCGGGGGCGATGAGGGCGTTGCGGTGGATGATCAGCGCGCAACGCATGCCGGCACGGTCGCGGCGCTGCTGGTCGCCGCGGCGGGGTCGGCGGCGTGGTGGGCGGTGGAAAAGCATGGCGGACAGTCGCTGTGGGTCGTCAAGCACGCCCTGGTCGCCTGGTCCATTGGCATGTCGGTCGCCGCCGCCATGCTCATCGTGGGCGGCCGCCGCACGGGTGTGGCGCGGGCGCTGTGCGCGATGCTCGCGGCGTTCGCGATCGTCTCGGCGATGTTCGTCAGCATGAGCGGCCTGGGGCCGATGGATTCGCTGTTCCTCGCCCTGGCGATCGCCGGCAGCGCCTGCTGCTTCCTCGTGTCGCAGCGCAACGACTGAACCGTTTCCCTCCCGCCTCAACTTGCAATAGACTTCGCCGGCGATGGCCGATTTCGACACGCTCCTGTCCGCGCGGGATGCGATCCGCTCGAAGAAGATTTCTTCGGTCGAGCTGACGCGGGGGATGCTCGCGCGGATCGAGAAGCTCGAGCCGAAGATCGGCGCATTTATGTCGGTGACCGCCGATCATGCGCTGGAGCAAGCGAAGCTTGTGGACGAGGGAAAGCGCGCAGGAGCGCTCGCGGGGGTGCCGATCGCGCTGAAGGACAACCTGTGCACGACCTTCGGCGCGACGACGTGCTCGTCGAAGATGCTGCAAAACTTCCGCAGCCCGTACGACGCCACGGTCGTGCAGAAGCTCGACGACGCCGGCGCGGTCTTTCTTGGCAAGACCAACCTCGATGAGTTTGCGATGGGCTCGTCCACGGAGAACAGCGCGTTTCACGTGACGCGCAACCCGTGGGACACAACGCGCGTGCCCGGGGGGTCGTCGGGCGGGAGCGCGGCGGCCGTCGCGGCGGAGATGGCGCACGCGTCTCTCGGCTCGGACACCGGTGGCTCGATCCGCCAGCCCGCGTCAATGTGCGGCATCGTCGGCCTCAAGCCCACTTACGGGCGCGTCAGCCGCTACGGGCTGGTCGCCTTCGCCAGCAGCCTCGATCAGATCGGCCCGTTCGGGCGAAACGTCGCCGATTGCGCGGCGCTTCTGAACGTGATCGCCGGCCACGACCCGCGGGACAGCACGAGCGTCCAGGAATCGCCGCCCGATTATCTGCACGATCTGGATCGCCCGATCGCGGGCCTGCGCATCGGTATCGCCAAGGAATACGAGCTGCCGCAGGGTTTGGACAGCCAGGTCAAATCCGCCGTCGCCGCGGCAATTGACAAATACCGCGAGCGGGGCGCGCAGATCGTCGACGTCTCGCTCCCGCACGCCGACTACGGCATCGCTGCCTATTACGTCATCGCTCCCTGCGAGGCGTCGAGCAACCTGGCGCGGTACGACGGCGTTCACTTCGGTCACCGCACGCAGAGTGAAGTCAAAGACATCGTCGAATTGTTCAGCAAGTCGCGCGCGGAGGGTTTCGGCGAAGAGGTGCAGCGCCGGATCATGATCGGCACGTACGCGCTTTCCAGCGGCTATTACGACGCGTACTACCTCCGCGCGCTCAAGATGCGCACGTTAATCAAGCGTGACTTCGATGTCGCGTTTGAAAAGTGCGACGTCATCCTCACTCCGACCTCGCCGATCCCCGCCTTCACCATCGGTGAGAAGTCCGCCGATCCGCTGTCGATGTACCTCGCCGATGTCTTCACGGTGACGTGCAACATCGCCGCGATTCCCGGCATCAGCATCCCCTGCGGCTTCACGAGCGGCGCCAAGCCGCTGCCCATCGGCCTGCAACTGCTCGGGCCGGCGTTCAGCGAACCGAAATTGCTCCGCGCCGCGCGCATGTACGAAGCCGCGACCGACTGGCACACGCGCCGGCCCACGTTCTGATCGCACCGCCACTGCGTTGAGTGTTCTAAAGCGAGAAGCTCGTGTTGCTTCGCTTGTGAGCAGCGGATCCACCGTCGGCTCCGGCGGTGGAGGCGGTGGAGGCGGGGGAGGAGGCGGAGGTGGTGGCGGGGGCGCCGGTGGTTCGGGGGGCGCGGGAAACGTGCCGATCCATACGGCCTGTGACGGGAGCGGCGTATTGCCGGTCGCGGTGATGATCTGGTGCTCGCCGATTACGCCGGCCACCGACGTGCTGCGATTGGCCGGCAGCAGGCCGATGAGCGACCACGAGTTTGTCGTCGGGTCGTAGGCGTAGATCGTGCTTTGCGGCAGGTTGTAGCCGCTCTCCCCGCCGAGCACGAGGATCTTGCCATCCATCACGAACGTCGACATGTTCACGTGCGAGCGGACGACCGGCAGATCGGCGACGCGCGTCCAGGTGTCGGTCGCAGGGTCGTAGCAGTCGACCTCAAGCTGCGCATCCTGCGCCGCCTCCTGCGCGTGCTGGCCGCCGATGCAGTAGATCTTTCCATTGAGGACGGCAGCGGAAGTGTGATTGCGCGGATTGGTCAGCGGGGCGGCGGCGACCCAGCCGGCATCGGGATTGTCGAGATCGAGCACCCAATGCTCGCCGCGATCTTCGGTGCGCGCGGCGTTCATTCCGCCGAAGAAGTGTATCCTGCGATCGAGGATGGCGGCGGCGCCGGCGCCTCGCGCTTCGGGCAGATCCGGGCCGGTTGACCAGGTGTTGGTGAGCGTGTCGTATTTGTGAACGAGTACCGTTCCCGCGCCCGGGTGATCGCCGACGTACCCGCCGATCAGCCAGATGGTCGTGCCTTCGATGACCACGCCGGCGTGGGTGATCGCCGTCGGCTCGTCAGCGATGCGTGTCCAGGTATCGGTGGCGGGATCGTAGACATCGCAACGCGTGACAGCGATGGTCTTGCCCGCAGAGTCGATCTCGAAGCCGCCGAGCAGGTAAACCTTTCCATTGACCACGCCGCCGAGCGCTTCAGCGCGTGGGGCTGGGGCCGGGGCGACCGTTTTCCAAGTCACTTGCTCACCGGCCACGACCGGCACGACCTCGATCGCGGACAGCGTCGCGTTTTGCAGCGTGCCGACGAAGCCGAGGTTGAGCGTGCCGTCGGTGATCGTCACGTCGAACGATTTGGTGATCGCGGCTCCTTTGCCCGCTTCAGCGACGATGTCGAAGTTGGCGAACATCGTCTTGCCCTCGGCCGAGATGTTCATCTTGCGTCCGCCGGCGGAAAAGGACTCATCCGCGAAGCGCAGGTTGACCTTGTAATCGCCGCTGGCGAGCGGGATGGCGTAGCTGAAGCTCTTGCCGAAGCGGCGCGTCGCGTACATCACGTCGTCGGTTGTCCCGGCGATATTGAACAGGCCCAGCGAGCTGCTGCCGCCGGTGTAGTACTTGTCCGCCATCCACGTGAGCCCCTCGGAGTCAACGTAGGACTTGCTGCCAGCGGCATCGATGCGGATAGCCGCTGGCGACGCGGGCGGCGGGGGTGACGCCGGGGGCGGAGGCGACGTCGGTGGGGGCGGCGATGTCGGGCCGCTCTCGATCGCGCCGGGATAAAGGTTGTCAACGGGAATGATCGTCTTAGCGATACCCGGCCCGGTCCAAAACAGCTTCGCCGCCGCCGAGCCGGTGTTGTCGAAGTAATCCATCCGGATGTCGACTGCCTGGCCTGCGACAAGAGTTACCTTCGCGGAGGTGTAGGAGGTTTGCGGCTGGTTGACGAGCTTGTCGATGATCAGCTTTCCGTTGACCCACAAGCGCACGCCGTCGTCGGTGGTTGTCGAGAATGCATACAGGCCCGTAACGTCCGCGACGAGCTGGCCGGTCCATCGCACGGAGAAGGTGTCCGCGCCCATGCCGGCAGCCGGCGCGGCGGCGGCCCACGCGAAGTTGATCGTCGCGTCGGTGCGGGTCAGCTTCAGGTTCGTGAAGTCCTTGTTATCGAAGTACTGGCCGAGCAGGCCGGTGCCGTGCTCGTGGCCGGCGTGGAAGAGAGTGCGGGATTCGAGCTTTTCGATAATGCTGAACGTCCTTTTGCGCATGTACCGCTGGCTGCCCTTCTTGCAGAGAGGAGAGGCTACGCCATGGACGGGGATGCGGCAGGCGGGATCTTGCGATTGAGCGCCTCGCGACGGCGGGTGAGCGATGGATATGCCGCGCAGCGCGACTATGACTTCATCAAGGATATCGGACGTTCAAATACCGAAGGGCTAGCGGCAGCAGTAGAAAGCGTTCTCAGCTCAGCGTGCCGATCCACGTCTCATCCGTTTCGGCCGGACCGTTTCCGGTCGAGAGGATGACCTGGCTGGGCGTGATGACGCCCGCGATCGACGTGCTGCGCGCGACCGGAAGCGCGCCGATGCTCGACCACTCGTCGGTGGCGGGGTCGTACGAATAGACGGTCGTTGTCTGCTGCTGGTATCCCGTCTCGCCCCCGAGCACGATGATCCGGCCGTTCATTGCGAACGTCGGTCCGGTAATGTGCGACAGTTTTTTCGGTAGATCGGCAACGCGCGTCCATTTGTCGGTCGCGGGGTCGTAGCGGTCGACTTCGCTCTGGCAGTCGGCGTCGGATTCCTGGCCGTGTTGTCCGCCGACGGCGTAGAGGTACCCACCGACCGCCGCCGCGCCGAGATGGTTTCGACCGTTTGGCACCGGCGCCTTTTCGGTCCAGCCGGCTGCTTCGTCATCGAGATCGAGCGCCCAGTGCGATGTGGATTCCTGCGTGCGCGTCTCGTTCATCCCGCCGACGAAATGGAGGGTGCGTCCGACGATAGCGGCGGCACCGGCGCCGCGCGGCTCGGGTAAATCGGGCCCGCGCGACCACTCGTTGGTCTTGGTGTTGTATTTCCAGACCATCACGCTGCCGGGGCCGGGATGCTCGCCGATGTATTGTCCGACGAGCCAGAACGTATCGCCGTCGATCGCCGTGCCGCTGTGGGTAAAGGCTTCATCGGTGGGCAGATCGGCGATGCGGGTCCAGGTATTCGTCGTGGGATCGAATACATCGCAGCGCTTCGTCGGGAGAATGTGACCGCTGGAGGAGTAATAGCCGCCGAAGACGTAGAGCTTTCCATCGCTCACTCCGCCCGCGGCCTCGGCGCGCTTGGCGGGGGAGTCGGCGCGCTGCTGCCAGCTGAGCGTCTGCGGCTGAGGTGTCGGCGGGGTGTCTCCAAGGGGGAGAACCTCGATCGCCGAGAGCGTCGCGTTGTTTTTCACCGATTTAAAGGCGAGGTTCAGCGTGCCGTCGATCACTTTCACGCTCAGCGACTCGGTGTGCGCGTTGCCCTTGCCGGCCGCGGCAACGATGTCGAAGTCGTCCAGGACGATCGCCCCCTCGGCTGACACGTCGAACTTGCGTCCGCCGGCGTCATAGGACGCGTCGGCGAAGAGCAGGTTGACGGTGTAATCGCCCGAGGCGAGCGGGATGGCATAACTGAAGCTCGTGCCGAAGCGGCGCTCGTAATAGAGCGCATCGTCGGTCGTGCCGGCGACACTGAAGCCCCCAAGGCTCAAGCCCCCGCCGGTGTAGTACCTGTCGGCGCTCCACACGCGCCCTTGGGAGTCGGCGTAGGCCTTCGATCCCGCCGCGTCAATGCGAATCGCGCCGGAAGGATTCGGCGGAGGTGGGGGCGGCGGCGGAGGGGGTGGGGGCGGCGGTGCGGTCGGGTAGAGGTTGGCGGTTGGGATCAACGTTTTGGCGAAGCCGGGACCGCTCCACGTCAATTTCATCGACGCCTTGCCCGTGTTGTCGAAGTAATCGATGCGGATGTCGACCGGCTGATTCGCCGTCAGCGCGACCGGAGACGACGAATAGCTCGTCTGCGGCTGGTTGATCAGCTTGTCGATGATCAGCTTGCCGTTGATCCACAAGCGCACGCCATCGTCGCTGGTTGTATGGAATGTGTAGGAGCCGCTTCTGGGGGCGACGAGTTGCCCCGTCCAGCGCACGGAGAAGGTGTCGGGGGCGACCGATGACGCCGGCGAACCGCTCCCCCAATCGAAGTTGATCAACGCATCGACGCGCGAGAGCTTCTGGGAGGTGAAATTGCTGTTATCGAAGTATTGGCCGAGCAGGCCGGTCCCGGCCAGGAAAACGCGGCGTTCAAGCGGCTCAATCGATCGAAAACGGCGGTTTTTCATTTGGGCCGGCGCAGGCTACGCCAGTCGTGGGGAAAATGACAGACGGGTTCTTGCCGGCAGCGAACGCAGCGGCGTTGGCGGGGTGACGGATATGCGGCGCAGCGCGACTATGCCGGCGGCAGGGGGCCGCTTACCGGACGTGCAAGAGGTCATGGGGGCCGTATGCGTCGTCACCGAGGCAGTTCTTTGCCGCTTGGGGCGACGAACCTATAATGCGGTGGTGGCGTGAGATATCAGCGCACGCCGGTGTGAAATGAGCGAAATTCTTCGTCGAAATCCGCTCGCCGTGGCGTTGTACATGAACGCGGCGCTGCTCGCCGCCATCCTCCTCGTACTGATGTCGCGCGACTCTTCACCGACGCTGTTGGCGCCGGCGATGGCGCAGCAGCAGCCGGCGATCGCGGGGGGCGCGGGGTTTTTCGTCGTGCCGGCGCAGTTTTCCACCACCACGTGGGGCTGCTATCTCATGGACGTCGATCAGCAGAACCTGTGCGCGTACCAGTACATTCCCGGCGAAAAGCAACTCAAGCTGGTCGCAGCGCGGAATTTCAGATATGACCGGCGATTGCAGAACTTCAACACCGCCGGCCCGTCGCCGGCGGAAGTAAAAGACCTCGTCGAGAAAGAAGCGGCCGGGACGCGCGGAAAGACAACAGAGTGATCGTCCGTCACTCGATCGGAGATGCACCATGATGGCCAAGATGTTCTACACGCTGGATGAGACCAAGGCCGCCCTCGGCAAGAACGAGGAGGACATCAAGCAGCTCACGCGCGAGGGGCGCTTGCGCGAATTTCGCGACGGACCGCGGCTGATGTTCAAGGCGGATCAGGTCGAGCAGCTCAAGAACGAACTGGGTGGCGGATCGCTCGATCAGGTGGATCTCGGTCCGGGCGACAGCGCCGCGCCGATCGGGCTGGTCGATTCGCGCCAGGCCAGCGCCAGCGGCTCGGGCATCGCGCTGTCGGATCTCGATGCATCAGGCATGAGCGGCTCGGGCATGCAAATGCAGATGAAGGACGATACGGCGCTGGCGGGCGATCTGGGATTGTCGGGCAGTGTCGGGGGAATGCCCTCGCCGCGCGGCACCGGGACTCTCAGCGGCACCGGCCTGACCGGCAGCATGTCGGGCACGGGCGGCGGTCGCGGCGGGATCAATGTCTTCACCGCCG
>JADMIO010960155.1_pt1 | contig 10999 bp, 7 predicted proteins | sample 8958161 | NCBI WGS metagenome assembly JADMIO01 (sample SAMN16585339, study PRJNA669376) | soil metagenome | isolation source: Crop rotation soil | place: USA: Cullars Rotation, Alabama | collected 2011 | reverse complement strand
CGTCGAGGTCGGCCTGCCGGGCACGATCCCGATGGTGCTGTTCGACAAGCAGCGCGAGATGGTCGACTGGATCCTCAAGAAATGGCGGGCGCGAGAGCCAGGCCTGATCGAGAAGTCGCGCGACTGCGGTGCCTCCTACGTCGCCATCGAGCTCGGCTGTACGCTGTGCATCTTCTTCGAAGGCATGGCGATCGGTATGGGCTCTCGCAAGGCGGAGTACGTCGACAAGATCGAGGAGCCGAAGTCGCTGTTCTGGAAGGCGCGCCTGTTCATGGCGAACCTGCCGCCGCAGTTCCGAGCCGGCTGGGAATCGTGGCGCGACGCGCCGCATATGCGGATGAACTTCCCGCAGACCGGATCGAAGATGACCGGCGAGAGCGGCGACAAGATCGGCCGCGGCGACCGCGCGGGCATCTACTTCGTCGACGAGGCGGCCCACCTCGAGCGGCCCAAGCTGATCGAGGCATCGCTGTCGCAGACGACGAACTGCCGCATCGACATGTCGTCGGTCAACGGGATGGCGAACCCGTTCGCCGAGAAGCGCCACGGCGGCAAGATCGACGTCTTCGTGTTCGACTGGCGCGACGACCCGCGCAAGGACGCGGCGTGGTATGAAAAACAGCAACGCGAACTGGACCCGGTCATCTTGGCGCAGGAAGTCGATCGAGATTATTCCGCTTCGGTCGAGGGCATCGTCATCCCCGGCGCATGGGTGCGCGCGGCCATCGACGCCCACGTCAAGCTCGGCATCAAGCCGAGCGGGCAAAAGGCGCTCGCGCTCGACGTCGCCGACGAGGGCGTCGACAAGAACGCCGGCATCGGCGGCCAGGGCGTCATCATCGACATCATCGAGGAGTGGAGCGGCAAGGGCAGCGACACGTTCGCGACCGCGCAGCGCGCCTTCGACATCTGCGACGAGCACGACATCCCGCTCATCCGCTCCGATGCTGACGGGCTCGGCGCCTTCATGCGCGGCGACGCGCGCATCATCAACGACCGGCGCGCCGCGAACGGCCAACCGACGATCATCGTCGAGCAGTTCCGTGGATCGGCGGCCGTGCACAAGCCGGAGGCCGAGGACGTCAAAGGCCGCAAGAACAAGGACTACTTCGCCAACCGCAAGGCCCAGGCGTGGTGGTCGCTGCGGACGCGTTTCCAGAAGACTTATCGCTGGGTCGTCGAGGGTGTAGAGTGCGACCCCGACGAGATCGTCTCGATCAGTACGAAGGCCCGCAACTACCTCCGGCTCGTCGCGGAGTTGAGCCAGCCGACCTACGCGACGAACACGGTGGGGAAGGTCGTGATCGACAAGACGCCCGACGGCATGAAAAGCCCGAACCTCGCCGACGGCTGCATGATGCGGTTCGCCTCGATCAGTTCGGCACTCGTGATCTCCGACGAGGTGCTCCAGCGCGCGGCGATGCCGTCGGCGTCGTCGATGCGGCAACTCGCGGCCGGCGGCTACCGGCGAAAGCACAGGTTCTGACCATGGGCAAGCGACAAGACCCGACAAACGTCCGGGCCATGATGGCGAGCCTCGCCGCACGGATGGCCAGGAAACCCACCACAGCCAAGGCGTCCAGGCAGGTCAAGCGCGCGGCCGCGCGTCGGCCGGCGAAGAACGTCGTCCCGCTCAAGCCCGCGCTCGTCGTCGACAACGCGCCGGCGAAGCCGAAGCTTGCGGTCGGCGAGGTCGCGTTGGCACGGGCGCGCCACAAGAAGCGCGGGCGGCTCGCGCTCGACGAACGGCCGGCGCACCTGAACCCGTTCCGGCTGCCTGAGTTTCCGCCGGAGGCCGTCCCGAAGGGTTCGGAGATGGCGATGGACGAACTCCCGGGCTTCGCCTGGGGCGCCAACGCCTATCCGTCGAACGTCTTCGGTGAGGGGCAGGCCTTCCTCGGCTACCAGTACCTCGCCGAACTTTCCCAGCGTCCGGAGTACCGGCGCATCAGCGAGCGGATCGCGACCGAGGCCACGCGCAAGTGGATCAAGCTTCAGGTTACGGGCGACGACGAGGACGAGGCCGAGCCGGGCGCCGGCGACGACGAGGGCGAGTCCGGCGAGGTCGCCGAGAGCCAGGACGGGCTGAAAGCCGAGAAGCTCAAGGTCATCGAGGAGGAGATGAAGCGCCTCAAGGTCAAAGAGGCGTTCCGCAAGATGAGCGAACTCGACGGCTTCTTCGGCCGCGCGCATCTCTACCTCGACACCGGCGACACGGAGTCCCGCGAGGAGTTGTCGACGCCGATCGGCGACGGCCGAAGCGAGATGAGCAAGGGCAAGGTCAACCCGACCAAGCCGCTGCTACGCCTCAAGCCGGTCGAGCCGATGTGGTGCTACCCGCTCCAGTACAACACGAACAACCCGCTCGCCGTGAACTGGTACCGGCCGGAGGTCTGGAACCTGTTCGGCCGGCAGATCCACCGCTCGCGGATGATCCCGTTCGTCTCGCGCGAACTCCCCGACCTGCTCAAGCCGGCCTACGCGTTCGGCGGACTGTCGATGTCGCAGATGGCGAAGCCGTACGTCGACAACTTCCTGCGTACGCGCCAGTCGGTCTCCGACCTGATCTCGTCGTTCGCGACCATGATCCTGTCGACCGACCTGCAGACGACGCTCCAGGCCGGCGGCGACCAACTCTACGCGCGCATGGACCTCTTCAACCTCCTCCGCGACAACCGCGGGCTCATGGCGATCAACAAGGACTCCGAGGACGTCAAGAACGTCACGACGCCGCTCGGGACGCTCGACGCGCTTCAGGCCCAGTCGCAGGAGCAGATGGCCTCGGTCTGCGGAATCCCCATCGTCATCCTGCTCGGCATCCAGCCGATGGGCCTCAACGCCTCGAGCGAGGGCGAGATCCGGGTCTTCTACGACCTGATCGCGGCGTACCAGCAGGCGTTCTTCGGCGAGCCGCTGACGAAGGTGATCAACTTCATCCAGCTATCGAAGTTCGGCGAGGTCGACCCCGACATCACGTTCCGGTTCGAACCGCTCTGGTCGCTCGACGAGAAGGGCAAGGCGGAGGTCAAGAAGAACGAGGCCGAGACCGACAAGATCCTGATCGACGCGGGCGTGCTGCATCCGGAAGAGAGCCGCGAGCGGATCGCGTCCGACCCCGAGTCGCCGTACTCCTCGATCGACGTCGACGACGTCCCCGAACCGCCGGCGCAGCCCGGCGACCCGGGCATGATCAACCCCGGCGGCGATCCCGGAGGCGCGGGCCCAGGTGGCGGCGGGCAACCCGGACCGAAGGAGGCGGGCGCGCAGGACGCGGCCATCCTCCCTTTTGGCGTCGACGAGCTTCTCGCGCTTGATGCCTGGAGCGAGGCGGACCACCCGCGCGGCCAGCCCGGCAACGCCGGCCAGTTCGGTCCTGGCGGTGGCAAGAACAAGATCCCGGGGAAGTCCGCCAAGCAGGACATCCACGCGCCGCAGTACGGCGTCCAGCACGGGTCGTTCACGGCGAGCCACAGCGAGGCGAAATCGAACATCGGCGCGCCGCTCGACGTCTCGAAGCTGACGAAGGTCGGGGCCCAGAAGGGCTCGAACCCGGGCGGCGTCTACGAGGGCGAGGGCCGCAAGTTCTACGTCAAGCAGGGCAAGTCGAAGGATCACGTCCGCAACGAGATGACCGCGGCCGCGCTCTACGACCTCGCCGGCACGCCGACGCTCAAGTACCGCCCGGTCGAGGGCGGCGGCCACATCGCGACCGAGATGGCTAAGCTCGACAAGGACAACGCGTCGAAGCTTTCGCCGGAGGAGCGCAAGAGGGCGGCGAACGATTTCGCGGTCCACGCGTGGCTCGGCAACTGGGACGCCGTCGGCCTCGGCGGCGACAACCTCGGGACCGTCAAGGGTGTCCCGACCGCGCTCGACCTCGGCGGTGCCATGGAGTACCGCGCGCAGGGGGCGCCGAAGGGGAAAGCGTTCGGGACCTCCGTCGGCGAACTCGACACGCTCAGGGACCCGAAGGTCAACAAGGACGCCGCCAACATCTTCGGGCCGATGACGCCGGCCGAGATGCGTGCGTCCGCGCGCTACGTGACCGAGATCGACGACGACGACATCCGCGACGTGGTCGACCGGATGGGTGGACCTCCGGCGCTCGCCGACAAGCTGATCGCGCGGAAGGCGGACATCGCAGAGCGCATGAAGACCTTCGGCGCCGAGGGTGACCCGAAGAAGCCGGAGAGCACGATGGTCGTCCCGGCCGGCTCGAAGATGCCCGTGAAGGCGTTAAACGGCGTCGCGTTCACCGCATGGAAGCCGCCGGAGGACTGGGCATCGGTCGACGGCCAGATGCCCGACCTCGACGAACCGCCGTTCGACGTCCCGCCGGGCAAGCGCGCCGCGACCGGAGTCGTCATCACCGAGCCCGACGGGCGCGTCTGGATGGTCCAGCCGACCGGCGGATACGACGGCTACGAGGGCGTCTTCCCGAAGGGCGGGCTTGAGAAGGGCCTCTCCTACCAAGCCAACGCGATCAAGGAGGCGTGGGAGGAGAGCGGGCTCAAGGTCAAGATCACAGGCTTCGCCGGCGACCGGGAGGGCACGACCGGCATCACGCGCTACTACCACGCCGAGCGTGTCGGCGGAGACCCGTCGCAGCACGAAGACGAGACCGAGGGCGTCGTCCTCGCGCCCATGAACAAGGCTAAGGGCTTCCTGAACCGCAAGCGCGACCGCGGGCTGGTCGCGCGGGACGCTGCGTTCGAGGAGAGCAAGCATCCGCGCGATGACGACGGGAAGTTTTCGACGTCCGGCGGCGGCGGATCAGGGGGCGGCGAGGAACAGGACGCACCGGTCACGTCGCAGATGATCGAGGGGATGCTCGCGAAACCCGCCATCGCTGGCGGTAACTACCGTCGCGCGCTGATCAAGGCGATCAAGCATCTTGAGAGCCAGGACCAGCCGACGCTCGCCGGCGTCCTAAAGAACAAGCTGATCGAGTCCTGGACGAAGAGCTACGGCAACGCGGTCAAGAAGGGCGATGCGGAGAAGGCGAAGAAGATCGCGACGAAGATCGCCAAACTCGGCGGCTCGCCGCCGGCGGCCGCGACGCTCCCGCCACCGGTCGCGAAGGCCGTTGCGCAGGCGGCTCCGGTCAAGCCGGCCGAGGTCGCGAAGGCCGTCGAGCCGCCGCCTGCGAAGCCCGCGTTCCCGCCTCCGACCGAGGCTGAACTCGCGAAGGCGAAGAAATCGGTCAACCTGCAACTCCAGTACGTCCCCGGCGCCGACGTCATCCAGACGCAGGCCGGAAAGGGCGAGGCGCAGAAGCTCGTCGACGCGTTCAACGAGAAGTACGCCGGCAAGGAGATGACCTCGCAACCGGCGCTCGTTCAGAAGGTCAACGACTTCAAGATCATGGCGTCGCAGATGTCCGCGATCGCCGCGGTCGAGAAGACGAAGGCCGCGGAGTGGGCGAAGCAGCAGCAGGCGGAGGCGGCGAAGAAGGCGGCGGCGCTCAAGGCCAAGCAGGAGGCGGCGGCGCAGGAGGCGGCGGCAAAGAACGCCGCCATTATGAAAGAGTTTGGTATCTCCGCGGTCGAGGCGACCGGCTTTGTCGCGCTCGCGAAGATGCTTGGCGGCAACCAGAACGACGTCGTCGCGAGCTTCAAGAAATACGAGGAGCAGGCAAAGTCGCTCGGCTATCCGATCACCGGTTTCCAATGTGCGCTGATCAAGAACTACAGCGACGGCGGCTACGTCGCGATCAACAACGCGCTCCGCTCCGGCTCGTGGTCGACCGCTGAGAACGTCTACGTGAAAATGGTCAACAAGGCGCTTGCTGGGATGCCGCGCTATACGGGCATCGTCAATCGAGGCGCAAACCTGAGCGCAGAGGAGCAGGCGAAGTACATCGAGGGCAACGTAAAGCCTGAGATGGCGTTTACCAGTACGTCGACAGGCGAGGGCTTTGGCGGTAATACTCGATTCAAGATAACAGCGATCGGCAAGCGTGGTGCGAGCATCAAGAAGCTCTCGAACCACTCAAGCGAGAACGAGGTTCTCTTCGCGGCGCGGACGTTCTTCCACGTTACGAAGGTTGAAGGTAAGCCCGGCGGCAACATGGTCGTGCACATGACCGAGATGGACGACGACGACCGATGAGCGACCGCGACAAGGTCTGGAGACCAGATGACAACGCCGGCATCGGCGATGTTGGCGGGAAGATCGTCTCGTTGACCCCGGAGGAGTACGCCAAGGCTGTCATCGAGCGAAACGCCGATGAGGCTGAGGACGAAGACGACGACGACGACCTTGAGGATGACGAGTCATGATGCTCGCCGCATTTATCGTTATCGGAATCCTCGCCGGCCTCGCACTCCTCGTCCTCGCCGCCGGCGACGCGATCGTCCCATGAAGCGCGCCGGGCGCCGACGCCGCCTGCCGGGCGAACTTGACGCCGTCCACCCCAACGCGGGCACGCGCGCGCTTTACCGCAAACGTCTTGAGCGCCTGATCGCCGAGATGAACCGGTCGGTCAAGCACTGGGTGCGGACCGTCTTCGACCTCAACAAGCCGGTGATGGTCGAGATCGCGGCAGATACGGCGGCGGCCGACCTCGCGGCAGCGATGCGCGACCTCTCCGCGCTCTGGCTGCGCCGCTTCGACCGCGGCGCGGAGGAGCTTGCGGCGTGGTTCGCAACCGACGCCTCGCAGCGGAGCGACTACGCGCTCCGGCAGATCCTCCGGAAGGCCGGGTTCTCGGTCCGGTTTCAGATCACGCCGGCGATGCGCGACATCCTTGAGGCGACCGTGCAAGCGAACGTCGCGCTGATCAAGTCGATCCCGCGGGAGTACCTGACGCAGGTCGAGGGGATGGTCATGCGCTCGGTCCAGACCGGGCGCGACATCGGCGGCCTGACGAAGCAGATCCAGCAGCAGTTCGGCGTAACGAAACGGCGCGCGGCGCTCATCGCGAAGGACCAGAATAACAAGGCGACCTCGGCTATGCAGAAGGCTCGCCAGCTTGAACTCAACCTCTACCGCGGCGTCTGGATCCACAGCGGCGGCGGCAAGGAGCCGAGGCCGAAGCACGTCGCGGTCGACGGCCAGGAGTTCGACATCCGCAAGGGCATGAAGGTCGGCGACAAGGGGCAGTGGGTTATGCCAGGCGAAGAGATCAACTGCCGCTGCGTCTGGCGCGCGGTCGTCCCGGGGTTCTGACATGGCCGACTACCTCTACGCCCCCGGAGAGAAGATCGGCTTCGCCGGCTGCGAACTCTTCGCGCTTCGGTCTTGCGTCGAACTCGAGGACGGCGAGTCGATCTACAAGACGATGGAGGCGATCGCGTACCTCCTGTACTACGCCGAGGTCCCGAGCACTGCCAAACACTGAGCCTCTTCTCCAAATTGCGCGGCCGTGTTATGCACGCCGCCCATGTACGGGGGACTCATCAGCGCGCTTGCGTTCGACCGATCGTCGGTCCGCTCCTACGACCGTGACGGTCGCCTCCACGTCGCCTCGACGAACATCAGCAAGGCCGCCGTCAACCCGTACCTCGGCCGCGAGATCCCGGACTGGGAGAAGCTCGGCCTCGACCCGAACAAGATGTACAAGCTGCTTCGCGATCCCGAAGAACTCGCGAAGGCGGCGCCGACGTTCAACAACCTGCCGCTGCTCTCGCGCCACGTCGCGGTCACCGCCGACGCTCATGCGCCAGAACTCGTCATCGGTTCGACCGGCACCGACTCCGACTTTTCCCACCCGTATCTGGGCAACAGTTTGGTGATTTGGGCGAAGTCGGGTATTGATGCTGTCGAGTCAGAGGCGCAGAAGGAATTGTCGAGCGCCTACCGCTACCGAGCGGACATGACTCCGGGGGTTTACGACGGCGAACGATACGACGGAGTGATGCGCGACATCGTCGGCAACCACGTCGCAATCGTGAAGGAAGGCAGAGCCGGCTCCGACGTCGTCGTCGGGGACAGCAACGAGGAGATCGCAGCGATGTCGAAGAAGGTCCTTCTGTCCCGCACCGCGCTTCTGACCCTTGGCACGATGGCCGCGGCCGTCGCTCCGCTGATGGCGCAAGACCAGAAGCTTCCGGACATGGTCCCGATCGTCGCCGACGTCACCACGAAGAACTTCAAGGAGAGCAAGCCCAAGGTCCTCGCCGCGCTGACCAAGGCGCTCGAGGGCAAGCTCGCGAAGGATGCGAGCATCGAGGGTGTCGCGAAGCTGCTCGACGCGCTCGAAGGCGGCGCGAAGGACGAGGACGAGCCCGTCGATCCCGAGATGATCGGCATCGCGCCGGAAGAGGCCGCGACCGACGACGATCCGCTCGCCAAGCTGAAGGAGTTCCTCAAGGCCAAGCTGGGCCCGGAGGATATGGCGCAGGTCGAGGCGCTCTGCGGCGCCGGCGGCGCGATGGACAACCCGCCGCCGTTCACCGGTATGCCGAAGCCCGGCGGCGCGAAGGACGCCTTCCCTCCGAAGAAGGACGACGACAAGAAGGAGGACGAGAAGATGGACAAGCCGGCCATGGACGCCGCCATCAAGACCGCCGTCGCCGCCTCGGTCGCCGAGCAGCGCGCGATCCGCGAGGCCGAGAAGGTCGCCCGCCCGTACGTCGGCGAGATCGCCATCGCGTTCGACTCGGCCGAACAGGTCTACCGCCACACCCTCAAGGCGCTCGGCGTCAAGGGCGTCGACGCGGTCCACGCCTCGGCGCTGCGCACCATCCTTGAGATGCAGCCGGCCCCGGGCTCCAAGCCCTCCAAGGCTCCGAAGCTCGCGTCGGACGAGGCTGCGGCCGGCAAGGGCTTCGCGGACCGCTGGAAGAACCTGGGCAACATTCAGGTCGGCTAAGCGCCCGCGCCACCGCACAAAGGTTTAGTCGAAGGAGAACGACATGGTCGGCTTTCAGACTCAGGTCAACACCGTACAGGCACCCGGAGTCGAGGGCGACTTCGCGAGCGTCAACCCGCGATCGACCGTTCTCGCCGGCTCCGGCGGCATCGTCGCCGGCGCGCTCGGCCTCCTGGCCGGCCGCTTCGCGTGGCTGAGTTACTCGGCGGTCGACGCGAACGGCGCACCTGCGGTAGCCAACAACTTCGGCGCCGGCATCCCGGCGGGCTTCTTCCGCCGCGACCAGCAGGCGGTCATCGGCACCACGGACTGGCTCGCGGGCGCGACGATGCGGACCCCGGCCGGCTTCCCGGTCACGCTGTTCGACCTCGGCGACTTCTGGGTCAAGAACAACGGCTCGACCGCCGCGGTCCCGGGGCAGAAGTGCTTCGCCGACACCGCCGACGGTTCCGCGTCCTTCGCGGCGGCCGGCGCGACCTCGACCTCGGCTTCGGTCACCGGCTCGATCGCCGCGAAGTCCTCGACGCTCACCGGCTCGATCGCGGGCAACGTCCTGACCGTGACCGCGGCCTCCGGCGACCCGCTCGTCCCCGGCGCGATCCTGACCGGCACCGCCGGCGACGGCATCACGACCGGCACGCAGGTCGTCTCCCAGCTTTCCGGCACCACCGGCGGTATCGGCACCTACGCCGTCAGCATCCCGGACCAGACCATCCCGAGCGGCCCGATCACCGGCACTTACGGCCTGCTGACCGTGAGCGCGGTCGGCTCCGGTGCCCTGGAGGTCGGCGACGTCCTCGCCGGCACTGGCGGCGGCGGCGTGACCGCCAGCACGCAGATCACCGGTCTTGGAACCGGCACTGGCGGCACCGGGACCTACTACGTCTCGCCGTCGCAGACCGTCACGTCGACGACGATCACGGCCTCGAACAAGATCGAGACCAAGTGGTACTGCCGGACGGCGGGGCAGGTCGGCGACATCGTCAAGATCTCGACCACCCCGCTCGGCTAACTGAGAACGACATCGGGTCCCGCAAGGAGAGAGAACCATGGCACCGCGTTTCGAGACCTTCGCTGAGGCCCGCGCCGCCTTTCTGGCGGACCGCCCGCGGTTCGAGGAGATGGGCGTCATCCTTCACCCGACGGTGCTCGCCTACGTCTCCGAGGACGTCCGGCGTGACCCGACGATCGCGATGGACGCTCAGGTCGACCTGACCACCGTCCCGAACGCCGGCGTCCCGGCGCTGCTCACGACCAACATCGATCCGGAGGTCTACGAGGTCCTCTTCAGCCCGAACAAGGGCGCGGAGATCCTCGGCGAGCGCAAGAAGGGCAACTGGCTCTCGAACACCGAACTGTTCCCGATGGTCGAGGTCGCCGGCGAGGTCGCGAGCTACGGCGACTTCGAGAACAGCGGCATGTCGAACGCGAACACCAACTGGGTGCCGCGGCAGTCGTACCTGTTCCAGACGGTCATCAACTACGGCGAGCGTGAACTGGCGATGGCCGGGCTCGGCGGCGTGAACTGGGTCTCGACCCTGCAGAAGTCGGCCGCGAACAGCCTGAACAAGTTCCAGAACCTGTCGTACTTCTACGGCATCGGCGGCCTGATCAACTACGGCCTGCTCAACGATCCCGACCTGACGCCCGCGACGAAGGCTGCGACGCCGGGCAGCGGCAAGTGGATCACGAACGGCCGCATCACGGCGACCGCGAACGAGATCTACGACGACATCGTCAACCTGTACTCGCAACTCGTCTCGCAGACGCAGGGGCTCGTCGACGCCGAGACGAAGATCACGCTGGCGCTCTCGCCGGCGTCGGAAGTCGCGCTGTCGGCGACGAACAACTTCAACGTCAACGTCCGCGACCTGCTCAAGAAGAACTACCCGAACATCCGCGTCGTGACCGCGGTCCAGTACGGCGCCTACTCGACGGCGAACCCGCAGGGCAACCTCGGCGGCGAACTCGTCCAGATGATCGCCGACTCGGCCGGCGGCCAGGACACCGGCTACGCGGCCTTCAACGAGAAGATGCGCGCCCACGCCATCATCCAGGACCTCTCGTCCTGGAAGCAGAAGAACACCAGCGGCACCTGGGGCGCGATCATCCGCCAGCCGATGGACGTCTCGCAGATGGTCGGCGTCTAACGACCTTCGGGGGAGCAAGTGCGAAGCGGCGGGG
>JADMIO012791546.1_pt1 | contig 11000 bp, 12 predicted proteins | sample 8958161 | NCBI WGS metagenome assembly JADMIO01 (sample SAMN16585339, study PRJNA669376) | soil metagenome | isolation source: Crop rotation soil | place: USA: Cullars Rotation, Alabama | collected 2011 | reverse complement strand
CTTTCCCGTCATACAAATGTGTACTTTTAGTGTAAAAGTAAAAGTGGATAAGAAAATGCGGTTTCATAATAACAATTGAATGTGTGTTGGAGCAGAAATTTATGTGCGTGTGAAATGTGACAACGATGAAAGTGTTGATTTATCGTTAGATCGTCTGTTTGCGATAAGTGTGTCTCCTAGCAAAAATGTATAAGATCACTAACCCTACAATTACATAATGACATACCTGGGGCGAAATGTAAAAAGTATCAGCCTACTACAGCTGACATACAATCTGTGAAGGAAATTCTCACTTTATATGACAGTTATGACAAGAAATACGTTTTTACGATTGCTCACACAGACACACTCACCTACTGGGCATTACTTACGGTTCAACGCACCGGTGGGTTAAACTTTTTTACGAAAAGGATTTGACAGTAATACAATTTGTCATAATTGGCACAATATTTGGGTGTCTTAAAGAAGCGCAATTTTGACATCTCAAACGAGTCAACGAGAAAGTTGTTTGCTCAAGTCGTAGTACGATAGAACGCTAATCGTGTATGTAGTTTGTACATTTTAAACACACTCATGCACTCCCAATAGACCAGACACACAACATTACAGAAACGTGTGTGTTCGGGATGTGAATTTTACGATTGAAAAATGATCTACGCTTAAAGTGTCATTTTCATAAATTTCAGCAATATCGTCTGACTCATTTTCACAATTTTGGTGGTTTAGTGTTAGTATTATGCATTTTGTCGGTATTTTGAAAATGAGTAATGAACGTAAACAAAGTTAAACGATGTGTGGTGTGAAAGCGGATATTTATCGAATTAGGATTAAAAGGGAGCGCTAAGCTGTCGACTATAATAAACATAAATTGCATGTGCCTGGTACCGTTTAGGGAATGAGATGCGCGTCAATTGCCCAAACATTTATGCATACAATCAAGTGCTTTTGACACGTTGTATAAGGCAATATGAGTTTGTCGACCCTCATGCAATTATAAATACGAATAGCTAAGATGAGTAAACAATTTTATGGGGTGTTAACATAGCCGACAGATTAGGAATGCAGTACAAATGAGAAATAAATAATGCAGGTTTTGGATAAAAATACAATTTGTACATTTCCAAATAAACAATTTGCTGGATCAAATTTCATTGTTGCATGCTGGCAAGAAATTGTGCTAAGATATCCCACATTTTTATAATTGTTTTGTGCCTATTTCAAAATTCGCGATATCGTAAATCATATGTGTCAAAGTTTGTGTCACTAATCATATAAGTCGAGTTGTAATAATTGGCAGGTGCCCATGCTAAGCGACATTCCTTTGTTTGTTTGTTGTACGACAATGACATACAAACATTAATTCGACTACATTCACTCATACATTCATATAGACTCAGTAACAAATACTGTTTGGTGTAATCCAACGACCAAGTTGATTGTTTTGCCACTTTGTCATATTGTGTTGTTCGTACCACATAATCATCTAAAAGTTACATATTAAAATTATAAACATTGTCGAACTGTATTCACAAAACTGCGCATAAGATCCCGGTGCCATAGTACCAGGCGACGAGCCATAGCCACTACCACCAATCATTGAGTATTGCTATAAATGTGTATAAAGTAGATACAAACAATAATTGTACATATGCCACATTTGTTGACGGATGCGACGCGTATGTCCATGGAATGACACGTTCGCTAAGTGGGATGGTCTGTCGAGGTAGTGGTCCATACAAACCATGGCCATTACCATCTGGCCAGTACCAACCATCACCAACATTGGCGGATGTTAAATTCACACGTCGCAGTCCAATCCACTTCCACCATGGACAATTCTTGATAAGGCGGTTGTTTTAAAGATCTTTATAACTCACTGCATATGTTGCCACAAAATTATACACTTCCAGATTATATAACCATGTAAGATGTCCATTTGGTAGCCGATTACAAACTGAATTCGCACCAGCCCATGTGTTAATGTTTATATTTGTGCATGTGTAACAACTGCCATTCTTGTATGCCGACACACAATTCAGGGCATTGCATCGTTCTTCCATATCTGATTGTTTCATTAAACGCTCATTTGCAGATAATAAAACTTGCTACCTTCAACGACAATATATGGTGTACAACGCAAGGCCAGACATAATAATAAGATCGCGTCGATGAAACGTATCATTACAGAATTCTGAAAATGTTGGCTTAAATTTTATATTTTAGTTTTGGTTTAATGTAAACCTAATGTATTCTTACTTAATAATGTTTGTGCTTTTTAGTGCATTAGCAGAGTCGAGACATTACTCAACTCTTCATGAAAGTGAAAGGGCCTCAAAAAGCATATTTTCCATAAAAAGAGTTTGAATATTCCACTAATTTCAGAATTTATGACAGAGCAAGGAATATATGTTTTTCAGTAACTCTCACTAATATTGCTGATTTTATTCAAAAACATGGTCCATAATGGATGCTATATTATTTACAACAAATAAGATGAAACCACGTACTTTCATATTCTGTGTTTTTTTTGTGTGTTTTTACAATGAGTTTATTTATCTACCCAGCTGTAATAATACCACTGATACCATATTTGGTTACACGCATTGAGTAAATAAAGCAGCGACGATAATTGACATGAATAGAAATATCGAAAATGGCAAAAATAAGAACCATAAATGGGTACACAAAATAAATGTACAGTAATCACCCATCAGTCATGGTAAGCATATAATCAGTGACATTTTGTGCGTGCGGCCGCTCGTCCACCAACACCCATTCATTCTTGTCATCCGCTGACGCAGCAATTTGTGTGCGACATAGTGGACACATTGGTTGTGTACTGTCAGCGGCACCGATACAACACTCCTTCCTGTTATGACATTATGTTAGTTGTTGAGATACACGAACCATTGTTCAATACACGGACGACAATAACAATGGGAACATGACAGAACTACGTCGGGACGTCGTTCCATACAAACTATACATTCATTGTGCAAATCGGATGCGTTTGAAACACCATCGACTGTGCCCGATGATGTCGTATGTACGATTCTAAATATGAATTGAATTGCTTAAAATGTGCGTGTACTTACTCATCAAGTATCATTGATGCGCTCATATCGCTGACTTGTGACAAGTGATCAGCAATCAATGCGTCATTACCAACATCGACCATACCCTTTCGTTGGTCGATGATTGACTGAAGGGCTTGTGCGCTGCGTAAGAATTCAGATAATGTCAATGTTCGACGTGCTTCAATTGAATGTGTTGTTGACGGTGAATCGGGGTCCGTGACGCGCATCTGTAATTTGTATGTCTTCTGTATTTATTTATATTTATGCACCTTCAGACAACAAATGCGTACTGTTGCCTTCCACAATAACGAGTCGCTTGTGCCCTTTTTTAAAGCAAAAAGAAGATATTTGCCCTTATCGTCAGCCAGTTCGCGACATCTACGACAATTTGTTGTGATAGGAGATTAACAAACCGAATATTCAATTGTGCTATAAGTGACACAAAATCGTCCCAACTTAACTGTGCGACACATTTTGCATTTGTTAAAGTAGAATAAATTGTTCCAATGGCATAATCGACATCATTTGATCGATTTGTGCTTGTTTGCGCACCCATTTTTGTTCTTCTTTTGCTTTCGTATGCAGGAAATCATATGATCTTGTGAAATATATTGGGTGAGCGTTGTTTGCAAATAGCGCAGTGCGCCTACAAGTTGGAAGAGATGAGACTCATGAGCCGAATTATGCTTACTTGTTTTGTAAATCAGGACTTAGAAAATTTGTGTGTCTCAAGGTGGGAACATTAATATTTCCAATGATAAATTTTGTGTGCATAGATGCTTGTTGTGCCCATCGACCTAGCTGTACACATAAATTAGTAAATTGTGTTTGCAACATCTTTTGTAAATCATCATCTACTTGTGGCTTTCAACAAAATGAAATTTGTTGTAGGCGCTTATAAAGCTGACTTGAACATTGCGGTTATGTATATAACATTCGATCTTCATATAATTGACATTCATTAGGGAAGCACCGCACACACACACACTTAATGAAAGCACTCAAGATGGAACAAAGGAATATAGCGAATAGTTTTGCACATCAAAGTTTGCAATTACGGTAGAATTGTTGTTATATGATACGCGTTATCCAAATAGAGGCATTGTTTTGGTAAGATATCCGAGATTGCTATATGTAAGTGGGTTAAATACTCGCGGTACTCGAGAGGGCACGATATGTTAAATTGTTTACTTTGTCTCAATTCGCAAGTGTACAGTAAAATATTAGTGTTGACAGTATATGCGCAGAACCAGGCAATCCATGCACACTTCAACTTATGTCACGATGGTTCTCACGCTTTTAATTGCATCAATTAAAATATTCCATTTCATTGTTGTTGAACATTGTTGTCTGCCGTTATTCCAACAAAAATGATGTCGTATTCGAATTCATATCTACCAATTACACCGCCCTATCAAGGAGGCGCTACAAATGGACATCAACATAACTTTCAACATTACGGTGTTAATATGCCACAAAATATGTTCACACCGAATATGTCAACCTATGTCACAAGTTCGACAAACAATGGTGGTCATGTTTCGTCAATATCACCGCCAGCCAAACTTCGATGTCAGCAGAGTAAACGAAAGCCACGTGTTCTCTTCTCACCACAACAGGTTATCAGGCATATTTGATATCGTTTTAGGCAATTCTACTTTTCAACAGTTTCTGAAATTAACTAATTTATGCGTGGTTTTGACGAATTATTATTTGCAGGTAACTTTATTGGAGGAGCGTTTCAAACATCAACACTACGTCTCCGCACACGAACGAGAGGAAATCGCCCGTGAATTACAATTGTCGGCAACACAAATTAAGATTTGGTTTCAAGTAATCCATATCCATTGTGACATACAATAACTGACATTAGAATCGTCGCTATAAATGCAAACGATTGCATCAAGATCGTACAGTTGAACTTACAGCAGCGCGGGTACATGAGGAACATGAAAGGCAAATGGCAACATTGTTGGCAGCGGCTGCCGCAGCTGGTACTGCCCATTCTACACATCAATTTGATTCCGTCTATGCACAACATTCGTGATTTGTTTATGCAACGTTTGTCATGATACAATTGCAGTGTTACACTAATAAATTGTAAACGTTTAAGATAGTTGTCTAACGCCAGCAGCTATACACCCATGCATGTACGTTGTAATGTTTGACAGCCGTGACAAATCAATTAAACATAATAACATTAATTTCATGCGCATTAGAAATCGATTGCAAATTGTTTTCGACTTTTGGATTGACGCACGATAGAATCTTCTACCCGCAGGACTTTGTTTACTTATTTGTGTCTCTAATTAATGCTCGTTAATATTTGTTTGTTAATCTGTGCTCGACTCTTCGATACAACAAATTGATAAAATGTAAGTTTTTTCGTGCTGTTTATTATCGTTTCAAATGTGACCATTGTGAAGCGCAACAATTATAATGTAATAACAATTTCCAATTTACATTAATGGCAATATTGTTCATTTAGTGGAATTGAATGCATTACGAATTTCCTCATGGGACACCCATAAAACAATATTGTTAAATGGTTTGCACCGTGTGACTAATTGTTATATGTCATTTGATTGCGAGCACATTGTTATTCATCACAAAAATGGAATCACCAAACAATCATATTGTCAATCCACCTCTACAATTCGGTATCGATTCGATATTAAAGCGAAACACGGGCGACACTCCGAAAGTTACGCCTGACTATTTACTAATTCAACAAAAATCGTTCGACAATCTCACAACTTGGCAGAGAATGTTATTGCAGAATCATACATCTGTTAATCAATCAAGTGGTATAAATTTGATGAGATTTATATATTTTATAATATGCAGACTCTCGTACATCGAGCGAAAGTCCACCACATAAAAACGATAAACAAATTCGTCGTACCGGCCATCCATATTCATCCCGTACACCAGCTCGACACAAGAAACCGCGTACATCCTTTGCACGTGATCAACTTGGACAATTGGAAACGCGATTTCATTCACAAAAGTATCTTGCCAGTAGTGAACGAGCTGCATTAGCTGAGGCATTACAAATGACAGATGCACAAGTTAAAACTTGGTATGTATGTTGTTAAAAGATCCAATGACAATCTCTGTGAATTGTAGGTTTCAAAATCGCCGTACAAAGTGGCGCCGTCAAGTTGCTGAAGAGAGAGAGGAGGAACGTCGTGCTACAAGAATGTATGAAACGAGACATTATATTGTGCGACCAGACATCTCATATTAGTTTGTGTCTATTTCAATTCTTGCTTTAATTCAGTCCTATCTTTTATTTCTCCAAAAATGTACGGCACCTTCACAAATAAACAGGATATAAAAATACATAAAAATAGGTTTATAATACCCATGTGTTGCAGCTGCCAGATGAATAATGAAAATATAGTAAACTATTTGCAAGTGCAATAATAATAAATCTGTTATTGTTACTCGTGCATAAAGAGGGAATGTGCTGAATAGATGAGATTGTGTGTGACATTTCATCGTTGAGGAATGAAAGTTGCCGGATTAGGGTAGAATAAATATTGTCTCGTTGCATCACATTTACTTGCCGCCAAATAGTCCTTTGAAGGTGTCCATTGCACCAGATAGGGATTCAGTTGCCTTGCCAAGACCAACTTTCCCCAATAGAGCTACAATATTTGTACTTTTGCTATCATTAAATAAACAAACAGTCATCTGCAGCATCATCTTTGGCCGGTACACCCATTCCCATTGGCAATGCAAACGGATCGTTATCCTTCTTTTCGATGTTGTACTGCAATATTTACATAATTTGACAGTTTGCGTTGTCTGAATGTTACCTTATCACGAATGCCTTTACGCACTTTCTCGCGATCGTGCTCCATCTTCCGGTGTTTGTCCTTTCGACGTTCTTCGGCTTCAGCGCGTGCTTGAAGCTCTTCTTCTGTAGGACCTGCTGCTGCGGCTGCTCCTCCAGCGGCGTCGCCTCCTCCCACGGCACCTGTTTTGTTATTGTGCATTATTTTTGGACAATTTTGTGACCGCGATTGAGGCAAAATGGATTTGGACAGGGATACATTGATTGTATTATTATTTATTCAAAAATATTTGTCTTGAAGAAACAGACCTGCAAGCGGATTGCCGCCCATCATGCTACCCATTACCATATTCATTTTGGAGGATTATTTATTAATATTTAATTTGTACGCAAAAACACTTCTTGAGCAAACGCACTATAAGTTTATGTTGGGTGACAGCTAAAAAGAATAAAACGCACAAAACAGGGAAATATTCGCGCAAGAAGGGCGCGAAATTTGGTGCGCAGTCTAACAGGAACTCAAAAATACTAATAATGTTAGACACGATTTGCAAGCTTCCAATTTTTCTCTCCGCGTTGTGTGCTTCAGTAAAGATATATGGTGATAGATTCAATAGCTGACACCACGTGAGTGTGTGCGCATGTCGATATCTCTATGGCAAAATGTGCACCCCTTATATTTTTATGTCACATGCCCATTCTATTTTTTTGAAGCAGCTGACATATGTGATGTGAGCATCTTGTTCAGTTGTTCAGTCGATTTGAACACTCAAGTACTGCTTGTGAACATTTTTCAAACAAGCACCTTAACTGACTTATCTCAGAATTTTTGGCAGCCGGAAAATATGGCACCTCTACGGTAGAAAAATCGACCGCGCTTAAAAGTTTTGGGGAGAATAATAGACCAGAACAGTTGGATATTTAAAAATGAATGACAATGGATATTGTTGGCGCGTTGAAATCGATTCAAATCTCACCTTTCACATCGGCCAGCTTGTCACCCACCATCTGTTTCATTATAAAACTTGCCATGTTGCAAGGAATTTACAATAAGATTTCTAAAAAAAAGACAAATTATTAACGTTAGAAAACAGAAATTGTAAGATCACGTTATCAAAAATAAATAAATATGCTGTGAAAATAACGACTCATTTTACATATACTTTCATATGTTCGTACGCGTGTATATTACGTACACTTATACTGCCAAACATAAACACACACACACGGGCAAATGTCGAAAAGCAAACACAGCGTATTGCTAACAAACATATTGTTTGTCAATGCAAATGGAATCAAAAGACTAAATATCTATTTCTGCCACTGTACCAGGTGGAAAAGCACATTTAAAAAAATGATACGTTGTTATTTTCAATCTGAGATTTATACAAATTACATGTTTTTAGGTAGTGAACTCATATTGTTTAACATGCATTTGCTCCATCACCCATGGCAAACAAGTAATTGCAAACATTTTATCACCCCGGGTATTAGTTATTTATGCTTTGTGCGTGCGAAATATTAAAAATAACATAAAAAGTAATTAGAAAATCAGTAATAATGTGAATCATACATTAAAATGTAATGAGAACATAATTAACCGAAAGTACAGCAAGTTAACATCAAAGAAAGGCAAGTAAATGCCAAGAAAATGTCACGTTATTTCGATTGGCAACGAAAAAAAACATTGCGTAATAGTCGTTACACGTCATTGGTGAGAGACCAAACGTATGTCACATTGATAGTAAAAATGCCGCACTAGACGTGTGTGCGAGTTATATTGGCGCGCTCATGCAGTAACAGGGACACACACAGACTAAACGGGCAGCTATATAAGCTTACTTATTCTGTGTGTTTGCGACTCGATCGATCATTTCTTTGTGACCCTCATGCCAACCTCACGTGTTTTCAAATCTGTGACACGAGGTTTCGGTTTCAATTCTGTCGGGATTTCTTGTTACAAAGTTGCAATTGCAACATTATTAATGCTTACTTGTATGGGTGGTTGAGTTTGATAAATTGGGGAACATTTTTTTGGTATCAGTTTCATTCTGTATTTTGAAAGTGTTACAACATAGTTTTATAAATTTATTGCACAGTCAGTTGCCACCATTAGATTGTTTATTTACGGTCAACATAATAATCTGACGTGCCAACATATGTGTAAGTGTTAAAAAACAAACAAACGGGAGGAGCTGTTCACTCCTGCTTCCGGAGTTGCGCGTCTGTAAATAATTAAAATGAAGCATTTCGTAATTATACAATTTCTTTTCTCGCATTATAATTCAATTTTTGGACAAAACGAAGCGCGGTTTCCTGTTTCCTGGGATGGAGACCAATACAAGAATGTCGAGTGCACAACAGAGGGCAAAATACCGTCGTACATAAGTTTGCCACTACAAATTGAATAAATAAATTACTAACTTCATCAAATTTGTTAGATGGATACTTATTTTCTCAAGTAGCGGCGAGCTATGGCAATTTAATGGATGCCGATGGTCACAAAGTAACACATATCAACGACGCCATTGCCGCGATATCGTCGTTGAAAATTAGAAATTCAACTGTAAAAATAATTTTCAAAATAATTTCTATTCGAATAATAGGTATATTTTTCCGCCACATACTATCCAACACAGCCGTACAAACGATGGGAACACTCAGGTAGAGATATGAGTGTTGCAGGCGTATCGCTAATCGGTTAATTACACAAATTTACAATGTATCCTATTTCAAATTAGGTTGGTCACCAGTGAACACTACTTTGTACGGTCAACAATATGGCCGAGAATCGGAATTTACAAAAGAGATACGAACATTACCTCCGTTACATACAAATGGTGACTTTTGGATAAGAAATAACAAGAAAATGGTTGCACTTTCTCAAGCGCCTCTCTGGATGGGATTGCAGTTTGATGTAAATTTGTCAGAATTTGGGAGAAAAATAATATCTTTAAAAGTTTAGCCAATCGATTTGTCTAATTTCGCGCCAATCACACTGGAAACGGACGAAGTCATAACTTCAAATTCGAAAGCACGATTGCTACTTATGAGTACTTCAGAGTTTGAGGTTATTGAAATGTTGCGAGGGCTTTGTTTCAATTTCATTTTCAGGATAAGGGCGGTTTATTCTGGTTCACAGCATCTTCTATAGATATGACAGAACACGTGTTTGAACAGCGATTATACTCATTAGATCGAGAAAATAATCGAAAATTAGTGGCAACACAACATTTGGGTGAATATAAAATAGCGTTAGATTGTAAAGCTGAAGAATTTATCGGTAGTTGCATTTTAACATCTACTCTGTACAATGACAGGTGGGCCATCACAACTGGGTTCAATAAGCGGTCCAATAATTGTCACGAACGATTATGTTGTAATAATTCTTTCTTCCATCGCCTATAACCCGTGTGTGATGCACTCAAATACCACCCAATCGGAAGGCATTGTTTCATTGGGAGGTAGAGGTCTAATGTGGCGCGATAATCTGCCGGCTAGAGTTTTGATTTACGACAAAAGACGGATGACATTTGTTACGAAATTTCCCATCAATCTAAATAGGTAAAATATAAAGAAAGATATTTGTAAAATCAATTTATAGTCCACTATTTATAACAAATATTATAAATTACAATCAAGAACATGGCCGATTAAATATCGATGTGATGGCATATAATGACGATAATTATTTGCGAACATATTTATCGGTGGATTTTCTACAATCCTGTGAATGGCCACTTGAAGGGGGGAAATTGAAACGGGTGCATGTGATGACAAATCGGGGAACAGCGGGATTGGAGGACATTCTTACTGAGGCAAATATTGATCAAATGTGGCCAATATTGGCGAAAAGAGATGGGGCACCACAGAAACATTTCTTTGGCAGTGGCATTCCAGTCGAATATCCATCCGTTTCGCCATTATTTATCGGCGAGAAATATAAATTTGCCTATTTTGTACTTTCACCATTTAGTCATACTTATGGTGGAGTAATTAAGGTTTGCTGAGATATTTATACACAAATTATGGAATAGATTGACATAACTTCTGGAACTATAGTTGGTAACTACATGCCAAATGATGGAATTATCATTTCTGGTGCCGTTGGTGTGGGAAAG
>JADMIO011478772.1_pt1 | contig 11001 bp, 14 predicted proteins | sample 8958161 | NCBI WGS metagenome assembly JADMIO01 (sample SAMN16585339, study PRJNA669376) | soil metagenome | isolation source: Crop rotation soil | place: USA: Cullars Rotation, Alabama | collected 2011 | reverse complement strand
CCTCGAGCCGATCCAGGGCGAGGGTGGCGTTCGCGTGCTGGACGCAGAGTTCATCCGCGGGGTCCGCGAGCTCACGCAGGAGCGGAACGTCGCGCTCATCTTCGACGAAGTGCAGTGTGGCATGGGACGTACCGGGTCGCTCTTCGCGTATCAGCACGTTGGCGTCGAGCCGGATCTGCTCACGCTCGCCAAGCCGATCGCGGCCGGGCTCCCCATGGGCGCCGTGCTTCTCAACGGCGACATCGCCGGAGCGATCCAGGCCGGCGATCACGGGACCACGTTCGGCGGCGGCCCGTTCGTCGCGCGCGTGGCAGAGTACGTCCTCGAGCGTCTGAGTGATCCGTCGCTGCTCGCGGCGGTGCGCGAGAATGGCGCGTGGCTTGGCGCGCAGCTGCGGGACCTTGCAACGCGCACGGCTCACATCCGCGCGACGCGGGGAGTCGGCTACATGTGGGGCGTCGACGTCACCAGTGCCGCGTCCCAGGTGATCGCCGACGCACGGGCGGCCGGCCTCCTCGTCTGCAGCGCCGGCGAGCATACCATCCGGATCCTGCCGCCGCTCGTGGCGACGCGGGAGGACCTCGCGCAGGGACTGGCGATCCTGGAGCGTGTCCTGTGACGCCGCGCCAGACCGGCCCTCGGATACGCGCCGCACGCGGACGGGATGTGCACGCGATCGCCTCGCTGAACAACTCGTTCGCCGACCAGTTCCTGATGTTGCGGCGGACGCCGGAGATGATCGCGGTCGCCATCGACGACTACATCGTGGGCGTGGATGAATGGGACCGGATCATCGCGTGCGGCGCCCTGAAGGAACACTCACCGTCGCTGGGCGAAGTCGCCGCGATCGCGGTGGCTCCCTCGGCCCAGGGATCGGGACTGGGACGCGCCATCGTCGATGCAGTGGAGCAGCTCGCGCTGAAGCGCGGCATCCCCGAGGTATTTGCGCTGACGCTCGAACCGCGTTTCTTCGAGGCGATGGGGTATGCGCGCGTCGACCGTGCGCGCTATCCGGAGAAGATCCGGCGCGACTGCATCACGTGCGCGCGCCGCTTCGCCTGCAACGAAACGTGCTTCGCCAAGTTGCTGCGCGAGACGATGGACGCCTCCGCGGCCGCGTAGGTCAGAGGAGCAGGCGCGCCAGCCAGGCGAGCGCGAACCCGACCCCGAGACCGATCGCGCCGACACCCGCGATGAGCGCGCGACGGCGGCGACGGCTCTCCGCCTGCTCAGGCTCGCCGCGCTGCGAGCCGCGCTCCGCCCGCAGTCCCCGCGGCGAGGAACGCCGACGAGCGATGTAGGCCCGGGGAAGCTGCCGACCACCCTCCCTGCGGGTATGGGGCATCGCTCCCAGCAGCGCCCGCGATACGCCGCTCGGCGTCCGGCGCTGCGGTGGCGCCGCGACGGTCGCCGTGGCGAGCTGTGGCGACGGCGAGTCCGCCGGCACCGGCTGCGCCGGCGCGAGCGGCGCGAGGCCCGCCGCGACGCGCGTCGCCGATTCCGTTGGGGTGTCGGCCAGCCCGAGGTCCTGGGAGGATGCGACGTGCACCACAGGTGACAGGGAGCGCGGCGGCTCGAGCTCCACGATTTGCGCCCGCGCGGACTCCGGCGCGGCCTGAATGGTTGCGCCACTGCAGGCGCAGCGGGCGGAGAGCGCGACGTCGATCAGAATTCTCCGCCGGGACAACAGCAGGTGCGCGACGTCCGTGACGATGTCCTCGGACGCCAGCGCATGCAGCTCGACACCCTGGCGCTCCAGGGCCGCCGCGTGCGGTATGCCGCCCGGGTCAGACCAATAGCGGCGTCGGTCCGGCGACAACACCGCGTCGAAGGCGGTCGGCTGCGAGGACAGATCGATTCCGCGGCGGTCCAGGCGCATGAACAACTCCTCAGGAGTCATCCACGTCTCGAACACCGGATCAGCGCCCGCTGGACACGCGCCGACGTACGTCAGCGTCACCGGGTTGGGCGCAAACACGGCGCGCAGGTATCGCGCAACCGCGATCGGCGGCGCGATCGCGCGAATCGTCATCGGCGCGATGTCATCAGGGCGAGTGGAAAGACGCTGCAGGACGCGTGGGCAGCTGCACTGCACGGCCGGAAGCTCCACGCCGCCAACGCGACCAACCATGTGCTCCGCGACGAGCTCGTCTCCCCAGCTGCCAGGGATCACGTGGTCAAAGCCATCGGCGAGACACGCGTGTGCGAGCTGCACGGGTGTCGCCGGTCGAGCGGCGAGCACGGTGTCCGCGCCGAGAATGAGCAGCGAAGGATCCGACGTGTTATCGCCCAGGGTCGCAGCTCGGTCGGCGCGCACCGGCGTCAGCGCCGGTCAGTGAGGCGCAACGTCGCGCTCTCGTGCCGCAAGCTACAGAGTCGCCATTGCCCCGGCCTGTCAAGAGCGGCCCAGACATTGCAACCCGTGTCCTCGTCACAGTTGTGAGGGTGGATGGAGACGGAGCGCCGAGCCACGATGCCGACGCGGCTCGCGGCCGCCACGATAAATGCGCTGCTGACGTACGCGGCGCGCGCCACATGGCCGGCAGGCTTCGTCATCTATCAGCGGAGCACACCGGCGGACGGCGTTTTCGTCGTTCTCGATGGCCGCGTGGTGCTGCGGAGCCGAGTGCGCGCCGGGCGCGGATTCATTCCCTGGATCGCAACGCCAGGCGAGACGTTTGGCGCCGAAGGACTCTCGGCGAAGCCGCAGTATGCCACCGAAGCGCGCGCCGATGATGAAGCAACGACGCTCTTTCTGAGCGCAGCACGGTTTCGCTCCTTCCTCCGCGAACAGCCGCAACACGCCACCAGCTTCATCGCGCAGGTGATCAGCGAGCGGTCGGCGCTGCTCGAGAAGCTGCGCGAGCTCACGACCATGAGCGTCGAGCAGCGTCTCATTGTGGCCCTGGGGCGCATGGCGACGTTCGGGACGTTCACCCGGGACGACGGGTGCATCGTGCTGACCACCACGCGCTACCGCCTGCTGTGCGAGCTGGTAGGCGCGACGCGCGAGTCGGTGTCGCTCGTACTCGGGCGACTGTCGGGGGAAGGGCTGATCGAACGCAAGGGAAGCTCGCTCATCGTCCAGCCGGAGCTCCTGCTGCGGAAGACGGACGAGGTGCACCTCGATGACCTGATCGCGTCCGGTCCGGACACGCACACCGAGCGCGCGATAGTCCTGTAGAGCGGCGATACCGGGACGCGAGCGGTGCTCGCGCCCCGATAAAGTGAACTACTGATCGCCGCGAACGCGGTCGACGATGGTCTCGCCCAAGCCCCTGAGCGTGTCGACCCCAGTGACCACCGCGACGGTCGCCTGCTCTACGACACCGCGCGCTACTCGAGTGGCACGCGCGATCTGCTTCTTCGCCTGCGATTGGCGCGTCGAGCGCTTCCTGGCGCTGCGGGCCCCGCCGGCTTTCTTCGCAGCGGACCGCTTCACCGTCTTTCCACGAGAACGGCCACGAGCCGACCCGGCTTTCTTGCGCGACGCCTTCTTGCGTGTCGCCATAACTCTCCTCGGCAAAAGAACTCGGGGTGCCAACAGCAAGATTCACGCACAACCGACGAGTTCGCGTTTGCCGCCGTACGGTTCACGGCGTACAATGGACCCTGCCTCCCAGCTGGAGCTTTGCATGTTCGGTTTCTTCATTGCCGTCGTCGCGCTGTTCGGCTTGATGGTCATCACCAAGTCCTTCAAGGTCGTGGGACAGGCGGAAGTGCTCGTGGTCGAGCGGCTTGGCCGTTTCCATCGCCTGGCTCGTTCCGGCTTCAACATCCTCATCCCGTTCGTGGAAAAGCCGCGCGCCATCGACGTCCGATACGCCGAGGCAGATCCGAGCGGCGTAAAGCGCATCGCGGCGCGTACGACGACACGGGTCGACCTCCGCGAACAGGTGCTGAACTTCCCCAGTCAGCCGGTGATCACGAAGGACAACGTGACCATCGACATCGACGCGGTCCTGTACTTCCGCATCGCGGATCCGCAGAAGGCGACCTATGCGGTTCAGAACCTTCCGTATGCCCTTGAGACGCTGACGCGCACGACGTTGCGCAACATCGTCGGCGAGATGGAGCTCGACCAGACGCTCGCAAGCCGCGACCAGATCAACAAGCGTATGCGCGAAGTGATCGAAGAGGCCGCGGTCAGCTGGGGCGTAGACGTCACGCGAGTGGAACTGCAGTCCATCGAGCCGCCACGGGACATCCAGCAGGCGATGGAGCTGCAGATGCGCGCCGAACGCGAGCGTCGCGCTGCGGTCACCAATGCTGAGGCCGGCAAGCGCGCGGCCATTCTCGAGTCAGAAGGCCTGCGCGAATCCCAAATCCAGAAAGCCGAGGGTGAGAAGGAAGCGTCCGTGTTGCGCGCCAGGGGCCTCGCCGAGGCGCGGCTTGCGATGGCGGAGGCCGAAGCGGAATCGATCAGGCGGATTGCCGCATCGCTGCCCGAGGGACAAGCCGCGACATACCTGCTGGGGCTGAAATACCTGGACGCGCTGTCGAGGCTCACCGAAGGCAAAGGCTCGACGATCTTCCTGCCGACGGAAGCATCTGCAGTGATGGGTGCCATCGGCGGAATCAGGGAACTCCTGACGCGAGGCCTCGGCTCCGCCGGCACCCAGCCAGCCACGGCACCGGCAGCCGCGTATCCGGCGCCACGGGGCCAACTCGCGAAATCGTCGGACGCGTCGCGCAACTCCGCATCGGAGGGGTGATTGGCGCGAATCGGCAAGGAGCGCGCGGTGCGCATCGCGAAGGCGCACGCGTGCGAGCGCTGCGGCGAGTACTCGTACAAACGCGTCGTCGTCAAGCCGGCGACGGCGCAGCAGGAGAAGGAGCTCGCGATCGCGTGGACTGCCGAGAAGGTGTGCGGTGTATGCGACGCGCATCTCGAGCTCGGGATCAGCTCGGAAGGCGACATCGTGTACGTCGGCTAGTTGAAGCCCGCTACGGCGATGGAACCAGCGGCGGCCAGGGCATTTTCCTCGAATACGGCCGACCGAAGACCGCCTCCAGCAGCGGACGAGCGTTGTCGACGTGGCCCACGGCGTCGATTCGATCCCCGAGCGTCAGCGGGCGCGAGAAGTCGCGATAGCGTCGATAGCTGCGGCAAAAGCAGATCGGTCCGCGGCGCGTGAGTCGGCCCAGCAGCATGTCCGGCACGGTCAGGTACGTGAACGCGTAGAACATGTTGAGTGTTTTCGTACCCGGGAGATCGCTTTCAACGATTCCGCGTGGCAATGAGCCGTGCTTTCCCCACTGCACGTCGATCACGGGATGTCCGCGATCGTGCCAGTCGGTGTGGAGCAGGGTCCCGTGCCAGTACGTCCACATGTCGGTAGGCGCGTTCGTGTCGTCATAGCCAACCCACACGACTTCTTCGTCGGTCGGCACGGTGAAGGGAATCCATGATCCGTTCGCGTCGTCGCGCCAGAGCAGATGGTATGCGATCACGCGGCGCGCGGGATGAACGACGGCGACGACCCGCTCCAGTGGAAACGTTTCATCGGGCTCGACGTAAATCACCGGAGCGAGCGAGCGCGCCAGCCTCGCGACGGAATCGTCCGCGGCAACGGCACCCATGCTGTCGAGCGCGACGGGTCGTGGGGGGATGTGGGCGCGGGGACCGCAGGCGCAGATCAGTTCGCCAGCCAAGACCACGAACACGAGGTTGGAACGTAATTCGGGAAAATGCATACGATTGTGTCGATTGCCGGTTACTAAGAACCCGTGCTGTCCGTCTTAATGCGAAAGGCGGTCCCGCACCGCCGTATACAGAGTCGTTGCCGTCAGCAGCACATGGAGGTTGCAGTAATGAGGAAGCCGCGCCCCGCGACGTTCAATCCCGCCCAGGCTCTCCACCTCATCGCCAAGGATCGCACCGGTTCGCCGTTGAGCTGTCCGTCGTGCTCCGGCGAAATCGCGAGGCACCCGGACATCTGTCCGCCCCCGCCGCGAGCGCAGGTCACGTTGCGCTGTACCGCGTGCGGCCGGATCGCCCGGTACGTGTCAGGAGCCGCGTAGTCGGCCACCGAGTGCGCGGTCCGAGCCAAAGTGCATGGAAATTGCCTTGAGGCGTTGCAAATACGGCAACACCGAGGGACGCTCAAATGGCTCGCATCACCGGCACAGTGAAGTGGTTCAACGACGCGAAAGGATTCGGCTTCATCTCCCGTGAGGGCGGCCCCGACGTGTTCGTGCATTACAGCGCGATACAGGGGAACGGCTTCAAGTCGCTCGCCGAAGGGGATCGCGTCGAATTCGAGATCGTACAAGGACAGAAGGGACCGCAGGCATCAGACGTTACGAAGGTGTAGCAACCTCGTTTCCCGCGCGTTGAGGCGTCTCGGCTGTTTTGCCGAGGCGCCTTTTGATTTTCACACAGGGCACTCGTTTTGCCATGAACGGGCGCCAAATCCGGTCGAGACACTCGTCGCAATCGCAGGAGGAGCCGTGCAGCAAGAGCTCGTCGTACGCGATGTCGCAGGTGAGCGCCGCCGAACCGAACGTCTGTTCCACCGCGATCTACCTGGTGGCGGATATGTGGCCATCGAGCTGACGATGGCAGACGGGATTGCCGGCCGTCGGGTGCGCGTGATCGTGGAACGCCGCGCCGACCGCAACCGGCGCGCTGGTCATGTGCCGCCCGTCATCCTCGATGAAGTCTGGAAGGCGGAGCGGGGCTTCGGTGAGCTGTACCGGGTCGCCTGCGACAACGTCGCCGTCGCGCGCGAGCTGCTGAAGCTGCAGCGCGCGGACTGACTCAGGACGTTTCGATCGAGTCGAACCGTATGCCGCGGCGCGATCCGCGGCGGCGCCGTGGCGCAAACCGATACAGCTGCGCCGGCCGGCCGCGTCCCTCGCTGCGCCATTCATCCGTTGGCTCCACCAGCAGGGCGCCGTGGAGCGCACGCCGAAAGCTCGCCTTGTGCAGGGGACGGCCGAGCAACAGCTCGTAGACGCCCTGCAGGTCGCTCAGCGTAAAGGTCGCGGGGAGCAGGCGGAACGCGAGCGGTGACTGGTCGACGCGCCGACGAACCAGGTCGATCGTCGCGTCGAGAATAGCGCGGTGCCGGGGGGCGAGCACGGGAAGCTCGCCGATGTTCATCCATTCGGCGCCCTCCTGGGCATCGGCGGCGAGCCCCTTCGGCACCAGTCCCACGAACGAGACCGAGAGCTGAGCGTCGCCTGGATGCCGCTTGCCATCCCCGAACGCACCAATCTGTTCGAGGGAGGCCGGCACGCCCCCGACGACGGTGCGCGCCACGCGCGCGGCGGCCTGTTCGGGACCTTCATCGGAGCGGCAAGCATCCCACGGCAGGATCCACCGGTCGCGCGCGCGCCCATCAGCGGACCGGAGGAGCAGCACGGCCAGCGAGCGCCGGCGGGGCGTCAACAGGACGAGGTCTGTCGCGGTTGTGAGCGGGCGCACAACCGGACGTGTCGTTCCCAGCGATCGCTCCCGCATCCCACGAATTAGTAGCGGACTGCTACTAAAGTCAAGAGTCCGTCGCGCGCATGACGCGCGGACGGACTCGAGATGGAGGGCCGATAATATCGCAACGCGCTCGCGCGCGTCAACAAGTCATTTCACAATTGCGTCCGACAAAAAGCCGAATTGAATGGCGCGTCGCGCCTTCACCAGCTGATTGAGCCTTTCTTGCTCGTATCGACGTCTTCCGCGGAGCCGGCGCCGAAGAGAAACGCCTGCATGTTCTTGGTGAGAAACGTGCGCGCCTGCGGGTCCATCACATTCAACCCGTAGTGGTTGATCAACATGGTCTGCTGCTTGACCCACTGTCCCCAGCAATCCTGGCAGATCTCCGCAACGATCCGCGCGCCGATCGCCCCCGGGAACGGGGGACGCTCGAATCCGGCGCGAGTCTGGCCGCAGCGCGTGCATGTGATGTCTGCCATACCGGCTTACCGACCCTTCCGGGAGCGCGCGCTACGAGCGCGCGTACTCGACCTTGGCGAGACGGAGGACCTGCAGCAGGCGAATGTACATCCAGCCCACGTCGAACTCGAACCAGCGCGCCTTGAACTTCGCGGAGCGCGGATCGGCGTGATGGTTGTTATGCAACTCTTCGCCGCCCAGCCAGATCGCGATTGGCGAGATGTTCCGGCTTTCGTCCTTCACGGAGAAGTTGCGGTAGCCGAGCGCGTGTCCGACGCCGTTGACGATGCCGGCGGCCCAGAAGGGAATCCACAACATCTGAACACCCCAGACCATCGGACCAACGAAGAAGCCGAACAGGTACGCATCCACCACCAGCATGATGACAATACCAAGCCAGTTGAGGCGGTCGAGTACGTGACGCTCGAGCCAATCGTTCGGTGTACCCTTGCCGTACTTCTCGAGCACGCCGGGCTGGCGCACGGTCTTTCTATAGTAGAAGGCACCCTTGAGCACGATGTTGCGGAGGCCTTCCAGCAGCGGACTGTGCGGATCTCCCTCGCGGTCGGCGAACGCGTGGTGCTTCCGGTGACAGGCGACCCACTCCTTTGTGACGATGGCCGTCGTCAGCCAGAGCCAGAGGCGCATCGGCAGCGCGGCGAGTGTATGCAAGCGTACACCGCGATGCGTTTGCGCACGGTGCAGGAAGAGCGTGACGCAGACATTCGTCAGATGACCGGCGACGACAATGAACAACACCGGCATCCACCAGCGTGACGCCAATGCACCAAACCCCAGCATGTGATGTCCTCGTTCGAGAGCAGCATAATTTAACCGCGGCGCGGCATCCTTGCAGCCGCGCGCGGCGGTTTGTAGGCTCCCGCTGATGCCAAAGCGCACGGTCGCGCGCACCACGAGCACCTCAGCCCGCATGGGCCCGCGCGCGACAGCGAACGCCACGGAAGAATACGCGTCGCGGTGGCGCGACACTTTCACGCCCGATTTCTATCGCGCATCGCGAATCGGCGTCACGATCTCGTCCCTCGCGCTCGGCACGTATCTCGGCGACAGCGACGACGAGACCGACCGCCTGTATGCGGCCGCGACGCGCGGTGCGCTGTCGAGCGGCGTGAACGTGATCGATACGGCGATCAACTATCGGTGCCAGCGATCGGAGCGCGTAGTGGGGGAAGTGCTGCACGCGATGATCGCGCGCGGCGACGTGCGGCGCGAGCAGATCTGCATCTGCACCAAGGCGGGATACATCCCGCTCGACGGCGGGCCACCCGCGAGTCGCGCGGACTATGAGCGGTATCTCAAGCGGGAGTATTTCGACAGCGGGGTCCTGCGGCCGGAGGACGTGGTCGCCGGCGGCCACTCCATGACGGCGGCGTTCCTCGCGGACCAGGTGCAGCGCAGCCTGCGGAATCTGCAGCTGGACGCGATCGACCTGTTCTACGTGCACAATCCGGAACAGCAGCTCGCCGTGATCGATCCCGCACAGTTTCGCGCGCGGCTGCGCGCCGCATTCGAGTCCCTCGAAGCGCTGGCAGATCGCGGGACCATCGGCGCATACGGTTGCGCGACCTGGACCGGGCTGCGTCTTCCTGCCGGCAGCCGAGGTCATGTGTCGCTGTACGAGCTCGTCGAGATTGCGCACGAAGTCGGCGGCGACGCGCACCGCTTCCGGGCGGTGCAGTTGCCGGTCAACCTCTCGATGTCTGAAGCGGTTCGCGTCTCGACGCAGCGCGACCCGCGTGGACGGCTGGTGCATCTCCTGGACGCGGCCGCAGAGCTCGGCGTCGACGTCATTGGCAGCGCACCCCTGATGCAGGGACAGCTGACGCACGACCTTCCCGACGCGGTTCGCGAGGTGTTCGCGGGATCGACGGACGCGCAGCGCGCGCTCCGCTTCGTGCAGAGCTTGCCCGCAATCACGACGGTAGCCGTGGGGATGCGGAGCACCGAGCACGTCGACGAGAATCTCGCGGCGTTCCGCTCGGGCTGACGGGTAGCCTTCGGGCCCGTGACGGGACGTGACGAGGTCCGTCCTTGGAGTAACGCTGGCGTGACGCGGCCCAGGCACTTTCCCGCCGCTCGCCACCGCGACCGGAACGGTCGCTCGCACGGATTCAGGACATCTCAACTGGAGTTTGCAATGCTGACGCGGCGCAGAAGGGGCGGCTTTACGCTCATCGAAACGGTCGTGACGGTCGGGATCATCGCGACGCTGGCTGCGGTCGTCATTCCGCAAGTCGTCCGGCAGTTCGACGCGGCCGATCCGGCTCGTCTGCAGAACGACCTGAAGAATCTGCAGACATCCATCGAAGCGTTTCACGTGAACGTGAAGGCGTTTCCCGGCGACCTGGATGACCTGACCAACGCCATCACGACGGCGGATTCGACGTTGTCGACAGTGGCGGCGGCGCTGCCGGTCTACACGAGCCCCGACCAGACTAATTCGTGGGAAGGGCCGTACGTCGACTTTTCACTCGTGCACGTGAGCAGCGGAACGTCGGAGGCGACGCATATCACGGGATATAACGCCACGATGCTGGACAGCTTCGTGTGCTATAACACGGCTGACAACACTCACGGTACGAGCGCCGGTGTTACCGGCGCGGGCGCGACGGACGATCAGGCCTGCCCGAACAACGCGGGACAGAAGTACCTGGCCATCCAGGTGACCGGACTCGCGAATGCAGTGACGGACCCGAGCTACATCGCGCTGAACAAGCTGTTCGACGACGACGCGGCGGAGAGCGCGGCTGGCACGCGCGGCACGGCGGGTCGCATTCGCTTCGACACCAACGGCGGCACGAAGAACGTGGTGTACTTCCTCACTATCCCGATGACCTAAGTCGGTGTTGACGGACAGAGTGCATGAATCGCCGCGGCGCAGGCCGCGGCGATTCTCGCTTAAAAGGGGGGGACGTCTGGACCGAAACGGCTGCTCGCGCGACTGTATGACATCGATGATCGCCCGGTCTGCGTTCACACTGATGGAAGTGGTCGTCGGGCTCGCGATTGGTGCCGTGCTCGCGGCCGCCTTTCCAGCACAGTGGGATCCGAAGCTTGGAATTCACGTGACTTGAAGTCGCGGC
>JADMIO011216451.1_pt1 | contig 11001 bp, 11 predicted proteins | sample 8958161 | NCBI WGS metagenome assembly JADMIO01 (sample SAMN16585339, study PRJNA669376) | soil metagenome | isolation source: Crop rotation soil | place: USA: Cullars Rotation, Alabama | collected 2011 | reverse complement strand
CGCCGGCGGGGCGCTTATCCGCGCTTGCGAAAGTCGGCGCGGTAGGCGGCCGGGCTCTCGCCCATCAGCCGGCCGAAGGCGGCGGTGAACGACGGCAGGCTCTCGTAGCCGACCTCGGCGCAGACCTCGGCCACCGGCAGCTCGGTGGCCTCCAGCAGCCGCCGCGCCCGCTCCAGCCGCCGCCGCATCACGAAGCGGTAGGGTGTCTCATCGAAGGCGGCGCGGAAGGTGCGGTGGAAGTGGTGCGGGGCAAGGCAGGCTTCCCGGGCCGCTGCGTCGAGGTCGAACGAACGCTCGGCGGCGTCCTCCAGCACCGCGCGGCCGCGCAGGACGCGCCGGTGCAGCTCGGCCCGCGTCGAGGCCTTGGCGGCGGCGATCCGCGCGGCCTCGGTCTCGGCGGTGGCGGCCAGGTCCGCGCAGGCGTCGAGCAGGCTGCGCAGGATCGCATCCCAGCGGCCCTGGTCGGTGGCCTGGCCGATGGCCTCGGCCGCCCGCGCCGCGGCGGCGGAGAGCACCGCCTCGCCGGACCAAAGCCGGTGGGCGATCGGCAACTCGTCGGGCGTGCGCGCATCCGGATCGTCCAGCAGGGCGGCCACGGTGTTGAGCCGCGTCGAGGCCACCTGGGCCGAGAGCGCGTCGGCGAACCAGACGACGAAGGTCTGCGAGGGTTCGAGGGTGTCGACGGCGATCTCATAGGCCTGGCCCCGCTCGACGATCAGCCAGTCGCCGGGTGCGACGCGGAACCGCTGGCTGCCGATGGTCCAGGCCGCCTCGCCCGCCAGCACCCCCTTCAGCGAGAACGATCCGGTCCCCGCGCCTGTGAAGCGCTCGGCCTTGGGCGCCATGACGAGATTGTCCGCGTACATCGCGCCGGCCTCGGGCATGACGGTGGTGCGGAGCACGGGCGGTTCAATCCCAGCCTTTCAGCTCGCACCAGACGTCGACCGGGTCGCGGCTGGCGCGCAGGGCGTTGATCGGCGCCTCGGGGTCGCGGTAGCCGAGCGCCATGCCGGAGAACAGCATGTGGTCGTCGGGCATGCCGACGAACTTCGCCACGGTCTGGGGGTAGCGCGCCCAATACTCCTGCGGGCAGGTGTCGAGGCCGCGCTCGAGGGCGAGCAGCATGACGTTTTGCATGTACATGCCGAGGTCCGCCCACTGCGGCGGCCCGAGCTTGCGGTCGAGGCAGAAGAAGAGGCCGACCGGCGCGCCGAAGAACTCGCCGTTCTTGGCCAGCTGGCGCAGACGCGCCGGCTTGTCGTCGCGCGGGATGCCGATGGTGGCGTAGAGGTCCTCGCCGTTCTGCCAGCGGCGGGTGCGGAAGGGTTCCCACAGGTCGGGCGGATACACTGCGTACTCCGGCGGCTCGCCGTAGGGATTGGCGGCCACCAGCGCCTTGAACTCGGCCAGCGGCGCGCCGGTCAGCCCATAGACCCGCCAAGGCTGCAGGTTGCCGCCCGACGGCGCGCGGGCGGCGCGCTCGAGGATCTCGGCGACCAGCGCCTTCGGCACCGGGTCCGGCTTGAACCCCCGGATCGAGACCCGCCGGTCAACCGCCTCGGAAACGTCCATTCGCGCGCAGCCCCTCTCGACCAGAATCGCGAACTAGCATCCCATCCGCAACGTCATGGCAAGGCGGGCCAAGCCCAGGGCGAAAAGCGGCTGGTTCGGACGGCTGGTCCGAAACCTGATCATCGCCGTTCTGCTGGTCCTGTTCATCGGCCCGGTGATCGCCGTCGCCGTCTACCGGTTCGTGCCGCCGCCTATGACCTGGCTGATGGTGCAGCGGATGTTCGAGGGCCACGGTTTCGACCGCCGCTGGGTCCCGATTGAGAAGATCTCGCCGCAGCTGACACGCGCGGTCATCGCCGCGGAGGACGCGCGCTTCTGCGAGCACATGGGCTTCGACTTCGCCGCCATCCAGAAGGCGGCCGCCGCCAACGCCGGCGGGCGGAAGCTGCGCGGCGGCTCGACGATCAGCCAGCAGACTGCAAAGAACGTGTTCCTGTGGCCGCACCGCGACTGGGCACGCAAGGGCCTGGAGGCCTGGTTCACCGCCCTCATCGAGGTCGGCTGGGGCAAGCGGCGGATCATGGAGGTCTATCTGAACTCCATCGAGTGGGGCCCGGGCGTCTACGGCGCCGAGGCCGCCGCGCAGAAGAACTTCCGCGTCCCCGCCGCCCGCCTGACCGCCGCGCAGGCCGACCGCCTGGCCGCCATCATCCCCAAGCCGCTCGCCTGGCGCGCCGCCAAGCCCGGCCGCTATGTCCAACGCCGCGCAGGCGCCATCGGCCGCAACGCCACCATCGTCAGACGCGAAGGCCTCACCCGCTGCGTGCTGTAGCGTCGCAAACGCCGTGCGGCGGTTGAGCCGGGCTGGCTTTCCAAATCCGCTTGACCCCGCACGCGCCCACCCCCAAACCGCGCCGGACCCGAAAAACTCCTCCCCCACGGAGCCTTCCATGCGCGTTGGCGTGCCTCGCGAGATCAAGCCGGACGAATATCGTGTCGGACTCACGCCCACCGCGGTGCGCGAGTACGTCAGCCGCGGCCACGAGGTCTTCGTGGAGCAGGGCGCGGGCGGCGGCGCCGGCTATTCGGACGAGCTCTACGTGCGCGCCGGGGCGAAGATCCTGCCCACCGCCGACGAGGTGTTCGCCGCCGCCACGCTGATCGTGAAGGTGAAGGAACCGCAGGCCGTGGAGTGGGCCCGGCTCAACAAGGACCACATCCTCTTCACCTACCTGCACCTGGCGCCCGACCCGGCCCAGACCGAGGGCCTGATCGCCTCGGGCGCGGCCGCCATCGCCTACGAGACCGTCACCGACGCGGCCGGAGGCCTGCCGCTGCTGGCGCCGATGTCCGAGGTGGCGGGCCGCATCGCGGTGTTCTCGGCCGGCGAGACCCTCCTGAAGCACAACGGGGGCATGGGCCTCTTGATCTCCGGCGTGCCCGGCGTGCCGCCGGCCCGGGTCTGCATCCTGGGCGGCGGGGTGGTGGGCGCCAACGCCGCGGTGATGGCCGCCGGCCTCGGCGCCGAGGTGGTGATCGTCGAGCGCTCGATCCCGCGGATGCGCTACATCGACGACATCTTCGCCGGGCGCGTGATCACCCGCTACTCGACCTACGACGCGGTGGAGGAGGAGATCCTCAAGGCCGACGTGGTCATCGGGGCGGTGCTGACGCCCGGCGCCGCCGCGCCGAAGCTGGTGCGCCGCGAGCACCTGTCGCGCATGAAGCCGGGCTCGGTGCTGGTGGACGTCTCCATCGACCAGGGCGGCTGCTTCGAGACCAGCAAGCCCACCACCCACGCCAACCCGACCTACACGATCGACGGCGTCGTTCACTACTGCGTGGCCAATATGCCGGGCGCCGCCCCGCGCACCTCGTCGGAGGCGCTGGTCCACGCCACCCTGCCGTTCGGGCTGCAACTGGCCGACCAGGGCCTGGATGCGCTGAAGAAGAACAAGCACCTGGCCAAGGGGCTCAACGTGCTGGCCGGCGACATCACCCACCCCGCCGTCGCCGAGGCCGTCGGCAAGCCCTTCAAGGACCCCTACAAGGCCTTCGCCTGACCCTCGCTTCCCGGCTATAACGGGAACGAAGATCGCGGCCGAGCTGGACGGCCGCGACAGGGGAGGACCAAGCATGTGTGACGACGACATCAATCCGTGGTCGCCGGAAGCCTTCGAGCTTTCGCGCCGCACGATGGGCGCCGCTGCGGCGGCCGCCGCGGCCGTGACCTTCACCGCCGGCGTGGCGCACGCCCAGGCCAAGACGGTCGGCAAGGACGTGGTGGTCAAGACCGCCGACGGCATGGCCGACGCCTACCTGGCGTATCCCGAAGGCAAGGGCAGCTGGCCCGCGGTCCTGATCTGGACCGACATCGGCGGCCTGCGTCCGGTGTTCAAGGAAATGACCAACCGGCTGGCCGCGCAGGGCTACGTGGTGCTGACGCCCAACCCGTTCTACCGCTCGGCCAAGCCGGCGGAATACGCCGCCACCAGCTTCGGCGACCCGGCCGGGCGCCAGAAGCTGATGAGCTATCGCGGCGCCATGACCGACGCCGGCGTCGATTCCGACGCCAAGGCCTACATCGCCTTCCTCGACGCCCAGCCGCAGACCAACAAGAAAAAGAAGGTCGGCGTGCAGGGCTACTGCATGGGCGGACCCCTGACCTTCCGGTCCGCGGCGGCGGTCTCCGACCGGGTCGGCGCGGCGGCCACATTCCATGGCGGCGGCCTGGTCACCCCGCAGCCGAACAGCCCGCACCTGCTGGTCGCCTCGAGCAAAGCCGCCTACTCGGTCTGCGTCGCCAAGAACGACGACGCCCGCGCGCCGACCGACAAGGACGTGCTGAAGAAGACCTTCGCCGACGCCAAGAAGACGGCCACCGTCGAGGTCTACGGCGGCGATCATGGTTGGACCGTCCCCGGCAGCGCCGTCTACAACCAGGCCGAGGCCGAACGCGCCTGGGCCGAGCTCACGCGCCTCTACAAGGCCAACCTGGCCTAGGGTTTTGCGGGTTGCGGCGGGGCGCGCTTGAAGCTCCCCGCCGGGCCCGGGAACACCACCGGGCTCTCCCAGCCGTCCGCCGAGATCGCGGAGAGGCCGAACAGCCAGTCGTCGATGTTGACGTTCGCCAGCTTGGCCTCGCCGCTCACGCCCACCCGGCGCGACTGGGTCCACTGCGGCGCGGTGGTCTCGCGCCACCAGGCCCGGTAGTCGGCCGCGTCGGCCGCCGGCGTCCACTTCACGGTCGTGTCCGGCGACACAGCCCCGGCGATGTCCACGCCCTCGGGCGGCGCCGGGGCCATGGCGAGCGCCGCCAGGGTCACGACGTTGAGCCGCGTCACCTTGGCCAGGTAGGGAAAGTCGACGCCCTCGATCAGGTCGCCGTATTGGATGCCGCCCTCCGTGCGCACGTCCTGGTGCTGGCGGTTGTAGTTCTCCACCGCCTCGGTGACCCGCACGGCCGGAAAGCCGGCCTTGAGCATCTCGTTCTGGTCGCCGCCGCGTCCGTAGCGGTCGGTGCGGTAGACCATCATCACGTCCAGGTCCGGGATGTAGCGGTCGGCCAGGCCATCCATGAACCGCGCCAGGTTCCGCGACGGGCTGTCGACCTCGCCGCCGTTGTAGCGCCGCTTGTCGGCCTCGGCCGCCGTCTCGGTGGTGCGCGTGCCCTCGGAGAAGACCCGCACCCGGGTGTCGATCCGCGCGCCGCGGAGGCTGCCGGTGTTGCCGACAATGTCGTTGTTGAGGTCGGCCTCGACCCGCCAGCCCTGCTTGACGGCGTAGTCGGCCAGCACCTTGCCGCCGAGCAGGCCCTCCTCTTCGCCGGCCAGCGCCGCGAACACCAGCGTCGCCGGGAAGCGCTGCTTGCAGAGCACGCGGGCCGCCTCGATCACCGCCGCGGTCCCGGAGCCGTCGTCGTTGGCGCCGGGGGCGTCGGAGGTGAAGTCCTTCGCGTCGGTCGCCCGGCTGTCGTAGTGGCCGCTGATCACGATCACGCGACCCGGGTCGCTGGTCCCGGGGAGGACGGCCAGCACGTCCACCACCTCGGTAGGCCCGGCCAGCCGCTCGGCGGTCATCACCTGCGACGGGGTCTCGATCCTGAGGCGGCCGCCGCAGTCCTTCGACGCCGCCTGGAACTCCGCGGCGATCCAGCGCCGTGCGGCCCCGATGCCCCGCGTCGGGCTCTTGGTCTCGGAGCCGGTGTGGCGGGTGCCGAACGAGACCAGCTTGGCGATGGTGGCGTGCAGCCGGGCCTCGGAGACCTGTCCGGCCAGCTGGCGCAGCAGCGGGTGTTCGGCCGGCGACGGCTGGGCGGCGGCGGGCGCGGCGAGGGCGAGGGCGGCGAGGAGCAGGCTAAAGCGCATAGGGGGCGAGGGCCTCGTAGTGGGGACGCGCGGCGTCGGCGATGGACTGCAGGTCGGGCGGCAAGGTTCGTGGAGGCTCGGGGCGCGGCGAGGCGAAGCCGGTCGAGCGCTCGACCGCGTCGTACCAGGCCGGCGCCCAGACGCCGTCGGACGCCCGGCGGCCCGCCGGCCAGCTCAGCATGGCGTCCTCGAAGTGGAGGCCGAGCGCCCCGCACAGCCGGCTGAGCACGCCGCGCGGATCGGCCAGCACGTCGGCGCCGCGCACCACCGGCGGCGCCTTGCCAAGCCGGTCGGCCTCGCGCTCGAAGAGCTCGCGCTGGCGCACGACGCCGATGTCCTGCAGCGTCACCTCGGCCCGCTTCTGCGTGTAGGAGGCCAGCACCTCGGCCGGTTCGCGGATCAGGAAGGCGTTGCGGCGCGCGGCCGCCCAGGCCAGCGGGAAGCCCGGCAGCATGTGCTGGGTCATGTGCTTCTCGTAGACCACCGGCGCGTCGAGACGCGCGAGCTCCGCCACGACCGCGTCCGGATCGGTCGGCTGGGCGGCGAGGACTTCGTCGCGCATGGGGTGGTCCAGCCCGGTTTGCGCCAGGTAGGCGGCATAGAAGGGCTCGTCGACCACCTGGCAGTCGGACCGGTTCTCGAACGCGCGCATCATGGCCGTGGAGATGTTCCGCGGGCCGGACCACATGGCGATCCGCACCGTCATGCCGCCTCGCGGTCCTTGAGGTCCTCGTAGAGGGCGCGCAGCCGCCGGGTCATCGGCCCCGGCAGCGCCTCGGCCAGCGCATGGCCGTCGATCGAGCGCACCGGGGTCACGCCGCCGAACGTCCCGGTCACGAACGCCTCGTCGGCCTCCTGCACGTCGGCCAGCTCGAAGTCGCCGAGCGTGATCGGGATGCCGTTCGCCCGGCAGAGGTCGATGACGTTGCCCCGGGTCACGCCGTTGAAGCAGTAGTCGCCGGTCGACGTCATCACCCGGCCGTCCCGGACCCAGAAAAAGTTGGTGGCGTTGCAGGACGAGACGTAGCCGTTGGGGTCGAGCATCAAGGCCTCGTCGCCGCCCTTGCCGATGGCGTCGATCAGGGCGCGGATCAGGGCGAGACGGCTGTGCGAGTTCAGCCGCATGTCGAACATCTCGGCCGGCGTGCAGACGATGGATGAGGTGGCGAGCGCCAGGCCGCGGGTGAGGATCTCCGGCGAGGGCTCCTTGTACTCGGCGGTGATGACGATGGTTGGCTTGCCCAGCCAGTTGCGCGGGTCCTGGTTCACCGCCGCCTTCTCGCCACGGGTCACCATCAGGCGCAGGTGCGCGCCGTGCTCCATACCGTTGGCCGCCAACGTGCGGCGGACCTCGGCGGCCAGTTCGTCGGGGGTCAGGCCGATGTCGAGCTGGATCGCCTTCAGTCCTTCGTAGAGGCGGTCGAGGTGCGCCTGGAGGAACACCAGAGCGCCCTTGTGCAGCCGCAGCCCCTCCCAGACCCCGTCGCCCAGGACGAAGCCGGCGTCGAACACCGAGACCGTGGCCTCGGCCCGGGGCACGAGCGCACCGTTGACGTAGATCAGGAGGTTGGCGTTCCGCGGATCCGCCGCGAAGTCCTGGCTGCCGGGCATGGCCCCTCCATATTGTGTCATCCCGGTTTCGGCCACAGGCCGAAGACCGGGACCCATCGGCGTCGACGGTGGTGGTAGGTCTCGGAGTCGGGGCTAATGGGTCCCGGTCTTCGCCTGCGGCGAAACCGGGATGACAGTTCGGGGTGGGTGATGGCGGGCATCGGCGGATCGACGGCGGAGCGGGAGCTCGCGGCGCTGAAGCCTTGGCCCCATCCGGCGCCCGCCATCTCCCTCGAAGAGCGGCAGATGCGGATCGCCAAGGCCCGCCGGCGGATGGCCGAGCTCGGCGCCGAGGCGCTGATCGTCTGCGCGGGCGCCTCGCTGCGCTACTTCGCGGGTCTCGCCTGGAGCCTCTCGGAACGGCTGGTGGCGCTCGTCCTGCCGCGCGAGGGGACGCCGATCCTGGTCTGCCCGCGGTTCGAGGAAGGCTCGGTGCGCGCCGGGCTGGGCATCGAGGCCGAGCTGCGCATGTGGGAGGAGCACGAGAGCCCCTACGCGCTGGTCGCCGCGGCGCTCGCGGAATGGGGCGCCGCGAGCCTCGCCATCGACCCGGCGCTGCCGTTCGCCATGTACGACGGCCTGCGGGCGGCCGCGCCGGACGCCGCCATGCCCAACGCAGCCCCAGTCATCGACGGCTGCCGGATGATCAAGTCGCCGGCGGAGCTGGCGCTGATGGCGCAGGCCAAGGCGATGACGCTGGAGGTGCAGCGCCGCGCCGCGCGCATCCTCGCCGAGGGGATCACCACAGGCGAGGTCCGCCGGTTCATCGACGCCGCCCACCGGGCGCTGGGCGCCGACGGCGGGTCGACCTTCTGCGCCGTGCAGTTCGGCGAGGCCTCGGCCTATCCGCACGGTCTGCCGGGCGAGCAGCGGCTGGCCGACGGCGACCTGGTGCTGATCGACACCGGCTGCCAGGTGCAGGGCTACAACTCCGACATCACCCGCACCTACGTGTTCGGCACGCCGACCCAGGACCAGCGGCGGGTCTGGGAGGTCGAAAAGCGGGCTCAGGCGGCCGCCTTCGCCGCCGTGAAGCCGGGCGTCCCCTGTGAGCAGATCGACGCGGTGGCGCGCCGGGTGCTGGCCGAGGAGGGCTTCGGGCCCGACTACGAGCTCCCCGGCTTGCCGCATCGCACCGGCCATGGCATCGGGCTCTCGATCCACGAGGCGCCCTACCTGGTGCGCGGCGACAGGACCCTGCTTCAGCCGGGCATGTGCTTCTCCAACGAACCGATGATCGTGGTGCCCGGCCAGTTCGGCGTCCGCCTGGAGGACCACTTCCACGTGACTGACGAAGGGGCAGCTTGGTTTACCGAGCCCCAGCCGAGCCTCGAGGCGCCGTTCGGCGAGGAGCACTGACATGGCGGGACGGGTGAACGGCAAGGTGGCGCTGATCACGGGCGCGGCCTCGGGCCTCGGGGCGGAGAGCGCCCGGCGGCTGGCGCGCGAGGGCGCGAAGCTGGTGCTGACCGACGTGGCCGCTGAGGCCGGGCAGGCGGTGACCGACGAGGTGCTGGCGGCCGGCGGGCAGGCGATCTTCCTCGCCCACGACGTCACCGACGACGCCCGCTGGGGCGAGGTGGTCGCCGCCGCCCTGGAGCGCTACGGCCGTCTCGACGTGCTGGTCAATTCGGCCGGTGTCGGCGACGGCGGCGAGCCGATCCTGTCGTCGACCCTGGAGGGCTGGCGGCGGATCATCTCGATCAACCTCGACGGGACGTTCCTCGGCGTCCGCCACGTGGCCCCGCTGATGGCCGAGGCCGGCGGCGGCTCGATCGTCAACCTCAGCTCGATCCTCGGGAAGGTCGGGTTTCCGGGCGCGGCCGCCTACTGCGCGTCAAAGGGCGGCGTCGCCCTCTTCACCAAGGCTGCGGCGCTGGAACTGGCGCCAGCCGGCGTTCGGGTCAACTCGGTCCACCCCGGCTTCATCGAGACGCCGATGGTGATCAACGCCCTGCGCCAGTCCGACAACGAGAACGAGATGCGCGACATGATCATCTCGCGCCACGCCATGGGCCGCCTCGGCGTGCCGCGTGAGATCGCCGACGCGGTGGTGTTTCTGGCCTCGGACGAGTCCAGCTTCATGACCGGGTCGGAATTGGTCGTCGACGGCGGCTACACGGCCGCCTGACGCGTCAGGCCGCAGCCCAGGCGAGGGCGTCGGGATCGTCCAGCGCCATCTCGTCCCAGTCGAGGTCCGGCGGCGGGCTCATGGCCGCGGCCACCACCGCGCTCATCTCCGAGGCCGACGAGACGCCGACCAGCACGGCCGTGGCCTCCGGCCGCGACAGCGCAAAGCCGAGCGCCGCCTGCAGGGGATCGGAGCGGCCCTCGGCGATCAGTCGGCGCGCGCGGCTGATGCGGCCTGCGGCGGCCTTCAGATGGCTGGGCGCGCGGTCGGGCGGCAGGAACAGCACGCCGTTCAGGAAGATCGAGCGCAGGTGCACCTCGACGCCGAGGTCGCACAGCGTCTTCAGGGTGCCGTCGACCAGCAGGCGCTGGTCCAGCAGCGAGCAGGGGGCCTGCACCACATCGGGCTTGAAGCGCCGCGCCACGCCCACCGGATCGTCGGAGGCATAGACCGAGACGCCGATCTTGCTGCAGAGCCCGCCATCGCGCAGGGCGCGCAGGCGCTCCCACAGCTTCGGGCCCAGCGGGGAGAAGAGGTCGGTCACCGAGGGCGCCAGCACCGTGTCGGCGGTCTCGATGCCGAGCCGCTTCATCTGCGCGCGCAGCTCGGCCTCGGCGAAGTCCGCGCCGCGGTCGGGCCGCACCGTGGTCAGCACCTTGCGGAACGGCGAGGGCCGCGGCAGGGCCTGGCCGAGGGCCAGGTCGGCCCCTTGCGAGCCCGGCGCGACTTCCAGCACGCCCAGGCCCGAACGGGCGGCGATCGACAGGATCTCCCGCGCTTCGGCGTCCCGCGGCCGCCCGCGGGCGCCGGCCGGCTGGTCGAGGCCGAACTGCCCCGAAGCGAGGCCGAGCTTGGAGAGCGTGGCGATCATGGAATCCGAAGGCTTGGTGAAGTCCTCTTGAGCCGCCATCTTCGGCCCACGATGCCTAAGAAGCCGTATCGAAACCCTTGCTGGATGGTTAAGGCGTGACCCCGGCGCTCCCCGACTGGCCGGTCTTCGGCCTGGCCGAGGACGTGCGCCCGGCCCTACGGGCCGCCCGCGACGCCCGCCGGCCTCTGGTGCTGGCCACCCTGGTCCGCGTCGACGGCGGCGGTCCTCGGCCGGAAGGCACGCAGATGGTGTTCGCCGAGGGCGTGGTCGCTGGCTACTTCTCGGGCGGCTGCGTCGAGGGCGATATCGCGGGCCACGCCGCCCAATGCCTGGCCGACGGCGAGCCCCGCACTCTGGTCTATGGCGACGGCAGCCCCTGGCCCGACATCCGCCTGCTGTGCGGGGCGCGGATCGAGATCGTCATGGAGCGGCTCCTCGCCGGCGATCCGGCGCTCGCGGAGGTGCTGGCGGCCGAGACCGAGCGGCGGCCGGTGACCTACGCCAGCGAC
>JADMIO010846099.1_pt1 | contig 11001 bp, 8 predicted proteins | sample 8958161 | NCBI WGS metagenome assembly JADMIO01 (sample SAMN16585339, study PRJNA669376) | soil metagenome | isolation source: Crop rotation soil | place: USA: Cullars Rotation, Alabama | collected 2011 | reverse complement strand
CTTTCCCCCGGAGGCCCGCGCGCTCACACGGCCGACTGGGCGGCCTCCTGGCGCCGGCGCACCTCGGCGCGGAGCGACGCCGGAAGCGGGGCGAAGCGGGCCGCGTCGACGTCCTCGACCAGCTCCGTCACCGTCATGGCTCCCGGGATCACGGCGGCGATCGCCTCGGGCGACAGGCAGTAGGCGAGCGCGGCCTGGGACATGCTGGAGCCGAGCTCCGCCGGCAGGAACTCGAATCGCCGCGCCTGCGCAACCAGCCCGAGGTGCCGCTCCCGCGGCCAGGTCGACCGTACGTCCGTGGCGGCCGAAAAGACCGTGGATTCGTCGAACCGCCCGGTGAGGTATCCGAAGTAGAACGGCTCGCGGCAGATGACCCCGATTCCCATGCCGGCCAGCTCGGGGAGCAGCTTCGACTCGGCCTCGAACTTCAGCAGGTTGTAGGGGAGCTGCACCACGTCGATCGCTCCCGCGCGACAGAGCGGAAGGTAGAACGCCTCGGACTCCTCGATGGACGCCGGCAGCGAGAGTCCCACCGCGCGGACGACCCCGGCTGCGCGCAGCGCGACGAGGGCCTCCAGCCCGTCCTCGCGGAACTGGCCCGGGGTAGGGGAGTGGAGCTGGTAGACGTCGAGATAATCGGTCCGGAGCCGCTCGAGTGACTCCCCGACGTGGCGCCGCACCAGATCTCCCGAGTAATCGCTCGTGTAGCGCCCCTCGTGGAGGAAGATCCCCACCTTGGTCGCCAGGACGGCGTCGCGCCGCCGCCCCGAGATCGCCTCGCCGATCAGCCGCTCCGAGTGCCCGTTGCCGTACCACGGGGCCGTGTCGAGGAGGTTGACTCCGAGGTCGAGCGCATGCCGGAGCATGCGGATCGATTCGCGGTCGTCGACGGCGCCGTAGCCCGAGATGGTTCCGTCACGCTCCATCGGGCCGCCAATGCCCCAGCAGCCGACGCCGAGCTCGGAGACCTCGATGCCCGTCCGCCCGAGCGTCCTGCGCTTCATGTGCTCCTCAGGAGCGCGGTCGCGCTCCGACCTGGGCTCATTCCCGGCAACGGCCCGCACGATGCGGCGCGACCGGTTTCGCGGTGCTATATTATGAATATATCAATTGGGGATGATACGGCGGCGCTTTTTGCCGGAGGCATCTTGGGGGGCATCGTTGGGCTGCGAGACGCCGCGGGTCACGGGAGAGGCCGAATGCCCGACTGCGCGCGCGCGTCGCGCCGCCGCCCTATCGCCCCTCCGGGCGGTCACAGCTCCCGGCGCCGTACTCCGCGGGATCGGAACGTCGGGGCGGCGTCCCGGCCGGACGGCTCAGCCCTCTCCCCCCGGCCGCGAACCGACCTGCGCGAGCTCGGCGGTGATCCGCCGGCTGAAGTCCGCGACGCGGGCCGCGATCGACTTGAGCCTGCCCCTCACGCGATCCACCGGTCCGGCGATGCTGAACGCGGCGACGGCGAATCCGTCGGCGCCGAGGATCGGCGCAGCGATGCACTTCACGCCCTCGACGATCTCCTCGTTGTCGGTCGAGTAGCCGCGCTTGCGGATGAGGTCGAGCTCGGTGCGGAGCTGGTTGCGGCTGGTCAGCGTCCTGGCCGTGAACGGCCGGAGGTCGAGCGTCTTGACGATGCGCTCGCGGCGCTCCGGCTGCAGGTTGGCGAGCAGGGCCTTGCCGATTCCGGTGCAGTAGAGCGGCTCGCCGACCCCGACCTGCGAGCCGAACACGATCCCGCGCGGCTGCGAAAAGCTGTCGATGATCAGGGCCTCGGTGCCGCGGAGCGTGCCGAGGAAGACGGTCTCCTGGAATTCGTCCTGCAGCTCGTGCAGGTAGGGAAGCGCGACGTTGCGGAAGTCGAGTTGACGCACCCGCACGAGTCCGAGCTCGAAGAGCCGGATGCCGAGGCGGTACTTCTCGGTCTCGGGATTCTGATCCACGAACTCCCGCTGCATCAAGGTATTCAGGAGGCGGTACACGGTGCTCACGTGCATCTTGACGGCCTTGCTGACCTCGAGAACTCCCATCTCTCGGCCGCTGCGGGCCATCGCCTCCAGGATCGCGAAGGACCGGACGACTACGACGACCGTGTAGTCGCGCTTGGGTTTCGACATAGGCCTGCGACTATAACATACGGACACCGCGCTCACCGGCGATTGGCCTGTTGTCGCGGGGCTCGAAAGCGGATATTTTCGTAGGCCAAAATCGCATTCTATTTTCGACCGGTGGCGTTCATGAATTTGCAATCCAATGAGGAGAAGCAATGCTGACTCGAGACAACATGCAGGGCCTCTATGTGCTGGTGATCACCCCCTTCGACGACCGCTTCCGCCTGGACGAGGAGGGATACCGCGAAAACGTGCGCAAGCTCGTCGCCCTGGGGATCGACGGCGTGATCACGACCGGGACCAACGGCGAGTTCTTCGTGGTGAGCGACGACGAACTGCGGCGGCTGGCGCGGATCACCCGCGAGGAGTGCGGCGACCGGGTCCGGACGATCGTCGGAGCGAGCGCGGTCAACACCGAGCAGTCGATCCGGCGTTCGCGCATCGCCCTCGAAGAGGGGGCCGACGGCGTGATGAACGTGATTCCGTTCTATCAGACGCTCTCCAAGCCGGAGGTGTACCGGTACTTCGAGGAGCTCGCCCAAGCCTGTCCGGGGTTGGGCCTGATCGCGTACAACAACCCGGGCACGACCAAGGTCCTGCTCGACGACAACGATTTCGTGCGGCTGGAAACCATCCCCACCATGTGCGGGAGCAAGATGGTGGGTTCCGACTTCGCCCTGTACCTCAACTGCCTGCGCCGCACGAAGATCCGCCACTTTCCGCTGGAGCAGCTCTGGGGCATCACCCAGGCCGTGGGGGGCAACGGCGTGATGGCGAGCTTCGTGTACACGTTCCCGGCCTTCATGATGAAGTGGTGGAACGCGATCCGCAGCGGCGATGTCTCGACCGCCATCGCCATGCAGCACGAGTGCAACCACATCCTGGAGCAGGCGATCCTGCCGCTCGCCTACGAGGGCTTCAATGACACGGCCCTCACCAAGGCCACGATCGAGGCGGCCGGAATCTTCAAGGCGGGACCTCCGCGCCGCCCGACCATCGCGGTGCCGGCGGAGCGGATCCGGCAGCTGCGCGATACGCTCACCCGGAATTTCAGCCACTTCCTGAACCAGGGAGCGTACGTCTCCTCGTAGCCGTTGGCTGATTCGACACGAGACTTGCGGACGAGGCGCACGATTCACGTATAGTGGCCGCACACGGGGCATCTGGACCGGTCGACCTTCTCAGGAGGGGTGCCGGCATGAAACGTATTTTCATGCGGGTTCTGTGTGCTTTCGGCTTTCCGGTCACCACGCTCAGCTCGGCGACGTTCGGGACGATCTCGACTGCCGCCGAGCCGCGCGACATACAGTTCGGGCTCAAGCTCTCGTTCTGATATGGCGTGACCAGTCAACGAGCACAATCTCAACCAATCGGGCCCGCCCTCGCGGCGGGCCCGCTCTCTTTGGGCGGACGGAACAGAGGTCGAGTTCGGCAGCGGCGACGATGATCACTCTGATATGCGCGGGTTGGCTACCGCATGACAATGGATCCGTCGGGAGCTATAACATTTTTCACGACCGGTTCCTCCCGTATGTGGCTCTGTAGTTTCGCGACTACAACCCACGCATAGTACGCGACGGAACCGGTCACGCCATTTTGTCTGAGCTGCGTGCAGCGGAGAGTACACACGTGAATCGTCGAGACTTCCTGAGGCCTTGGATGGCGGCGACGTGCCTGCCGTCGTTGTGCTCTGCCGCTCAGTCGGCTGCTCCCGCCCGCCCGCGGCCGAAGGCAGCCACCGATTTCTCCCGTCCCTACGTGTCCGCGGCGGACTGGCCCAAGCTGCCGCCGACGCTCGTGCTCGGGGCCGTCTGCGGCGCCGCGATCGGTGAGGACACCGTGTTCGTGCTCCACCGCGGCAATCCGCCCGTGCTCTGTCTCGACGCGGAGGGAAAGCTGCTCCGGTCGTGGGGGAACGGCCAGATCGGCATGGGCCACCACATTCGCTACGAGCAGGGACACGTCTGGATCACCGACATCGAGCACCATCAGGTGCTCAAGTTCACGCCGGCCGGCCGGCTCGTGATGGAGCTGGGCAAGAAGGACCAGCCCGGCAGGGGCCTCGACCAGTTCAATATGCCGACCGACGTGGCGGTGCTGCCCTCGGGCGAGTTCTACGTCGCCGACGGCTACGGCAACAGCCGGATCATGAGATTCACCGCGGCCGGCAAGCTGCTGTACGCATGGGGAACGAAGGGCAGGGACCCGGGCCAGTTCGACACGCCGCACGACCTCGCCGTCGATACCCGCGGGCGCCTCTACGTCTCGGACCGCTCCAACTCGAGGATCCAGGTGTTCGAGGGGGATGCGGTGTTCATCGAGGAGTGGCGCGACTACCCTCAGATCAACGGACTCGCATGGGGGACCGAGCGCTCGACCGGCTGGGCGTGCGGGCCGGAGATCTGCGGGGAGGGACTGGGCCTCTACGGCACGACGGGCAGGGGAAACGAGATCCTCCGGATGAGGACGGGCGCCGTCCTGCTCGAGTCGTTCGGCGGCCCGACGAGCACGGAGGCGGAGACCCAGGCGGGCGTCGTGCCTCCGCTCGGGCGGTTCAACGTGCTGCACGGGCTCGCGGTGGATCCCCAGGGTAATATCTACGTCGGCGAGATACGCTCGCGGCGGGTGCAGAAGCTGCTTAGACAGAAGGTGACGGGCTGATTGCCGCGTCGATTCTCGCGCAGAGATCGAGACGCCGGAGAACATCGGATCTTGAATCCACGAAACGTCTTGGCTGGACTGGCGGCGCCGCCCCGCGCGGGCGCGCACGCCGCTCCTTGACGCGGTCGGCCCCCCTGGAGAATTCAAAGCCATGAACCAGCAACCAAAAAAATGTACGAGGGCTTCCATGAACCCATCGCACCGCGCCGCATCGAGCAGGTTCGCCGCGCTGGCCTCGCTCTCGCTCGGGATTCTGCTGACCTCAGGCATCGACGGCTTCGGTCAAGGGGCGCCGGGCACCATCCTGGGCTCGGTCAAGGACCCGAGCGGCGCAGTGCTGCCCGGGGTCGCCGTGACCGCGACCAACAGCGAGACGAATGCGGCTCGGTCGACCATCACGAACGACTCAGGTGACTACGTCATCCCGCAGCTCCCCGTGGGCCGCTACACGATCAAGGGGGAGCTCACCGGCTTCAAGATCAGCGTGGTGTCCGGCATCACCCTCCAGGTGGACCAGAAGGCGCGGGTCGACCTCACGCTCCAGGTGGGCGAGATCCGCGAGCAGGTCACGGTGACGGGCGAGGCGCCCGTGGTGCAGACCGACAGCGGCTCGGTCGGCAAGGTGATCGAGAACCAGGCGATCGTGAAGCTGCCCCTGAACGGGCGGAATTTCATGCAGCTCACGATGCTCGCGCCTGGGTTCGTCAGTCCGCCGAACGACCTGCGCACCTCGTACCAGGGCATCGCGCCGACGGCGAACGGGGTCCGCGCGGAGAACAACAACTACCTGCTGGACGGCACGAGCAACACGGAGCACTGGAACACGAACGTCATCACGGTCCCGCCCCTCGACTCGCTCGAGCAGTTCAAGCTGCAGACCGCCAACTACTCCGCCGAGTACGGCCAGGGCGGCGGCGCCATCGTCAACATCGTGACCAAGTCCGGAACCAACAAGTTCCACGGTGCGGGGTGGGAGTTCATCCGCAACGACAACCTCGACGCGCGCAACTTCTTCGCGACCACGAAGCCCGAGTTCAAGCGCAACCAGTTCGGCGGAGTGCTGGGCGGCCCGATCGTCCGGGACAAGACCTTCTTCTTCGTGTCCTACGAGGGCCTGCGGCAGGGGAAGGGCATCACGCTGACCCGCCTGGTGCCGACCGCCGAGGAGGCCCGCGGGATCTTCACCAACTCGGTCAACCCCAAGCCGATCGACCCGAACACCGGGCAGCCGTTTCCGAACGACACCATACCGGCGAGCCGGATCGACCCGATCTCGCAGCGGTTCATCGACACCTTCTTCGTCGCCCCGAACAACCCGTCCGATCCGCGCCGCAACTACATCGTCTCGCCCATCAGCCAGCTCGGCCAGGACAACTTCAGCACGCGAGTCGATCAGAACCTGCGCTCGGGCGACACGCTGTTCGTTCGCTACAACCGCAACAAGCAGTCGGTGTTCACCCCGAACGGCTGGCGCGACTGCTGCGACGGCTACCAGGACCAGACCGGGCACCAGGGGGCGATCCAGGAGACCCACGTCTTCTCCCCCAAGTCCGTCAATGAATTCAAATTTGCCGCCAACCGCACGCACAAGTTCTTCTACGACAGCACCCAGGGGCAGGACATCGCCGGCAAGCTCGGACTGACCGGGATCGCCCCGACCACCGACTCGCTCGCGATGCTCGCCATCTCCGTGGCGGGATACAGCGTGCCGACCGTCGGCCAGCGCCTGTCGGAGGTGCGCCTGAATACCTTCGTCTGGAGCGACAACTTCAGCTACGTGCGGGGCTCGCACACGTTCAAGATGGGGGTCGAGTTCACCCGCTTCCAGTTCAACGACTTCTTCCCGCCCGCCAACCCGATCAGCGTCAGCTTCACCAACATCTTCACCCGGAACGGCCTCGCCGATTTCCTGCTGGGCAAGCTGGCGACGCTCTCGATCGGATTCAAGCAGCCCTTCATCAACAACCGGATCACCAATGGCGAGGCCTACCTTCAGGATGACTGGCACGTCTCGTCGCGCTTCACTCTGAACCTGGGCGTGCGGTACACGACGCAGTGGCCGACGACCGAGCGCTCCGCCCATCAGACCGGCCTGAATCTCGTCACGGGCGCCTCGAAGATCCCGAAGTCGGCCGACATCGGCAACTTCAAGGGAAAGGTGGAGCGCATCGACGGGGACACCCTCTTCGACCAGGACAACAAGATCGCGCCGAGATTCGGGTTCGCGTTCCGGCCGTTCAACAACAACAAGACCGTCCTGCGCGGCGGCTACGGCGTCTTCACGGCGCTCGAGCAAGGCAACTCGACGCGGCAGCCGTCGACCAACCCGCCGTTCCGGTTGATCTTCAGCCAGACCGACAACACCAACGGCTTCGGGTGGAACACGGGACGGCCGACGCCCGAGCAGGTCTACGCCGGGTTCGCCACCGGATTCAGCGCCCAGTTCGTCGACGAGTCGTGGAGGAACGGCTACGTCCAGAACTGGAACTTCACCGTGGAGCAGGAGGTCGCGCCGAATACCGCGCTCTCCCTCGCGTACGTCGGCAGCAAGGGGACGCACCTGTCGCGGCTCCTGCCGCTCAACCAGCCGCCCCCCGGGTCGGGGCCGATCCAGGCGCGGCGTCCCTACCCGGACTTCTCGGGCATCACCCTGATACAGAACGCCTCCAACTCGAGCTACCACTCGTTCCAGATGACGGCCGAGAAGCGCTACAGCGCCGGACTGTCGTTCCTGGCGTCGTACACCTTCAGCAAGGCGCTGGGCGACGAGTCCACGCTCAACCAGAACGCGATCCAGGATCCCCGCTGCGACCGCTGCGAGAAGGGGCGGCTCGACTTCGACGTGCGACACCGCATCATCGGGTCGTACGGCTACGACCTGCCGCTCGGACCGGGCCGGAAGTTCCTCAACCACGGAGGGCCCGCGGCGCTGCTCTTCGGCGGCTGGGGGATAAGCGGCATCACGACGATCCAGAGCGGTTTCCCGCTCACGGTCACGACGCGCGACAACGCCAACACGGGCGGCCGGAACTACCCCAACCTCGTCACCGGCGTGGACGTGAATCCCAGCGACCGGACGATCAACAACTGGATCCCGCGCGCCGCATTCGTCGACGCGCCGCAGTTCACCTACGGGAACGAAGGCCGGGGAATCATCGATTCGCCCGGTCTGGTGCTGTTCGACTTCTCGATCATCCGGCAGTTCAAGATCCGCGAGACGAAGATGGTCGCGCTGCATGCCGACTTCTTCAACCTCTTCAACCATGCCAATTTCGGGTTCCCGGTGACGAACCTGACCGCGGGCAATTTCGGCACGATCTCGAGCGCGGCCGAGCCGCGCGACATACAGTTCGGGCTCAAGCTCTCGTTCTGATATGGCGTGATGACCGTTGGGCGCGGGCTCGAGGGCGCGGGCCAGGATTCCGGAGGGATGCCTTCCCGCTGTGCGAGCCGTTGCGGGCGGCGCTTCGGGGCTTCGCGAGGGTCCGCGCCGGCTCGCCGGAGCAGGCTCGAACACGGAGGAGATCGTGAATCGACGTGAGTTCCTGGCCGGAGTCTCGGCAGCTCCGCTGGCTTCGCGCGTCCTGGCCTCTCAGGCGCGCCGGGACTCCCGCGCTCCGCGGCAGGTCGGGCAGGCGAGACAGCTCTTCGTCGACGACCTGCTGATCGAGAGCATGCGGGATGTCGCCCTGACCATGAACCCGCCGGTGAAGACCGGCGAGCGAACGCTCGTGGCCGAGCATCCGTGGGAGGAGTTCTACGCCGGCGGCTGGAACACGGTCCTGGAAGAGGGCGGGACCTACAAGCTGTGGTACGAATCGAGCGGAATCGAGGCGGGACGGCACCTCCAGATGCTCGCCTATGCCACGTCGAGCGACGGCATCCGCTGGGAGAAGCCGAAGCTCGGCCTGATCGAGTTCCGGGGATCGAAAGACAACAACCTCGTGCTGACCGACACCGTTGGCACGGTGTTCCTCGATCCCAAGTCCGCCGACGGGAACCGCTACAAGTTCGCCGCGCGCAAGAAGACCGGGCTCTGGATCTACAGCTCGGCGGACGGGGTCCGCTGGACGGCGCTCGGGGACGCGGCGGTGCTCAGCAAAGGGCACTTCGACACGCAGAACCAGGTCTTCTGGGACGACCGCCTGGGCAAGTACGTCGGCTACGTGCGGCGCTGGGATCCGCTCCGCAAAGTGGGGCGGACCGAGACGTCCGACGTCACACGGTGGCCCGAGCCCGAGATCGTCTTCTCTTACGACGAGAAGGACCCGGTCGAATCGGACCACTACAACGGCTGCGTGATCAAGTACCCCTTTGCGCCCGACGTCTATTTCATGTTCCCGAGCGCGTACTACCACTTCCCGGGCAAGAAGAACGACGGTCCGCTCGACATCCAGCTGGCCACGAGCCGCGACGGCGTGCACTGGGACCGGCGGTTCCGCGCGCCGTACGTGGGGCTCGGGTTGGAGGGGGCTGCCGACGGGGGCTCGATCTACATGACCGTCGGGATGCTGCGAAAGGGTTCCGAGATCTGGATGTACTATACCGGGTACGACTTCACCCACGGCGCGTACAACCTCACGCGCACCAGGTACAAGGGCGTGGTCAGCCGGCTCGTCCAGCGCCTCGACGGGTTCGTCTCGGCCGATGCGGCCTACGGCGGCGGGGAGCTCACGACGGCGCCGCTCGTCTTCGACGCGGCGCGACTGGAGCTCAACCTCGACACCGGGGCCCTCGGGTCGGCGCGGGTCGAGGTCCTCGGCCTGGACCGGCAGCCCGTTTCCGGGTTCGCCGCGGCCGACTGCGACCCGATCATCGGCAATTCGACCGCACGCAAGGTCACCTGGAAGGGGAGTCCGGACGTGGGCAGCCTGTCCGGGCGTCCGGTTCGCCTGCGTTTTGCGATGCGGAGCGCCAAGCTGTACGCCTTCCAGTTCCTGCGATAGCGCAGGACTCGCCGCTCGAGCAGCGGAGCGCGCGCGGAGGGTTCTCCCCGGGTCGAACCGACATGCATCTCGGTAGTACAGCGACGCGGCGCGGCTTTCTCATCGCCGGAGCCGCGGCCGCGGTCGGCGCCGCTCGCGCCGGTCAGGAGGAGACGCCCAATCCGCGCTTCTCCACGATCGAGTACCTGCGCCGCTACTATCGCGAGTCGCGGGCGGCGCTCGAGGTCCCGGAGAAACCGTCCGAGCTCCCCGCCTGGCGCGAGCGCGTGGCCCGCCGGCTGCGAGCGGTGCTGGGCCTGGATGCCTGTACGCCCGCCCCCTTGAGCCCGAAGGTCGAACCGATGGGCGCGCGGCCCGGGTACCGGATCGAGCGCGTCGTCTTCTCGAGCGAACCCTACGCCGACGTTCCCGGCCTGGTCCTGATCCCGGACGGCGTGTCGGAGCAGCGCAAGGCGCCCGCAGTCCTCTGCCTGCACGGCAACGTCCCCGGCGCCAAGAACGAGATCGCCGGCGAGACCTCCGATCCCAAGGCGCGCGAGGGCCTGGCTCTCTTTCATGACGACTATGCGCGCGAGCTGGCCCGGCGCGGGTGCATCGCGTTCGCGATCGACCTGCGGGATTCGGGCGAGCGCGTGCACCGGGAGCCCTACCGCGGCGCGCCGGTCATGCCGCGCGAGGGCGATCTCGAGAGTGAGAGCTGGCGGCAGGTTGCGGCGCTCATGGCGATCCCGGCGGGACGCACGTATCTCGGGCTGTGCGTGTTCGACGCGATCCGCGCCCTCGACTACCTTGCCGCGCGCCCCGAGATCGATGGCGCCGCCCTCGGCTGCGTGGGCTTCTCGGCGGGCGCCACCCTGGGCGCCTGGCTCGCGGTGCTCGACCGGCGCGTCCGCGTGCTGGGCATCTCGGGCACCTCCTCGGGCAACCGACGAGCGGGCGCCGCGAGCATGGACCGCCGGCGCCCGGCGGGGCTGCTGCCCGGATTCTACGTCGACCTCGACGACGACCTGTGCCTGGCGGCGGTGGCGCCGACGCCGATGATCTACGCCCGTGACGTACTCGGGAATTCGCGCCCGGACGATCCGGACGTCCCGTCGATCCGGCGCGCGTACGAGGGGTGGAACGCTCCCGCGGACCTCCGGATCGTGTTCGGGCGGCGCCGCGGCCACGTGTGGCACGGCGACTCGGTCCTGCCCTGGTTCGAGGAGCGCCTGCGGCGCGCGGGGGCGCGGCGGTGAGCGGCGGCTCGGCGCGACCGGCCGCGATCGAGCGGGGGGCGGCGGGGAAAG
>JADMIO011426314.1_pt1 | contig 11002 bp, 14 predicted proteins | sample 8958161 | NCBI WGS metagenome assembly JADMIO01 (sample SAMN16585339, study PRJNA669376) | soil metagenome | isolation source: Crop rotation soil | place: USA: Cullars Rotation, Alabama | collected 2011 | reverse complement strand
GCTCGCGCGAGCCGACCACCGAGGAGACGGTCAGGGCCGGCCGCCACACCGTGAAGATGCAGGGCCGGCCCGTCTTCGCCCACGCGGTGCGCAACATCTCGGCCGCCTGCGAGGCGGCGCTTCAGCACAACAAGATGACCGCCGGCGACGTCGACCTCGTCGTCGCGCACCAGGCCAACCTGCGCATCGTCGAGGGCGTGGCGCAGCGCGTCGGCCTGCCGATGCAGAGGTTCTACCTCAACATCGAGAAGTACGGGAACACCTCGTCGGCGTCGATCCCGGTCGCGCTCGACGAGGCGGTGCGCGACGGCACCGCGAAGCCCGGCATGAATCTGCTCTTCTGCGCGCTCGGGGCCGGCTTTTCCTGGGGAAGCGCAGTCGTGAGATTGTAATAAGGTAGGCTGCGCGCGGCCCAAGGAGGGCATCCATGGATCCGAAGGAGATCGAGAGCAAGGTCAAGCAAATCATCTGCGCCCAGCTCGAGGTGGCGCCGGACAAGCTCACCGACGGGTCGTCCTTCGTCGATGACCTCAAGGCCGATTCGCTGGCCGTCGTCGAGCTGGTGCTGGCCCTCGAGGAGGCGTTCCACATCGAGATCCCTGACGAGGACACCGAGCAGATCAAGACGGTCAAGGACGCCGTTGACTACGTCCAGACCCATGTAAAGAAGTAGCCGATGGAGCGGCGCAGGGTCGTCATCACCGGGATCGGTCTGGTCACGCCGCTCGGCATCGGGATCGAGGAGAACTGGGGGGCCCTGACGCACGGCCGGAGCGGCATCGGGCCGATCACGCTGTTCGACGCCTCCTCATTCGCCACCCGCTTCGCGGGCGAGGTGAAGGGCTTCGATCCGACCCGGTGGATCGACAAGCGCGAGGCCAAGACCTTCGACCGCTTCATCCAGTTCGCCGTCGCCGCCGGCCACCTGGCGATGGAGGATGCGGGCCTTCCGCAGAAGCTCGACGGCGAGGCCGCCGAGCGCGCCGGCTGCTACGTCGGCGCCGGCCTGGGCGGCGTGCAGACCATCGAGAAGACGCACAGCGCGCTCCTCGAGAAGGGGCCGCGGCACGGCTTCTCGCCCTACTTCGTCCCCGGCATCATCGTCAACCTGGCGCCCGGGCAGCTCTCGATCCGCCACAACCTGCGCGGCCCCAACATGTCGCACGTGTCGGCCTGCTCGACGGGAGCGCACTCGATCGGCGAGGCGGCGCGGGCCATCGCCGTCGGCGCCTGCGACGTCATGCTCGCCGGCGGCACCGAGGCGACGGTCATGCCGCTCGGCGTCGGCGGCTTCAACGCGATGCGCGCGCTGTCGACGCGCAACGACGAGCCGCAGCGGGCCAGCCGGCCGTTCGAGGCCGGGCGCGACGGCTTCGTCATCGCCGAGGGCGCCGGCATCCTCGTCATCGAGGACCTCGAGCACGCCCGGGCGCGCGGGGCGCGCATCTACGCCGAGATCATCGGCTACGGCGCGACCTGCGACGCCTACCACATCACCTCGCCGGCCCCGGAAGGGGAGGGGGCGCAGCGCTGCATGAAGGCCGCGCTGCGCGACGCCGGCCTTGCGCCGTCGGACATCGGCTACATCAACGCCCACGGCACGTCGACCAAGCAGAACGACGCCAACGAGACGCGCGCGGTGAAGGCGGTTTTCGGCGACGCGGCGAAGAAGGTCATGATCTCGTCGACGAAGTCGATGACCGGCCACCTGCTCGGCGCCGCCGGCGGGGTCGAGACCGCCTACTCGGCGCTCGTCATCGCGCGCGGGATCGTGCCGCCGACGATCAACTACGAGGTCCCCGACCCGGAGTGCGATCTCGACTACGTCCCCAACAAGGCGCGCGAGGCGCGCGTCGACAAGGTGCTGTCGAACAGCTTCGGGTTCGGCGGGACCAACGCCTCGGTGATCCTAGGGAGGTACTCGTGAAGTGGTTCATCGGCTCCGATCATGCCGGCTACGCGCTGAAGCAGGAGCTGATCAAGCAGCTCGGCGACCTCGGCGACGAGACGGTCGACTGCGGGACGTCGAGCGCGCTGGAGAGCGTCGACTACCCTGATTTCGGCGAGAAGGTGGCGCGCTCGGTCGTCGCCGAGCCGGGCACGCTCGGCCTGTGCGTCTGCGGCACCGGCATCGGCATCTCGATCGCGGCCAACAAGATCCCGGGCGTGCGCGCCGGCCGCGTCTCCGACAGCTACAGCGCGAGGATGGCGCGCGCGCACAACGACTGCAACGTCATCTGCGTCGGCGAGCGCGTCACCGGTCCTGGTCAAGCGCTCGATATCGTGAAGGTTTTTCGCGACACGCCGTTCGAGGGCGGGCGCCACCAGCGGCGCGTCGACAAGCTCGCCGCGCTCGATCGGCGTGAATGATGTCGGCCTGATGCGGCGCGCGCTGGCCCTGGCCCGGCGCGCCGAGGGGCGGACCGCGCCCAACCCGATCGTCGGCTGCGTGATCGCCGACCCCGCAGGGCGCATCCTGGCCGAGGGCTTCCATGCCCGCGCCGGCGCGCCGCACGCCGAGGCCGCGGCGCTGGCCAAGCTCGGAAACCGCGCGCCCGGGGCGACGATGGTCGTCAGCCTCGAGCCCTGCAACCACACCTCGGCGCGCCGCACCCAGCCGTGCGCGCCGCTCGTCGCCGCCGCCGGCATCCGCCGGCTGATCTATGGGCTCCGCGACCCCTTCCCCGGGCACGGCGGCGGCGTCGAGGCGCTCGCGGCCGGCGGCGTCGAGATCGCCGGGCCGCTCCTCGAGGAGGAATGCGCCCGCGCCAACGCGCCGTTCGTCGTCTACGCGACCGAGAAGCGGGCCCACGTCACGCTCAAGGCCGCGGTCACCCTCGACGGCAAGATCGCCACGGCGCGCGGCGATTCGCGCTGGATCACCGGCGACGAGGCGCGCGCGCACGTGCACCGGCTGCGCGACCGCGCCGACGCCATCCTCGTCGGGGCCGGGACGATCCTCGCCGACGATCCGCAGCTCACGACGCGCGGGATCCGCGGCGGCCGCGACGCCGTCCGCGTCATCCTCGACGGCAAGCTGCGCACGCCGCCGCGCGCCCGCATCTTCCACTCCGGATCGCCGGCGCCGACCATCGTCGCCACGACCCGCGCCGCTCCCGCCCGCCGCGTCCTGGCCCTCGAGGCCGCCGGCGCCGAGGTCTGGAAGCTCCCCGGCAGCGGCGCGCGGGTGTCGCTGCGCGCGCTCGCGCGCAAGCTCGCCGAGCGCGAGGTCCTGTCGCTGCTCGTCGAGGGCGGCGCGCAGACGCACGCCGCGTTCCTCGCCGAGGACCTGTGCGATCGGCTGCTCCTCTACGTCGCGCCCAAGGCGGTCGGGGGGGCCCGCGCCCCGTCCTGGCTGGGCGGCGACGGCGTGGCCAAGCTGGCGCAGGCACACCGCTTTCGGTTCGACGGACCACCCCGCCGGCTGGGGGACGATTTCCTGATCACCTGTGTTCGGATGCTATAGTCACCTCGTGTTCACCGGTCTCGTCGAGGACGTGGGTGTGGTGGCCGCCGCCGAGAAGCTCGGCGACGCGCTCGACCTCACGATCGCGACCTCGGCCATCGACGCCGACGAGCTCGCGCTCGGCGAGTCCGTCGCCGTCGACGGCGTCTGCCTGACCGTGACCGCGCGCGGCGACGGGAGGTTTCGCGCGACCTGCGGTCCCGAGACGCTGGCCCGGACGACCCTGGGCGGCGCGGGCGCCGGCACGCGCGTGAACCTGGAACGCGCCCTGCGCGCCGGCGATCGCCTGGGCGGGCACATGGTCGCCGGCCACGTCGACGCCGTCGGCACCATCGCCGGCCGGCGCCCGCTCGGCCCGGGCGTCGAGCTCCGCTTCGCCGCGCCGGCCGCGGTCCTGCGCTACGTCGTCGAGAAAGGCTCGATCGCCGTCGACGGGATCAGCTTGACGGTGAACGGGGTCGACGAGTATTCCTTCGCGGTCGCCTTGATCCCGCACACCCTCGACAAGACCGCGCTCGGCGGCAAGGCCCCCGGCGCGCGCGTGAACCTCGAAGTCGATATCATCGGCAAGTACGTGGAGAAGCTCCTGGCGGGGAGGATGTCTTCATGAGGTACCAGCGCGTCCTCAAGGCGCTGGAGGAGATCCGCGCCGGCCGCATGGTCATCCTCGTCGACGACGAGGACCGCGAGAACGAGGGCGACCTCACCATGGCCGCAGAGAAGGTCACGCCCGAGGCCATCAATTTCATGGCCCGCCACGGCCGCGGCCTCATCTGCCTCACGCTCACCGAGGAGCGCATCGCCCGCCTGGCGCTGCCGATGATGGTGCAGGAGAACCGCGCGGCGATGGGCACGGCGTTCACCGTCTCGATCGAGGCGCGCCACGGCGTCACCACCGGCATCTCGGCGGCCGACCGGGCGACGACGATCCTCGCCGCGGTCGCGCGCGACGCCCGCCCCGAGCACCTCGTCTCGCCGGGCCACGTCTTCCCGCTCAAGGCGCGCCGCGGCGGCGTCCTCGTGCGCACCGGCCAGACCGAGGGCTCGGTCGACCTCGCGCGCCTGGCGGGCCTGGAGCCGGCCGGCGTCATCTGCGAGATCATGAAGGATGACGGGACGATGGCGCGGATGCCGGACCTCGAGCGGTTCGCCGACGAGCACGGCCTCCTGATCGTCAGCATCGCCGAGCTCATCGACTTCCGCCTGCAGAACGAGCGCCTGGTCCGCAAGCTCTCGTCGTCGACGCTGCGCCCCGGCATCCTGGCCGCCGCGCCCGAGTTCCAGGCCCACCTCTTCGGCAGCGACGTCGAGGACACCGAGTACCTGGCGCTCGTCCTGGGCGACCCGGCGTCGTCGGTCGAGCCGCTGCTCGTGCGCGTGCAGTCGATGTGTCCCATCGGCGACGTCTTCGGCAACCGCTCGTGCGACTGCGCCTGGCAGCTCGAGGAGGCGCTGCGCACCATCGCCGCCGAGGGCCGCGGCGTCTTCCTCTACGTCCATTCGCGCGGCCGCACCTCGCTGGCGACGACGTTCGAGTCGCACGTGCGCCACGCGCGGCCGTCCGAGTCCCCGCCGCCGGCGGCGCCGACCGTCGGCGGCGCGCTGCGCGATTTCGGCCTCGGCGCCCAGGTCCTCGCCGAGCTGGGCGTGCGCAAGATCCGGCTGCTGTCGAACAACCCGAAGAAGATCGCGGGCATCGGCGGCTACGGCATCGAGGTCGTGGAGCGCGTGCCCATCGAGGCCGCGCCCACCAGCGAGAACGTCGGCTGGCTGCGCGAGCGCCGCGAGAAGGAAGGGCACCTGCTGCGCGCGCTGCACGGGGGGGACGACAAGCGATGAAGACGTTCGAGGGAAATCTCTCCGCCGGCGGCCTGCGCGTCGCGCTCGTCGCCGGCCGCTTCAACGCCTTCATCGTCGACCGGCTGGTCGAGGGCGCCGTCGACGCGCTGCGCCGCTGTGGCGTCGCCGACGACGACATCGCGCTCTACCGCGCGCCCGGCAGCTTCGAGATCCCGCAGGTCGCGCGCCGCGTCCTCGACAAGGGCGGCATCGACGCCCTCGTCTGCCTGGGCGCGGTCATCCGCGGCGGCACGCCGCACTTCGAGCACGTCGCCGGCGCGGTGTCGAGCGGCGTGGCCGAGCTCGCGCGCACCGCCAAGGTGCCGGTCACGTTCGGCGTCCTCACCACCGACACCGTCGAGCAGGCCATCGAGCGCGCCGGGACCAAGGCGGGCAACAAGGGCTTCGACGCCGCGCTGGCGGCCGTCGAGATGGTGAGCCTTTACAGGCAGATGAAGTAACGATGGCCTCCTCCTCCGGACCCCGCCGCCGCGCGCGCGAGCACGCGCTCCAGGTCCTGTTCTCGCTCGATCTCAACCCGAGCCTGAGCGCGGCGCAGGCGCTGGCCGCGTTCTGGCGCGACTTCGCCCGCGAGGTGAGGCCCCCCGAGCTCGACGGCGACGCCGAGGTCGACGTGCCGCGCGACGTCGTGACCTTCACCGAGCAGCTGGTGCGCGGCGCGACCGACAACCTCGCCGAGATCGACGCCATCGTGCAGCACGCGTCGCGCAACTGGCGCCTCGAGCGTATGGCCCGCGTCGACCGCAACCTCCTGCGCCTGGCGACCTTCGAGCTGCGCTACGTCGCGGAGATCCCGGCGAAGGTGGTCATCAACGAGGCCATCGAGATCGCCAAGCGCTTCGGCGCCGCCGAATCGCCGGCGTTCGTCAACGGCCTGCTCGACCGCATCTCCCAGGAACTGAAGCGATCGTGACCCTGCACTTCGCCGCCAGCGAGCTGGCGCGCCTCGACACCCTCGACCCCCATCAAGCGCTGGCCCTGTTCTTCTTCGGTGACGAGCGCCCGCTGCGCGGCGTCGCCGGGTTGTGCGACTGGCGGCTGTGCGGGCGGCTGTCGCGGCTGCTCAAGGCCGGCAAGCTCTCGGGGCTGCGCGGCGAGGTGACCCTCATGCCCCCGCCGGGCGGGCGCTTGCCCTTCGAGCGCCTGCTCTTCTTCGGGCTCGGCGAGTCGGACTACCCGGCGCCGTTCGGGGAGAACGAATACCGCGCCGCCGTGAAGGGGATGCGCGACGTCCTCCACCGCGCCGGAATCAAGAAGTACGCCATCCAGCCGCCGGGGCGCGCGACGGGGCTCATCGCCCCTCGCCGCGCGCTCGAGCTGTGGCTGGAGGTCGCCGCCGCCGACGGCTTCGAGGCCGACGTGACGATCATCGAGACGCCGAGCGGTCAGAAGGAGATGGCGGAGGCCTTGCGCGGCGGCCGCCGCGAGACGACGCAGCGGCCCCTTCCCTGAGGCTACTTCTTGGCGGGCTCGAGGATGAAGTCGCCCTTGCCGTGCCCGTGGACCATGATCATGCACTCCTCGGGACCCTTGCACTTGTCGCCGTGGAACTGCTTGCCCGGCTGGAAGACGTACCCGCCGGGCGAAAGCTCCACGGGCTTGCCGTCCTCGGTGATGTGGATCCAGACGCCCGAGATCGCGACGCCCTGGTAATCGTTGGTGTGGGCGTGGCGCGGCACCTCGAAGCCGCCCGGGAACTTGAACAGCACGCCGTACTCCGGACCCTTGTCGCGGTTGCCCCACAGCGTCGCGATCTTGATCGGACTGCCGGGCATGTCGTTCCACTTCGCCTCGCTGACGGGCATGTTGACCGCCGCCTTCTTGGCGCCGGCGGCGTAGCCGATCGCTCCCGCAGCGAGAACCGTCGACACGGTGAGCAAGCCCTTCTTCATCATGCAAAGCCTCCTTCGCGCATACGTTCAGTACGACCAAAGGTATCGCCCGGATCGGCGCAGGGCGGAAGGCCGTCCGGACGTCGTATAATCGCCGCGTGCCGGTCCGCGTGCTCCTCGTCGAGGACAGCTCCTCGACCCGCTCCTTCGTGGCCGGCGTCCTCGCCGGCGCCGGCATCCACGACGTGACCCAAGCGGCCAGCGGCTTCAGCGCGCTGCAGGCGCTCCCCGGTGGCGGGTTCGATCTCGTCATCACCGACGTCAACATGCCCGACGTCAGCGGCCTCGAGGTCATCCGTTTCGTGCGCGGCGCCGCCGCCCTCAAGCATGTGCCGCTCATCGTGATCTCGACCGAGGGGCGCGAGCGCGACCGCGAGCGCTGCCTCGCGCTCGGCGCGAACCTCTTCCTCGTCAAGCCGTTCACGCCCGAGGAGCTGCTGGCGGCGGTGCGGAGCCTGCTGCCATGACCAGCGAGCGCCCGCCCGACCGCGTCCTCCAGGAGTTCATCTCCGAGGCCCACGAGATCGTCGAGAACCTGAACCGCGACCTCCTCGCGCTCGACGCGCACCGCGAGGGCTCGGTCCCCGACCCCGAGATCCTGAACGACGCGTTCCGCGCGGTGCACAGCCTGAAGGGGCTCTCCGGCCTGTTCGGCGTGTCGGGCATGACCCAGATGTCGCACACGCTCGAGACGCTGCTCGACTCGCTCCGGCTCGGCCGCGTGCCGCTGTCGCCCGAGATCCTCGACATCCTGTTCGAGGCCGTCGAGATCTACGGGCTCATCATCGCCGACACCTCCGCCGGCCGCAGCGGACGCGGCGAGATCGTCGACGCGCTCCTGCGCCGCGTCGAGAAGGCGGCCGCCGTCGCGCCCAAGCCGGCGCCGGAGCCGCTGCCCGGGTTCGCGCTCGACCCGGCGTTGCTCTCGGTGCTGACCGAGTACGAGGAGCACCGGCTGCGCGAGAGCCTGCGCGCCGGGCGGGCGCTCTACCGCATCCACACCTCGTTCGACGTCGCCACGATCGATCGCGGCCTGGAGGATCTCAAGGCGCGGCTCAAGCCGGTCGGCGAGGTCATCACCTACCTGCCGAGCGCCGACGCCGAGGTCGAGGACCGCATCGAGCTCGACGTGATCCTCGCCTCCGACGGATCGCAGGACGCGATCGCGGCGGCCGTCGACGAGATGTCGGCGCAGGTCACGCCCGTCGTCGGGCCGCCCGAGCTCCTGGGCGAGCCGCTCGAGCGCGACGACGGCGACGCGCTCGGCCGCTCGGCGGCGCCGCTGTCCACCGACGTGCTGCCGCCATCGGTCTCGAGGGTGTCGCTGCCGCTGGCCTCGACGCTGCCGCTGGGACCGATGGACCTCGACACCCTGCCGCGCTCGGGCGCCGCCGGCGCCACCCCGCCGGCGGCGATGGCCGAGCCGCCGGTGCCCGCCGGCCCCCTGGAGGGCGAGCGCCCGCAGACCTTGCGCTCGGTCGTCCAGACCGTCCGCGTCGACATCCGCAAGCTCGACCACCTGATGAACGTCGTCGGCGAGCTGGCCCTGGTGCGCGCCGGCGTCGGCGCCGTCCTCGAGGAGATCCGCCTGCACCGCGAGCTCGCCGACGCGGCGCGCCGCCTGCAGCGCGAGGTGCGGACGCTCGAGCGCAAGCTCAACGAGCTGCAGAGCGGCATCCTCGAGGTGCGCATGGTGCCGCTCGGGCAGATCTTCGACAAGCTGTCGCGGGTGGTGCGACGCATCTCGCGCGAGGCGGGCAAGGAGATCCGCCTGTCCATCACCGGCGCCGAGACCGAGCTCGACAAGCTCATCGTCGAGGAGCTCTCCGACCCGCTCATGCACATCATCCGCAACGCCATCGACCACGGCATCGAGCCGGCGGCCGAGCGGCGGCGCTCGGGCAAGCCCGAGGCCGGCACCATCACCATCCACGCCCAGCAGCGCGGCAACCACGTCGTCATCGACGTCACCGACGACGGCGCCGGCTTCGACGAGGACCGCATCCTCGACACCGCGCTGCGCCGCGGCCTGGTCGAGCGCTCGGCGGTGAAGGACCTGTCGCGGCGCGAGCTGCTGAACCTCGTCTTCCTGCCCGGCTTCTCGACGCGCGAGTCGGCGACCGAGCTGTCGGGCCGCGGCGTCGGCATGGACGTGGTCAAGACCAACATCGCCAAGCTCTCCGGGATCATCGACCTCTCGTCGACCCGCGGCATGGGCACGACGATCACCATCACCCTGCCCATCACGCTGGCCATCCTGCACGCGCTCATCATCCGCACCGCCGGGCGGACGTTCGCGGTGCCGCTGAACAGCGTCCTCGAGAGCCTGACCCTCGAGGCGGGCGAGATCCGCACGATCGAGGGCCGCGAGGTGCTGACCGTGCGCGGCCAGACGTTGTTCCTGTCGCGCATCGACGCCGTCCTCGCGCTGTCGCGGGCCGAGCCGCCGCCGGCGCGCGGGTTCGTCGTCGTCGTCGGCGTGGCCCAGCACCGGCTCGGCTTCGTCGTCGACGAGCTCGTCGGCCAGCAGGACGTGGTCCTGAAGAGCCTCGGGCCCGCGCTGGGCGGCGTCCCGGGCATCGCCGGCGCGACCGAGCTCGGCGGGCAGCAGATCGTCCTCGTCCTCGACGTGGCGGCGCTCGTCGAGGAGGCCCTGCGCGGCGTGGTGGAGGCCGCGTGAGCCGCGTGGCCGAGGGCCGGCGCACGCCCTACCACCGCGAGATCCTCGCCTTCCAGCTCGCCGGCGAGGAGCACGGCATCGACATCCTGCGCCTGCGCGAGATCATCCGGCCGCGCCCGGTGACCGAGGTGCCGCGCGCGCCGGCGTCGGTCCTGGGCATCATCAGCGTCCGCGGCGAGATCATCCCCGTCGTCGATCTCCGCCGCCGGCTGCGCAAGGCCCCGGCGGCGCCGGGCAAGGAGGCGCGCGTCCTCATCGTCGATCACCCCGCGGGGCGCGAGGGCGGGACCTACGGCCTGCTCGTCGACGCGGTGCACCAGGTCGTGCGGCTGCGCGAGGAGGAGATCGAGGCGCCGCCGGCGCTCCTGTCGGCCGACGGCGGCGAGCTCATCGCCGGGATCGCCCGGCCGCGGCCGGATCGGCTGGTGATCCTCCTCGACCTCGACGCGGTGCTGCGCTGATGAAGCGCGAGGACCCCCCCGAGCTCATCCAGCTCGCCACCTTCCGGCTCGGCTCGTCGGAGCACGCCCTCGACATCATGCGCATCCGCGAGATCATCCAGCCGCTGCCGATCACCGCGGTGCCCAAGGCGCCGCGCTTCGTCGAGGGCGTCATCGAGCTGCGCGGCGCGATCTTGCCCGTCGTCGACCTGCGCAAGCGCTTCGACCTGCCGGCGACGCCGCCGGTGCGCGCCACCAAGTACGTCATCGTCACCCTCGACGGGCGGCCGGTCGGCCTGGTCGTCGACGCGGTCGGCGAGGTGCTGCGCGTCGCGCGCACCGAGCTGGCGGCGGCGCCGTTCCAGGGCGAGGCGGCGCGCTACTTCGCCGGCGTGTGCCGCCGCGGCAAGCGGATCATCCTCGTCCTCGACATCGAGCAGATCCTCACGTCGGAGGAGAAGATCTCGCTGGCGGGTGTGGCGTGACCACCCTCGACGACATCCTCGCCGGTCTCGGGGCCGCGAGCTGGCGGACGCGCAAGGACGCCGCCGGCGCGGCGGCCGCGTGGCCGCGACGCGACGAGGTCCTGCCCGCCCTGGTGGCGCTGCTCGACCCCGACGCCGACGTCGCCGCCCGCTCGGCGGCGGTCGAGGAGATCGGAAGA
>JADMIO010866756.1_pt1 | contig 11002 bp, 6 predicted proteins | sample 8958161 | NCBI WGS metagenome assembly JADMIO01 (sample SAMN16585339, study PRJNA669376) | soil metagenome | isolation source: Crop rotation soil | place: USA: Cullars Rotation, Alabama | collected 2011 | reverse complement strand
CCATGCGCGCGATCGGCGTGGGTCCGGGTCAGGAAGTCATTGTGCCCGCCATCACCTTCGCGGCCTCTGCCAACGCTGCCGTCTATGAAGGCGCCACGCCGGTCTTCGCCGATGTCGAACCGGATACGTTGCTGATCGATCCAAGCTCGGTCGCGGCCAAGATCACGACGCGTACGCGGGCCATCGTAGCGGTCGACTATGCCGGACAACCGGCGGACTATGATGCCCTTCGCGCGCTGGCGCGCGATCGCGGCATCGCCATCGTTGCCGACGCCTGTCATGCGCCCGGCGCCACATACAAGGGCCGCAGGACGGGAACCTTGGGCGACGTGTCCTGCTTTTCTTTCCATCCGGTCAAGCATCTCACCACCTGCGAAGGGGGCATGGCTCTGACCGAAGACGCCGCCATGGCGGCCCATATGCGCGCCTTCCGCAATCACGGTATCGGCAGCGATCACCGCTCGCGCGAGGCCGCGGGCGCGCACGCCTATGATATGGCGGAGCTTGGCTACAACTACCGGCTGCCGGACGTGCAATGCGCGCTTGGCATGGCCCAACTGACGCGGCTGGGGCAATGGGTTGCGGCACGGCAACGCATCGCCGCGCTCTATGACGAAGCGTTGGCGGGCGTGGCGGAAGCGACGCCGCTGAAAGCCCACGCCGATCGCACCCATGCCTATCATCTGTATGTGGTGATGCTGGCGGACCATCTGGACCGTGACCGCGTATTTGCCCGGCTGCGCGCGGAAGGCATCGGCGCCAATGTGCATTATGCCCCCGTGCATCTGCATTCCTACTACCGCAAGCGCGGCTACAAGGCTGGATCGGCGCCGGTGGCGGAAGCCGTCAGCAAGCATATCCTGACCTTGCCCATGTTCCCGGCGATGGACAGGGCCGATGTGAATCGTGTCGTGGCGACGCTGCAACGCGCCGTCGCCTAGCGGCCCAGTATCGAGAAGCGAAAACGCCGCGGTCCCTCGCGATAGGGCGCGGGCTTTCTGGTATCGTCCAATTCCAGCGCCGACAGCATCAATTGGCAGAACAGCTTGCCGCCCGGCATGCGGTGATTGATCAGACCGACCAGCGGCGCGGTCTCGCGATCGACTTCGACACGCACAGTGCGTGCGCCGTCCGACAATTCCAGCCAGCCTTCCGTCATGCCCAGCGCGCAGGTGGCGGACACCAGGAATGAGACGGGCGCACCATGCTCGACAGCCTGTCCGGCCAGCGCGAATTTTTCGGGCGCGCCGCCATTGCTGGTGGAATAAGCCAAGGTCTTTGGATCGAAGGCCTGGGGCAGCAGGGTAATATGGCCCAGGCGCAAGGCGCCGCGTCCCCAGTTTCGCCAGTCCAGCTCCAGGTCGAAGTCTATGCGCGGTGTGTCCGCGTGAAAGGTCATGTGCTTGTGGATCGGGCCCATGGGCGTGGCGATCTCGCCAGACACGATGACAGCGCCGGCCTTGCCCTGGGCGAGGCGGGCGGTGGCCCATTCCAGATCGGTGACTTTCGGTTCTCCGGGCGCTTCAAATACGCAGTCACCGGTGTACCAATCGGCCTGCAAGGCAATGTCGTCGAATGTCCCATGCGGCAGGCCGCCCACCAGCGGAACGAAATCGGGCGCGAAGCCGCAGTTCTGGATGGCCAGGCCCCTGCGGCGGTCCAGGCGGGCGCGGATGGCAGGCGTCGCGATATCGATGAAACGATCCGTCAGAGGATCGCCATGCGGAACGGCCAAGGGCGCGGCGGGCGCGGTGCCGCAGCGCGCTTCCATCACCGCCAGATCGCGGCAATAGCGGTCCCAGCGGGTCTGGGTGATATGGGTGCGAAAGTCGCTGGCCCAGAGACGGCACAATTCCCGCCAATCGGAGTCGGGCGCCTTGCGTTTTTTGAGCGCGCCATAGATGCGCTGGCATGCCGCGTTGATGCCGATATCGTCGCGGCCGGTAACCGCCCAGCGCGTGAGATTGTACTTGCGCTGCTTCTTGACGGGCACGGGATAGTCAGCGGTCTCCAGCCGCAGGGTCTGGCCGCCCGGCAGCGATAAGGCTTGCGAAGGCGAAACAAGCCGGACGCCGTCCAGTTTTGTCAGGCCGGCGAACGCGGAATCGATATGCCGCCATTCCGTGTCGCCCTGGTTTGCCTCTTCGGTGCGATAGCGGCCGGGGCGAAATCCGAAGATTTCCGCGTCACTGGCATAGAGACAATAGACGCGGTTCTCGCCGCCGCGATGGCCGGCGACGAACGTCAGATATTCGTCTTGTGAGATGTCTTGATGCGCCAGACGCTGCAGCTTCTGGAAGGCGACGGTGTTGGTCCAGAGGATCGCGATGTCGCGTCCGTCGCTGCCCAGCGCGCGCTGCGGCGCATAGCGATATTCCGAATTCCAGTCGGGATGATGATTGGCGACATTGTCCCAATCCACCAGCAGCGCTTCATAGCCCGCATCCAGATAGGCGCCGACCAGGCCGCCGGAATAGGCCTGCTCATTGACCAGTGCGATGCGCGGCGTCACGCCCAGCAAGTCCCGATAGGCGGCATGGCCCAATCGCAGATTGGCCGCGACCATATCGGCGGGCACCGATCATCTGCGCATAGCCCGAGCCGATGAACTCCACGCGCCCGGCCCGGATCAGCGCTGTCAGCCGCGTCAACCAGGCGGGATCGCTTTGGGCGGCCGCCTGGAGCGTATAACCGGTCGCTTCGATTCCGACGGGGCCGAGATGCTCCGCCAGATCCAGCAGCGGGACATAACAATTTCTCACCACTTCGGCCCGCTGTTCCTCCTCGATGGAGGAAAAGGCCAGATTGAGGTGGAAGAGAGCGAAGACGTTCAGCAAGGCGAGCTAAGCCAAGAATCGAATCATTTGGCACGGTGACATACCGGCTTCACCAGCGCGATGGGGTGAGGGCGATCTCGTCATGGAGCGCCAGCGCCGGCCAATCCAGGGCCGGCAGGGGCTGGGCCGAGGCCGTCAGTATTTCTTCCAGCTCGGCAAGCTGCGTAACGCCCACCAGCGCCACATCGATTTCGGGACGGGACAGGACAAAGCCCAGTGCCGCCGTCAAGGGCGTCGAGCCGTTTTGGCGGATATTGGCTCTGATGGCCGCCAGCGGCGCTTCGACCGGGCGCAGTTTTTCCGGCAGTTGCTCCAGGAACAACAGGCCCTGCAGAAACAGCGAGCGGGCATGGATTTCCACCCCGAGATCTTTGAGCCTGGCCAAGGTCCCGTCCTGCAGCAGCCGCTGGTCCAGCAGGCTGAAGGGAAGCTGCATCGTGTCGGGCTTAAACCGCTCCGCCAGGCTGGCGGGATCATCGGCGGCATAGACCGAGATACCGATCTTGCAAAACAGCCCTTCCGCCTTCAACCGCTGCAAGGCCGGCCATAAGGCTTCGTTCTGCAAATCCGCCGCCGCATGCACCAGCAGCGTATCGGCCTTGAGCGAGGCATGTGACTGGCGGGCTCGGGCAATAACGGCCTCGACGCCATTCTTCGCGCTGATGGTTTTGGTGACCGTCCGGAACGGGGCCAGATTTTGCCGCGCCAGTACGGCTTCCGCTTCCCCATAATTGGCGGCCGTGTCCAGGATTTTCATGCCCGTCCCAGCAGCCCGCGCAAGGATAGCACTCACTTCTTCTGCCGAAACCTGTCCGCGGGTGTTCGACACGCCATAGACCTGGCCGAACTGAACGGTGCCCAATCCCAGCTTCATGCCAATTCCACCGTCATGACAGCAAGGCCTCGACATGTTCGGCGGTCGCCAGCGAGGCGGTCAGCCCCGGCGACGAACAGATTGACCAGACCCGGCAGGCCGTGAACAGAGGGCCCGTCGATGCGGAAATCGGCGTTAGGGGCGCCCCTGCCGACCAGTTTGGGCCGCACCCCGGCATAATCGGGCGTCAGCATCTCTTCGCGGATGCCGGGCCACCAGCGCGCGATCAGCGGCGCGAACTTGGCGGTGATCCGTGGCGATACGGTGTAATCGATAGCGGCGGGATCGGCGTGATCGAGCCATTCCACGTCCGGCCCAAAACGCGCCCGTCCGCCCATGTCCAGTGTCACATGCACGCCCAACCCGCCGGGCTCGGGGACGGGATACACCAAGTGCTGAAAGGGGCTCTTCACCGAGAGGCTGGCATAGTTGCCTTTGGCCAGAAAAAGCGGGGGGGCATTGTGCAAGCCTTCGATCCGGTGCGCCACGCTTGGTGCCCACAGACCGGCGGCATTGATCACAATCCGCGCATCCAATGCGATGTCTTCTCCATCGCTGCGAACGGTCAGTCGCCAGCCGTCGTCCTTGCGCCGGATGGCGGTGACGTCGCTGTTGCGGACCAAGGTGCGGTCCCCCAACAGCGCCAGCATGTACTGGTGGCTGTCCAAGATACCGGTGGAAGGCGACAGCAGCCCCAGCTCCGCGTCGATTGCCGGTTCCAGTTCCGCGATCTGGGCGCGGGTCAGCGGCTGCAGATCATTCACGTCATTATCGGCAGCTGCTTTGGCAATCGCGGCCAGTTGCGCCTCCTGACCATGATGACCGACGATCAGCTTGCCGATCCGCCGGTGCGGCACGCCATGGCTGGCGCAGAAGTCGTACAGCAGCGCCTTGCCGCGCGCGCACAGCTGCGCCTTCAGCGATCCTTGCGGATAATAAATACCGGCATGGATCACCTCGCTGTTGCGGGCGCTGGTTTCCATCCCGAAATGCTCGTTCTTTTCCAGAATGATGGTGTCGTGGCCCAAGAGCGACAAATGCCGCGCCACAGCCAGCCCTACCACTCCAGCGCCGATCACTACGGCATCCGTCTCGAATCCGTCCATGCCGCTTCATGCCGGGAATCGCACAGGGCGGCAATCGATTCCAAACAAGGCTGAAATAAGTCTTCCCGGTTCCGCCGGAACCGGCGCAACCACTATCTGCCTCTGTTGTTTTCAAAATGCCCAACATCAGAGGAGTGGAAGATGAGACTTGTCATGATTGCAGCCGCCGTGGCTCTGGCCGCAACGCCGGCTTTTGCGGATTCGATTGCACGCGAGCAGGCGCGTGCCGACCTGCATCAGGCCCGCGCCGATGCGGCCCGCGCCGACCTTCAGAAGGAAAATTCGGAAGTTACGGCGGATGCCGCCCAGGCAAACGCCAATGACGCGCAGGTAGCTGCCAATGCGGCCCAGTCTGACGCCAGCAGCCTGCAGGCCCAGGCCAATGCCGCGCAGGCTCAGGCCGACAATGCGCAGGCCTCCGCCAATGCTTCTCAGGCCCAGGCTGACAGCGCTCAGTCCAGCGCTGCTCAGGCTGATGCCAATCGCGACGCGGCCCTGGATCGCGCGGCGGATGCTCGCGACACCATCCGCAACAACTAGGACGCTTCAAAATGGAAGCCCGCTTCGGCGGGCTTCTTTTTATCCCGTGCGCAGATAGCGCACGGCTTCGTCGCGCCCGAACAGATAGAGCAGAGTCCGCAGGGCTTCGCCGCGCGGCGATTTGAGATCGGGATCGCGGGTCAGGATCAGCCGCGCATCGTCATGCGCCACGGCCAGCAGGTCGGCATGGGCGGCGGGATCGGCGATCCGGAATTCCTCCATGCCGCTCTGACGTTTGCCCAGCACCTCGCCGGGGCCTCGCAGGCGTAAGTCTTCTTCAGCGATGACAAAGCCGTCATCGGTATCGCGCATGGTCTTCAGGCGTGCCTTAGCGGTCTGGCCCAACGGTTCATGCCACAGCAGGATGCAGCTGGATTTCCCTTGGCCGCGGCCGACGCGCCCGCGCAACTGGTGCAACTGGGCCAAGCCGAAACGCTCCGCATGTTCCACCACCATGATGGTAGCTTCGGGCACGTCCACCCCCACCTCGATCACCGTGGTGGCGACCAGCAGTTGCGTCTCGCCCGCCTTGAAGGCTGCCATGGCGGCATCGCGGTCCGCCGCTTTCATCTTGCCGTGCACCAGGCCGACGTTCAGTCCGAGCGCCTGGCGCAGCATCACGGCACGGTCCTCCGCGGCGGCGAGGTCAATCTTCTCGGACTCTTCCACCAGCGGACATACCCAATAGGCTCGCTGACCCCGGTCCAGCGCCGTGCGCAGATGGGTGATCAACTCGTCCGACCGGTCGGCGCTCATCACCCGCGTCTCCACCGGCTTGCGTCCCGGCGGGCGGCCGGTGATGCGCGACACATCCATGTCGCCATAGGCGGTCAGCGCCAGGGTGCGCGGGATGGGCGTGGCGGTCATCACCAACACGTCCGCTGAACTCTGTTTATTTTTCTGGCCCTTGGACTGCAACTGCATGCGCTGATGCACGCCGAAACGGTGCTGCTCGTCCACCACGGCCAGCCCAAGATTATTGAATATGACATCCTCGGAGAACAGCGCGTGCGTGCCGATCAGGACATCGATCTCGCCCGCCGCCAGTTTGGCGAGCGTTTCGTTCCGGCCCGCGCCTTTTTCGCGTCCCGTCAGGCAGGCCAACCGTATGCCCGCGGCGTTGGCATAGGGCTCCAGCGAGGCGAGATGCTGGCGCACCAAAAGCTCGGTGGGCGCCATTAAAGCCGCCTGCAGTCCCGCTTCCACCGCGCTCAGCATGGCGAGCAACGCGACAATGGTCTTGCCCGATCCGACATCGCCTTGCAGAAGACGCAGCATGCGCTTCTCGCTGCCCATGTCCTGTTCGATTTCCGCCAGCGCTTCCAGTTGCGGATCGGTGAGGGTAAAGGGCAGGGCGGCGACAGCCATGGCCTTCAATTGTCCCGTGCCGGCGATGGCGCGTCCTTTATCACCGCGCAGATGGGCGCGGATCAGCAGCAATGCGAGCTGATTGGCCAGCAATTCGTCATAGGCCAGCCGTTGGCGCGGTAGCGTCGCCGGTTCCAGATCGGCGTCATGCGCGGGCGTATGCGCTTTTTCCAGCGCCGTGTTGAAATCGTCCCATCGGCGTTGCTTCAGAAAGGCCGCGTCCTGCCATTCGGGCATGCGCGGTACTCTCTCCAGCGCGCCACGCACCGCCTTGGCCATGGGCCGCGCGGTCAAGCCTTCGGTGAGGCCATAGATGGGTTCGTGCAGCGGCAGGGAAGCGATTTCGTCCGGCGCGACGACATAATCGGGATGCGCCATTTGCAACCGGTCTTTGAATTTTTCGATCCGGCCCGACAGCAGGCGCGTTGCCCCGACCGGCAGCAGACCCGTCAGGTAATCGGCATGGGCACGGAAGAAGACAAGTTCCATCACCGCGGTCTCGTCCGACACCCGCACTTTATAAGGCTGGCTTTTCACCCGGGGCGGCAAATGATCCAGCACCGTCACTTGTACCGTGGCGATGCGGCCCGGTTCCGCCGCCGCCAATTTGGGCCGGTACGAACGATCCACGACGCCCGCCGGCAGATCGAGGATCAGATCCACCAGCTTGGGACCGGCGACCTTGGCGATCAGTTTTTCCAGCTTGGGCCCCACCCCCGAAAGGGTGCGGATATCGGTGAACAGGGGAAACAGAATCGCGGGCCGCATGGCGGGAAAGATAATAGGGAGAACCGGTTGTTCTGGAAGCGTTCACTGGCTATATCCCGCGCATGGATGACGTGGAACAGGGTGGCTCTTCGGAGAACCGCCGAAAACGGCTTTTGTTTCGGGCCCAGCGGCGCGGCTTCAAGGAGGTCGATTTGATCTTCGGCGCCTTTGCCGAAAGCCAACTGGCCGGCCTGGACGAGACGGGCCTGGACCAGTTCGAGGCGCTGCTGACCGCGCCCGACCAGGATGTCTATGCCTGGCTGCGGGGCGCCGAACCCGTGCCGTCCGATTATGACAATGCCGTGTTCGCGGGCCTCAAAGCGGTATGCGAACAGAAGAACCCGCGCTGGAAATTCTAAGTGGATCGTCTCGATTACATCGCCAAGCAACAGGGCCGCCTTACGGTCTCGGGCGCGCCACAGGGCTATGACGCCTATCTGGCCGCGGAAGCCGCGCGGCGCCGGGGTGGCCCTGTGCTGTTCGTGGCGCTGGACGATCTGCAGGCGGAAGCCGCGGCACGGGCCATGCAGTTCTTCGCGCCGTCCTTGACGGTGCTGTCTTTCCCGGCTTGGGACTGTCTGCCGTATGACCGGGTATCGCCCAAGCCGGACATCGAAAGCCGCCGCCTGGCGACATTGGCGGCGCTGGCGCGCGCGCCGGATCAGGCTTGCGTGATGGTGACCACCATCAATGCGCTGTTGCAGCGTGTGCCGCCCAAGAGCGCCATCATCAATGCCAGCTTCACGGCCAAGAATGGCGCGGACGTTGATCGTGAAGCGCTGGTCGCCTTCCTGTCGGGCAATGGATATGTGCGCGCCGGCACGGTTCGCGAGCCCGGCGACTTTGCGCTACGCGGTGGCATCGTGGATTTGTGGCCGCCGGGCGAGGAACAACCGCTGCGATTGGACTTCTTCGGTTCGACGCTGGACGCCATCCGCCGCTTCGATGCCGAGACGCAATTGTCGGAAAAGACTCCGGTCGGAGAGGTGGCGCTCCTGCCCGCCAGCGAAGCGCCGCTGAATGCCGATGCCATCAGCCGCTTCCGCAGCGGCTATGTCGCCGCCTTCGGCGCGGCGGGCGACGATCCGCTGTATGAATCCGTCAGCGCCGGCCGCAAGACCCAGGGCATGGAGCATTGGCTGCCGCTGTTCTACGGCCAGCTCGATACGCTGTTCGACTATCTGCCGCGCTGTCTGGTACTGCTGGGCCATCAGGCCGAGGAAGCCAAAGCGGCGCGGCTGGAACTGGTCCGGGATTATTACGAGACCCGCGAGCAGTTCCGGCACCAGAAGGACGAGAAACACGCCATCAAGGCGCCGCCTTACAAGCCGCTGAAACCCGAGACGCTGTATCTGACAGACGCCGACTGGAAAGTGGTTCTGGGCAAGAACATTGTTCGCGACCTCACGCCGTTCCAGGCGCCGGAGTCCACCAACAGTGTCGATGCGGGTGGCAAGCAGGGCCGTGACTTCGCGCCAGAAAGACAAGAGGGGCGGCAAGGCGCAAACCTCAATGTCTTTCAGGCCGCCGCCGATCACCTGAAGGCGCTGCAGGGGGCGGGCCGCCGCGTACTGGTGGCAAGCTGGACCGAAGGCTCGGTCGAGCGCATGGGCGGCGTGATGTCGGATCATGGCGTCACGCCGATCCGCAAGGTCGCCAATTGGCCGGAAGCCGCGAAGCTGGATACCAGCGCCTTCGCCATCGCCTGTCTGGGGCTGGAGCGCGGTTTCGAAGCGCCCGGCCTGGCCATTCTCAGCGAGCAGGATGTGCTGGGCGACCGCATGGTGCGCGCCCAGACCCGCGCGCGCCGGGCGCAAAATTTCATCGCCGAGGCTTCGTCGCTGACGCCGGGCGATCTGGTCACCCATATCGAACATGGCGTGGGCCGCTATCTGGGCCTGAAGGCGATCGACGCGCTAGGCGCGCCGCATGACTGCCTGGAGCTGCAATATGACGGCGGCAAGCTGTTCCTGCCGGTCGAGAATATCGAACTGCTGACCCGCTATGGCTCGGACGAGGGCGCGCAGTTGGACCGGCTGGGCGGCGCGGGTTGGCAGCAGCGCAAAGCCAAGATGAAGGAGCGGGTGCGCGCCATCGCCGCCGAGCTGATCAAGATTGCCGCCGCCCGTCAGCTGAAATCCCTGCCGCCGGTCGAACCGCCCAGCGGCTTGTATGACGAGTTCGCCGCCCGCTTCCCGTATCAGGAGACGGAAGACCAGGAAAAAGCCATCGGCGAAGTGGTGGGCGATCTGGCGGCGGGCCGCCCGATGGACCGGCTGGTGTGCGGCGATGTCGGCTTCGGCAAGACCGAGGTGGCGATGCGCGCCGCTTTTGTCGCCGCCATGGCGGGCGAGCAGGTGGCGGTGGTGGTGCCGACCACGCTGCTGGCGCGCCAGCATTATCGCGGCTTTGCCGAACGCTTTGCGGGCTTTCCGCTCAAGGTCCGCCAACTGTCGCGCTTCGTGGATGCCAAGGACGCCAAGGAAACCAAGGAAGCTTTGGCGGAAGGCACGGTGGATATTGTCGTCGGCACCCATGCGTTGCTGGCCGAAAGCATCAGCTTCAAGCGGCTGGGCCTGGTCATCGTGGACGAAGAGCAGCATTTCGGCGTGGTGCACAAGGAACGGCTGAAGAATCTGAAAGCCGATGTGCATGTGCTGACGCTGACCGCCACACCCATCCCGCGCACCTTGCAATTGGCGCTATCGGGTGTGCGAGATCTGTCGCTGATCACCACCCCGCCGATCGACCGGCTGGCGGTGCGCACTTTCGTGACGCCCTTCGATCCCTTGGTGGTGCGCGAGGCTTTGTTGCGCGAGCATTATCGCGGCGGCCAGAGCTTCTTCGTCGCGCCCCGCATTGCCGATCTGCGTGAGGCCGAAGCCTTCCTGAAAAGCGTGGTGCCGGAAGTGAAGTCGGCCGTCGCGCACGGCCAGATGTCGCCCAAGGTGCTGGAGGAGGTGATGACCGCCTTCTATGAGCGCAAGGTGGATGTGCTGGTCTCCACCAATATCGTGGAATCGGGGTTGGATATTCCCACCGCCAACACGCTTATTGTGCAGCGGGCGGATATGTTCGGATTGTCGCAGCTCTATCAGCTGCGCGGCCGCATCGGCCGTTCCAAGCAGCGCGCCTATGCCTATCTCACCACCCCGGCGGAAAAGAAGCTGACCGAGACCGCGACGCGGCGTCTGGAAGTGTTGCAGTCGCTGGACCAGCTGGGCGCGGGCTTCAGCGTCGCCAGCCATGACATGGATATCCGTGGCGCGGGCAACCTGCTCGGCGAGGAACAGTCGGGCCATGTACGCGAAGTCGGCATCGAATTGTATCAGGAGATGCTGGAAGAGGCGGTGTCCGGCCTGAAGGAGGGCGGCGAGGCCGAGGTCACCGACCAATGGTCGCCCACCATCAATCTGGGCGCCTCGGTGCTGATCCCGGAAGATTACGTCGCCGATCTCAATGTCCGCATGTCGCTCTACCGGCGGTTGGCCTCCATCGAAACCCGCCAG
>JADMIO011602970.1_pt1 | contig 11004 bp, 10 predicted proteins | sample 8958161 | NCBI WGS metagenome assembly JADMIO01 (sample SAMN16585339, study PRJNA669376) | soil metagenome | isolation source: Crop rotation soil | place: USA: Cullars Rotation, Alabama | collected 2011 | reverse complement strand
GCCGCGACTTCAAGTCACGTGAATTCCAAGCTTCGGATCCCACTGTGCTGGAAAGTTGCGAGTTTCGCACCATGAAGCGGGCAGTACGCGGTAGGAGCCGTGCCCAGGATGAATGCTTCTTGAAATGTGTTCTCGCAGAACGGAGTGGCAAGCATGTGGGTATCCGCATCGACAGTGACGAACTCGATGCCGCGCGGAGGCTCAAACGGCACGTGAGGCTCATGCCGGAGCGGATTCAGCTGGTAGGCCTTCAACATGAATTCCGTCCATATCGGCAACGCTGAGCGCGCACCTTCCAGGTTGAGGTCGCGATTATCATCGAACCCCACCCACGCGATCACCAGCAGATCCTTTGTGTACCCGGCAAACCAGCCATCGCGCGAGGTACCGGTCTTTCCGGCAGCGGGCAGCTTGAAACCCCGCGAGCGAACCCCCGCACCTGTCCCATGATCGATCACGCCCTCCATCAGGTGCGTCATTAAATATGCGATCTCCGGACGAAGCACCTGGCGCGGTTCATATTTGTAAATTTTCGGCTCCGTGCCATCGGCCGCGACCACACGAAGAACAGCGTGCGGCTGGATGCGCCAGCCTCCGTTCGCAAAGGCCGTGTATGCGCCCGCGAGTTCGATCGGCGTGACTTCAAACGCCCCCAATGCCACTGAGGGATATCCCTGAATCCTGGAATTGAGACCCAGGCGCTTCGCCAACGACGCGACGCGGTCGTACCCGATTCGCTCTGCCACCCGGATGGTGGCCAGATTGAGCGAGTGCTCGAGCGCAGTGCGCACAGTCACCAGGCCGCGGTACTCGTTTTTGAAATTGTTCGGCTCATAGCTGCCATTTCCGAACAAAAACGTCTTCGGGGCATCAATAACCGTCGTTAATGGTGTGATGACCGGGTCATCGAGCGACTGAATGTGCGGCGCGAGAGCTGTGTCGTTTTCCTCGGAGGTAGCATCAAATGACGTCTCCAATGCGGCGGCGTATACAAACGGCTTAAAGATGGAGCCTGGCTGCCGGAAAGCTCGGGTGATCCGATTGTACTGGCTTGCCGCATAGTCCGTGCCTCCGACCATCGCTTTGATTTCGCCGGTGTGCGGGTCGAGCGCAATTAAGCCGGCCTGCGGCCGTGACTGCTCTTCGGAAATTTCCCTGTTGTTCTTTTTTTTGCGCGCGTCGAACTGCTCTTCGACGAAGGTCAAACCATGAGCGACAGCTTCGACAGCAGCTTTCTGAAGATCGGTGTCCATCGTCGTGTAGACACTAAGACCGCCATTCATCAATACGTCTTCGGAGTAGTCCTTTGATAGTTCATCATGAATGAAATCGACAAGGTAGGGAGCATCGCTGACGTCAGCCGTCAATTCAGTAATCGCCATTTCGGCCTGGATCGCCTTTGCGTAATTCTGCGATGTAATCGCATCCATTTTGCGCATGGCTTTTAAAATCAAATTCCGACGCGCTGTAGCGCGATCGGGATGCTTGATCGGGCTATACGCGTTCGGCGCCGGAATGATCCCTGCAAGCGTCGCGGCTTCCGCTAACGTTAACTCGGAGAGATCTTTGCCGAATTGCGCCGCCGCGCCCGCAGCGAATCCATGGATTGCGAACGAACCGCGCTGCCCGAGATAAACTTCATTTGCGTACATCATGAAGATCTGTTGCTTGGTGAGACGCCGCTCGAGGATGAGGGCGATCAAGGCTTCAGACACTTTTCGCCGCCAGGTCGTTTCGGGCGTCAGAAAAAAGTTTCGGGCAAGTTGCTGCGTGATGGTGCTACCGCCTTGCAGGCGATGGGTCTCCGCAAAATTCGAGACCAATGCGCCGGCGATTCGAATGGGATCTAACCCAGAATGGCTGAAAAAGCGCTGATCTTCACCCGCCGTCACCGCATCAACGAGGACTTTGGGTATGTCTTTGAATTCAACCAGACGGCGTTTCGAACGCGAGGCCTCGGAAAGCGTCGTTACCAGCTTTGGCGAAGCCGCATAAATCTTCGCCGTGTTCCTGAACACCTGGCGGCTCAGTTTGAGGTCGATAATCCGTGCGTACCGGTTGTAGTAGTGAATGACAATGCCGCTTGAAATGAGCGAAAAGACCAGAAAAAGCCCGACGAAGATTTTGCCGACGGGTGCCCGCAGGAAGCGCCGCGTCAGCTGTTCGCGCGTCGGTTTTTCCTTTTTTACGGTAACTATCAAGAAACTTCTTACCTTTCCTGCGTCCAACGCCATCACCGCGCTTGCTACGTGTCGCAATAAACTTTAAACAGTGTCGCCTCCTTCCTCTGTGCAGAACTGCTCACACCATTGTGCAATTGTGGACAGTAGTCAAACTGGATCAGGTTCACACTGCATGGTGATGATGAAAACGGCACAGCCTCGATCGATGCGGGCCGCCGGTTGAGGTATGGCCAGACTCACCAGATCTCAATGGCTGCTGCCGGTGATCTACCTGCTCGCGTTCGGCGGACTCTGGTATGCGGTGCAGCGTTCCTCCAATTCTGCACAACCGAAGCAGATCCCCTACAGCGATTTCTTACTCGAAGTGCGCTCAGGCCATGTCTCCGAAGTGGCTATCGATGAGCAGCTATTCATAGCCACGCTGAAAACCGATCCGGCCAGGAAAGAACCTGCGGCGCGAATTTCGACGCAGCGGATTCCGGGCATGGACGAAACTTCGCTGCTGGGAGATCTTGAAGCGCAGCATGTGAGCTTCTCGGGCCACGTCACCAGAGACTCGTGGTGGACTCTTTTGCTGCCGTGGGTGGTGCCGGTCCTGCTCTTTGTGCTCATCTCCGGTTACGCCAGCCGCAGGATGGGGCAAACACCAGGCCCGCTCACTTTCGGTAAAAGCCGGGCGAAGATTCACGACCAGTCGAGCGAGATCAAAGTGAGCTTCAAAGACGTTGCCGGGGTCGAGGAGGCAAAAGCCGAACTGATGGAAGTGGTCGATTTCCTCAAGCAGCCCGGCAAATATCAGCAACTCGGCGGGAGAATTCCGAAAGGAGTCCTTCTTGTCGGCCCGCCCGGCACGGGCAAGACGCTGCTGGCGAAAGCCGTCAGCGGCGAAGCCGCCGTCCCCTTCTTTTCGATTTCCGGTTCGGAATTCATCGAGATGTTCGTCGGCGTTGGCGCAGCGCGGGTGCGAGACCTGTTTGAGCAAGCCAAACAGAAAGCTCCCTGCATCATCTTCATTGATGAGCTGGATGCGATCGGAAAGTCTCGCGCCGGCGGCCGCGGCGCCATTTTCAGCAACGACGAGCGGGAGCAAACGCTCAATCAGTTGCTGGCGGAGATGGATGGGTTCGATACGTCGAAAGGCGTCATTATCATGGCTGCGACCAATACCCCGGAGGTGCTGGACGCGGCATTAATGAGAGCAGGTCGATTCGACCGCCAGATTATCGTCGATCGTCCCGACCTCGAAGGCCGCCAGGCGATTCTTACAATCCACGCCGGTAGAGTCACGTTATCGGCTGATGCGGATCTCAAGGTCATTGCGCAGCGGACGCCGGGCATGGTCGGTGCCGATCTCGCCAATATTGTCAATGAAGCCGCACTCCTGGCCGTCCGCCGCGGCGGCACTCAGGTGGAAATGCGCGATCTCGAAGAAGCGATCGATCGCGTGATGCTTGGTCTCGAGAAGAAGAACCGCGTCATGACGGCCAGCGACAAAGAACGCGTCGCATATCACGAGACGGGCCATGCGCTGGTTGCTCTGTCGCTGAAACACGCTGCGCCGGTTTATCGCGTCTCGATCATCCCGCGCTCGGTGGGCGCGTTGGGCCACACCCTGCAATTGCCGACCGAGGAGCGTTATCTGATGACGCTGCCGGAGCTGGACGATCAGATTACTGTAATGATGGGAGGACGCGCCGCCGAAGAGAGCGTTTACGAGGGAGTGATTTCAACCGGAGCCAGTGATGACCTCCAGCGCGCCTCCGAATTGATACGGCAAATGGTCATGCGTTTTGGTATGAGCGAACGGCTCGGGCAACTCACCTATGGCGCTTCGCAGGGCGCTGCGTTTCTGCGCCTTCCTTTCGTCTCCGAAGAACGTAACTACAGCGAGAAAACCGCGGAAGCTATCGATGAGGAAGTGCGGCGCATTTCCGACAGGCTCTATTTACGCGCAAAAACAATCGTCACCACCCGGCGCAGCGAGTTGGAGCGAATCGCGGGTGAACTGATTCGAAAGGAAACGCTCGACCGCGGACAGATTGAACTGCTGCTTCTTCCGGAGGAAGTCCTTTTGCACGGTTAAGCATATGCAACCAAGCGAACCATTCGATGCAGACGTTGCGACTGCCCTCCTCGGATTCAACGAAGAGGCCGTCCTTTACTGTCTGACCATTACAGATGCGGATGGCCACGAGTACGCAATGGATTATGCAAGAATGCTCCGCGCCCGGGCAAAGGGCTTAGATTTTGAGCGAAGCGGTGTTTCAGCGGCTTTATCTAAATCGGCTCAGGATTTAATTGAAGACACCCTGGGCAAGATGTACCGCAAATACTTCCCGACCTATCGTGTGCCGTCCGCTCTACCATAGCCGGCCCTTTCCACCGTATGTCACGATTTTACGAATCGCCGGCTGAATCAGTCGTGCAGCACGACGTCAGTTAAGAGTTCCGTCCGCACGGTAAACCCTTCGTTGTCGTATGCGATCAGCCCCATGGTCCTGAATTTGTTCATGAAGTGAGTCACGCGTGACCGCGTCGTCCCCACCATTTCCGCCAGAGTCTCGTGACTGACTAAGGCGATTTTCGCATCGGGCAAGACTCCATGCTCACGCATACGAGCCAGTTTCAATAAAACGCGAGCCAGCCGCTTTTCGCTATGATTGAAAAGCTGATCGCAAAGATCGGCCTCGATATCGATATTGCGCACCAGCAGCGCGGTCATGAATTTGTCTGAAAGCATGACCTGGTCATGAAGAGCTCGAGCCATCGCCGCTTTTTCGACCCGGAATATGGTGGAGGGATCCATTGTCGTTGCCGTGCTTATCCGCACGGACTGGCCCACGAGAGCGCCTTCGCCAAAGAAATTGGGAGAGCCGAGAACCGCGATGATTGCTTCCTTTCCTACACTGGACAACACCGAAATCTTCACTTTCCCGGACTCGATGAAGAAAATCGCATCGGCATGGTCCCCTTGAGCAAAAACACGTTCACCTTTCGCGAGGCTCAAGCGCGTCTTGCCTTCCGACACCTTTTCCAAAAGCGTCATGACGTAAGGGTCGATGGTGGCTGCCACCGACGATTTCTTGGTTCTGGACAAACATCTCTCCTGGTCTGTTTGTAATCCGCGTAGGACAGCAGTGTCAAACGCTAATGATATTGTCCTACATAAATCGGTCGCGATAGGCCACCTTGTGCAATTGGGAACAGTGTGCTTACCGGATAAAACTCATACTTTGAACACGCATGTCATTCCGTCCTTTTCAGAGTTCCTTCGTCAATACATATTGCGGAATGGCAAACCGCAGGATGCAATGCTTTAAACCCTAGAAAGGACGGGCACAATGACAGTTCAAACAGCGATGGGCCGGATCGTCCTCGAACATGGAAGAAGAAATTCCGAAGTTGAGGGATTTGCAGCTAAGTTGCGCAGCAAGATCGTCGGACAGGAGGAGGCAGTCTCGCAACTGGTCGACATCTATGAAATGGTGCTCGCCGGCATGACGATTCCCGGACGACCCATCGCAAACCTGTTGTTTCTCGGGCCGACGGGATCCGGCAAGACGCGAATTATCGAGGCTGCGGCGGAGATTCTCTACGGTAGTCCAGAATCCTTTATCAAAATCGACTGCGGCGAATTTCAGCACAGTCATGAAATCGCGAAGCTGATCGGTTCGCCTCCGGGATATCTCGGCCATCGGGAAACTCCAGCCGTACTGAACCAGGAAGCCATCGACCGGTTCCACACCGATTCCCTGAAGCTGACGTTCATTCTTTTCGACGAGATCGAAAAAGCCAGTCCGTCGGTGTGGCAAATGCTCCTGGGTGTGCTCGACAAGGCAACGCTAACGCTGGGCGACAATGAGAAGGTCGATTTTTCGCGGACTGTCATCGTGCTGACTTCGAATCTGGGCGCCGAACAGATGAGCCGCCTGGCACACGGAGGCATTGGTTTTGCCTCCAGCGGCCGGGCGGATCTGGTTCGCCAGACCGACAAAAGGATGGACAGCGTTGCGTTTGCGGCGGCAAGACAATATTTTTCGCCGGAGTTCATGAATCGCTTGGACAAGGTGGTCGTCTTTCATGGCCTCAGCCCGATCCAGCTCAGTGAGATTCTCGACATTGAACTCACTCGCGTTCTGGACCGGATCCACTCCCTGCAACCGCTGCTGGGCCTTCAATTCGACTGCACCCCGGAAGCAAAAGCATTTCTGATCCGTGAAGGAACCGACGCCAGATATGGTGCGCGTCCTTTGAAGCGTGCGATCGAGCGTCATCTGGTGCTTCCCATGGCCAGGCTGCTGTCGACAACGCAGATAACGTCAGGCGACAACGTGATCGTGGACTTGGTAGCGGGTAAATCCGAACTGGTGTTCTTAAAGGAGCATTCAGGCGCCAAGGTCTCTGCGGCGCAACCCCACTACGATGATCTGTGGGAGTGTTACGAGACGTTTATCGCTGGGCCGGCCGTGGCCCACAACTCGGGAAGCGATCGAAATTAATACAAGGCGATTGGCCCGGTCACTTTTCCTTCTCCCGGCCTGACAAGTCCGTTTCAGGCCGGCTTCTCCGAGATGGAGGTCTCGAACATGTCCAGGCAAGGCTATTCGTTTTCTGAAACACAAGTCCAGAAGATCGTCGGTTTACTCTCGAAAACCGAGATGGCTATTCCGGAGATCGCCGAACGGTTCGCATGCAGCTCCAGTGCAATTATCGCTGTGAACCGTAAGTTCCAGGTTCGCAACTATTCCGGCCGCCGGACCGCGTGGACCATCGAAAGCGATGTGAGTAGTGAGTAAACCCGGCCGGGATATAGCAGGGAATGTCGAGCGAATACGGCGTTGCACTGCTCCCCCAACGCGCTGCAGCGGATCGGATAATCAGCGTTGATCTGCGTGCTCTATGATTCTCTGGCCGGCATTGCAGATGAGCGAGGCCTTTAACTCCGCGAGATGATCCTTCGCCACTACCGGCCACATATCGGCAAGGATCGCCAGACCACGTTCCCGATCCCCACAGGTCCGCGACTTCAGCAGATTTGCCGCGATCGGCAATGCGTTGTCATTCAAAATTGCGACCCCGAGCTTGCGCTTTTCACCATCTGGTGATTCCAGTAACGCCACTATCGCTGGAGCCGCCGCGGGCCCAAACCGCGCGACCGCGCCGGCCACTCGCATTCTTTCGAGCACATCGAGAGTCAGCAAATCGACAAACAGTTCGTCGTTCTTGACATTATCGAGACTGGTCGGAATGACGCGCACAGTCAGCGCCCATTGCATCAGTGGCCCAGCCGAAGATGCGGCGGCCTCGCCAATGGCTGTCAAAGCATCGATGGCCTCAGCGCGAAGGTGAATGCTCGATAATTTGGGCGCGATCACATCGTCGGAATCCACTCCTATTCGGACAGGCGTAAACGGCTCAGACACGATTCGCGTGAGTTCTTCCACTGCGGGCCAGGCGTCCGGGCCGAGATCTCTGATTGCGTCAATCGCAAGCAGGATCTGGTCATCACGTTCACGAATAGACCTCAGCCAGTAGCTCAAGGGCTCTTCTGGCGTGGGTTCGAGTTGAAGCGTACTGGCTGTTTTATCGATTTGCTGCTGTTCGGCCGACCAGGCGGCCATTGCCGAAACAGCAACCATGAAGATCAGCGCAGTAACTCTTCGAATCGAACGCGTCACGACTTGCTCCTTTTAGCTGTTTTTCATGTCCCGTCTTCCTTGCTGTCTACGGTTAGCGGATCCGACATGACTTTGGATGTGCCGTGCCCCGGACTTCTGCGCCTGCTGCTCGCCACGCGCTTCCAGCGCTGACAGAACCTCACTTTTTCGACTGGCCAGCTGCCGGTCAGCGCGCTCTCGAGCCGCATCCCTGTTAAGAGTCTGCGTGTTCGCAGCTAACCTCTTGTCATGAATATCTTTCGCGGCCGGCTCGCCGCTTTGGGTGTCTTCTAAAGACTTCAAAGCTGCCTCAAATCTTTCAATTGCCTCGGCAAACATCTGCGATTTCTGGCGCGTTGTGCGTTTTCGGGATTCTGAATGCTGCAGGCTTACCAGATCCACGGTTTTTTCATGATGCTTTTTAGTGCGATCAAGTCTGGATTTCACGGCTGACCGCGGAAAAGCCTCAACCATCGGCGGAAAACTGCTCTCAATCAGTTTCCATTCCGACTTCGAACACAGTTCGCGCGCCTCGACGGTTTGAATGGTCATAAATGCCCCTTTTGATAAATTGAGTGCAATATAAGTATGAGTCGCTCGCGAGATGAAAGCTGTGCGGGATTGCACAGTGGTCTTCACCAGCACTGTCCAAGGCAAAGACCAAGTGTAGGGGACACAGTGTCCCCAGTCTCGCCTAAGTTAGGACGTGAATATACTTGACGCAGCCGGCTCCGAAATCGCCGATCTGCAACATCCTTTCGCAATCATCGCTAAGGGGACATCGCAGAAGGATGTTCCAAAATGGCGATCGGCTGTTGCGAAGTGCTGAAGCGAACATTACGTCAAGTAGAATTCATGCCCTGAGTTAGGCGGGGATGCCCTCGCGAAGCGTCCTTATAGATGGCCGCGAAGCGCCCTTAAGGGTGGGCACTGATCTATCGTGTTCAGCTTTTCCCAGCCGCTTATCAACGGATGGGTGAGCGTGCACGATGAATCGTTTTGGTGCAGCCCCGACAAAGTAGAACGGAAAACAGGTTATAAGCGTGAGTTCGCGATGGTCCCGGGACTCCATAACGCGAGTGTCTTCCGGATCGACAGTTTCCGTCGATTCGACCACGTACCGGTAGATTTCTCCGCGCACGGTTACGAATTGGATGCTATCGCCGACTATGATCCCTTCCAGTTTGCGGAAAAACGTATCGCGATGCGCTGCGATCGCGACATTACCGTCCGCACCCGGCAGCGGGGTTCCCGGTACATGCCCGGCTCCAAGGACTAAAGTATCGTTCTCAGTGCCTTGGAGGACGATTACAGAAATGCCGATCCGGGGTACGTCCAGCTTGCCGACAACGTCACCCTCGCTGAGATCGGGCACCTCTTCCGCAATGAGGGATCTCACGGCTCCAATCCCGGCGGCATGACGCTCAGGGGTTCGCGCCGTTGCGGCTACGAGCGCACGCTGGAACTGCCGCGACTCGTAGCGCTGATAGACGACACCATATGCGGACGTTCCACCCGCGTAGAGCAGTGTGGCTATACCAACCCATAAAAGCAGTCGATAAGCAAAGCGCAATACTGAAGAATGCCGGTTCACAACTGGTCATTGTCTCAACCAGCAGCGCCACGCGCTGTGCAAAACTGCACAAGAGAAGGACATTTCCGGACCTGTGCACTACAATACAGCGCCGCCCGCGATGGTTTTGACATAATTGCCATATGGCGATACCTGCAACCATTCTCGTCGATGTTCACCTCCAGAAAGCAGACGCGGCCGAACACGATGCCTCGCTTCATGAACTTAGACAGCTCCTCGAAACGCTGGGGTGGACAATTGCAGGGACGATTACTCAGAAAATGTCGTCGTTTACTGCGGCTTCGGTGATCGGGCCGGGAAAACTTGAAGAACTGACCGAGGTCGTGAAAGCTTCTCCAGAAGTCGACAGCGTCGTTTTCGATCACGAACTGACGACGACACAAGTGCGCAACATCAGGGAAGCAACGGGTGTGGATGTTTACGACCGGCCGGCGATCATTCTCGAGATTTTCCACCGCCACGCGCGAACCAGAGAGGCGCGGCTTCAGGTAGAACTCGCGCGTCTGAAATATCTGGCACCTCGTGAGCGGGTTGCCGGCGCAAGGGAGCGGCGGGGTGGTGGGCGGGGCGCCAGAGCCGTCAGCGAATCCTTTCACGAACTGGAGCGCCGCCAAGTGCGCGATCGTATCACCGAACTGCAACGCGAACTCGATGCCGTACACGCAGAACAAGTCGAGCGTCGTCGTCACCGGGAAGGTCTGTCGAAAGTTGCTATCGTCGGTTACACCAATGCCGGTAAGTCTTCTCTCATGAGAGCTCTGACGTCGGGCGATGTTCTTGTCGCCAATCAACTTTTCGCTACTCTCGATACCACCGTCCGGGCGCTGCAGCCGGAAACCCAGCCTCGCATCCTGGTCTCGGACACGGTTGGTTTTATTCGAAACCTCCCGCATGATCTCGTGGCGTCATTTCGATCGACCCTCGACGAAGCGCTGGATGCTTCTCTTTTGCTTCATGTCGTCGATGCATCGGATCCATCGTTGCGCTCCCACATTCAAGTGACGCGAGAAGTCCTCGAGAGTATCGAGGCCGGACAAATACCTTCGCTTCTTATCCTGAACAAGATTGATACCGTGGATGTCGCGCAGCAGGCGCTTCTGAAAGAAGAGTTTCCCGATGCCATTCCGATGTCCGCATTGAATCCCAGCGACATCGAAGCGCTCTACCAGCGTCTCGTCAGATTCTTTCTGGATAACATGACAGAGGTCGATCTTCTGGTCTCCTACGGCAAGGAAGGCGTACTCGCCGAGATCCGCAAGAACGTTCACGTCCTGAAAGAATCCTACGACGAAAAAGGCGTCTGCCTCACGATCAAAGCAACTCCGGGTACCGTCAGCGCTTTAAAGCGCCGCCTCGCCTCCTGAAGCCCATTTTTGCTGCATATCGCCACCTGGGTGTGGAACCCATCGTCGAATGCGAATCGTCTGGAACTCGCCCCTGAATACCGAAATTCTGCACGGAATGTCGAAGTTCTGCACGGAATGTCGAAGTTCTACACGGAATGTCGAAGTTCTACACGGAATGTCGAAGTTCTACACGGAATGTCGAAGTTCTGCACGGAATGTCGAAG
>JADMIO012731303.1_pt1 | contig 11005 bp, 7 predicted proteins | sample 8958161 | NCBI WGS metagenome assembly JADMIO01 (sample SAMN16585339, study PRJNA669376) | soil metagenome | isolation source: Crop rotation soil | place: USA: Cullars Rotation, Alabama | collected 2011 | reverse complement strand
CTTTCCCGCCCGTGGCGCGCCCGGAGGCGCCCGCGCCCGGGGCGCTGCCCTACGCCGCCCCGTTGATGCCGCAAGCCGCGCCGCCCACCGTCGAGACTTACGCCGGCGACTGTACGACGCCGAAGACCGTCTTCAACCTTCAGGACGCCGACAAGACCGTCTGCGCCAAGGTGACGGGCGCGTCCGGCTTCTGGCGGCTCATCTGGTCTAACGCCCGCGGCATCGCCGTCCAGAACAGCCCCCTGACGGTGGGCCCGCAGGACGTGACCTTCGACCTCACGCCGACCGCCAGCCTCGGCGACTGGCGCGTGATTCTTTACGAGCCGTTCGGCGGCACGGTGCAGGGCGTCGCGACCTTCACCGTCATAGACGTTGCCAACCCCGTCGCCGACGTTGGGATCGACAGCGCCGCGGTGACGAGGGAAGTCGCCGCGAGTTCGCAACTCATCTTCGCGATCCAGGTGACCAACTACGGGCCGAGCTCCGCGGCTAACGTGCAGCTTACGGAATCGACGCCGGCACACACGTCGTTCGCCTCTTTCGTGCAGTTGACCGGCCCCGTCTTTACCTGCACCAGCCCGAGCGTGGGCGGCGCGGGGGACACGACCTGCACGGTCGGGAGCATGGGCAGGGGCGACATCGCCACCTTCCTGGCGACCTACACGGTGGACAACGACGCCGCCACGGGCGACGTGCTCGCCGACTCCGCGAGCGTCTCCAGTGACACGGCGGACAACAACCCGGAGAACAATACCGCCTCCGGCTCCGCCACGGCGCTCGCTTCGCCCTGTGTCATCAGTTGCGCGAGCAACATCACGACCAACGCCGACCCGGGCCAGGCCGGCGCCGTGGTGGCATACGACGCGCCGACCGCGTCGGGCGGCTGCGGCGGCTCGGACACGACCAGCGACGGGCAGACCATCTCGGCTATTAGCTGTAGCAACGCGTCGGGCTCGTTCTTCCCCGTCGGCACCACCAACGTCTTCTGCAGCGCGCCGAACGGCAGCGCCTGCACCTTCCTCGTCACGGTCGAGAACCCGGGCGGGCTCGTGATCAGCCTCAACGGCTCGGCCACGACGGCCGTCGAGTGCGGCAGCACCTATAACGACCTCGGCGCCACGGCCGTCAACGCGACCGGCCAGAGCGTGCCGGTCACGGTCACGCTGCCCCCGGGCTTCGACGCGGGCGCCCCCGACGTGGGGAGCTACACCATCACCTACACCGCGACCGAGGACGCGAACTCGGTCTCGACCACCCGCACCGTTACCGTCGCCGACACGACGGCCCCCCTGATCACCGTCGCGGGGGCGAACCCGTACAAGATCGAGGTGGGCACGTGCCGGCCGTTCGTAGACCCGGGCGTCTCCGCGTTCGACTCGTGCGCGGGCTCGGTCGCCGTCACGAACTCCATCTCGGGGCCGGGCGGGGCGACTTCGGTTGACCCGAACACGGCCGGGACTTACACCGTCACCTACACGGCCACCGACGGCACCCACTCGGCGACAGCCACGCGCACCGTCCTCGTCGGCAACTTCCCGCCCGACGAGGTCGAGGACACCGGCACGCCGGTCGCCCCGCCGGCCATCGCGCTCCTCGGCGGCGACCCCAACAACCACGAGATGGTCGTGGAGTGCGGCAGCGCCTTCGTTGACCCCGGCGCGACGGCGCACAACGCCTGCGGCGGCACCATCTCGTACACCACGACGGGGACGGTGGACACCCACACGCCCGGGGCTTACGAGATCACCTACACGGCCACCGACGGCGGGCTGAGCGCAGAGGTGACCCGCAGCGTGACCGTCATCGACACGGCCGCGCCCAGCATCACCGTGAACGGCGCGAACCCGCTGACGGTCGAGTGCCACAGCGCCTTCACCGACCCGGGCGCGACGGCGCACGACGCCTGCGCCGGCGACTTCGCGGCGACGGCCTCCGGCAGCGTTAACGCGAACACGGTCGGCACGTACACGATCACCTACAACGCCACCGACCCGAGCGGCCACGCGGCCGCGCCGGTCACGCGCACCGTGAACGTCGTCGACACGACGCCGCCCGTCGTGACGCCGCCCGCGGCCGTCACGCTCTACACGGGGAGCGGCGCCTCGTCGTGCAACGTCACCGTGAGCGACCTCAACGGGACGTTCGGCACGGCCAGCGCGAGCGACGCCTGCCAGGGGAGCGGGCTGCCGACGACCCGCAGCGGGGTGCCTTCCGGCAACGTCTTCCCCGTGGGCCAGACGACGCTTACCTACTCGGCCACCGACGCGTACGGCAACACCGGCACCGCCACGCAGGTCGTGACCGTGATCGACAACACGCCGCCCGCGATCAGCTGCCCGGCGAACATCACGGTCTACCTGCCGCTGCACTCGCCGGCGACTTCGACGGCGGTCAGCTACACGGCGCCGACGGGGACGGACAACTGCGGCTCGACCACGGCGCAGACCGCCGGCCTGCCGAGCGGGTCTCAGTTCCCGGTCGGCACGACGACCAACACCTTCACGGTGACTGACGCATCGGGCAACACCGCCTCGTGCAGCTTCACCGTCACCGTCCTTTACAACTTCACCGGCTTCTTCTCGCCGGTGGACAACCTTCCGACGCTGAACGCGGTGAACGCCGGCCGGGCCATCCCCGTCAAGTTCAGCCTGAGCGGCGACAAGGGGTTGAACATCTTCGTGGTGGGCAGCCCGTCGTCGGGCGTGATACCCTGCGACGCCTCGGCCCCCGTGGTCGACCTGACGGAGACGGTCACGGCCGGTGGCAGTAGTCTCAGTTACAGCGCGGGCAGCGAGCAGTACAACTACGTCTGGAAGACCGAGTCTTCGTGGGCGGGAACCTGCCGCCAGTTGGTGCTGACGCTGAACGACGGCACCGCGCACCGCGCCAACTTCAAGTTCAAGTAATGCCGGAGCGCCGGCCGGGGGCGCCTCGCGCGAGGCGCCCCCGCACACGAGACCCCCTCGACGGCGGGACGGCCCGTCGTCGAACAATCGAGAGCGGCGGATTACAAAATCTTTTCGCTTGCGCCGCGTTTCAGGCAATGAGAAAGAACCTTAACGGAAAAAGGAGACCAGCAATGAACAAGAGTCGCTTCATCCTGCACACCCTCGCGGCCGCGCTCCTCGTGGTCGTGGCGGCGTCGGCGGCCAACGCCCAGGCCACGAGAACCTGGGTGTCCGGCGTCGGCGACGACGTCAACCCCTGTAGCCGCACGGCCCCGTGCAAGACCTTCGCGGGCGCCATCTCGAAGACGGCCGCGGGCGGCGAGATCGACGCCCTCGACCCGGGCGGCTTCGGAACGGTGACCCTTACCAAGAGCATCGTGATTGACGGCGCGGGGACGATGGCCTCGATCCTCGCCTCCGGCACGAACGGCGTCAACGTCAACGACTCGGCCACGGCGACCCCGGGCACCATCAAGGTCACCCTCCGCAACCTCTCGATCAACGGCGCGGGCACGACCCTGGGCATTAACGGGGTCAACTTCGTCTCGGGCAAAGAGGTGAACGTGATCGACTGCATCATCCAGAACTTCTCTGGGAGCGGCATCAAGGCGGAGCCGACGGTCGCCTCCTCGGGCGCCATCGGGAGGCTGTTCGTCGTGAACACCACCGTCACCCGGGTCACGGGCGACGGCATCAGCCTGGGCCACATCGCCGCCAACGCGATGCTCGCCGTGATCGAGCGCAGCAACATGACGCATAACGGCAACGGGCTGCACGCCAAGTCGAACAGCCGGGGCACGGCCCGCAACTGCGTCTTCTCCGAGAACAACTCGATCGGCGTCTTCGCGGAAGGCGCCACGGCCGGCACCTTCGGGGCCCTCGAAGTCTGGGCGAGCCAGATCTCGGCTAACGGCACCAACGGCGTCAAGGCCGGCAACGCGGGCAACGCGGGCGCGTCCGCCGTCCGCATCGCCGCGAACCAGATCGACCGTAACATCGGTGCCGGCATCTTGATCAGCACCGGCGGGGCCATCTTCACGTTCGGCAACAACTCGATCCTCGATAACGCCGCGGACGGGTGCCCGGGCTGCACACCCATCGGGCCGGGTGCATAAGGCCCCATCCGGGGCGGCCCCCCTTCGCGCTCACGCCGTCACCAACGCGTGAGTGCCGGAGGTCTCGGGGGACAGAAGCGAGTGGGCGGCCGGCCGCTTTCGGGCCGGCCGCCCACTCGTGTATCGTGCCGTCGAATGGAAAAGATGCGCAGGGCCTTAATCACGGGCATCACGGGGCAGGACGGGAGCTACCTGGCCGAACACCTCCTCGGCCTCGGGTACGAGGTGCACGGCCTGGTGCGGCGGATCGCGCTCGAAGACCCGGAGCGGCGCTTCGGCCGCCTCCTCAAGTTGCGCGACCGCGTCCACGTGCACGCGGCGAGTTTGGAGAGCTACGCGAGCGTCTTCCACATCTTCAGCCGCCACGAGTTCGACGAGTGCTACCACCTCGCCGCGCAGAGCTTCGTCGCCGAGAGCTTCGGCGACGGGTTCTCGACGATGAACATCAACATCAACGGCACGCACTACGTCCTCGCCGCCCTGCACGAACTCCAGCCGAAGTGCCGCTTCTACTTCGCCGGCTCCTCGGAGATGTTCGGCAAGGTGCGCGAGGTGCCGCAGAAGGAGACGACCCCCTTCCACCCCCGGAGCCCCTACGGCATCAGCAAGGTCGCCGGGTTCGACCTCAACCGGAACTACCGCGAGGCGTACGGCATGTACTGCGCCGGCGGCATCCTCTTCAACCACGAGTCGCCGCGGCGCGGGCACGAGTTCGTGACGCGGAAGATCACCTCGACGGTCGCCAAGATCAAGTCGGGGCTGGCGGGCGAGCTGCGGCTCGGCAACCTGGAGGCGCGGCGCGACTGGGGGCACGCGGCCGACTACGTGCGGGCGATGCACCTGATGTTGCAGCAGGAGGAGCCGGACGACTACGTGGTCGCGACGGGCGAGACGCACACGGTGCGGGAGTTCTGCGAGCGCGCCTTCGCCGTGGCGGGGCTCGACTACCGCGACTACGTGAAGGAGGACGCGAGGTTCTACCGGCCGGCCGAGGTCGACCTGCTGGTCGGCGACGCGTCGAAGGCCCGCCGCGTCCTCAACTGGGAGCCGACCTACTCGTTCGCCGGGCTGGTCGAGGAGATGGTGCGCGAAGACCTGAGGGGGTTGGCCGGCGCCGCGCCCCACGCTTGAGCGGTTTGCAAGAGGCGGCCGGGCGGACTATAACGGGGTGCTCTTGTCGGCGCGGACTCGGAAAGGGTTGTCGGGTTGAAGAGGGAAGAGAAGGCTTGGTTCGTCGGCTTCATCGTCGTGGCCGGTTTCGCGTTGTCGGTCTTTTTTCACTACTGGCTCGGGTATTACCGGGGCGACCCGTACCCGCGGAACACCTTCCTGTTCCTGCCGGCCGACCACTCGATGGACTTCTATAACCTTTTCAACCCCATCCAGGCCGGCAACCCGTACTCGTACCGTTGGTGGCTCTACTTCCCCTTCGCCTACCTCCCCTTCTCGCTGTTCACCCCTTTCAGCGCGCGCCTCGTCTACGCGCTCTTCCTGGCAGTCTTCGTCGGGGCGGTGGTGCGCTTTCTTTACGGGCGTCTCGATTTTCTGCCGCGCTACGAGAGGGCGACGTTGACGTTCGTCCTGTCGTTCCTCACTTACCCTTTCCTGTTCTGCATGGATCGGGGGAATTTCGAGTGTCTGCTCTTCGTCTTCCTCTGCCTGTTCTTCACGGCCTTCAGGCGGGACAGGCTGAAACTCAGCGTCTTCTTCCTCGCCTGCGCCATCGCGATGAAGGCTTACCCGGGCGTGTTCGTCGTCCTCTTCCTCGCGCGGAGGCAGTACAGGCCCGCCGCGGCGGCCGTCGCCCTGGCCGGCCTGCTGACCGTCCTGGGCGCGGCGCTCTTGCCGGCCGGGCCGGTGGACTCGTTCCGGGAGCTGGCGCAGAACCTCAGCCTGTACAAGCAGGAGTACGTCATCGGCAACGGCGGGCTCGCCTTCGGCGCCAGCTACTTCGGCGCAATGAAGGCCGCGCTGCTCGGCCTCCGCCCGGTCTCGCCCGAGGGTATCAATCGACTGCTGTTGCCGTACGCCCTGGCCTGCCTCGCGGCGTTCGCCCTGCTGGCGCTCTACGCCATCTTCCGCGAGGAGACGCTCTGGAAGAGGGTGGCCCTGCTGAGCTTCGCCATGATTCTTTTGCCGCAGGTCTCGGGCGACTACAAGCTGATTCACGTGCTGTTCCCGCTCGCCCTGTTCATCTCCTCGCCCGAGGAGGAGCGGCGCGCCCCGCTCTACGCGCTGCTCTTCGGGCTGCTGCTCGTCCCGAAGGCGTTCTTCTGGATAAAAGGCGACATCAACATAGGCGTCGTTTTGAATCCGCTGCTCATGACTGTTATGATTTTTCTGATCCTGGCAGACGGCCTGCGCCGGCCCTTCACGAGGGCGAGCAGCGGAACGCTTTCCGCTGCCAACTGACGAAGCCCGGGCGGAGCGGCGGCGCGGCCCTCGCCCTCACACTGCGCGTAAGAGTTCAGCCTGAAGCGCGACACTGATGGAGGTTATCCGCGTGCCGGTCGAAGAGACGAAGACCATCTGTTTAATAGTCCCGCCGTCCGTCTTCCTTTTAGACGAGCGGGTCTTTATGAATCTGGGCATCCTCAGGGTGGCATCGGTGCTGGAGCAGGCCGGCCACACGGTGGAAGTGCTCGACCTTTCCGGCACCGAGAACTACGAGGAGGCCGTGCGCGACCACGCCGCGATGTCCGAGGCGAAGGTCTTCGGCCTGACCGCGACGACCCCGCAGGTGCCCGCCGCCGCGAAGGTCTGCCGCGCCATCCGCCGGGCCCGCCCCGACGCGAAGATCATCCTCGGCGGCCCGCACGTCACGCTGGTGAACATCGCGTACAAGAGCGAGCTACAGGCCGGCACCCGCGGGCGGGCGGCGAGGACGTATGACACGCTGGCCGGACTCTTCGACGTGCTGGTCGCGGGCGACGGCGAGGAGGCGATCTTCATCGCGCTCCGCGAGGACGCCCCGAAGCTGGTGGACGCCGACGACCCCAAGTCGGCCCTCTTCCTCAACAGCCGCAGGTTGAACGAGCTGCCTTTCCCCGCGCGGCACCTCGTCGACGTGGACAGCTACCACTACTACATCGACGGCGAGCGGGCGCTGAGCCTCATCGCGCAGTTGGGGTGCCCCTTCGCGTGCGGCTTCTGCGGCGGGAGGTTCTCGCCGTCCCTGCGGAGGGTCAGGCTGCGCTCCTCCGAGAACGTGCTGGCCGAAATCCTGCACATGCACGAGTCCTACGGGGTGAACGGCTTCATGCTCTACGACGACGAGCTGAACGTGAACCCGAAGATGGTCGAGCTGATGCGGGGCATCGCGGAGTTGCAGACGCGGCTCGGGCAGGAGTTCAGGCTGCGCGGGTTCATCAAGGCCGAGCTCTTCACGGACGAGCAGGCGAGGGCGATGTACGAGGCGGGCTTCCGCTGGATACTGACCGGCTTCGAGTCGGGCTCGCCCCGCATCCTGGCGAACATCAACAAGAAGGCTTCCAGGGAAGACAACACGCGCTGCGTCGAGATCGCGAAGCGGAACGGCCTGAAGGTCAAGGCGCTGATGTCGCTCGGCCACCCCGGCGAGTCGGAGGAGACCGTCCGCCAGACCCACGAGTGGCTGCTGGAGGTTCAGCCCGACGACTTCGACGTGACCATCATCACGACCTACCCCGGCACGCCTTACTACGACCGCGCCACCCCGCACCCGACCGAGCAGGGCGTCTGGACTTACGAGTTCAACGGGGACAGGCTGCACGCCTACGAGCTGGACTACACGGAGGTCGAGAACTACTACAAGGGCAGCCCCGACGGCGGCTACAAGTCTTACGTCTACACGGACTACCTTTCCGCCGAGGAGCTGGTGGAGCACCGCGACCACGTCGAGCGCGACGTGCGGGCCAAGCTCGGCATCCCCTTCAACCCCAGCGCGCCCGCCATCCGGTACGAGCACTCGATGGGGCAGTCGGGGCGCCTGCCGCCGAACATCCTCCGCACGACGAGCCGCGCGGAGCTGCCCGTGGTCGCGTCCCTGGAATCGTGATGACCACCGAAGTCGGCCCCGGGGCGCGGGATTTCCTCATCCTGACCGCGGTCTTCAACGATTGGGAGTCTCTCGGCCTGCTGCTCGGGGAACTGGACAGAGTCCTGCACGGCAGCGGCCTGTCCGCACAGGTGCTGGTCATCGACGACGGCTCCACCCTGCCGCTCGACCCTTCAGCCTTCGACCTCCGCCCCTTCGAGGCCATCAAGAAAGTCGGCATCCTTGAGCTGACGAGGAACCTGGGTAACCAGAGGGCCGTCGCGGTGGGGCTCGCCTACGCCCACGCCAACGTCCCCTGCCGCGCGGTCATCCTCATGGACGCCGACGGCGAGGACGACCCGCGCGACGTGCCGCGGCTGGTCGCGAAGTACGAGGAGACGGGCCGCGGCCGCCTGGTCTTCGCCCGGCGGGTGAAGCGCAACGACGGCGCCGCCTTCAAGCTCTTCTACGCGCTCTACAAGAGGCTCTACAAACTCCTCACCGGCCAGACGCTGCGGGTCGGGAACTTCAGCCTCATCCCGTCCGAGCTGCTGCGGCCGCTCGTCTGCGTCTCGGAGGTCTGGAACCACTACCCGGCGGGGGTGATGAAGTCGCGCGTCCCCGTCACCGAGATACCGGCCGACCGCGCGAAGCGCCTGGCGGGGAAGTCGCACATGAACTTCCCGGCGCTCGTCGTGCACGGGCTGACCGCCATCTCCATCTACGGGGACGTGGTCGGGGTCAGGCTCCTGATCTCGACCGTCCTGCTCATGCTGGCGGCGGTCGTCGGCATGTTCGTGACGGTCGCCGTCCGGCTGTTCACGTCGCTGGCGATCCCGGGCTGGGCGACCTACCTCAGCGCCAGCCTCCTGGTCATCGCCCTGCAGGCGCTCGTGCTGTCGCTCTTCTTCGTCTTCCTCATCCTCAACTCGCGCAACAGCGCCAGCTTTCTTCCGGTCAGAGACTTTCTGCCCTTCGTCTTCCGCCTCCGCACCGTCTACCCGCGCCAGTGATGCACCACCCTTACGGCGACTCACAGCTGGACGTTTTCGCACTCGCCTCGAACTGGAAGGCTTACTTCCGGCGGCTGCTCGAAGGCTACATCGGCCGCGAGGTGTTGGAGGTCGGGGCCGGCATCGGGGAGACGACGAAGGTGCTCTGTCGCGGCGAGCGGGCGCGCTGGGTCTGCCTCGAACCCGACCCGGAGCAGGCCGAGCGCATCAGGGCCCTGGCGCGCGAAGGGCAGCTCCCGGGGTGCTGCGAGGTGGCGGCGGGGACAGTCGCCGAGTTGGCCGGGCGCGGGGAGTTCGACACCGTCCTCTACATCGACGTGTTGGAGCACATCGAGGGCGACCGGGAGGAGGCGGCGACCGCCGCCCGCCTGCTCCGGCCGGGCGGCCACCTCGTCGTGCTGTCGCCGGCGCACCCGGGGCTCTACACGGAGTTCGACGCCGCGGTCGGCCACCACCGCAGGTACACGAAGGAGTCGCTCGCGGCGGTCGCCCCGCCCGGCCTTCGGCTCCGCGAGTTGTTCTACGTCGATTCCGTCGGGGCCATCGCCTCGGCGGGTAACCGGTACCTCCTTCGCAGCGGCAGGCCCAGCAGCCGGCAGGTGCTCTTCTGGGACAGGGTGTTGATCCCGCTCTCCCGCGTCTTCGACCCGGTCTTCGGCTACCGGGTCGGGAAGTCGATCATCGGGGTCTGGCAGAAGGTCTGAAGTCGAAGTTGCGCCCGGGAGTTGAATTTACCTATTATGACCCGCGCCGTTAATGGTCGGTGCCGGGTGGTGCGGAGCGTGCGGCCCGTTTATTATTCGAAGCAGTCGTAAATCATAATGACAGTCCTGGAACCATCGACGGCATCGCAGGGGCGGCCACTCGCCCACCTCGACCCGGGCCCCCCGCTGCCGGCGGAACCTTTAGTCGTCATCGAGCCCAGCCGGGGCGGGTCGCTCATCAGGCTGCGCGACCTGTGGGCCTACCGCGAGCTGCTCTACTTCCTGGTCTGGCGCGACCTGAAGGTGCGCTATAAGCAGGCCGTGCTCGGCATCGCCTGGGTGGTGATGCAGCCGCTGCTGACCACGCTGGTCTTCACGATCTTCCTCGGCCACCTCGGGCGCATCCCTTCGGGCGACGTGCCCTACGCGCTCTTCGCCTACAGCGGCCTCCTCCTCTGGACGTTCTTCGCGAGTTCGGTGACCTACGGGAGCAGCAGCCTCGTCGGAAGCTCCCAGCTCATCACCAAGGTCTACTTCCCGCGCACGATTGTCCCCTGCGCGGCCATCGGCGCGAGGGTCGTCGACCTCGGCACGGCCTTCGTCATCCTCGCCGGGCTCATGGTGTATTACGGGGTCACACCGACCTGGGGCGTCCTCGTCTTCCCCGTGCTGGTCGGGCTGCTGGTGCTGCTCGCCCTGGGGCTCGGCATGTGGACTTCCGCGCTCAACGTGAAGTACCGCGACATAGGCATCGCCCTGCCGGTGATGGTTCAGCTCTGGATGTTCGTCTCCCCGGTGGTCTACCCGGCGAGCATGGTGCCGCCGGAGTGGCGGCGGCTCTACTCACTGAACCCTTTGGTGGGCATCCTCGAAGGCGCCCGGGCCTCACTCTTCGGCTCCGAGTTCGACTGGCCGGCGATAGGCATTTCGGCGGCGATCACTTTCGCCACCCTGCTCTGTGCCGCCTACGTCTTCCAGCGCATGGAGAAGGGCTTCGCCGACCACATCTAGCAGTCAGCAATGAGACCCATCATCAAGATCGCAGGCTTATCCAAGCTGTACCACATCAACGCCCGGCGCGCGGCCGACGTGTCGCTGAGGGACGCGGTCGCCGCGGCGTTGCGCTCGCCGCTCAGGCGGCTGTCCGGGGGCGGGCTTTCCAGCACAGTGGGATCCGAAGCTTGGAATTCACGTGACTTGAAGTCGCGGC
>JADMIO010950838.1_pt1 | contig 11005 bp, 7 predicted proteins | sample 8958161 | NCBI WGS metagenome assembly JADMIO01 (sample SAMN16585339, study PRJNA669376) | soil metagenome | isolation source: Crop rotation soil | place: USA: Cullars Rotation, Alabama | collected 2011 | reverse complement strand
CATCGGCAGCGAAGTATTCGGAGCAGCCTCAGCCGACGATCCGGTTCTGAAGCGCGCCAGCCCCGTAACGTATGTGAGCGCGGATGACCCGCCGTTTCTCATTCTGCACGGAGATCAAGACCGAACGGTGCCGCTGGAACATTCCGAAAAGCTGAACCAAAAGCTGAAAGCCGCTGGGGTTTCCTCCACGCTGGTCGTGGTTAAAAATGCAGGGCACGGCTTTGCTCCCGCGGGAGGCGAGCCAACTCCGGGCCGCGAAGAACTTGCGCGCATGATCGCTGATTTCTTCGATAAAAATCTGCGCCGCCAGGAGCCGGTTGAAAAATCCGCCCGGTGAGGACACCGGGGCCTGCAAAAAGGCTTCACTCCAACTCTTCAACACCTGAGGTTTTTCCAACACAGCAGCCAGTTTGGTGCTCGCTGCGATCGGGGACGGTCGCACTCCTGGGTTTGGGCAATGCGCCCTTACCTCGGCTGCTATCTTTTTTCACCCTTCTCGGGATTTGCGTTTTTCAACAGGCTGCCAGGCGCGGCCGATCAATACTCGGTTTTCTTCGTGATGCCCGGCATAGGTGCCGGATATTTGCCGTCCGCGCCAGCTTTGACGGGCGGCGGAGAATCGTTGGTGAACTTCTCGACATCGGGCGCCATCTCGTGCTCGCAATTGAGCATATCGTCGAAGGTGATTTCCTGGCCGGTGTGCGCGGCCATCCGGCCCATGCTCGTGACCAGGCTCGCTTCGACGCCGCGTTTGGCTTCGTTGTAAGGTTTGTCGCCGCGAATGGCATCAATCAGATCATTCCACTCATTCACGTAAGGATCCTGTTGCGCCGGCTCAACTTTTGACGTCCAAATCATGCCGGACCGTTGCGGAGACTGGCCTTTGTAAGTGCTGGAAGGCAATCCACAGTCGTTCGCTTTGGACACAATCGCCATGCCCTTGCTGCCGTGGGCGTAGCTGGAGTAGATGTCATTGCAGCCATTGATGATGCGACCATCCATCATCATTTTAGTTCCATCCGCGAATGTGTATTCCACGGAATAGGAATCGAAATTCTGATCCACGTACGGGCCATCGGGGCCCTGGCGGTAGTTCTTGCCGCCCAGCGCCTGGGCTTTGACCGGCCAAGCGTTTTTCATCCAGCACAGGTGATCAATATGATGGATATAAAAATCACTGTAACAGCCGCCGCTGGCCCAGAGGAAACTGTGGAACCGTTGAATTTGCCAGAGCAATTCGGAGGGTGTTCCCGGATACTTCGTGGAGAGCGCCGAGCCGAGCGGCCCGTGCATGCGATAGCCCCGCATCAGGATGATGTCTCCAATTTCACCGTCCTCAACCCGTTTGTGCAGTTCCTCCATGGCGCGGCTGTGGCGGGACATCAAGCCCACGCCCACCTTCAGGTTCTTCGCCGTGGCGTCTTCCGCGAGCTTCAGCATCCGCCGGGAGGTGGGGCCGTCCGCGGTGAGAGGTTTTTCCATGAAAACATTCAGCCCTTTGGCGATGGCGTAGGAAAAATGAACCCAGCGAAAAGCCAGCGGGGTGGTGAAGATCGCGATGTCGCCGGGGCGGAGGCAGTCCATGGCCTTTTTGTAGCCGTCAAAGCCCACAAACTTGCGATCGGCCGGCACATCCACTTGTGAGCCGCAATTGGGATCGGTGGAGAGCGTATCGTAGCTCTTGTTGAGGCGGCTTTCGAACACGTCGGCCATGGCGACGAGTTTGATGGGGCCTTTGGTTTTGGTGGTCATGGCATTGGCGGCAGCACCGGTGCCGCGGCCGCCGCAACCCACCAGCGCGAGACGCAGCTCGCTGCTTTCGGCCGCGTGGACGTGGGGTATCGCAACGCCGGCCAGCGCGGAAGCGGCAACGATGCGGCTGCCGGTTTTTATAAATTCCCGGCGGGTAGTAAGGCTCTCAGAGGATTCGTTCATAGGTTAATAGTCCAGACGATTGAGCAACGGTGTCAATTCGATAAACTTATTTCCCGCAGCACTGTTTGTATTTTTTACCGCTTTGGCATGGACAGGGATCGTTGCGGCCCACTTTCGGACCGGACCGAACGGGCCGGGCTTTTTCCATGGCAGCGGCCGCCTCGCTGACGATGTCGCTGCTCTGGCGCGGAGCGCTGGGGCCCGGGCGGCCGCCGGAATCTGAACCGGTGGTGGAACCGCCAAAGGCGCTGGTGGATTGGTGCGTGGTCTGTTTGGGAACGTTGGCCAGGAAATTTTCAAAAGCCAGAAGGCTCGAAGCGCTGCGGAAGATATTGTGACAAATCTCGGTCTTGATATTCACCATCAACTCTTCGAAAATCTTGTAGGCTTCGGCCTTATATTCGATCAGCGGATCGCGCTGGCCGTGGGCGCGCAGGCCGATGCTGTGGCGGAGGCTGTCCATTTCATAAAGGTGTTCCTGCCACAGCTTATCAATGGCGCTGAGGATCGTGTAACGCTCCACTTCGCGAAGGCCCTCGGCGTTTTCAAAGCTGATCTTTAATTCGTACGCCTTGCGCACGCTCTCGGAGATGAACTGGCAAACGGCAAACTGGCCGGGACTCAGGCCGTCAAAGACGGAGCCGGCCACTGGTTCTTCCTGTCCGGAGGCAGCCGCCTTCTCGATCTCGCCCTCGGGCATGCCGAGCGGGAAATTAAGATTTACCCAATCCGCCAGCGCGCGAATTTTCCAATCGTGCCGGTCGGGATCAGCCGAGGTGAATTGTTCCACCTTCTGAATGACCACTTCTTCCATGATATCCATCAAGCGATCGCGGACATCGGCGGAGTGGATGATCTCGTTGCGGAAGCCGTAGATGACTTCGCGCTGCTTGTTCATCACGTCGTCGTATTCGAGCGTGCGCTTGCGGATTTGGAAATTGTGCTGTTCCACGCGCTTTTGCGCCTGGCCAATGGAACGGTTCAAAAGCGGGTGCTCGAGCTCCTGCCCCTCTTCGAGCCCCATTTTCTCCATGTATTTGACAATCTTGTCCGAGCCGAACAACCGCATCAGATCGTCTTCGAGCGAAATAAAGAAGTGGGACGAGCCGGGATCGCCCTGACGCGCGCAACGTCCGCGCAACTGCCGGTCAATGCGCCGAGCTTCGTGGCGTTCCGTGCCAATGACGTGCAGGCCACCGGCATCGGCGACGCCGGCGGCGAGTTTAATATCGGTGCCGCGGCCCGCCATGTTGGTGGCGATGGTGACACCGCCGCGCTGGCCGGCCCGGGCCACAATCTCCGCTTCCTGCTGATGATATTTGGCGTTCAGGACGGAATGGATGATTCCGGCCCGCTTCAACATGCGCGAGAGATGCTCGCTGACTTCGACGGAAATGGTGCCGACCAGAATCGGACGGCCTTTGGCATGGATGTCCTTGATCTCGCGAAGAACCGCGTCGTATTTTTCGCGCCTGGTTTTATAGACGGAATCGTTGCCATCTTTTCGCGCGACGGGTTTGTTGGTCGGAATCACCAGCACGCCAAGTTTGTAAATGTCGTAGAACTCGGACGCCTCGGTTTCGGCGGTGCCGGTCATGCCAGCCAGCTTTTGGTAAAGGCGAAAATAATTTTGAATGGTGATGGTGGCCAGCGTCTGGGTTTCACGCTCGATTTCGACCTGTTCCTTGGCCTCGACGGCCTGGTGCAATCCGTCGCTCCAGCGCCGGCCGGTCATCAGGCGGCCGGTATTTTCGTCCACGATGATGACCTTATTGTCCTGAACGACATATTGGACGTCTTTTTGGTAAAGGCAGTAAGCCTTCAGCAACTGCGAAATGGCATGGATCTTCTGGGCTTTGGTTTCAAATTCCTGCTGCAGTTTGGTCTTGGCTTCCAGGCGTTTGCGCGCGTCGGTTTCCGGACCGACGTCAATTTCGTGCAGGGCCGTGCTCAGGTCCGGCAGCATGAAGGCGTCGGGGTCTTTCGGACTGAGGAAGGCGCGGCCTTTTTCCGTCAAATCGGCCTCGTGGCTCTTTTCATCAATGGCAAAAAACAATTCCTCCTTTTGCGCGTAGAGCTCCACTTTTTTCTGATCGGCGTGAAGCTGCAACTCCGCCTGGTTCATCAACCGCAAATGTTCCGGATCTTCGAGCAGTTTCATCAACCCTTCTGATTTGGGCTGGCCGAGTTTGACGCGGTATAACAGCAGGCCGATTTCCTTTTCGAGCGCGTCGGCGTTCTGCACGTTCGAACCGTCGGTGGGATGCAGCTTGCGAATCAGGCCTTCGGCCTCGGCCAGGAACCGGTTGCAAAGCCGCTCCTGCGCCTGATAAATGGATTCGACCTGCGGCCGGAACACCCCGTATTGATCGTCATAGGTAATGACCGCGGGGCCGCTGATGATGAGCGGAACGCGGGCTTCATCAATGAGAATGGAGTCCACTTCGTCCACGATGGCGAAGTAGTGGCCGCGCTGCACCTGGTCGGCGATCCGCGACGCCATGCCATTGTCGCGGAGATAATCGAATCCGAACTCGGCATTGGTGCCGTAGGTAATGTCGCAATGGTACTGTTCCCGGCGCACCTTGGGCGATTGATCGTGCAGAATGCAGCCCACCGTCAGGCCGAGAAATTTATAGACGGCTCCCATCCACTCGCTATCGCGGGCGGCAAGGTAATCGTTGACGGTGACTACGTGGACACCGCGGCCGGTCAGGGCGTTCAGGTATGTGGGGAGCGTGGCGACGAGAGTTTTGCCTTCACCGGTCGCCATTTCGGCGATTCGGCCCGAGTGCAGGGCATAACCGCCGATCAGTTGGACATCAAACGGGACCATCTCCCATTTGAGGGGATGCTCGCGCACGATGATTTCGGAGCCGCAAAGGCGGCGGCAGGCATTTTTAACAACCGCGAAGGCCTCCGGGAGAATCTCTTCCACGCGGGCGGCGAGCTGGGCGTCATCTTCGAGCTTCGAGAGCTCTTCCTTCCACGCCGCCGTTTTTTGGCGCAACGCCTCGTCCGGCACCTTTTGCAACTCCAACTCGAACGCGTTGATCTTCTCGACGAGCGGGCGCAGGCGTTTGACTTCCCGCTCGTTTTTCGAGCCGATAAATTTTTTTACGATATACCCAATCATGGTGAAAACAGAGCCGTCAGACGCTAAGGGAACAATGGCCAACCGTCAAAGACATAGTCCAAATTGAAGAGCGGTCAGGCGCCCGCGGTTTGGGGCGCGGGAGCTTTGCCGCTGCCGGTTTCCGACGGGCCGGGCGTGCCGGGCCGGGAGGTTGGCGTGTCGCGGAAGCTGCGCCAGAAGTTCCGCGGGAGCAATCCCAGGGCAATGACGAACAGCTGGCTCAAGATGAATAATCGCAGCCAATAGAATCCGGCATCGGTAAACCCATACGAGTGAAGCCCGATGCTGAGCATATTAACGCCGAACCACGAAAAACTGGTGACGATATTGCCGAAGACCACGAGGTTCATAATCCCGCGCTCGCGGGCGATGCCGCCCCATCGCGCATGAAGGATCATGGCATTCCAAAGCACGATGATCAGCGCGCCATTCTCTTTCGGGTCCCATCCCCAGAATCGGCCCCAGGACTGGTCGGCCCAAATGCCGCCCAGGACCGTGCCCACAAAACTAAACAGTGTGGCGAAGCAGATAATGCCATAGGTCATTTTGCCGAGAGCGGCGCCCAATTCGATTCCGCTGGCAGATGCGGCCGGGCGGCTGGAGCTTCCCAAACCGCCTGTAGCAGGGGCGGGGGAACCGGAGCCGGTCGCGGCGCTGAGTTTTTGCCGCAGCATCGGGGTAAAGACACCGAGGAAAATGTAAATAATGCCAAGCAACCCGGCGACAAACGTGGAGGCGTAACCCAGCGTTACGGCAACAACGTGAGTGGCCAGCCAGAAATTTGTGTCCAGGACCGCGCGTAACATCTCCATCGTATCACCGCCCAAAGCGAGATTGTGCGCGATAATCAGGGTGACGAACCCAGCGATGGAGGCAACGAGGTTGCCGATGCCAATGCGATAGATGCGCTCCAGGAACACCCCGAGAATCATCGCGCCCCAGCCGATGAAAATCGCTGACGAATAGAGATTGGTCACTGGCGGCCGTCCTTCGAGATACATTCGAAAACCGAGGCCGAAGGTATGCACAATGCCGGCAAGAATGATCAGGTAAAACGCCGAACGCCGCAACGACTCAGAAAGCGCCGGTCCGAGCGAATACGCGAGCAGGCCAGCGCCCGCCAAGACAAATGCGAAGATGTAAATGATCATCGCGTGGAGGAACGGCTTGGTATCGTTGAAGAAAAACTCTTCCCGCCCTTTTTTTAGTTCGCGGGCAAAATCGCGAGCGAGCCATTCGTGGTAGCCGGCCACGGCCATGTTGAACTGTTCCGGCTTGTCCTGACTGTAGCCGCTGGCCATTTCGGCCAGGAATGTGAGCGGTGGAAATATTTGGCGGTCGCGCATCGAGTCCAGCAGGCCCGTCCAGATGTTGCTCCAGTCGTCGCGCGCTGCCTCCGGTTTGCGCGGCGGGACGACGAGAGGATAGGATTGGCCCGCATTGGGATCGTCCTTCAACTTAAACGCCGTCATGGCGACATCAGCGAATTTGTTGAAAGCCTCTTCATCGTAGCCCTGACCGGCCTGACGTCCCTGCATCGCCGCGATGCCCGCCGGCATCATGCGTTCGAACTCTCTCAATTCCCGGGCAAAATCCTCCCATTCCGGCGGCCGAATCGAAGTTTTGAGCAATTGATAAAGAAAGACCGCGTTCTGAAGCTTCAACACCTGCTTCTGCAGGGGGGTGCGCAACTCATCTTCCTTCACGCCCCGCGCTTGCGTGCCCTGGTCCCAGATTTCCTGCAGGACGGGCTTGATCTCGTTGAAGCTGAAGTATCGCAGCGCGGATTTTTCAACGCCCTTCTTTTCCAGGTTTAGCTCGGCCAGAAGTTCGGGATGATGAATCAGAAAGGCAGGGCGCTCATCGGCCTGTTTCGGACGGAACATCAGCTCCAGCAGCCATTCGGTGGATTTCAGTTTTTTGGGGTGGTGCCAGAATTTCAACGACGGCGGTTCTTCCAGGCCGCCTTGCCGATTCGTCACCACCTCGATCGTGACGTCGCTGGTGCTGCGGATTTGCAGGAGCGAATTACGCGCGACGGAATCGAAGGGTTGAATTCGCCCGTTCAACAGCACGGGCAGGCGTCCAAATTGACGGACATGAAATTGACCGTCTTTCCGCGGAGCCAAAATCGCGATGATCTCGGTGGCGAACAGCGCGGCAAAAAGCCACGGCAAAGCTTTATAGAGAGATTTAATGGGACCTTTCATGCCGCCCTCCGTTTTCGCGCAAAACCGACCAGGTGCGACATAAACTGCACTACGAGCCCGACGGCCACCAGCACGCACGAAAAATATGGCGTCAGCCAGCCGGGATTGCGAACGACCTGAAAGACGGACGAGGGGCGCACTCCTTCTTTCGCCGCCATTTCGCCCGCGGCCATTTGGTACTGGAAAAAGGTCAGGCCGGAATAGCGCAATGGATTGTTCATGGAAATAACGGTTTCGCGCGTTTCGTGTTGCGCGGGATTATTGACCCGAACGCGGCTGGCAAAATTCTTCGGAATGTCCGGACGCCCCTTATACGTTTCGTGAGTGGCCTTCAGCAGTGTGAGCGTGAAGGGATAGTAGTAGCGTGTGAAACGAAGCGCGAGAATGTAAGGTTTGCCTCGCAGGTTGACCTTCTGGCGCGTTGTGACGCCGGTATATACCAAGTACGTTCCAACCGATTTTCCCGCATCTTCCAGTTCGACGACCGCCGCGGGCAGGTCGCGGCTGTCCGTATCGTTGACTTTCGGGCGCGGCACCACAAACAGGTCTTTTAGTTCGCCGTGCGTTGCGCCGGGTTCGAGGCTGCCGCCGTCGTTGGTGCGCAACAGGTCGGCGTTGGCCCAATAGTTTTTAACCTTCAGTACCGCGGGCAAACGTGGATCGCGCACTTCGGTGCCGGGTTTAAGCATGGCATCTGGAATCGCAAAGACGCGGTCACGATCGGGATCGGACTGGTCAATCAAGACGAGTTCACTCGCGCGAAAATCTTCGGAATAATTTCGCGCTTCGCCTTCAAACAGGCGCATGGCGCCTTCATTTGAAAGCAGGTCGGTGGCGAATTGCCCAAGGATCAGCAGCACAATCCCGGCGTGAATCATAAGAATGCCGATCTTTTTTCGGGACAATTTGAATCGTTTAGCGTGGGCGGCGAGGAGGTTCACGAGCAGGACCGCGCCGATAAAATAACCGCCCGGAAAAATGGGGAGTTTCCAATGGGCGCCCGCCGGCGACCACCAGATGAATAAGCTGCGAAAGTATCGGTTCTGCGCGGCATACAGGCCTTCGTCTTTTTGGGTGAGCGTGCCAATGAAAACCAGGACTACCGCGAGACAAAGAAAGACCACCGTCAGGCGCAGTGAGCTGAAGAATTCCGCGAACTGGTGAGCCCTGGCCGACAAGGGCGGCTGGCTGGATTCCTTTCCAGCAGTCGCGGTCCCGCGGACAGGCTCTTCAATGACTGATTCGGTTCTCATTCTACCGGCGCTTCAAAGCTCAGAAGGTGCGAACAAGGTAGCAGCCGAGGTGACGAGGCTCTAACTTGATTCGACTGGACACGTTTTTCAAGGGATATGAGCCTCGTAACCTCGGCTGCTACGAATCCAGGGCATTTTTTCACAGTTCCTCAACGATTGGATCCCTCGATCATTTGGTTGTTTGCACAAATTGAATAAAATTCTCTTTTTCATTTCCGACCGCGACCGGGTCACCCACGATTTTGAAGAACCAGGTGCGGTCTCCGCGCGGGACTATCGCCGCGATCATTCGCTCGGTCGCGCCCGCCATATCTACCAAGTTCGCCCTGGATTCGGGCAAATCAAGGGGTGAGAGCAGCGATGCGAGCGACTTTTCTTCCACGGGAGCCAGGCCGAGTTGACCGCGCCAGCGGTTCACGTTGGCGAGTGTGCCGCCGGCCGGGCCGCCGAAGATGGAAATTGTTGCCGTGACTTTTCCCCCAGCCGCCAGAAACTTCGCCTCCTGCATCGGGCCCGGCGGTTGCGGCTCCCATCCCGCAGGCGCTTTCCAGCGCGCGGAAGCTGCTGGTTGCGCGATGGCCGCTGGAGCCGGCGCCGGTGAAACACTCCCGAAGCCAGCCGCGCTTTCCGGATATTTGTAAGCCGCGAGATAAGACAAAAACGCCGCTTTTTGCTGATTCACCAGTTCAGCGTCACCCATCATCTTGAAAAACCAAATGGAGTCGCCGCGCTTTTGCAATGCCGCCAGGATCCGACTGGTCCTTTCCGCCCCCGGAGCAATCCCCGACAGCTCGAACAGATGCGCGGGCGTCCCGGAGATTTTGATTTCGGTTGTCTGTTTGGGCAGTTCGTCGGCGGTGATGGGCTTAAGCCCGAGCTGGCCGCGCCAGCGATTGACGTTGTCGAGTTCGCTGCCGGATGCGCCGGGAAGCGGCACCACGGAAACCTGGGCCTTGGAGCCGTCACGCTGTTCGATGGCGAAATTCGCCACCTTCATCTGGTCCGGCGGCAGCTCTTCCCAGCCTTCTGGAACGCCCGCGCGAGGAGTGGCCGTCTGCCGCGGAACGTCAGAGACGCTGATCTCCTGCCGCTTGCAGCTCGCGCAAACCGCCAGCAAAATCATCGCCGCGCACCACGCCGGACGGGAACCTCTCCAGGCCCCAAAGAAGTTATTCACCTTGATTATCTAACGATTTCGGAGGGTAAAGGCAAGCCAATCGCAAGACCGTGCGCTTAGTTGGGGTTGGGAGCGGATCTGCTTCAACTTTTCGGGTCAATCCGCGATTTGAGCTTTTCGATCTCCTTTTGAAGTGCCGATACCTGCCCCATCGTTGTGAGCGCGAAAATAAAACCCATCATCCCAAAGACGAAACCCAGTATGCCAAATGCGTCCATATGTTTATTTTCTGATTTCGTGTGCCCTACAATAAACCCACGGATGACGGTCCCTCCAAAACCCCAGCTTCGGTGAGTGGCGTAGTCGGGTCGCCATTCGGTGTAGCGTCTTGGGCGCCTTCCTGCTTGATATTCGTTCGGACAACCACCGTCCCCGCTATGAAATCGTGTAATGCTCGCCTCTTTTCGTTTGTGAGCATGGTCAGCACCTCCGCCACAAACCATAAACTGGGTAGCACCGACAGAGTCCAAAGCTCTTGCGGGCTGTTAGCGCCTCTCCTGTCACCAGGGCATCAGGGGTCAACGTCCCGTTTATGATGAGGGACGCCTCCCAACCCAGTAAGCCAAGGCTAAGTACCATGGGGATGCTATCTCTGAGCCACGCCTGCAGCCATGAGATACTTCCTTCCGATCGGAAATCGACGACCCGTACTTTTGTGACCATCTTGCCGATGGTTTGGCCATAGCGGGCGTGCATCACGGTTGTGTAGATGAGCCAGGCGACGCTCTCCGCGACGACTAGCAATGCGGCGAGGCTCCTTGGGATATTGAGCAAGAGGAAAACGGATGTTATAAAACCTAGTGGCCACAAAACAGTAGAATCAATGAATCCGGTCCAGAAACGAGGACCGAACGTTGAATAGCGTTCGACGACAGGGAAAGTGCTTCGCCGATAGTGCATCCACACGAGCAACGAGATAAAAAGCATGACCCCAAAAGCCGTGAGTTGGTGGAGGATATTCGTATTCATGTGCGCTTAGACCAGCTCATATTAGGCGCTAAACGGGAATTAATTCCTGTTTTCGATAGCACCGACGGTTTCGGAATGGGTGCTGTCACGGCCTAATGGACCCCAGATCTTTGTTAAAATCAAGCAATCACTTTGCTCGTGCGTTCGCGGGGCGCTGTCCGTATCTTCGCGCCGCTCTTTTATGGCCACGATAAAACCTTTTGCCGCATTGCGACCGAAACCCGAATTGGCCGGGCGCGTGTGCGAGTTGCCCTATGATGTGATGTCGTCCGAAGAGGCGCGCCAAATTGCCGCGCCCAATCCGCTGAGCTTTCTGCACGTGAGC
>JADMIO012080858.1_pt1 | contig 11006 bp, 7 predicted proteins | sample 8958161 | NCBI WGS metagenome assembly JADMIO01 (sample SAMN16585339, study PRJNA669376) | soil metagenome | isolation source: Crop rotation soil | place: USA: Cullars Rotation, Alabama | collected 2011 | reverse complement strand
TTTTTTTTTTTTTTTAACTTAGGTTACAGTCCCTGATGGTGATCCCATGCTTGGTAATTCTATCGTTTCTATTGAATAATGATCACAAGATTAAGGCTCCATGAGAGACATTGTAGTGCTTGCCATTTACTGGATTGCTATCCGCCTCAAGCCCCTAGTTTAGGAGGCATTATAGGAAGGGCAGCAGGAACCTACAGTGAATACGATTTCAAACCTAGGTTTGAGAATTCAGAAAAATATATATAATGAAATTAGTAGTGCTATGAAGCAGAGTAGGATTATATGGACTGAAAAGCATCTTTTCGCTTATCTTAAATCACCGACTAAATACATTCCAGGCATAATTTCGAGTGAAATTAGGGTAAATTTTGAAGAGATAAAAAATTGCATTGGAATTGAAAGTGAAGCTGATAGAGCTAATATTATTGCCTATTTGAAGAATCCTGTTTCTTATGATTCATATATCGAGTGTAAGTGTTCTTAGAGCTTTCGCATTAGTCATTTTTTAGGGAACAAACAGTCGAAGAACACAAATTAAATCTAATACATATTACTTGAGTCTCTCGATGATCTTCTACATGATATCTGTGTATTTAATTGGAATAAGTGGTTATCTCTAGTAGACTCTTAAAAGCATAATCTAATTTCTTACTCTAGAATTGATTTTCTTAATTTAAGTAGGAACAACTATATTCAATTATGAGTTTGCACTTTAAAATTATGGCTAAGGTTTGATATTTGTTATCGATAATTAAAAAATTGATGATATACGAAATCTCATATCGATTGTGAACAACAGTACAAGTCTATCTTTTGTGCAATTACTTTAGTGCCTCGAAACTGATTTTGATAATATTGATGCTCTGTTCCATAAAGGTTTCTTCTGATGAGCAAAGCTTTCAAACCATGATTTAGAGCTCCTTCAAGCGACTTTACATAGATCATGATCTCTCGGAAGGTCCCGAAGCTTTTCTCAGAAGCAGAATCTCTATCACTCTTTTTTTCATTTATCTCTAATGCCTTATAATTATACTTAAGACCTAAGATAAATTTTTTCTGGTTACACAAAACATTGCTTAGAAGCATACAAGTTGCGGCAACATCTGAATCGTCCTCTCCAAGTATGTCTTTGAAAATTTTTAATGCAGTGAGAAGATTTTTTTCAGCAAGTTCAAAGTGGCCCAAATAATTTTGGGCTGATCCTAATCCTTGGTAGGCCCGTCCTACATCAGGGTGCTTTTCTCCAAATAATAATAAACTTGACTCCAACAATTCATTGTAAGTTTTTATAGCCTTTTCATAACTTCCTACGTGAAGGTAAAAATTAGCAAGATCATCAATCAAGGAATTGATATCAGGATGGTGACAGTTATAGTATGCCTTGAAGCATTTTAAACTTTGTTCCAGATTCTCGTGGGTTTCTTCATTATTTCCAAGTGCTTGATTGACATCACTCAAACGCTGATATGCTAATCCAAGTTCAAATTCTCTATCTTCACCAGTATATTGTTCCTTAATGGCAAGGGCCTTATCGAACCAATCCTTTGCATCCAAATAACGATCTAAGTCGTATGCACAAGCTCCTAAATTATGATAGGTTCTTGCAATTTCTATCTCATTGGGAGAAAGTTTCTTAAGGTTAATTTCAAGTGCCTTCTGACAAAGAGTTTCAGATATATGAGATTTTCGTCTGGCTCGATATGGTCTAGAGAAAAAATTATAGATCTTTGCTAGAATCAGATGATCTTCTTCGAAATTGGCTTGACATATCTTTAGGGTTTTATCTAGAAGGTGAATGCAGTCATCTACTTGTCCCAGATCCATAAGTATTTCAGAAATTCTGAGATTTACTTCAATTAGGTTTTCAGGCTGATTAGAGATATAGTCGGCTGCCCTCTGGAAACATTTTAAAGATTCATTTAGTTTTGCCTGTTTGTATAGGGATTTTCCTTCTTTGATTAAGGAATTTACCTTTGAGGATATATCTACAGTCATATTTTGTGATGTTGCCATGGATTTTGTATTGATGAGGAATTTTAAGATCGATTAATAAATTTATTATTTCAAGAGGAAATAAAATGATTGATAATTGGACAAATCAACCATGACATTCTGTGATAAAAATGAGATATTGAAGGTATCGAGCTTGTAGCTTTATATTTAACCAGGGAAAAAAAAAAAAAAACATGTTAAGATATTATTAATTGAATTGAAGATTGATTATTCATGCTTTTTACAGTTTATTCTTGATTTCCTCTTATTCTATACTTGCGCATTTTATCCTTAGTAAATCCTACAAATGTACGATATATGTATATTCGAGAAAAAGCTAAGATTCAAGTCATAGTATTTTGACTTACAATGTCTGATGTTGATATCTAGGTCTAAAAATTAGTAATCATAGTGATTTGTCGTCCATTTAGGATAATTTTGATAGTTTGTATGGGATTTGATGACAGAAATACTGGCGTTATGTTCTTAAGGGCTTTTTCAGTAATATTTTTGCACCTATTATCTATGAGTATTCTACAATAACAATATTACTCATCAAAATTTATCTCAAGAGTCGTTAACTTGGTTAAGGGATTTAACAATAGCCATAAGTTATCACAACATTTATCAGTTATATTAGAATTTCTATTAATGATCAATAACTACCACTTCTCAGTTTACCTCATAAAATTTAGATGGAGCTTGGCTAATGAGGTATTTTTTTTGTAGACTTGGGTTTCATCTTTATTAAAATAAAATCCACAGCTATAATTCAAAGACCAACAAAACAAAACTTGCCTATCAATTGCCAAATATAAATTTCTCAAAGATCCAGACGATATAGCACCAACCAATACTTGAGAAACCCTTCTATCTTTAATTTCAACACATCTATATTCAATAATGATTCCATTTTTTACATAATACCCTGTGAAATTGATAAAAAGACTTTGCAGGTGAGTTAAATCCTGCAAGTTTTCAAAGAATTCCTTGAATGCTTCACCAATTATTCTCCCACACCTTTTCTCAGTAAACCTACTTAGTCAATATATCGAGCTTACCCTGTAAAATTTAGGTTCAGCACCCTGAGCAATTTTAATTGAGATAATAGTAACATAATGGAATGAAGATAATTATCAGTAACATGATTTTGTCTATAGAGATAATAGTCTATTCTTGATTTGCACTTACCCTAATATATTGAGATCTACGCACTTTATTGAGGCTTTCTTTTTGAACACTTCTGATATCCCGGACATCTCGTCCTTCAAAATTCCAGTCATATCAATTTCTACAATGCTTGAGTTAATTGGTGATTCTAATTGTTTCAGAATTTGATTAATGGTTCTCCTAGGGCGTAGTTCATTATTAACCTCTCGAGGACAGTTCCATCCTTGATAGTCCTGATAATAATTTTTGAGCTCGGAAAACTCAAGTTTGACCATCCTGAGACAAAACAAAGACTTGATTGCTTCAGATAAAGCTATTATTCCCTCCTTCGTGTACTTGGAATAACTTCTGTTAATCAAATTATTCAAAATACCTACTATGTTCTCTTCATAGATAGATGAAGCATTGATAATGAGCCCAAATATCTAATGCATCTTGCCAAAGCAAAACAGTTTTCATCAGTATGATGACAGCTATCTCTATTAAAATTTAGGGAAAATATCTGGTTAAAATACAGAAAGATTTGAAGACGTAGATCAGGTACTTTGGATAGTAATTTCAAGTAGATTAAAAAGTCTGAGAAAATCCATTTGTCCTTACTAGATTTTCAATATGAGTAGCATTAAACACAATACATTTCGAAGTTGAGAGTGAGAACTTGTGTTACAAAAGTTAATAGTCTGAGTTCTTCCAAGAAAACTTTCGTTTCACTAGATATTTTATTTTTGCTTTTTCCATTTTAATTACTGCAAAACGATTTTAAGAGAAAGATTTTGTAATGGTAATAGATATTTTAAATATCCATGTAGGTTCTGAAATCCTTTACCAATATTCACTAGATGAAGTAGGAAAAAAATGAAATCATGATCTACCTGGAAGATTTAACTTGACATTTTTCAGCAAAGTTAGCCCTCTAAGCATTTTCCCCAAGGGAAGATAAACCTCATCTTTCATTTGATCGCACCTTTATGATCAGTTTTTCAGAAATTAACATGGCTACCGATCGAAATTAAACAATATAGTTTCCAGCAAAGAAAGTTTTCTACATTCTTGAAATATGGCTTGATATCCTCTTGGCGAAATTCTTTGACAACTAAAAAGTAATAAACTCATTTTTTTCTCAATACTTAGAGAAAAATAACCTGAGAACGCGTAATGATCTTAGCCATTTGAAGGCCTTAGATAGCTCCAAGCAATTCTCAGCACTTATTTCGTCATTTCTAAGTAAAAAATAAAGAAAAAATATACAAATACATATAAATATCACATGAAGACCCTTTCACTGACCACAAGTGCTTGAAAAGATTTATTGTAAGCTTAGTTATCTGATAACTTTTTATCTCTCTTAAAGAATAGTCAAAGTTCTCAAGAAATTTGAATTTTCCTGTTTTTGAGGCCCTGTGAAGAAAATTATCCAAAAACTTAAGAGATTTTGATTCAACTGTTGTTTTTTCAAGTGGAATATTGAGATTTTTTGAACAGAATAATTTCTTCTTGCACATCTGAGCTTGCTTTCTTATTTTTTTAGAGATCATATGAATTACTATTACATAAATGAGTCCTGGGTGGATAGAATGTCTTTAGGTACAGAAAGAGAACTTGTAGTTTGTGGATAAGCTCTGGGAAAAGTGATAACGTGGAGGATCAGAGGGGCTAATATAGGGTTTGAAAATTCCATACTATTTATTTCAAGTTTAATGTATTATATAAATCAGATCAATTTTCTGTTCTTAAATCAAGTTCCATAATTTACAATTCATGTTGACTACTTATATCGAGAGACTAGCTCATCTAATTTTCTTTTTGCCATATTAGTGATTCTATAACAGCCAGGAAATGTTAGCTTTAGATCTTTCAAGAATAAGAGTTTCTTAATAACTAATAACAACTCTTCTATCCCTAAATCCGTTATCCCATCACGTCCTTCAAACTCTAAACTTAAATTCTTTAAGCCCACCAAGCTCATAAGTGCCTTAGCTAGTGCCTTTATTCCTGAATCACGTATTTTTAGGCATTCAGTAAAAATTAGAGTCAGATTTGTTAACGAGGTGGCATTTTTGAGAACTGATGATAATTCTATTATTCCTCCATCAGCGATTGATTTACAGCCATGAAATTTTAGGTATAGATTAGTCAAGGCGGATAGATTCTTGATATTGTGAGATAATTCTTTTAATCCTGAGTCAGTGATCAACTCACATTTCGTGAATACAAGAGCTAGATTCGTCAAGGGCGGCAAATCCTTGAAACATTTAATTGCTTGATCACTAACATTAGTGCAAACTGCTAAATTCAAGTTTAGAATTTTTAGATGTTTGAGACTTTGAAGGCAACAGAATAGAATTATAACGCCCTTGTCAGTAATTCTGGCAGGATCTGGAAATCCTCCTGCAAAATTCAGATGTAAAGCTGTTAATGATTTGAGAGCTTGAATACAAGGGGAGATGTTTTCGACTAGCTCGTTATATAACAACCGATAACAATAAGAAAAGCTCAGTGTGAGGCTCGTTAATGATGTAAGAACCTGGATTGAAGAGAGTAGATGTTTTACTCCCTGTGACGTAATCAAAACGCATGAGGCAAGGCTCAAATTTAGAGAAGTCAATAATTTAAGAGTTTGAATGCAAGCAGCTAGACTATAAAGAGCCTTGTCTTGAAGATAAATATTATAGGAGATATCTAAGGTTAGGTTACTCAATGATTTGAGAGTTTTGATACAAGAAACTATGTGCTGAGCACCCTTGGTACGGATTGCTTTACAAGCACAAAAGTTCAAGTGAAGATTTGTTAGTGCTTTTAGGCTTTGAATACAAGAGGACAGATCATAAGCACCTTTGTGCGTAAGGTTAACACAGTTTGTGAAATTTAAGTCAAGAGTCGATAATGAATTGAGGTTTTGAATTATAGATGCCAGGATTTTAACGTCTTTGTCAGAAAATTTAAATGGAGTGCTCAGGTTCACCTTGAGAACTGTTAGTGAATTAAGAGTTTGAATGGTGATGCATGGCCTATCATTCTTGTTAGTGATTTTCGCAGGATTCAAAATAGACCCAGAAAATGCGTTTGATGTTTGAGGAATTGTTGTTAAAGATTTTTGGGTTTGGATGAGAGGGGCGTCTGCTAGCGAGTTGAAATGAGTGTCGATGATAGAGTGGTGATATTCTGGATTTTGGATTTGGTGTAATATGATTTCTTGTGTGGATTTGTTTAGTTTGTCGAAGGCATAGTTTGAATTATTCTGGGTATCAGAAGGGTGGTGGGCTTGATGTTCGTGGAAATGGTCTTGGGGCTGAGGGGTTTCTGGCTTGTTGGATTCTGACTGATTCATTAATATTTTTTCGGTAATTTTATTGAAGCTTGTATTAGGGTTGAATGATTTAGAGTGGATGGGATCAACTCGACTTGAAGAAATGTTGATTTTAAATACTTGTAGTATGTAAGAAATAGGGTTCCAAGGGATATTTCTATGATGAGGGATACCAAATTAGCATGATAGTTCTGTTTTCATTCCATTTTAAAGTCCTCCATAGCTCGAGAACAGCCATCTAGAACTTTTTTTAAAGCAATATAAGCTGCAAGAATCGCTAATTTTTCCGACTTTCTCTTACTTGCCGTAAGATTGTCAAGGAATATGGATTTCTTTACATGAAATATTCTGTATGAATCACAAATGTATGAGCTGTTTTATTATCTTGCTTTCAATTTTTTTCGAACACCGTTCCAAATTTAGTTTTCAATCCACTTTTTTGGAAAAGTTCTTTCACAAACAAATACATCGATAATCACTGAGTACTAATAAATGATGGGAAATTCTTCTGATACTCTAGAGAGAAATGAACAGCCATGGCATCAGGTCACAGAATATTCGATCAGAAATTGATTCCATATCGAACTTCTAAATTCTTTTACTGAAAATTCAATTTCGAATCCCAAATTCAACAATGTAAACAGACTATTTCCTACATCCAATTTTCTGAATGACTGATAATTCTAAAATACCATCCTTTCGACTGAAATTCTATCGTTCTGTAATTCCCTCGCGTCAGCCAGACAAAAGATTTGACAATAACAAAAAAGAGTATTCTCATAGAAATTTCTCGAAAATTCTATGACTTAAGATTTCTCTATATATTCATCAAAAAATCTTGGAAAATAATTATTTTCCCTTAACAATGAGCTACTATTCATTACCATTAACTACCTTATCAGACATTTCTACTGAAAAAAGACCACTCAAAGGTCTCGCTAACACCGAAAGCCCGGTCTATGAGCACAAATTACTTGAATACCAAGCCGAAGCTTGGCGAAGAGCTGACGCTTCTAATATCGCAGCTGACTCATTCAAGCCCAATCTTGATACTACCGTGACCGCGTACAAAAACGAATTAGAAAAGTACAAAGATCTACTTGATGAAGGCATTGAGCAGCACATTTTTGCATCCTATGAGGCTAAACATAATGTTATCATGGGCCACATATCCAAAAGATTCCACGAAAGGCAACTAAAAGCTAATTTAGAACAAAAAGCTGACCAAAATCTCTCTACAGATACCCCTTTAAACAACCAACCTGTCGTCCAAAACTCCCAACCAAACGAAATCACAACCACTCAGACAGTTTCTCCACCAGCCATTGAACACCCTGAAAAACTTCAGTCTTCTAAACCAGAAACCGTAGGAAAAAAGCCATCGAGTCAAAAAAAGGAGCTGGCAGAGAAAAAAACGGCCTCAAAACAAACAAGAAAAATTGAGGAGCGCATACATCAGCCTCTTAAATCGGAGTCTAAAGCTCAAAATAAGCCACAATCAATTAGTGGTAGTAAAACAAGGACCAAGCCATATGATTTTGCTGAGAAACAAATGAAGCATAATGTTAAATATGGACATAAGGGAGGAGTGGCATTATTACCTTAGAATGATTACTATTCATATTTTTCGTTCTACTGGAAAGAAAATGTGTTGTATTCATGTATTGAATATTAGTACAGTTTTATGCGGAGTAATCATTTTGAACTCCTATAGGGATACATGTTCTTGAATTTATTTCTTAATACTTTTTTGAAACCAATGGATCATAAACTTAAATCTCTGATTTCTCTTTCTTTCAAAAAATGAGTAATTAAATAATTTACAAAAGTTGTATCCTCTGAGCCAAGAAATCAATTTCCTCATGATAGGCTGCATTTTATTTAAGTCTAACCTTAATTTTCTTAAGATATTCGAGTAAGTCATCCTCCATTATCGAAAGTTTTGAGACAGAATAACAAATTGGTTTTATTTGATCTGATTAAACACTAGACCAATACATTCATATTTTCTTAACAATCATAAATTTTTCCTTGTGTCTAACGGTTTAATTACAAGCAATTGAGTAGTAGGTAAATTGCCGTAATCATTTCTTTTAGATTGAAAATTTGATATATTTAGAGCTTATACTAACTCACAATTTATTATTTTTTTTCAATCATGTCAATTGACAATAATGTTTCAGATATACTTTTCTATCATTATATGAGATAAAACAAAATGCAAGAAATTCCTATAAACACTCTTTACCCTAACTTTGTAATTTGATTTTTCTATAATTATTCAAAGCTTCATAAACCAAATTTTCCAGTCTAGTATCCTCCTCTTCAAACAGCGTTAGCTCAATATTTGTCTCAACATGCCTCGCTGCTATCACATTATAATGCCCTTCATTCCTTTTGTCAAGTACCAAAATAACTTTTTTCCTCGTCGGCTCTCCACAATGGATAGTTATCGGAAATTGCATCGCAGCTGCATAGAGCATAAAAATGCTAAAGCTCACCTTATAATGCAACGAAAAAGCCTTGAGCTCAGGAAATCCTCCCCAAAAAATCGGAGCTTGTAGGTCCTCAACATAGTTCTCCAGGGATTTATGCCCAAAATCTTTTGCCTCACTAAAGCGTTCTGCATTTTGTACCATTACTCTTGCAGCCAATTTCCTCAGATTTTTAACGTGCAACCCTTTTTCTTCTACTGTAGAAGCTCGATATAACAGAGGATTGATTGCATAAGCTACACTATGAAAGAGACAGGAATCGTCTCCTGGAACTTCTATCACTTTCATGTCCTTTAACTGATTCCATCGATATATAGGAACATTTGAAACATAATCTGGAGAGTCGATTTTATCTGGAATTACTTGAAGGCCATTGAGCTTAGAGTGGTCAAGGTCATCGGAGTTAGTCAAAAGGTCTGAAAAATCGATGTCTAGTTGGAAAGGAAGGCCTCTTTTCACAAAAATACTATTGTTGGCTTTGATTATATTGCTGGATTCATTCTGGATTTCCTGAAAGGTGATATCAAGTTTGTAAGGAAGCGAGCAAATCCTTTGCTTGGGACACCCCATTCTTGAGAACCACTTCTTTCTATACGCAACAAATACAATAACGATAAGGCATAAAAGTATGACTAAAGCAGCTATCACTCCAGTTATTGATGAATTAGGGGCACTATTTTCAGAGACCACAGGAGTTATTACAAGAAACTTCGGAAGGCATTTTTTTTCAGTGGCATCATATTGTGTAGAAATATTGCAAGTACAACTCTCAGGAGTCAAAGTACTACAGGACTCGCAGCTCAAATCACAGGAAAATGACTCTTTATTGAAGATTTCGATTAATTGTCCAAAGGAATTAAAGACTTTAATTTGGAATAATTCAGATATCTGTGTGTTTTCGGTGAGGAGCCTATGAGCGGAGATAGAAACTATACTAAATTTGATGGTAGAAGTTGAATCCGAGCTAATTCCGATGATTTCGATGGTGTTAGGGGTTGTGGCTTTGGCTTGGCATGAGAGGAGTAGGGGAAGAATTCCTGAGATACTGTTGCATGAGAATAGATTGAAGGAAATGGAGAAGGTAATTTCTATTCGGCTGTTAGTGGGGTATTGGACAGTTCGCTGGAAGGAGAAGGCGTATGTCTTATATGGAGGTTGAGAAGTTATGGTGATGGCGAGGTCAGTTCGTTTTTCAGACTGGATAGTATTATTAGTATCAGTTGTATTGTTGGGGATTGTTGTATTAGGTGAAAGGGTGGTATTATTAGGAATGGAAGAATTGTTCGGAGCCGTTGTATTACTTGAAGTGTTGGTATTATTCTGGGTGGAGGTATTGTTAGAAGCTGTATTATTTGAAGCGTTGGTATTATTTTGGGTGGAAGTATCGTTAGAAGCTGTTGTATTACTTGAAGCATCAGTATTATTCGAGATTGAAGTATTATTTGAAGCGCTGGTATTATTTTGGGTGGAAGTATCATTAGAAGCTGTTGTATTACTTGAAGTGTTGGTATTATTCTGAGTGGAAGTATTGTTAGACGTAGTTGTATTGCTTGAAGGGTCAGTATTATTCGGGATAGAGGTAGTATTACTTCGCACTTGACATGTCCCATTCAAACAGTAATAATTCTCACCTGATTTATTTTGGCACTCGATATCCAAGGTACAATTCTGACACACCCCTGTTCTATATCCACAAGCCGGCTGATTCACCGGGCAATTTTTCACAAAATTGCATATGGGGAATTTTAGATCTAAGCAATCAGCACTCGATGCACATTGCTGACAATTCCCTGCTACTAAATCGCAAATTGGTTGGGTTGATGGACACTCACTATTGTCCAGGCAGCCTCTACACAAAACAGAAGTCACACAAATTGGCTTCTGGGGGTTCAAGTTTACGCAATCCGAGGTTGTCTGGCACTTAATACACTTCTCCTCAGCTGAAGAACATATGGGGAAATTTGAAGGGCAATCAGTGTTGTTAATGCAGGCTCGACAGGTGTAGCTGGTAATATTCTCGCAAGTAGGGAAGGCAGGATCTA
>JADMIO011210391.1_pt1 | contig 11006 bp, 11 predicted proteins | sample 8958161 | NCBI WGS metagenome assembly JADMIO01 (sample SAMN16585339, study PRJNA669376) | soil metagenome | isolation source: Crop rotation soil | place: USA: Cullars Rotation, Alabama | collected 2011 | reverse complement strand
GTATTGGGTATTGGGTATTGGGTATTGGGTATTGGGTATTGGGTATTGGGTATTGAGTATTGGGTATTGAGTATTGAGTATTGAGTATTGAGTATTGGGTATTGGGTATTGGGTATTGTGTATTGGGTACACAGTTACTTAATACTTAGTACTTAATACCTGATACTTACTACTACACAATACCCAACACCTAATACCTAATACTTAATACTACCCATATTATATTTTATATCGGATTGTTAATAAAATCTCAAATGAGTATATTTTATGCTTGTTAAACACAGAAAATTAATTCTATGGCTCTCAAAACCGGCGATACCGCTCCAGATTTTACATTGATATCCTTTACACCTTCAGAGGACACAGTTGATTACACCCTAAGTTCTTATAAAGATAAAAAAAATGTGATACTGATTTTTTTTCCTCAGGCTTTTACCGGTGTTTGCACTGAAGAAATGACAACAATTTCAGACAGTTTCGAAGATCTTGCCGGAGAGAATACAGAAGTGCTCGGGATAAGTGTTGACGGCACTTTTGTTCAAAAGGCATTTGCAAAAAGTAATAATATCAAAATTCCTTTATTGAGCGATTTCAATAAGGAAGTTATTAAGAAGTATGATGTCGTTCAGGAAACTTTTGCACATGGAATGAAGAGCACATCACAACGTGCAGTGTTTGTTGTAGGCAAAGACGGCAAGATAAAATATGTAGAGGTCACAGAAAATCCCGGAGTGCAGGTCAACTTTGACAAGTTGAAGGAAGCTGCAAAAAGTCTTGATTAAACTTGTCAAATATAATTTTGCCTTGGGCAGCGGTTGGGAAATAAGGACATGCTTGTAATAAGGGATATCAATGATTTCATATATGACAGGAAGAGTGCAATTACGGTCGGGACATTTGACGGAGTTCATCCCGGTCACAAAAAGATTATTGAGAAGTTAAATTCAATAAAGGATTCAAAAGGTCTCAGAAGTGTTATCGTAACATTTGAGCCGCATCCGCAGATCGTTCTTAGAAACAGAGCAAAAGATATTAAGATCCTTACAACTCTGGAAGAAAAACTGAGTATACTGGAGAAGTTTAATATTGATATTGTATATGCAATCAACTTCACAAAGGAATTTGCCAATACAACTGCAGAAGAGTTCTACAAAAACTACCTGATAGACAAAATCGGTTTGACGGATCTCATCCTTGGTTATGACCATATGTTTGGAAAGAACCGTGAGGGAAACTTTGAAACATTAAAGTCTCTTTCGGAAAAATATGATTTTACAGTTGACAGGGTTGATGAATATAAAGTTGAAGGTGAACATATAAGCAGCACAGTGATAAGACATTTTCTTGAAGAAGGAAATGTAAAAAAGGTGAGCAGAATCCTTGAAAGAGATTACACCATTACAGGAAAAGTAATTGAAGGAAAAAAGTTAGGAGCCACACTTGGGTATCCGACTGCTAATTTAGAATTAACAAACGAGTACAAGCTCATTCCGAAGACCGGAATTTACACAGTAAGAGTTGAAATTGACAAGAAAGAATATTTCGGAATGATGAGCATCGGTAAGAATCCGACAGTAACTGATGATGATTCAATCAAGCTTGAAGTGAACATATTTGATTTCAATGAAAACATTTACGGGAAGACAATTGAAATAAGTTTTATTGACTACATCCGGGATGAGGAAAAATTCGATACATTAGATGAGCTGAAGAAGAAGATGTCTTCTGATAAGAAACAAAGCCTTGAAATAATAAACGAATCAGTAATTAACAATAAATAAATTAACAAAAGAAAAAATGCCATTAACAAAAGAACAAAAACAGGAAATTGTCACAAAGTTCGGAGCTTCTGACAAAGATTCAGGTAAGCCTGAAGTTCAGGTAGCGATCCTGACAAAGAGGATCAACGACCTGTCTGCCGAACATTTTAATATTTACAAAAAAGATAATCACTCAAGAAGAGGATTGTTGAAAATGGTTGGTAAAAGAAGAAAGCTCTTAAGATATCTTGAAAAGAAAAATGTTGAGAGATACAGAAAGATCATTAAAGAACTGGAAATAAGAAAATAATTTAACGAGAAGGAAATATGCCTCATACTAAAAGTATAGAAATAGGCGGAAAGAAATTAACGCTTGAAACAGGGAAATTAGCAAAGCAAGCAGGTGGTGCTGTATTAATATCATATGACGAAAATGTTGTATTGTGTACGGTTACTGCTTCGGACGATGTAAAGCCCGGACAGGACTTTTTTCCATTAACAGTTGACTACCGCGAAAAGACTGCTTCAGTTGGAAAGATCCCCGGCGGATTTTTCAAACGTGAAGCAAGACCTACTGAAAAAGAAATTCTTTCATCGCGTTTGATTGACAGACCGATAAGACCGATGTTTCCGGAAGGTTTTTTTAATGAAGTGCAGTTATTATGTTCAGTGTATTCTTCAGACAGAGAAAATGATTCGGATATCATTGCTGCAATAGGAGCTTCAGCAGCTCTGATGATCTCAGACGTCCCGTTTGATGAGCCGATAAGTGAAGTTCGTGTGTCAAGAATTAACGGCGAACTTATCCTGAATCCGTCATACGAGCAAACTGAGAAAGGTGATTTTGATATCACAGTTGCAGGGACATCTGATTCAATTATGATGGTCGAAGGTGAAGCAAAAGAAATTTCAGAAGAGGAATTTCTTGATGCAATAAAATTCGCTCACAAGAATATTGCAGTGCTTTGCAATTTCCAGAAAGAGTTTGCAAAGGAAGTCGGCAATAAGAAACGTGAGCTCAACCCTTCAGATGATATTTCTGAAATTGAAAAAGATGTTAAAGGAATCTGCGAAGCTGATCTTATCAGCGTAACCGGAACAGTGCTTACAAAGGAAGAAAGAAAAATTAAGAACAGAGAAATTCATGATAAGGTAATGACTGCTCTTGCTGAGAAATATCCTGAGCAGGAAAAATTGCTGAGCAAAATAATTCATGACATTCAGTATGATGTACTGAGAGATATGGTTTTGAATGAAGGTAAAAGACTTGATGGCAGAGGAATGAAAGACATTAGACAAATCTCAAGTGAAGTTGGACTGTTACCAAGAACACACGGTTCTGCTTTGTTCACAAGAGGTCAGACACAAAGTTTGACAACAGTTACATTGGGAACAAAGAGAGATGAGCAGATGATCGAAGGTCTGAAAGAATTGAGCACAAAAAGATTTATACTTCATTATAATTTCCCGCCGTTTAGCACAGGTGAAGTTGGCGGAAGACCCGGACCGGGAAGAAGAGAGATCGGACACGGTAATCTTGCTGAGAGAGCATTGAAAAATTTATTGCCGGCTGAAGAAGCTTTCCCATATACGATCAGAATACTATCTGACATTCTCGAATCAAACGGTTCATCTTCAATGGCAACTGTCTGCGCAGGATCGCTCGCGCTTATGGATGCAGGAGTGAAATTGAAAAAGCCGATTGCAGGAATTGCGATGGGACTTATCATGGAAAAAGATAAAGTAGCTATTCTCTCCGATATACTTGGCGATGAAGATCACTTCGGTGATATGGATTTCAAAGTTGCAGGAACTGCCGATGGCATCACTGCAATACAGATGGATATTAAGATCAGAGGGATCTCATTTGACATTATGGAGAAAGCACTTGCTCAGGCAAGAGAAGGACGAATACATATTCTCGGAGAAATGAAAAAGACTCTCGATACACCGAGAGAATCAATTTCAAAATATGCTCCGCATCTTTATTCAATGAATATTCCTAAGGATCTTATCGGAGCGGTAATTGGACCGGGCGGTAAGACCATCAGAAACATTATTGCAGAAAGTGGAGCTGAGATTAACATCGATGATGATGGAGTTGTAACGATCGCAGCTGTTGATAAAGAACAGGCTGCTATTGCAAGAAAGATGATTGAAGGACTTACAGAAGTTCCTGAGATCGGTAAGATCTACGAAGGAAAGGTCAAAGGTATCAAAGACTTCGGAGCATTTGTAGAGATCATACCGGGCAAGGAAGGTCTTCTTCATATTTCTGAGATCGACAATAAGAGAGTCGTGAAAGTTGAAGATGTTTTGAAGAACGGCCAGATGGTTACAGTTAAGTTGATGGGTATTGATGATTCCGGAAAACTCAAATTAAGCAGAAAGGTTTTACTACCAAAAGAATCGCCTAAACCAAAAGAATCTCAACAATGAAATTTGAAATAGACAAGCAAAAGGACAAGACAATATTCAAGCTGGAGTCAAAGTCGCTTGATCACGATATAGCTGCGCAGCTTAAGGCAGAGCTTATATTTTTACAAAAGGAAATTGATAACCAGTTCATAATAGACCTGAAGGATGTAACTAAGTGCGACAGCTCCGGGCTTTCTGTGCTTTTGCTTTCTGAGAGACTTGAAAGGGAAAAGAATAAAAAGCTCATCATAAAAAATCTTAATCCTAATGTACTTGAACTTATGAAGATTGCAAGACTGGATAGGGTGTTCGATATAAAATAGTTTGTAAAGTTCATAAAGTTATAAAGTTTTTAAAGTATGACTTCTTATCAGTTTATTTTGATAGGAAGTTTTTTATTTTATTGAAGTGAAGGTGTGGCACACTTATTTTAGTTATTGAACAAATTCAAAAGTTATTTAAAGTGTGCCACACCTATAATGATCTTCTATCAAAACATGAGAGATTGAATTCAGAATACATAAAAATATGTAAGACCTCTGAGATCTATAACCGCAAAGGAAAAAGGTTTGTACTGGATGAAGAAAATGAGATCGCGGTTTTTAAAGTTGGTGACAACTATTATGTAGTAGATAATATCTGTCCTCACAATCACACTTCACAGATCTATGATGGTTATGTTGATGAGATGTATGTTGCTTGTCCTGTCCACGGATTCATGTTTCATCTTGAAACCGGAGAACAGCCTACGAAACTTGGATGCAAGTTGCGGACATTTGATATGAAAATTGTTGATGACTGGATCTATGTTAAGAAACCTGATGAAAAAAGATTCGATTTTAGATTTTGATATTTTTTTGAACACGGATTAAACTGATGTTACTGATTTACACTGATAGAACTTTGAATGCTTGAAATCAGGCTCTTTCAGTTGTATCTGTTTGATCCGTGTTCATTTCTTTAAACATTAGATTTTATAGTGCAAGATAACTTAACAAATACGATCAAACAAAAATGTCTCGAAGCGGGATTTATTAAAGCCGGGATATCGAAAGCTGATGTCTTGAAACAGGAAGGTTATCATTTAAGAGAGTGGCTTGATGAAAATCGAAACGGGAGCATGAAATGGATGAGTGATAGTTTTGAAAAAAGAATTGATCCCGGGCTTGTGCTTGAAGACGCTGCATCTGTAATTTCACTAGCCTACTTATACGATACACCAATTGCTCATTCAGAAGATAAGAACATTCCGAAAATTTCCAGATACGCTTGGGGTCAAAGAGATTATCATAAGGTAATTAAGAAAAAATTAAAAGCATTAACAAAAGAAATTGAATCTATTTCCCCGGAGATCAAAACCCGATATTACATTGATGACGGACCTGTCATGGATAAGGTATGGGCTGTAAGATCCGGTATTGGCTGGATGGGAAAGAATACAAACGTGATCAATCCTGAGATAGGCAGCTTTTTTTTTCTTGCAACTGTTCTTATCAATATACCGCTCGAATATGATGATACGCTTGAAGACCTTTGCAGGAGCTGCTCTCTTTGTATTAGCGCATGCCCGACAGGAGCAATCTACGACGAATATAAGCTGGATGCGAATCTTTGTATTTCATATCAGACGATTGAAAACAGAGATGAAATTCCGGAGGGGATACACCTGAACGGGTGGATATTCGGCTGCGACATTTGCCAGGACGTTTGTCCCTATAATCACAGAAAGATTTTTACAGAAGACCTAAATTTTTTTCCAAAGAAACAAATCTTTAACAAAACATATGATGAATTTTTAACCCTGAGTGAAGATGACTTCAATAAAACATTTGAAGGAACACCTGTGCGAAGGACAAAATACAAAGGATTCATGAGAAATCTTAAGAAAGCAAGAGAAGAAAAATAGAATGTGTAATTTATTACAGCATTATCTATTAAAAAATGTTTTTTAGTTCGAAACCTTTTCGATAAACGCTCGTCTAATTAGTTAAACACCCCAAAGAAAAAAATAATACTAAACTAATAAGGAGTATAACGTATGTCAGCCCTCAAGTTATTTACAATTTTATTTTCCATTTTCATTTTTACAGCAAGTCAGGCAAGATCCGAGTTTTTATCAGCAAACAAGACCTCTGAGCTTAATTCCCAAATAATAGTAGAGATCAAAGAAGTTCTTCAAACCCCGTGTTTAAAATTTAATTCAAAAGATCTGAACGGGGAAGTTAAAGTGACTGCAATGATAAATAGAGACGGTAAAATAATTTTCAAACACATCAACGCTATGAATGAGGATCTTCAGGATAATGTAATCGCAAGGCTGAACTCACTCAATCTATGGACAAGCCCGGATTATTCTGCAAAGAACTTTGAATACAAAATAAAATACAGAAACTAATTTTGTCGTAACATATATACAACCCTCGAGAGCCCTGTGAAGCCCCTGCTTTACAGGGCTCTTGGATTTTATTATCCAGGCTTCTTCTTGAAATTTCTTTTTACCACATAGATCCATAGGTCACATAGTTGTGTTAAATATTAATTTTAATTCTATGTTTTCTATGTATCTATGTTTCTATTATGGTAAACATAAATTATTGCTCCAATTTAGAAAAATAGGATTTATAATTTTACTTCGTAAAGGTATATTACAAAAATATTTTTGCCTTTGTGAAAGTTATTACTTTTATTTTTTTCCTATATCTGCCTTCTGTATTATTCAGTCAGACACCTGATACAACGAAATCCATGTATTCCGCATCTATAGCAATAGGAGGTTTTTATCAGAGCGGAAACACAAGTAAATTTTTTGTTCAGAGCAAAGGTGAGGTTAAACGTTCATCAAAAACTCTTGAAACTATTCTGGCTGCTACTTATGGGTATGGCGAGAATAGAATGAAAAAAGATGAAAATATTCTTTTGTCATCATTAACAATTGATCTTTTTTATAAGAACAAGATCTCCCCCTTCCTTCTTCAGATGATCGAATATAATTTTTCTAAAGGTATTGAATTACGTTCGCAGTCAGGAGGCGGTCTGAAGTATGTTTTTATACCTGAGGCTGAGCACAAAACTTCCCTTTCACTGGCACTGATCTACGATTACACACACCTCAAAGAAGTACCGGGAAATTACGATAATAAAGTGATGCGGTTCTCATGGAGACTAAAGACAAGACAAGAACTTTTTGATTCACACTTAATATTTTCGGGTATCGGATTTTATCAACCGGCTGTTAATGATATTTCAAAAAGAAACATTCGCATTGAGACCATACTTGATATCCCGATAACCAAAATGGTTTTTGCAAACCTTACTTATCTCCATTCCTTTGATGATGTTGTTTCTGTAGGCAGGAAGCGTGCTGACAATAAATTTACTTTCGGATTGAGGGTGGGATTTGGCGAATAAAGTCCTTAATATTTTTTTTCTAATTCTCCTCCCTATTTTCTTCATTGCGGTAAGCCTGATCTCCAAAGCTTCCTCAGGTGAGTTCTACTTGAACAATCAGTATGATCCCTCTTATGTTTATCTTTTGAACTCATTAAATCTCTCTCAGCTCGATGGTCTCGGAGTAGGACGCGTTGTTCATCCTGGTACGACAGTTTACGCAGTCGGAGCAATAATTATTTTTCTCCTTCATTCATTCACAGCTTCCTCTGAAAATATTGTGAAAGATGTTTTTTCAAGACCTGAATTTTATCTTTCAAATATAAGTTTCGTTTTTATTTTTATGAATGCGGCTGCTCTTTTTATTCTTGGATTCGTTTCATTCAGGAGATTAAAGAATATCCGTTCGGCAATTTTCTTACAGTTCACACCTTTGTTCGCGACAACTCTTTATTACTGGACCATCAATGTTTCTCCTGAACCGTTGCTGATCTTTACTGTCATACTCTTAATTACCCTAATAATAAGTTACACATCGAACGAAGAACTCAAACCAATGAGTCTCTTTAAATATGCTCTGGGCTTCGGTTTGATATGTGGGTTCGGGTTAGCTACTAAAATTTCTTTTTTCCCACTTTTAATAATACCACTCATACTTATTAAAAGATTTTCATTCAAAGCTTTGTTTTGTATTGCAACATTCATTGCGTTCCTTCTATTTTTTCTTCCGGTAATTTCCGAAAGTAATCCCTGGAGATTCATAAACTGGCTTAAGAAACTTGTCTTATTCAGCGGAAAGTACGGAACAGGAGAGCAGAACGTGATCGACAGTTCAAGTTTCTTAAAAAACCTTTATTCCATATTCACGAATGATGTTGCTTTAAGCATATCTTATGCATTGATCTCTGCAACTTTCTTTTTACAGTTCATACCCAAATTTAGTAAAAAGATAAGATCGAATAAATTTTATAAGCTCTTGATCGGTATCTTTGGAGCTATGACGATACAGATATTTATTGTGTGTAAACATTTTGAACTTCATTATCTTTTGCCCGTTAATATGCTTCTCATATTAGGCTTATTTGTCATTGGCTCAATCACTATCGGACTCTTTCCAGGTCTATTAAGAATTGATAAGCTCATAAAACTATCAGTGATTATGATATTTGTTTTTATTCAGGGCATTTTTTTTATGAAATCAATTTCATACATGACACAGCGACGAGATGCTTCATATGAAGAAATGAATTACTTAGAGAACAACAGAAGAGATCTTGTTATCGTAAATTCCTACGGTGCTTCCAGTAAGGCGTTTGCATTATACATTGGAGCTTCATTGTCAGGCACACAGAAAAAAAATTATTACAGTGCAGTAAAGGGAATGTTTCCGGAAAATTATTATTTTGATAAGTGGTCACTCACTCTTGAAAATGTTGATGATAATAATACTGTTGCAAGCAAGTTGGTTGAAGCCGGGAAATTTTTCTTTATGTGCGATGATGAAATGTCTCTGAATGATTTTGTTGCACTCTTGAAAAAGCTAACAGGATTACAAAATGTTACTTCAAAGAAGCTTTACTCAAACTTCAATGGTGAGACCATATATGAGATTGAAATAGTTTCACGTTGAATCATATTAGTTCTTTATGAAAGATTATTCAGTGGTGAAAAAATATTTATATATTCTAACGGCATCGGCTCTCGTTTTATTCAGCTCTTTTATATTTGTTCGATCTGTCATCTCTCATATTGAATATATCAATTTTCCCTATCAGCACGAATACATGGAGGGTGCAGCCCTCACTACTACACAGCTTTATGTCAACAATGAAAATCCTTTTGCTATAAAGAATCAACCACAGGAGACCTATGTTTACGGCTTCATCAATCCTCTGATAGTTTCTGCATTTGCAAAAATTTACGGAAACACTCTCGCTGTGCATAGATGGGTCAGTTATGCCTTTATACTTCTCACTTGTCTTCTGATTTTTCTTGCACTGCGTACATTAAAACTAAATCCTGTTTTTTGCTTTGCAGCTGCAGTCATACTACATCAGTCGTTTATTTACAACGGTCTTATAGCTGTCGCACGGCCGGAAGGTCTTGGGATATTCTTGTTCACACTGGGGATCCTTGTTCCGTGGAAATATAAATTTTCAAATCTGTCGTGTCTGATAAGTATTCTTCTCGGAACGCTTGGATATTTTACCAAGCCATATTACGTTTTAGTAATTCCATTTATTGGTATTTACATGTTCTTGTTTGTCAGTAAGAAACGAGCACTCTTGTATGCATTGGTTTCTTTGATCTTTCTTTCAGTGACAATGCTGATAGTTGCTGCAATGTATGAAAGCTTTCACAACAATTCTCTGTTTCACTCGATCAACATAGCAACGTATGAATTTTCACATATGAAAAACCAGTTGATGCAGTATGCAAAAGTAAATGTTTACATCATTCTCATTATGATTGTCTCTTCCTTTTTCATTTTAAAAAATTACTTAGACAAGAATCAGAATAACAACTCAGGAAAATTTTTTAGCAACATACGAAACAACTTTTTCTTTACCCGAAGTCTGAACATTTTCGGCAATGAACCTCTTGTCAAAACTAAATATGACTTCCTCTTCGGACTTGTATGTCTTTTTTCTACATTCCTTTTTATAGTAAAGCTTGGCGGACACGTTGGGAATGGACGAGGAGCCTACCTTTACCATATTGCATCTCCGTTTCTGATACTGACTGCATTTCAACTGGTCAAGGCTTCTAATGATAAGCTTCTAAGCAGCATCGTTGCTGTTTTGCTGATCTATACACTGGCAAACCAGTTCAAACCTGCGAGATATGATTTCAAAGAATCTGTGAGTTGTTATGAAAAGCTCGAAGAGATCATCGACCAAAGTAAAAATCCATTGAACTCAGCTGAGATCGTTTCAATAATGATTGAAAAAAATAAGTCGGTTTACAATTCAGGACATTCAGAATATTTCAGAGTTGGTCTTGGTAGTTTGAGCAGGTTGGCAGGTGATTCAATAAAGGTAGCAGAACGTGAAGTGGAATTTGAAAAAAATATTAATGATCAGATTCTTAGCAAAAACTTTGATGTGATATTTCTTACAAAAGGAAATCATTACAGACTGATTGATTCTGTTTCATTGATTCAAAATTATCAGTGCACTGACACTCTTTGTGCATACATGCCTATGAAGAACTGGAGAATCGAAACCTGGTACCCTAAAAAGTAAGTTTTATCTAGAGTAAGAGGGGAATAGAAAATTTTAAATTTTAAATTGTAAATTTCAAAATTACATTTGAAAAGTAAAAATGTCTTCCAAAAAATTTCATAACTTTACAAACTTTATAACTTTATAACTTTACAACTTTATAACTTTACAAACTTTACAAACTTTACAAACTTTACAAACTTTACAAACTTTACAA
>JADMIO010849098.1_pt1 | contig 11006 bp, 10 predicted proteins | sample 8958161 | NCBI WGS metagenome assembly JADMIO01 (sample SAMN16585339, study PRJNA669376) | soil metagenome | isolation source: Crop rotation soil | place: USA: Cullars Rotation, Alabama | collected 2011 | reverse complement strand
CTTTCCCGACAGTCGTGGCGCGCCCCGCCGCCTCAGAACCCCCGTCTTCCCCGCGGCATCCTGATCAAATCGATCTTCGCCGCCCGCCCGTTGTCGAACAAGATCGCCATGCCCGATCGCTCCCGCAAATCCAGTGGGTAATACCAAACGTTCGCCTCCCAATACCCCGGTGTCGCCGTCGCCGCCGCCCCCATCAAGCTCGCCGTCGGCGGGGGCCCGAACACCTCCGACACCGACTGCTTGCTCGTCCCGACCAGCGCATCCCTCAACGCCGCGAACGACCCCGGCCCCCTCACCGGTCGCCGCTGCACCGGCCGCCTTCCGAACCAACTTTCCACCAGCGCCCGCATCCCCCCGCGTTTCCGCGCCGCCGCCACCACCAGCGCCACGATCCCCCCGGCGATCCCGACCGCGAGCAATCCCCCCACGATCGCCACCGGTGCCCGTCGCCGCTGGTAACTGCTCACCTGCATGCCAACAACCTCAGAAAAAACGCACCCCGCGCCCGCACCGATCTCACCCCATATTATCGGCCATCCCCACCCCATTCCTCAATTCCCAAAATCCCCGTCGCTGCAATTCGTTACGCCGGCGCGTCGCCTTGAGATCCGCGGGTTCCCTGGAGGGTTTCGCTCCGTCGAAACCGTCTGCGCAGGAACCGTGGATCGCGCGTCCGCATCGGTCGCGACGGAGCGCGACCCTCCGGCGCGGGGCGCGAACCCATCAGGACACTTCCGAACGCCCCGCCCCTTCCTTCTCCCCCGCCAACACAAACCGATGCCCAAAGTGCCGCCGATACTTCGCGAACCCCAGCCCGGCTCGTTCCCCGAGCTTCTTCACCTCCCCTTCCCGAAACGCCTGCCCCACGCTGACCGCCGCGTCGTGCTTCACCATCGGACTGGAAAACAGCGTGAACAACTTGATCCACGCCAGCGCTCGCCGATCGCGCAGCAGGTCCGCCACGATCACCCCCCGCCGCGCGACCCGGTTCATCTCCGAGAGCGACCGGACGATCGCCTCGTCGTCCAGGTGGTGCAGGAACATCGCCGTCAAACAGTAATCGAAACTCCCCTCGGCGAACGGCAGCCGCAGCGCATCCGCGCGTACGATCCGCAAGCGCTGCGAATCCCCCTCACGCGCCGCGATCGCCGCGGTCCGTTCATGTCGATCAATACCGACGATGCGCACGTCGAACCCTTTCCCCCGCGCCCATTCCAAGATCGCTGCCGGGATGTCCGCCGACCCGGTCGCCACATCGAGAATTGTGATGCGTTCCCCCGCCTTCCAATTCCCCGAAAACTCCTCCAGGTGCGCCAACGTCGTCCGCGTGTACCCCAGCACGCTGTTGATCTGACGAATGAACTTCAGCGCGTCCACCAGCTCTTTTTCGTCCACCCCCTCCCCGTCCATCCACTCCTCCTCCCTCCGGCGGGTCTTCAGCGACGAGAAAATGGAAATCCCGCGCCCCATCAGCCAGTCCCCTCGCAATCACTTCCCATGCTTCTCTTTCCACTGCCTCAGCAAATCGAACGCCTGTATCGGCGTCAGCTCGTCGATCTTCAACCCCGCCAATTCCCGCTTCAATTCCTGAACCGGATCGACGAAGAGCTGCATCTGCGCCACGTCCTCGGTCCGCCGGTGCTTGGAGAGCTTGCTCGTCGCGATGTGCTGCACCGCCAGTTCCGACAGCAGCTGCCGCGCCCTCGTCAGCACCGTCTTGGGCACCCCCGCCAATCGCGCCACATGAATGCCGTACGAGCGGTCCGTCCCCCCTTCCACGATCCGGTGCAGGAACACCACCTGATCCTCCCACTCCCGCACCGCGACGTTCAAATTCTTCACCCCCTTGAACCGCTCGGCCAGGTCCGTCAGCTCGTGGTAGTGCGTCGCGAACAGCGTGCGGCAGCGCAGGTTCGACGCGATGTGCTCGGCGATCGCCCACGCCAGCGACAGCCCGTCGAGCGTCGACGTGCCTCGCCCGATCTCGTCGAGGATCACCAGGCTCCGCTCGCTCGCGTTGTTCAGGATGTTGGCCGTCTCGGTCATCTCCACCATGAACGTCGACTGCCCCGAGTGCAGCTCGTCCGACGCCCCGATCCGCGTGAAGAGCCGATCCAGCATCCCGATCTTCGCCGACGCCGCCGGCACGTAGCTCCCGATCTGCCCCATCAGGCAGATCAGCGCCACCTGCCGGATGTAGGTCGACTTGCCCGCCATGTTCGGCCCCGTGATCAGCGACAGCGAATCCTCCGCGCCAAAGCGCGTGTCGTTCGCGACGAACTCGCTTCCCAGTTGCTGCTCCAGCACCGGGTGTTTCCCGTCCACGATCTCCAGAACCCGCTCTTCCACCACGCTCGGCCGGCAGTACCGCCGCTCCTGCGCCAGCGTCGCCAGCCCCGCCAGCACGTCCAGCCGCGCCACGCCTTCCGCCAATTCCTGGAACGCCACCACGTGCGGAAGCAGCGCCTGCCGCACCTGCTCGAAGAGCTGCTGCTCCAGCGCGATCCCCCGATCCTGCGCCCCCAGCGCCTCGTTCTCGAACGTCTTGAGTTCCTGCGTGATGTACCGCTCGGCGTTCTTGATCGTCTGCTTCCGCGTCCACGCCGCCGGCACCTTCTCCCGGTGCGTGTCCGTCACCTCGATGTAGTACCCGAACACCTTGTTGTACCCGACCCGCAGCGACGGGATGCCCGACTCCGCCGCCAGCTGCGCCTGGTACTTCGCCAGCCACTGCTGCGAGTTCGTCGCGATGTTCCGCAGCCGGTCCAGCTCCGCGTCGAACTTGTCCGCGATGACGCCCCCCTCGCGCAGGTGCGGCGCCGGATCGCTCAAGATCGCGCTTCGCAAATACTCCGCCCGCTCCGCGCAAAACGCCCGCTGCGACGCCAGCTCCGGCGCCACGTCCCCCGCCTTGGCCAGCGAATCGAGTTGATCCAGCACCCGCGGCATCGATTCCAAACACTTCCCCAACGCCGCCAGATCCCGCGGGCTCGCCCTCCCCACCGCCAGCCGCGCCACGATCCGCTCCACGTCGCACACGTCGTCCAGCCGCTGCCGAATCTCCTTCAGCGTCGACGGCGATTCCATCAGCGCCGCGATCGCCGCCTGCCGCGCCGAAATGTGCTCCAGATCGCACAGCGGATACCGCAACCACTGCCGCAGCATCCGCCCCCCCATGCTCGTGCGCGACCGATCGATCGCGCTCAGCAGCGATCCCTCCGCGCCACCCGATCGCACCGTCCGCTCGATCTCCAGGCTCCTCCAGCTCGCCGGATCGATCGACAAATGCTCTTCCACCACGTGCCGCCGCAGCGGCCGCAGGTGCGAAAGCCCGGTCTTCTGCGTCTCCTCCAAGTACGAGAGAAACGCCGCCGCCGCCAGCACCGCCGGGTCGTCGTCGCTGAACCCAAACCCGCCCGCCGTGCTCGTCTCCCAGTGCTTCTTGACCTGCTCCTTCGCGTGGTGCGCCGTGAACTGCCACCCCGGGCGCGCCGTGATCGCGTTCACCCCGATCGCCTTGATCTTCTCCCCGATCTGATGCACCTGCCCCGACGCGTGCTCCGGCACCAGCATCTCCGCCGGCTTCAGCCGCGCGATCTCGTCCAGCACCTGCGCCTCTGATCCGCTCATCGCCACACACGCCCCCGTCGAGAGCTCCACCCACGCCAGCCCCGCCTTGAACCCCTCGCTCTTGGTGATGCCGAACGCAACCGCCGCCAGATAGTTGTCCGCGCGCCCTTCGAGCAACGGCTCGTCCGTGAGCGTCCCCGGCGTCATCAGCCGCACGACCTCCCGCTTCACCAGCCCCTTCGCCAGCGCCGCGTCCTCCATCTGCTCGCAGATCGCCACCTTGTGCCCCGCCGCGATCATCTTCCGCAGGTACGCTTCCACCGCGTGAAACGGCACCCCCGCCATCGGTATCGCGTCCTCCCCGTCCAGCCCCCCGCGCGACCGACTCGTCAGCGCCACCCCCAGCGTCTTCGCGGCAACTTGCGCATCCTCCCAAAACATCTCGTAAAAATCCCCCATCCGGAAAAACAGCACGTACCCCGGATACTGCTGCTTGAACTGCTGGTACTGCCGCATCGCCGGTGAGAGGGATTTCTCCGCCGCTGCAACCGCCTTGGCGGCCGGCGCGGCCACCTCCGAACCCTGCGGCGATGTCGTCAACGGCTGCGTCATCAGCGAACCAATCAAGGTATTGGACCGCCCCGGTGTTAGCAAGAAAATCGGGTCTATGTGACAGCGATCGCGCGGCTGTGGTAAAAATCCCGCCATGCGCAAAGCACTTCACCTCCCCCTTCTTCTCCTGCTTCTCACCGGTTGTTCGTCCTCCACCACTCCCGCCACGACGCGTCCCTCCGCTTCCACGCGTCCGACCGCCTCCTCCTCCCCCGACACCATCACCCTCGCCACCTACAACGTCGAGCACTTCGCCGACCACTTCCGCGGCTTCCACATGGAGCAGCAGGCGGCCACCCGCCCCGCCAATCCCGAGACGAAGGATCTCGTCGACGCCATCAAGCGCTGGAACACCGAGAACCAGTGGGAGATCGCCAACGTCATCACCGACCCCGCCTTCTCCCCCGACATCCTCTGCATCGAGGAGGGCCCCGAGCAATCGGACCTGGACTTCTTCAACAAGCGCTGGCTCGACTCGATGTACGCGACGGTGATCGTCTTCCCCTCCAATTCCCAGTACCACCAGACCGTCGACATGCTCCTCAAGCCCGGCTTCAAGATCCTCGATCGCAAGGACCGCTACTACCTCGAGCCCGACAGCGCCGGCCAGAACAAACGCGGCGAGCGCCTCTTCGCCCGCGGCCCCGCCTTCCTCCGCGTCCAGGCCCCCAGCGGCTACACCTTCTGGGTCGGCGTCACCCACCAGAAATCCAAGTCCGGCAATTCCCTCGAGGTCTCCCAGTGGCGCGTCCGCGAAGCCAAGCGCACCCACGAGATCCTCAAGGAGCTGCGCGCGATCGACCCCGACGTCGTCCTCCTCGGCGACATGAACGACGACCTCGGCCCCGACGAGTACGAATCCAAACCCGACTCCGGCGGCGACTCCATCGCCGCCCTCGTCGGCCCCCCCTCCGACGGCTTCCTCCTCGCCACCAAACCCCTCGCCGATAAAAAGGAAATCTCCTTCCACGGCTACTCCAACCCCAAGTACCGCTCCCTCATCGACCACGCCATTGTCTCGCCCGACGTCTCCTCCCGCCTCCGCTCCGTCCAAATCTTCCAGAACCAATGGACCCCTGTCGCCAGCGACCACCTCCCGGTGATGCTCAAGATCAACGCCGCCCCTACCGCTCAACAGTAGTCCATTGCCGCGGTGGGTCGGACACTCCTGTCCGACTCGGACGGATGCACTCGTCCGTCCGGTTTCCCTTTTCTCCAATCGATACGACCTCGCGATCTCCGATGCGCAAATCGCGACGCCCCACTGCGTACGATTGCCGATCGATCGATCCGCCTCGATCGAATAAAGTTTCCGGCGATTCGCCTCATCCCTCAGCGGAGAACCCCATGCCGGTCCACGACGGAATCCGTCCTTCCACACCCCCATCGAAGAAGAGCACGGCCTCAGCCTCCTCACCAACGGCTCGCAAATCCTCGGCATCGGCTACACCGCCGACGTCGAACCCTTCGACGATTGAACGCCCGCACGCCGCGCCTCCCTGAAGGGTTTCGCTCCGTCGAAACCGCTTCTCCGAAGGAAACCCGAATCGCACCCTATTCCGGAGGGTTTCGCTCCGTCGAAACCGCTTCTGCGCAGGGAACACCGATCGCGCATCGGCGTGGCCGCGCCGGGAAATCCCAGTCGAACCGCGCCAGGGACGCGTTTCTTTCCATCACTCATAAAACCACCCCACCCTCACCACCGCCACCTTCAGCGCACCCCGCTCGTAATACGTCATCACCGCCCGCTCCCCCGTGAACGTCACGCTCGCGTAACAGTAGTTCCCGCCGGCCGAATCCTCCAGGTTCTTCACGTGTTCCCACGTCTGTCCCTCGTCCCGCGACACCGCTGTCGTCAGCGGGTTGCGCGGCTCTCCCTTGTTCGCCTCCGTCGGGCGCGCGTTGTTCCACACCAGCAGCAAATCCCCCGTCGACGGTATGCGCCGGATCGTCGCCGGGCTCGACGGGCTCGCCAGCTCCATCGCCTCGGCCTTCCCCCACGTCTCCCCGCCGTCCGACGAGTAAGCGCGCCAGATTTTTCCGGTATCGGTGCGAATCAGCATCATCACCCGCCCGTCCTTCAGCTCCACCACCGCCGGCTCATCCGCCCCGTACGAGCACCCCGGCACGACCACCCGTTGCTTTCCACCCTGCCACGTCCGCCCCTCGTCGTCCGACCGATACACCACATCGAAAAAGAAATAATCCTTCCGCCACGTCTCTCCCCGGCACAACGACACCGGCGCCAGCAGCCTCCCGCTCTTGAGTTGGATCACCCGCGCGTTGTTCACCGCCTGGTACGCCGGGATCGGCGTCACCAGCGACTCCTCCGCCTCCCACGTCTTGCCCTCGTCCTTCGAAAACCGCGCGTAAAACCACATCTTCGCGTTCGAGTGCCGACGCCCGTACACCATCGCGATCTCCCCCGACTTGCGCAGCCGAAGCAGGCTGACGCTCATCAAGTTCATCGCGTCGTTCGGCACGATCACGAACGTCTCCCCCCACGTCTTCCCCCCGTCCTGCGAGTGCTTCCCGCAGATCTCCGCCGGCGAATCGTCCGCGCTCGCCCCCTTCGTCCACCGCGAGTACACCAGCAGCAGCCGTCCGTCCGCCAGCGCCACCACGTCCCCTTCCCCGTTCCGCGGATTCTCCCCCGACACCGGACACACCACCCCCTTCCACACCTCCTCGGCCCCGCGCCCCTGCGCCGCCAACACGCCCAACGTCAAAACCCCCACAACGATCATCCGCATCGCACCGCTCCCGTTTCGATCGCGCCTCCGCGTCACCGCACGTTCGGATCCCCGCGCCCGTTCCAATACCCGTTGTCCGGCACCCGGTCCCCGTTCGAATCGTCCAGCTGCGCCAGCGTCATCGCCTCCCCGTGGCCGTCGCAGAACGCCGCGATCACCTTCCCGCCGCTGCGCATCGCCGGCATCGCGCGCTTGTCCGACGTCGGCGGCTCGCCGTCGCTCCCCCCTTGGTACCCGTAGTTCCCGCTCGTCGCCGGGCTCCCCGGGGACTTGCGGCTCCCCTTCGATCCCAGGTCCAACGACTGCAGCGGCGGGTCGATCTGGTAAACCCCCTCCGCCTTGTCCCACCCGTCCTTGCACCCGTGCGTCTCGGCGATCGCCACCGTCCGCGCCGACGCCCGGATCGTCGCGTCCTTGGCGATGTACGCCGAGTTGTACGGCGCCGGCGCCGCCGCGCTGTGCCGCCCGTTCCCCAGGTACTGGTAGTTCCACCCGTACCCGCCCCAGTAAATCGTCTTCGCGTTCGTCGTCCCGTCCGGGTTCAGCGTGTGCCCGAACGGCTTGCTCATCCGCGCCCGCTCGTCGGCGTCCATCTGCGGGCTCATGTAAACCTCCGTGTTCTTCAGGTACGGGTACACCCCGTCCGCCCACCGCACCCGCGGCTGCCCCGCCACCTGCGGCCACGTCAGCGGGTACGCCCCCCGGTTGTCGTTCTTGTACCCGTGCACCGCCACGATCAGCTGCCGCACGTTCGCCAGGCTCGCCGCCCGCCGCGCCGCCGACCGCGCCTTGTTCAACGACGGCAGCAAGATCGAGATCAACACCGCGATGATCCCGATCACCACCAGCAATTCCACCAACGTAAACCCCTTCACTGATCCCATTTGACGCATTGAACTCCTGTTGAGACTGAGTCTCAACGTATCGAATGCTCGACCGACGTCAAGCGACACGCTGTAAGATTCCAAAAGCCTCCCCTGGAGCTCGTGCCCAAAAAATCCGATGCGTCCCTGCGGTAAACTTTTGCCCACGCCTCGCCTCGCCTTCAACTTCTGTGCTGGCGTATCGCTCGTACTGAGCTTGGCGCTTTCCGCAATCTGGCTCCGCAGCCACTCCGACCAAGGCCTTCTCATCCTCCGCGTCACCCCCCAAAGAGCCCTCCATCTCTTCTGGGCCCGCGGCACCCTCGGCTGCACCCTCCCCCACAACTCCACCGACCGCCTCAACGGCCGATGGATCCACTGCGAATCCACCGGCCGACCCGCCGACCTCTACCCCTATTGGGCCACCCTCACCGGCATCCGCTTCCGCTTCGCCGGCTTCGCTTTCACCCTCGCCAAAACGCCCGCTGAAGCCACCGGCGTCCTCCTCCCCTTGTGGTTCCTCGTCCTCGCCTGCCTCCCGCTCCCCGCGCTCTGGCTTCGACAACACCTCGGCCGCACTCGCGCCTCGCGCCCCGGCCTTTGCCTCACGTGCGGCTATGACCTCCGCGCCACCCGACCGCTGCCCCGAGTGCGGCACTCCCGCCCCCGCCCGCGCCGACCCGACACCCGCGCGTGGAACAAAGTGAGCGCGACCGCTTCCAACTCCGGTAAACTTATCGCACGCGGCTTGAGGCAATCGACGATCCCAAACACCCATGGACAAAACCCCGCACTCCCTACACATCCCCCCCTCACTACGACATCGACGCCCCGCTCGACGCGAAGACCGCAACCGCGCCCCGCTGCGTGCTCGAAAGCAACCCGTGTCCTGAACGTCCCAAGTCGGCTCCCCCTCCCCCCGCCCGCGTGTCCGCCTCGACGCGCCGCCGGACAGTTACACCCGATGACACCGCAAGTTCCCTCGCAGCGTTTCGCCGTCCCGGAGCTCCTCGCCGGAATGAACGAGCGCCCCTGGCTGGAGTTCCTCCGCGTCTCCGCCCTCAGCGTCGGCCTCTACCGCCTCAAGGCCGGCGAGACCGACCGCCAGTCCCTCCACACTGAGGACGAGGTCTACTACGTCCTCGCCGGCCGAGCCACCTTCCACGCCGGCGACCGCGACCGCGAGGTCGGCCCCGGCGACCTCCTCTACGTCCAGCGCCGCCTCGACCACCGCTTCTTCAACATCCGCGAAGACCTCACCCTCCTCGTCTTCTTCGCCCCCGCAGAAGGCTCCCAGAAATCCCCCGCCCCCTGACGCTCCCCACAGCACGTTCGCCTCGCGCCGCGCCGGCACTCGCTCCCGCTCCCGCTCCCTCGACGTTCGACGTTCAACTCCCCCCGCGCGTCCCCGCCCTCACCCGTTCCCCCTCCCGGCGTACCCGTCCACCACCACCTTCAGCGCCCCGATCTCCGAATCGATCATCATCCCGTGCACCGGCACGTCCCCGGGCAGCAGCGGGTGGTTCCTGATCACCCCCACGCTCCCGCGCACCCCCTCCTCCACGTTCTTGAACCCGCTCAGCCACTGCTGCAGATCGATCCCCGAGTGCTTCAACATCGCCAGCACTTCCTCGCTCACCCCGCGCCCGCGCACCTTGTCCAGCACGCGCTCGCAGTTCAGCCCCGTCATCCCGCACCCCGTGTGCCCCACCACCAGCACCTCCTCGGCCTGCAGTTCGTAGATCGCCACCAGGATGCTCCTCATGACGCTGCCGAACGGGTGCGACACGATCGCCCCCGCATTTTTGACCATCTTCACGTCCCCGTTGCGGAACCCCATCGCCCGCGGCAGCAGTTCCACCAGGCGCGTGTCCATGCACGACAACACCACCAGCCGCTTGTTGGGGAACCGGTCCGTGCGGAACTCCTCGTACTCCTTGCGGGCCGTGAACGAACGGTTGTGCTCGAGTATTTCCGAAACGATGCTCATCGTGCCCCCGATTCTAATCGCACCCGCCCGCCGTTCGAAAGCCCGCCGGCACGAGCCTAAGATTTTTCACCGGCCCCCGCGCGTTCCCCTGTAGGGTCCGCTTCAGCGGACCGGTTACTTCTTCCCTCCAGCGAAACAACATGTTCCGCTCCAGCCCCCTCCCCGTCCTCCTGCGAACCGCGTCGCTCGTGCTCGCGCTCTCCCTGGTCCCCGCCTGCTCCGCCCCCGACGAACCCTCCGCTTCAAAGGACTCCCCCATGCCCGCCACCACGAGAAATTCCATCATGGTCATCACTCCCTACTGGTACTCCGGCACCTGGGTCTTCGACGACGAGGCCGTCGGCCTCCGCCGCGAACCCTTCGTCGCCGGCATCCCCGAGATGATCAACCACTTCGTTAAGGACATCCCCACCGCCAAGTCCGGCTTCCGCCTCACCTTCTCCGCTGCGCCCTTCCCCGGCCATCAAGCCAAGGCCGTTTGGGTCCGCCCCGAGTCCGGCGGCAACATCTACCGCCTCGAGAATCCCCCCATGGAAGGCTGGCTCTGCCCCGCCCTCCTCCACTATTTCGAGAATCCCCCCAAAGAACTCTACGTCCGCGCCGACCCCAAACTCGATTGAAACCAATCGCCCGCCCGTGCGTCCAAAGCTCGGTCTCCCGGTGGGTCGGACACTCTTGTCCGACTCGGATGGAGGCACTCCTCCATCCGATCTTCCGCCGCCCGGCGCACCGATTAAACTGGACGATCCCATGCTCCCATCCATCCGACCCGTTCCACCGCGACCCACTCGAATTTTCCTGCTTCCACTCGCGCTCCTCCTCACCGCCTGCACAACCACTCCCCCCACCGAAAACAAACCCGCCGCGATCACCGGCGCCCCGACGAAACTCGCCTCTTCCAATCCTTCCTCCCCGACCTCCGCCGACGCCCCCCTCGTCGACTCCCTCCTCCGCTCCTTCACCGAAGCCTTCACCCAAGACTCCGAAATCGTCGGCCACAAGCTGACCGTCAACTCCAACCCAGACGATCCCGACTACGGCACGTGGCTCGCGATTGAAGTCCGCCCTCGCCACCCCGGCCGCTACACGTTTCGCTACGAATCCCAAGTCGCCGACCGTCGACGCAACGGCGGCCGCACCCTCGTCCAGCAATACTTCACCGTCGTCGCCCCCGCCGCCACCCCGCGCCTCCACTCCCGGTCCCACTCCCGGGGAAAG
>JADMIO011197780.1_pt1 | contig 11007 bp, 10 predicted proteins | sample 8958161 | NCBI WGS metagenome assembly JADMIO01 (sample SAMN16585339, study PRJNA669376) | soil metagenome | isolation source: Crop rotation soil | place: USA: Cullars Rotation, Alabama | collected 2011 | reverse complement strand
GCGGGATCCCCGGCCTGCCCGGCGGGCTCGCGCTGCCGCCCGACCTCCAGCTCCCGGGCGGCCTGCCGCAGATCGGCGAGAAGGAGATGTGCTTCGCGAACCAGCGCATCATCGCCGAAGCGCTCAACCGCTACGACGAGATCAACCCGAACCGCCCGGCCAACTTCGACCTCAACACGCTGGTCACCGCCGGCCTGCTGCCCGCGCTGCCCGACGACGCGGGCCAGGGCGCCGGCAGCAGCCGCAACTACTTCTACACCGGCGGCCTGGGCGGCGTTTCGTGCCGCGTGCACGGCTCGAACCTCCCCGAGGGGACCGAGGATCTGCCGTAACTTAGCGCCCGCGCTTACCGGTTGCGCTCGCGCTGGATCGCCCAGGTGGACTCGAACACCTGGTTCTTGCCGGCCTGCTTGGCGTCGTAGAGCAGCCGGTCCGCGGCCTTCACGTAGTCGTTGCGCTGGCCGCCCGCGCCGCGCTCGACGTGCAGCAGGCCCGCGGTGAGCGACATCGACGCCTCGACCGGCTCGCCGTCCGGCTTCCGCAGGCGGATGGGCTCGCGCGACACGCGGGCCAGCGCGTCCCGCGTGATCGCGCTCGCGTCCGCTTCTTGTCTGTCGGGCAACACATACATGAACTGGTTGCCCCCGTAACGGCCCAGCACGTCGCCGGCCTCCAGCGGCGCGCTGATGCGGCGCGCGATCTCGATCAGCGCGCCGTCGCCCTGCTGGTGGCCGATCGCGTCGTTCAGCCGCTTGAAGTTGTCGACGTCGAAGATCGCGATCGAGAACGGCAGCCCCTCCTCGATGACGTGGCGGATCCCGACGTCGATCCACCGCTGCAGGTACAGCCCCGTCAGCCGGTCGCGCAGCGTGAACTCGACGTCCGCGAACTGCAGCGAGAGCCGCGCCCACCGCTGCCCCATGCGGCCGAACGCCTCGAGCTCCGCGTGCGACGGCGGGGACGCCTCCGGCCTGCGCGCGAGCGCCATCACGCCGTGCCACGGGCCGGACAGCTGCGGCGCGACCACCATCAGCCCCGCCGGCGGCCACCCGATCTCGTTGAACACGTCCACGGCGCGCTCGGGCGTCAGGTACGAGGCGTGCCCCTTCAGCGCACTCGCCACCTCCGGCACCTCCGTCATCAGGAGCGGCAGCGCGACGGGACGCTCGGAGAGGCAGAGCTGGCGCCGGAACCGCCCTTCGCCGCCGAACTGCGCGAGGGCCAGCGGCGCGTCGAGCTCGCGCGCCCCGACCTCCAGCAGCAGCTCGAGCGCCTCCTCCATGATCGCGTCCGCCCGCGAGTTCCGGAGCGGCCGCTCGACCACCGGCGGCAGGTCCTGCCTGAACCAGGTGTCCTCGTGAGTCCGCGCCCAGACGGTGGTGCGCATCATGACCTCCTCACCCAAGAGCCTTGAGTCCGGGGCGCTCCACCTGTATCATGCCGGACCCTGTTGCACCGTGCCCGACATGACGTGGAGAAAAATTACATGACCACGCGCTGCTCTCTCGTTCTCATCGCCCTGCTGCTCGCGGCCTCGAGCGCCGCCGCGGCCCCGCGCCGTACTCCGTCGACGACCGACGACGCGCGCGGCTCACTGGCCGACTCGCAGCTCGCCGCGCGCCGCGAGGCCCACGCGCCCGCCCCCTCGACCTCCGACCTCGGCCTCGAGCCGGCGGTCGTGCAGGAGGCCGCCCACCGAGCGCAGGAGTACGACCTCTCGATCGTGCCCTTCAAGTGCGTGATCAACAAGCAGAAGGGCGGCCTGATCTACGACCGCACCCGCGCGTACTACGTCGACCACGGCTTCAAGGTCGCCCCGCGCCCGCAGGTCGAGGCCTCCATCAAGGAGCTGGGCCTGCTCTCCAACGAGGCCATCCAGCTCAACGACTGCGACGCGATCTCGCGCGCGGTGGGCTCGCGCTACCTCGCGTTCGGCACCGTGAAGCTGGCCAACGCCGACACGGGCTTCTCGCCGGTCGGCGGCGCGGTCGCCTCCGCGAGCTCGCTCCTGGGCGGCGTCGGCGGCGTGGCCGCGGCCAGCACGGTCCCGTTCGTGGGCGGCGTGCTCGCGCTGTCGGCGCTGGGCGGCTTCACCTCGCAGGCGCCGGTCGACATCGAGTGCCGCATCTACGACAACAAGGTCCAGAAGATCATCTGGGTGGGCACCGAGTCGTTCACCGCGAAGAAGCACCTGATGGCCGTCTTCGCGGACAAGAAGAAGCTCCAGGAGCAGGCGCTGAACTCCGCGCTGAAGAAGCTCTTCGACCCCATCGTCCACAAGCTGCAGCCGATGAAGGCGCGCACGAACGTCGATTAGCTCGCGCGCGATCGTCGATTACGCTTGCATTTGCGGGTGGTGCGGAGCCTAAACTGCATCGCGCGCTCGCGGTTCCTACGGCAGGAATCGACGCAGGTGCTGGCGCCACCAGGGCCAGTCGTGGCCGAACTGTCCGGGCCAGATCTCCAGGTGGTTGCCGATCCACTTGTGGTGGAGTAGCCGAGAGAAGTTCCGGCTCTCCTCCGCCAGGTGATCGTACTCGCCGGTGGCGATGATCCACTGGACGCGGTCGACGGCGCTGGACCAGTCAGGCGGCATGTTCGGGATGTACGCGGTGGGGCAATGGTAGTAAGTGGTCTCGTTCCAGTGCCCCTTCAAGAACGCGTAGATGTCGTACTTTCCCGAGAAGCAGATGGCCTTCCGGACCAGGTGCGGGTACCGTGCGGCGATGTTGGCCGCATGATAGGCTCCAAAACTGGCTCCGAACACGGAGATCTGCGAGTCGTGCGTCCGGTGGAGCATGTACGGGATCAGCTCCCAGCGGAGGTACTGGTCGTACTGGTGATGCCGCCAGGCGCGCCCCAGCGGGTGAGCCCAGTTGCAGTACCAGCTCTCGGCGTCCACCGAGTCGACACAGCACACCTGGAGCTGCCCATTGTCGATCTTGTCGCGCAGGGCTCCGACCAGCCCCTGATCTTCGTTCTCGTAGTACTTCCCCATCGACGTGGGGAAGATCAGGACGGCCGGGCCCCAGTGGCCGAACCACAGGAAGTCCATGCGTCGGCCCAGATGGGAACTGATCCAGGAATGTTTCTCGCGGTGCATTCGAAGAACTCCTTATCTCCCCCGAAAACCAGCGATTTTACACCGGGGATGGATGGGATGACACGCATTTCCACGACACGAGGTGACCCCCAGTGAAGAAGAAGATCGGATTGCTCTTCGGTATGGAGGACACGTTCCCCTGGGCGTTGATCGAATCGATCAACAAGAAGGGTGAGGGACGCGTCGAGGCGGGGCTGGTCGAGCTCTCGTTCCTCAAGGACACCGAAGGGTTTCCGTACGACCTGGTGCTGGACCGCATCAGCCACGAGGTGCCGTTCTACCGCACGTTCCTGAAGTGCGCGGCGGCTCACGGCGTGAAGATCGTCAACAACCCGTTCTGGTGGTCGGCTGACGACAAGTACTTCGACAACCTGGTGGCGATGAAGCAGGGCGTCGCGGTCCCGAAGACGGTGCTCTTGCCGCACAAGCAGCATCCGCCGAACACGAAGTCGAAATCCTTCCGCAACATGCGGCTCGTGAACTGGGACGAGGTGTGGAGCTACCTCGGCTGGCCGATCTTCATGAAGCCCGCGTACGGCGGCGGCTGGAAGGACGTCTACAAGGTCAACAACAAGCAGGAGTTCATGGCCGCCTACGACCAGTCGCGCGACCTCGCGATGATGGCGCAGGAGGCGATCGAGTTCACCGAGTACTACCGCATCTACGTGCTGGGCCGGAAGCGCGTCCACATCATGCGGTACGACCCGAAGCAGCCCCACCACCTGCGCTACGTGAAGAACGCGCCGAAGACCGATCCCAAGCTGCTCGACAAGATGCACAAGGATTCGATCAAGCTGTGCGAGGGCCTGGGTTATGACATGAACACGGTCGAGTTCGCGGTGCGCGATGGTGTACCGTATGCCATCGACTTCATGAACTGCGCGCCCGATGCGGATGTGAACTCGGTCGGCAAGGACAACTTCGACTGGGTGGTCAGCAACATGGCCGACACGCTGATCGAGATCGTCAACCAGCCGAAGAAGTTCGAGCCCACGGGGAGCTGGCCGCAGCTCTTCTACAAGTAGAAGGGGGAGGTTCTCGATGGCTCGCCCATCGTTCACGCTCGGGATCGAGGAGGAGTTCCAGGTCATCGATCCCGAGACCCGCGAGCTGAAGTCTCACGTCGAGCAGCTGTTCGGAATCGAGCAGCGCAAGGACGAGGAGATCAAGCGCGAGATGCACCAGCCGGTGGTCGAGATCGGAACGCCGATCTGCAAGGACACCAAGGAGGCGCGGCGCGAGGTCACCCGGCTTCGCGCCGAGATCATCCGGCTGGCGCGCGAGAGCGGCGTCCGCATCGCTGCCGCGGGCACCCACCCGTTCACCCACTGGAAGAACGTCGCGATCACCAAGCACGAACGCTATGCGAAGATCGTGCAGGACCTCCAGCTGGTGGCGCGCGCGAACCTCGTCTTCGGCCTGCACGTCCACGTGGCGGTCGAGGACAACGAGGCGCGCATCCAGATCATGAACGCGGCGCGGTACTTCCTGCCGCACGTGTTCGCGCTGTCGGTGAACTCGCCGTTCTGGTGCGGCTCGGACACCGGCTGGAAGAGCTACCGCGCGAAGGTGTTCGAGCGCTTCCCGCGCACCGGGATGCCCGACTTCTTCGGCAGCTGGGGCGACTTCGACGAGTTCGTGAAGACGCTGGTCACCACGAACTGCATCGACAACGGAAAGAAGATCTGGTGGGACGTGCGGCCGCACGCGTTCTACCCGACGCTCGAGTTCCGCATCTGCGACGTGCCGATGCGCATCGACGAGACCATCTGCTTCGCGGCGCTGTTCCAGGCCATCGTGTGCAAGCTGTGGAAGCTGTACTCGGGGAACATGGGGTGGCGGTTGTACCGCCGCAGCCTGATCAACGAGAACAAGCAGCGTGCGGCGCGATATGGTTTGGATGCAAAATTGATCGACTTCGGGAAGAAGCTCGAGGTGCCCACCGAATCGCTGCTGGACGAGCTCATCGAGTTCGTGGACCCGGTCCTGGATGAGCTCGGCAGCCGGCAGGACGTGATGTACCTCAAGCAGATCTGCAAGAACCGTCCGGGGGCCGACAGGCAACTGAAGGTGTTCGAGGAGACCGGCAGTCTTCCCGCGGTGGTGGACTACATCATCAAGGAGACGGAGACCGGAGTGCCGTTGTGAACCTTCCCATGCGCATGGCCCAGCCTTTCTCAGTGGTGCGTCTGGAGCGAGCGGAGGACAAGCCGCTCGCGAACGATCTCGTGGTCGACGTCGCGCTGCTGGACATGAACCACGACTTCCCGAACCTCGGTCACGACTCGGTGGTGCAGACCGTGGCGTGCATCGCGGGCATGCTCGCGCCGGTGCTCGAGCCGGCGGGGATGGCCGTGCGCGTGGTCAGCTTTCCGGTGCGCAACAAGCTGCTGGTGCCGGAGCCCGGCGACGAGCAGTTCCGGATCCTGGTGGGCACCGGCGGCCCGGGGCACATCGACCCGGACCGCAACGACGGCGCGGCGTCGTGGGCGCAGGGGGTCAAGGAGGATCCGACCTGGGAGCCGCGGTTCCAGAAGCTGATGGACCGCGTGCGCGCGGACGACCGGCGGGCGATGGTCGCGATCTGCCACTCGTTCGGGCTGGTGTGCCGGTGGGCGAAGGTCGCGAAGCCCACGCTGCGCGGGCCGGAGAAGGGCGGCAAGTCGTCGGGGATCCGCGAGAACATCCTGACGGAGGAGGCGCTGGCGCACCCGTGGTTCTCGCGGATGGCGGCGGAGCTCCCCGACGGGCGGCACCTGAAGATCGCGGACTCGCGGCTGTTCGACCTGATACCGTTTGACCGCAAACATTTCCCGGCGGGCGTCACGCCGATCGGGTTCGAGGCGAAGGGCGACGGCACGGAGTCCGACGCGCTGACGATGATCGAGCTGGCGCGCGACCGCGCCGGCGTGATGCCGCGGATGCTGGCGGTGAACCACCACCCCGAGATCTACGACCTCGAGCTGCAGCGCGAGCTGATGGCGGAGAAGCTGGCGCGGGGCGAGGTGTCGCAGCAGTGGTACGACGAGCGGCACGACACGATCGGCGAGCTGCTGTCGCCGGAGGCGGTGCGGCACCTGGTGCTGACGTCGCGTTACACGCTGATCGCGCCGCTGGCGTTCCACATCTTCAGGCAGGTGCGCGAGCGCCGCGAGGCGATGGGGTTGCCCGGGGGGCTGCACGAGGACCAGGTGATGGCCCGCGACTTCGTGGCCGAGCGGCGGAGGGTTCCGAGAGGACCGAACATCGATGGATACGCAGTATAGGAAGCTGTTCAACGCCGCGTTCTCGCAAGAGGTCTACGACCGGTACCAGGACGAGCTGGTGCGGCGTCTGGGGCCGTTCGGGTTCAGGCTCGCGGAGTCGCCGGTGTTCCTGCCGCCGGACCTGCGCGGGAAGCTGGAGGCGGCGGCGCGCGCGGTGTGCGACCAGCTGCTGGACCCGAAGCGGCTCGAGAAGATGAAGAAGGCGATCCCCGCGCAGTGGGACACGCCGGGGATGGACGCGTGCGCGAGCTTCATCCAGGTGGACTTCGCGGTCACCCGGACGGCGCAGGGAACGTTTGAGCCCAAACTGATCGAGCTGCAGGGGTTCCCCAGCCTGACCGCGATGCAGGTGGTGCAGCGCGACGTCTGGGCCGAGACGCTCAAGACGCTGCCGGGGCTGGACCTCGACTGGTCGTGCTGGTTCTCGGGGCTCTCGCGCGAGCGGTTCCTGGAGCTCGCGAAGCAGACCATCGTGGGGTCGCAGGATCCGAAGAACGTGATCCTGATGGACATCGACCCGCCGAACCAGAAGACGCTGCCGGACTTCGTGGCGACCAAGCAGCTGTTCGGCGTGGACGCGGTGTGTCCGACCTCGCTGGAGCGCGAAGGGAAACACCTGTACCGGCGCGTCGACGGGAAACGCGTGGCGGTGAAGCGCATCTATAACCGGGTGGTCTTCGACGAGCTGGTGAAGAAGAAGCTCACGCTGCCGTTCGATTACCGTGAGGAGCTCGACGTGGAGTGGACCCCGCACCCGAACTGGTTCTGGGCGTGGTCCAAGTACTCGCTGCCGTTCCTAGATCACCCCGCGGTGCCGCGCGCGACGCTGGTGAGCGACCTGAAGGAGATCCCGGCCGACCTCACCGAGAAGTTTGTGCTCAAACCGTTGTTCTCGTTTGCGGGCGCGGGCGTGAACGTGAAGCCCACGCGCGCGGACGTCGAGAAGCTGCCGGACGCCGAGAAGCCGTTCTGGTGCCTGCAGGAGAAGATCGCGTACGACCCGGCGCTGGCGGCCGCGGACGGCGGCGGCGTGAAGGTCGAGGTGCGCATGATGTTCTTCCGGCCGCCCGGGACGGACAAGCCGATGCTGGCGCAGAACCTGTGCCGGCTGGCGCGGGGCGAGATGCTGGGCGTCGACTTCAACAAGAACTTCACGTGGGTCGGCTCGTCGGTCGGCATCTGGCCCCGCGCATGAGAGAGACGCGCATGAGAGAGAACGGGGCGGCGGAGGCGGCCCTGGCCACGGCGGGCGAGGCGAAGTCGAGGGCGAAGGCGGCGCGCGCGAAGTTCAGCGCGGCGGGCAAGCCGATGCTGGTCGCGCGGCACGGCAAGCGGCTGCGCAAGGTCGAGCACGAGAGCCGGACGCTGGGCATCGCCAAGACGTTCCACGTGTACCTGCCGGACGGCGCCGTCGCGGCGCGCGGCAAGAAGTACCCGGTGGTGTACTTCTTCCGCGGGCACGAGGACGAGTGGGTGAACCCGCGGCAGGACCACTCGCGGCGGCGGCGCACGGTGATCGACGTGTACGAGGAGCAGCTGCGCCTGGGCCGCGTCGGGCCGATGGTGCTGGTGTTCCCCGGCATCGCGTCGGCGGACAACCACGTGAGCGGCCTCTTGGTGAACATGAAGGACGCCAAGCGGGCCGCGCGGCACGGCGGCGTGGGCAACGGGCGCTTCGAGGACTACCTGGTCGACGAGCTGATCCCGCTGGTCGAGAAGCATTACCCGGTGAAGGCGGGCGGCGCGCACCGCGGGGCGATCGGCTTCTCGCTGGGCGGGTTGATGGCGGCGAAGATCGCGCTGCAGCACCCGGGGCTGTTCACCACCGTGGGCGCGTACGACGGGACGTTCCTGTGGCACGACCTGTCGCACGACCGCACGCTGAAGCACCACATCTTCGACGCCGCGTTCGGCGTGCCGCGCGACCTGGGCTTCATCGAGGGGCACAGCCCCATCCATTTGCTGGAGCGTTTCCCGAAGGCCCAGCTCGCCAGGATGCGCTGGTTCGTCGAGTTCGGGCCGGAGGAGGCCGAGCCGGACGACTCGAACTTCTTCCGCGGCCGCGAGTTCCTGCGCCGGCTGGTCAAGAAGGGCGGCGTGAACGCCGGCGGGGTGATCGCGGGCGGCCATCACGACTGGGCGACCGCCGACGGCCACGTGTCCCGCACGCTGGCGGCGCACTGGTCCGCGCTACGTTAGCGACTGCGCTTCATCAGAGCTTTCCAGGGAGAACACCAGGGAGGCCGTCATGAAAGCGAAGAACAAGCTCGACCGTTCGAAGAAGCAACTGCCCGCTGCGAAGTCGAAGGCCAGCAAGGCGAGACCCGCGGCAAAGTCCGCGAAGCCTGCGAAGGCGATGAAGTCGAAGCCCGCGGGCGCGAAGTCGAAGTCCGCGAAACCGGCGGCGAAGAAGAGCGCCGCGAAGATGCCGCGCAAGGCCCCGAAGGCGCTCGCGAAGGGCCGCGTCACCAGCGCCGACCGCAAGCCCGCGCGCAAGGCGAAGCCCCGCAAGAGCGCCATGTCCAGCGAGCGCCTGCGCCGCCACCTGGAAAATGACCGCAAGGAGCTCGCGGAACACCACCGCACCGACGAGGCCGAGGCGAATGACCCCGGCGGCCGCACCGAAGCCATCGCCCTCAACGACCTGCCTCCGACGGCGGACGACACCGCAATGGAGCGCGTCACCGCCCGCAAGCGCTAGCTGGCCGGAAACCGCAGAGAACGGCACCGGCCGGAAGGGCACGGAGGCCGTGCCCGCCCGGCGGGTGCCGTTCTCTGCGGTACCCCCGCCGCCCGCCGATCACTAAAGCTCCGGCGGAAGCATGCTGCGATTCATTCAACTGTCGGATCTGCGCTACGGCGCGACGCCGCGGATCGGCGGCGCGGCGCTCGAGGTCCCCGACGCGCTGCGGCACGAGCTGCGGGGCGACGCGGGCCAGGCGCTCGCGCGGGTCGCGGAGCTCGCCGCCGCTCATGGCGTCGACGCGGTGCTGGTGGCCGGCGACCTCCTCGAGGAGGGCAGCTGCACGGTCGACGACCTGCGCGCGCTGCATCAGCTCATTGCGCGGGTGCCGGTGCCGGTGGTCGTGGCGCCCGGCGCGCGCGATGCCGTGTGGCCGGGCAGCGCGCTGTCGGCCGAGCGCGCGCTGCTCGAGCTGGAGCCGCGCGCGCCGAACCTGCACGTGCTCGAGATGGGCCGGCCGTTCGTGCTGGGCCCGTACGCCGTGCAGGCCGAGAGCACGGCGGGCGAGATCGCGATCCAGCATGAAGGCCGCACGTGGACGTGCCTCGCCGCCGGCGGTGAAGCGCAGCCGCGCATCCTGCGCGAGGGCGACGCGGGCGACCCGCGCGGCGGCCACCCGGGCGCGCCGATCGCGCACGCGCTGCCGGGCGCGGTGGGCGGCGCGTGGCTCGTGGAGCTGGGCGAGAGCGTGCGGCTCACGCTGCTCGACATCGCGCCGCGGCGCGGGTGGACGGTCGATCTCGACGTGTCGGCGGTCACGCGGCCCGCGGAGCTCGAGGCGCAGGCGCGCGCGGCGCTCGCGTCGCTTCCGACCTCCGCCTCCGACCTCGTGTGGTTGAAGCTCGGCGGGGTCTGGCGTCTGGCTGCGCCGCCGCAGATCCATCCGGGCGCGCTGACCCAGGCTTGCGCGCACGCGTGGGTGGTGCCGGGCGACCTGGTGCTGACGCCGCCGCACGGGCCGGCCGCGATGGACCTGCACCTGCGGCTGCTGACGGCGCGCGTGCGCGGGCAGCGGGCGGACGAGGCGCTGCTCGCGGTGGAGCTCGCGTTCCGCGCGTGGCAGGAGGGCCGGCGGTGAGGATCCGCCAGCTGAAGCTGCGGGGCTGGGGGCCGCTCGACGGCGCCGTGCAGCTCGATCCGGAGCGGGTCGGGGTGCTGCTGGTGGACACCGAGCGCGAGCGCGCCGAGCTCGTGGCCGCGCTGGCCGCGCTCTTGACCGGAGCCAGCGCCGATGCGCGCGGAGCCGGTGGCACGCTCGAGGCGCTGATCGAGGCGCGGCCCGGCGCGGGAGCCGCGGGGCCGCTGCTGTGGCGGGTCTCCGGGACCGCGAGCGCGCCCGCGCCGGCCGGCGGGCTCGCGGCGCGGTTCCCCGGCGTGGGCGAACGGCGGTGGCGCGCGGCCGGCGACGCGCTGCCGCCGTGGATCGTGGACGCGGCCGCGTTGACCCGCGGCGCCGGGACGGACGCGCTGGTGGCGTGGCTGCGCCGGCGCGTGGATTCCACCACCGGAGCGCGCTCGGTCGAGGAGGTCGAGGAGGCGCTGCGCATCGAGGTGCCGGCGGCGCTCGCGACCGAGCTCGCGGAGATCGACGCGCGACTCGCCGGGCTGGCCGCGGAGCAAGCCGCGCTCGCGCCGCGGGTCGTGCGATTGGCGCGGCTGCGCGCGGCGGCGGCGGCGCTCGAGCCGGTGCTGGCCGCGCTGCGCGACCCGGCGCTGCGCACGCGCATCGCCGAGCTCGAGCGCCGGCTGTACGAGCACCGCGCCGGCCACCGGCAGGTGCGCGCGCTCGCGCGGGAGATCGCGCTGCTCGAGGCCGTCGCGCCGCGCTCGCAGGGCACCGAGCTCGCGCGGCTCGACATCCAGCTCGAGGAGTGGCGGCGCGTGCGCGCGGTGAA
>JADMIO010607351.1_pt1 | contig 11007 bp, 6 predicted proteins | sample 8958161 | NCBI WGS metagenome assembly JADMIO01 (sample SAMN16585339, study PRJNA669376) | soil metagenome | isolation source: Crop rotation soil | place: USA: Cullars Rotation, Alabama | collected 2011 | reverse complement strand
ACAACTTGTCCACGTGGAATTCTAAGCTTAGGATCCCAATGTGCTGGAAAGGTAATCGTATCGCCAGGGACTCCAGAGCCTGTCCATCAGCGCCCACCTCGCGCGGGGCTTTGCGGCGCTTCACGAGAGCGCCGTGACAATTCAGATGGCGGGGGGAGTGCGGTCGTCCGGGGCGGGCGACTCGGACGCGCCCGAACCGGCGGTGCCCTCTTCGTTGATTAGCTCTTTCAGTTCCTTGCCCGGCTTGAAGTAGGGGACGCGCTTGGCTGGGATGTTGACGGGGTCGCCGGTCTTGGGATTGCGGCCGCGCCGCGCGCCGCGCTCGCGCACACGGAAACTGCCGAAGCCGCGCAGCTCAATCTTCTCGCCCTGGTTCAGCGTCTCGATAATGCTCTCGAAGACGATCTCGACGAGCCGCTCGGCGTCCTTCTTGGTGAGTTCCGCCGCCCGCGCGACATCTTCGACCAATTCCGCTTTAGTCATGCCATCACCTCGCTGCTACAAGAGAACAAAGGCCACCTTGGGCCGCAAAGCCTCGAAAGGCAAAAGGCGTTTCCGCCGACTCAAAAAGTGAGGCTTGTTCGTGAGCGTACAGTAGCAGAAAACGACGGCCCGCCGCAAGACAAACTATGCGCGGCCAACATTTTAACGAAAAGCAGAATCCAGGAGTCAGAATTCAGAAGCCAGAATAAGAGGCAGTTCGTGCCTTTCATTCTGGCTTCTGAATTCTGACTCCTGGATTCTGCTTTCAGCTTACTTTTCGCGGTCTTTGTCGTCCTCGGATTGGGAGCCGCCGGAGGTCGGGCCGAAGAAATCGGCCAGCTCAGACAGGGACGCCATCCCGCCTTTGACTTCCGTCGAGTAGGTCTTAGTGTCCACGACATGCTCGTCAGAAGTGACAGCGCGGGCCGAGAGACCGATCTTCTTGTTCTCGGGGTCAATGCGCAGGATTTTGAAGTCCAATTCCTGGCCCAACTGGACCACGTCCTCTGGCTTGTCCACTCGGTCCTCGGAAAGCTCCGAGATGTGGCACAAGCCTTCGAGGTTGTCGCCCAATTCGACGAAGGCCCCGAAGTTAGCGAAGCGCGCGATCTTACCTTTGACCACGTCGCCCGGCTTGTGCTCGGTGACGAAGCGCTCCCAGGCGTTCGGCTCAAGGTCTTTGATCGAGAGCGAGAGGCGGCGGTTCTCGGCGTCAATGCTGGTGATGACGGCCTCTATCTCCTGCCCCTTCTTCAGGACTTCGCCGGGGTGCTTGATGCGTTTGGCCCAGGAGATGTCCGAGACGTGGACGAGCCCGTCCACGCCGTCCTCGACTTCGATGAACGCGCCGAAGTCCGTCAGGTTGCGGACGCGGCCCGAGACGCGCGAGCCTATCTGGTAACGCTCCTTCAAGGTCTGCCACGGGTTGGCCTGCACCTGCTTCATGCCGAGGCTGATGCGCCGCGCCTTCGGGTCAACGCTCAGGACTTCCACGTCCACGTCGTCGCCCGGATTGACGAGCTTGCTGGGGTGCTTGACCCGCTTCGACCAACTCATCTCCGAGACGTGCACCAAACCTTCGACGCCCGGCTCAAGCTCTATGAACGCGCCGTAGTCCGCGACGGATGCCACCTTGCCGCGTAAGCGCCGGCCAATCGGGTAGCGCTCGTCAATGCTGCTCCAAGGGTCGGGCAGCAGTTGCTTGTAGCCCAGGGAGACGCGCTCGCGCTCGCGGTCGAACTTGAGGACCTTGACCTGCACGGTGTCGCCGACCTTGAAGAGTTCGGCGGGGTTCTGCAAGCGGCCCCAACTCATGTCCGTGACGTGCAGGAGGCCGTCAATGCCGCCGAGGTCAACGAACGCGCCGTAGTCTGTCAGGTTCTTAATCTGACCCTCGACGATGATGTCTTCCTCTATCTGGTCGAGCGTCTGGCCCTTCTTGCCGGCGTTCTGCTCCTCTATCACGGCCTTGCGCGAGAGCACGACGTTCGAGCGCTTGCGGTTGAGCTTGATGACCTTGGCCTCAATCTCCTGGTTGCGCAGAGAGTCGAGGTTGCGGACGGGGCGCGTGTCAACCTGCGAGCCGGGCAGGAAGGCCGGGATGCCGTCAATGTCAACGCGCAGGCCGCCCTTGATGCGCTCGGTGATGCGGCCACGCACGGGCGTGCCGGCGGCGTAAGCGCGCTCAAGCTCGTCCCAGGCTTTCATCCGCACGGCATCGGCGCGAGAGAGGACCGGAAAGCCCTCGCTCGTCTCCATGCTCTTGACGAGCACTTCGACCTCGTCGCCGGGCTTGACCGTCAGCTCGCCGCCGTCCATGAACTCGGCCTGGTTGACGATGCCCTCGGACTTGTAACCGAAGTCAATCACGACGCCGCGCTCCGTGATGCCGACGACCGTGCCGCGCACGACCTCGCCCTCCTGGAACCCGGCCTGCTCCTGCTCGAACTGGTCGAGCAGCGCGCCGAAGTCCGAGCGCGACTCTTCCTCCTCGTCCTCCGCTGGAGCAGCGGCGGGAGGCTCCGGGGCGGGTGGCCTCGAAGGTGCGGCAGCGGCCTGCGCGCCCGCGCCCTGTTGATTGTTCGGTTGCGGCGCTGCGCTCGTGGCCTCGCCGGTTGATGGTTGGTTGTCTTGCACCTCGCCGTCGGCCGGCTTGGTTTCTTCAGTGGACATGCGGATTCTTACTCAGACTCCTCCTCAAAGTTGCAGCGCGTTCCAAAGGCCCGCGTGCCATCCCGGTTCTTCTTGCGCGCGCCAGACACATACTCGCGGGCAGCGCGCGGTCGAGCGACTTGCCTAAAATTTCTCCGGTGACTTGGTCGGATTAGCGAGCTGAGGTGAGGGGGATTAGCGAGCCGTTGAGATTAGGAAAAGGAGGTTAATGATTGTTTCGATTTCCGTCGTGCCCGTAGTCACCCTTCTGCTCCGACATCTTATCACCAGCCGCTTGACCGGGTAAGGCGGAAATGTACACGCCGACGCGAGGGCGTGTCAAGGCGTAAGCAGTGGTCGGTGGCCGGCGGTCACTGGTCAGTTACAAAGCGAGAAGGCGGCAGGACCAAAAACGCCACGCCGCCTTCTCGTTTTTAACTGACCACTGAACACTGACTATTGACCACTGTTCGCGGCCGTGCTGCCGTTGCGTTCGGCGACGTAGATGCCGGCGGAGTGCGAGCCGACGAAGAGGCGATTGGAGTTGCCCGCGTCGAAGGCCAGTGCCCAGATGCGCTGGCTCGGCAGGCGCACATCGCTCGGGTCAATCCGCATCCAGGTCATGCCCGCGTCGGCCGAACGGTAGATGCCGCCGCTGTTGACGGTCGTCGCGCCGCCGCCCTGATTCTGGAAGGCGTTGCCGACGAAAATCTCGTTCGGGTTCTGCGGATTGATGAGGATGGCGGCGTAGTCGCCGTAGGGCAGGTTGCCGCCACGGCGTATCCAGCGCTCGCCGCCGTCGTGCGAGTAGTAGAGCGTCTGCTTCGTCCCGACGTAGATGTAGGCCGAGCGCTGCTTGTCCTGCACGATGGTCGAGATGGGCGCGGCCGTCGGGATGCCTGGAACCTGACGCCACGTCCTTCCGGCGTCGCGCGAGACGAGCACGCCGGAGGTGGCCGTGCCGACGTAGATGGTGGTCTGGTTTTGGTGCGTCGTCGATATGGTCGTCGTGCGCTGGTCCATGCCGCCGCCGTAGTTGAGCTTCTCCCAGCCGAGCGAGGGGTCGAACGTGCGATAGAGCCCGGCGTTGGTCGCGGCCAGGATGCCGGTTCGGCCCTGGTCGTCCCAGGTGGGCGCGAGCGCGTTGACGATGTCGGTCAGGAAGACGGCCGGGGTCGGCAGCTTCGTAGAGGGTGTCGTCGTCTGCACACCGCCCGCGAGGCCGAGCGCCGTCAGCGTGTCCTCGTCCAGCTTGCCCGAAATCGGAATTCCTCGGTCGGCCTGGAACCCACGGATGGCTGAGACGGTCCTCGTGCCGGCCTGCCCGTCGGGATCCCCGACGTTGTAGCCAGCGGCGTTCAAAGCCTCCTGCGCGCGGCGGACCATGTCCTCCGGCCCCTGTGCCGACGCGGTGCGCGAAGGCGAGGTGCGCGAAGTTGACGACGAAGCTCTTGCCTTGCGCCCGGTCGCCTTCTTCTTGGGCTTAGCTTCCGGTTCGTCCTTCGGTGCGCCGAGCGGAGCCCAGGAAGCGCCACGGTCGGTCGAGCGATAGACGCCGTAGTTCGTCCCCAGGTAGATGATGTTGCCGTCACGCTCGTCCTGAAGGATGGCGTAGCTGATGAGGCGGTTCTCCTTGAGGTTCCGCATCGAGGGCTGCCATGTCTGGCCGTTGTCGTTGCTGACGAAGAAGAAGCCGCCGCCCGTGGTCGTGTTGATGGTAGTGGCGTAGATGCGCCCGGCCCGCTCGCGGTCGGCGAGGATGGCGTTGGCGAAACGGCCGCTGTAGCCGCCGTTGGTCGGGACGAAATTCTTGCCGCCATCGCGCGAGACCATCACGCCGTAGTTGTTCGTGCCGATGTAAATGTCCTGCGGGCGGCTCGGGTGGACCGCGATGGAATTAATCTCCAGTTGCTTGGAGGTGGTCAGCATCCAGGAGTCGCCGCCGTTGGCCGAGCGCCAGAAGCCCTCGGTCGTGCCGGCGAAGACGATGCCGGGAATCGCGGGGTGCTGGAGGATAGCGCGCGTGCGCCGCGACTGCGACGGGATGCCCTGCACCTTGCGCCAGCTCGCGCCCGCGTTCTTCGTCTCGTAGATGCCGCTGCACGCGGAGGCAATGACGTGGTCGGCGTCGCGCGGGTCTATGTCAATGGCGAAGATATCCGAGTCGTCAATGATGCCGTTCTTGATGTTCGTCCAGGTCCGGCCGCCGTCGGTCGTCTTGTAGGGCAAATACCAGGTGCCCGCGTAGATGATGTCCGTGTTGCGCGGGTCAACGGCCAGGGATTCGACGTTGACGAGGCCGGGCGCGGACGAGGTGTTGTACTTGTCCCACCGCTCGCCCGCGTCGAGCGAGTAGTAGAGGCCGCGATTGGTCCCCGCCACGAGCATGTCCGGGTTCTTGGACGACTGGGTCAGCGAGTGGAGCGCCTCCTCGCGTAGCTCCGGTGATTCCTTCCAGGTCCGGCCGCCGTCGGTGGACTTGAAGAAGCCGCCCGCCTCCTTGTGGCGGTGAGTCGCGACGTAGAGGACGCGCGAGTCGCGCGGGTCAACGATGATATGGTCCATGAAAAGCTTCGGGCGGTTGAAGTTGTGCAGCAGCCGCCAGCTCTGCCCGCCGTCGGTCGAGGTGTAAATCTGACCGTCGAGCGTGCCGAAGTAGAAGCGCAAGGGGTCGTTCGGGTCAACGACGAGCGCGCGCACGTCGCCGCCTGTCGGGCCTGTGATGTGCCAGTCCATCAGGTACTGCGGGTCGGTCGCCGAGCCATCGGTTTCGCCGCCCGCTGCCCCCGCGGTGTGGACAAGCGCGGGCGCGAGCAGGGCCAGGAGTGTGAAGAGCAAGAGAGAGCGGTTAACGAGTCGGGTCTTCATCATCGGTGTTATCTCTGCCTCAAGATTAATGTGTGGCCGATTTCCTCGGGGAGAGAAATCGCCGGGATTATAAGTTATCGGGCGCGATTGCCGCCAGCCGTGCGGTTAGGATGCGGGACGCGGAAAGCGCAGTTGCATTGCCGAAAGCCTTTTGGGTCAACTTAAAACGACGCGGGCGACGCTTCTCTTTTGGGAGAAACATCGCCCGCGTCCTGGTTAAGTCGCGCCTCACGTTAAGAGGGAGACGCGAGCGTTATTGGTTATTCCTCGCCACGGCGACGGCCGGCGCGACGGCGGCCGCGCCCGCGCGGAGATGCCTTGCGGCATTCCGGGCAAGGCGACACAGTCGCGCTGTTCTGCGGAGTCGGCTCCGAAGCACCCGTCGGCCTGATCCACAGCTCCACGGTCAGTTGCTCGCGGCAGCCACCGTTGACGACGGTGATGCGGCTGCGATCAATACCGCGGTTGTTGACCAGGTAGTCAACGGCGCGGGCCGAGCGCTGGTCTGCCTCACCTTCGCACGAGCCGAAGATGACGTAGTAGCCCTGAGCGCCGGGCTCGCCCTGCAACGCGATAGCGAAGTTGTCGAGACGCGCCTTCTCGTCGTTGAACTTCAGGTCGGTGTACTGATCGAACAGGCGCGGGTTCTGCGGCGGTTGGCCGACCGAGAACGAGCAGGACTCAGTCCTGTCGCACTCTGGCGGCAGGCCACCCAGCTCGACCGTCGCGGTCACGTTCTGTCCGCCGAGGCCGGTCGTGTCAATCGTGATCGAGGGCGTGCCCTGGCCGCTGGTAATCGTACCGGCCGAGACCGTCCAGTTGTAGGTGATCGAGGCGTTCGGGTCGCCGCCCGAGACGTTGACGCTCACCGTGGCCGGCGTGCCCTGATCAACGATGCCCGTCGGGCAGGAGATCGAGAGCGTCGGGCACGGCGGGACGCAGCCCGTGCACTCGGCGATGGTCACGGTCGTCGAAGAGAAGGCCACGCAGCCGCAGCCGTCGTCAACTTCCACCGTCGCCGTGTAGGTTCCGGGCTGGACGCCCGAGAGGTCCCAGGAGACGTTCGCGCCGTCGCCCGTCACGCGGCCGCCCGTGGTCGTGTACGTGTAGAGCAACGTATCGCCGTCGGGGTCAGTCGCATTAGCCGCGAGCTGGACCGTGCTGCTGCCCGTGGGCGTGCAGTCCCTGGACATCGTTCCCGGCGGGCACGGCAGCGTGATTGTGCCGTTCGAGGCCGAGAGCGCCACGGTCGGCGGCTGGTTCGGCAGGAACTCGGGCGTGCGCGGGTTGCGCCGTCCTACCCAGAACTGAGCGATGAAGCCGTTGGCGTCGTCACTCTCGATGAAGCCGCGCGGGAAGCCGCCGGTCGTTGCTGAGACCGTAGTCCCTGGAACGACGACGATGCCGCGACCCGGCACGAAGACGTTGGTCGTCTGCTGCACCGGCGCGTTGAAGTCATTGCCCTGGAACAGCGAACGGTCCTGCTGGTTGATGTGCATGCGGTAAGCCAACCCGAAGCCCATCCAGCGGCGCGGATAGAGCTTGACGCCGGCGAGACCCTCAACCGGGCTGTTCTCGAACGAGTTCGGCGTGCGGCCGCCGACGTACTGCGTCGAGCGCAACTCCAGCACGGGCTGGATGTACTTGTTGATCGGGAAGTCAAACGCGATGCCGCCCAGGAACTCGTCCGGGCGGTCCAACAGCGTGAACTCGCCCGAGGGGAACTGCCCCTTCGGGTTGGAGTTCAGGATGTAGCCTAAGTTAGCCGAGACGTTGACCGAGCGGCTCAGGCGGCCGTCCACGGCGAGCACTAAGCCGAAGTCGCCGATATTGCCGCCGGGGCTCGCGCCGCGCTGCAATTGGTTGAAGCCCGAGAAGTCGTCGGCCTGGTCCGGGTACCAGCGGTAGAACGGCATGAGGACGACGCCGAGCGGATTGCGCGGCCCGGTCAAGCGCCACTTGGCACCGATGACGAAACTCGTGAAGCTCGAATCGCCCCAGAGCCGGTTGATGAACGGCGCGTCCGGCAGGTACGTCGGCGCGGTCGTGTAAACGGTCGGCACCGTGATGCCGGGGCTCAGGACGATGCCCGGCAGGATGCCGCCGTAGACCGAGCCGATGCCAGGGAAGTTGTCGGCCGCGCCGAAGTTGCCGTTGGCCTGAGCGACCGGCGGCCCCAACTGCGCGTTGAAGCCGGGGAACCCGAAGAGGTCCCCGATCTCGCCCGGAGTCAGCCCGAAGGTGCCGGCAGAGCCGCCGACGAACGGGAACTGGACGAACGGCTGGTTAAACGCGGGCGGAAGACCGCGCCCGCCACCGTGCCGACGTTCGGTCCCGACGGGGCCAGGATGATGGCCGCGCCCGAGCCGAGGAACGGGAACTTCAACTGCGAATTCGGCAGGTAGAAGCTCGATAGATTCTGTGGGTTGTTGACTTTGATGCCGCGCCAGGCCGTGGTGTTGAAGAACAACTCCAGGTGGTCGTTGAGGCCGACGTTGAAGCTCAAGGGAACTTCGTTCAGGTCAACGTTACCGGGGTCGCGGTCAAAGTTGCTGTACGCAATTGAGAAGGTGAACTCACCGCGCCGCAGCGTCTGCCCGTCGTAGACGGTAAAGAGTCCGGTCGGCCCCGCAACAGGACCGCCTGTGCCAACGGCTGGAGACAGGTTGCGTGGATCGGTCTCCGGCCTTAAAGCTTGAGCCGATGCTGCGGCACACAGCATCAACGTGGCGAGCGCGGCAACCAGCGCTCTTCTCGCGAGTCTCATCGCATTCCTCCTGCGAAATGAGTATAGAAAATTTCGAAATGAGAGGCCGCGTCTCCCCAGGTCGCGGCGGGTTGGGCGGATGTCTTCGTGCATCTCATCTGTTCCTCACAGACATCGCGCGTTCTCCCGGCCAGTGGCCTCGGCGGGGCGCGGACGCTCCAACTACAAGCGTGCAACGTAAAAGTTTCAAGACTGCTACCGCCCTCGACCGATACTTTCTTGTAGCTGGAGCGGAGCAGCGAGAGGGCGTCAATTACTAGCCGGCACTCTCTTGCCAATACCGGCTTCAGAGCGCCTCTCAACTGTTCTGAGTTCTTATTGCTAACTCTTAGCCTACTGTTTATAAGAGACAGCGGCCGGGATGTCAACAATTTATAGACTGAACCCGGCATGCTCGGCTTTGGCGCTAGAATTGAAACTGGCGACTTTGCCCCGCATACTGAGTTCCGCCAGACCATATACCACATCGCGGCGGAAATCAAGACTTTTTCACGACTTAGCGGAAAAACCTATATGTTTTTTCCGTCACGCGTAAATGCCGCGCATCCGTGTATCGTAGGCCACGCGGTCAATCGCCAGCATGTAGGCGGCCGTGCGCGTGTCCACCGAGTGCGAGTCGGCGTACCGGCACAGGTCGTTGAAGCTGGCGACCATTGTGTCGTGCAGCCGCTCGTTGACCACGTCCTCGCGCCAGAAATAGCCCATCCGGTCCTGCACCCACTCGAAATAGGAGACCGTCACGCCGCCGGCGTTCGCCAGAATGTCCGGGATGACGAAGACCCCCTTGTTATGGAGGATTTCGTCGGCCGCGGCCGTCGTCGGCCCGTTGGCCCCCTCGGCCAGGATTTTACACTTGATCCGCTCGGCGTTCTCCGAGGTGATCTGGTTCTCGGTCGCGGCCGGCACGAGCACGTCGCAGTCCAGCTCAAGCAATTCCTCGTTCGAGATGAACTCGACGCCGGAGAACTCATCGAACGAGCGCGTCTGCTGTAGGTGGCGCAGGGCCTCGTGGATGTCTATCCCGTTCGGGTTGTAAATGCCGCCGTGCACGTCCGAGATGGCGACGACCTTGTAGCCGGCCTCGTGCATCAGCCGCGCGCCGATGCCGCCGACGTTGCCCGAGCCCTGGACGACGACGCGCGTCTCCTGCGGCGTCATCTTGAAGCGCTTGATGGCCTCGTTGACGACGAAAAGGATGCCGCGCCCGGTGGCCGAGGTCAACGGGCTTCCCCGTGACGACGGCCGTGACGGTGTGGCGGGCATGCATGGAGTAGGTGTCCATGATCCAGGCCATCGTCTGCTCGTTGGTGTTCATGTCGGGCGCGGGCACGTCCTTCTCGGGGCCGATGAAGTCAATCAGCTCGGCCGCGTAGCGGCGCGTCATGCGCTCCAACTCGCCCAGAGACATCTGTGTGGGATCGCAGATGATGCCGCCCTTGCCGCCGCCGAAGGGGACGTTGACGACCGCGCACTTCCAGGTCATCCAGGCGGCGAGAGCGCGCACCTCGTCAATGTTCACGTCGGGCGAATAGCGTATGCCGCCCTTGGCCGGGCCGCGCGCGAAGTTGTGCTGCACGCGGAAGCCCTCGAAGACCTGTATGCGCCCGGAGTCCATGCGCGTCGGGATGTAAACCTTCAGCTCGCGGTTCGGAACTCTCATCACCGCGTAGAGGTCCGGGTCCAGGTCGAGCAACTGCGCCGCGCGGTCGAAACGCGACATCATGGACTCGAAAGGATTGTCCTCCTTAACGTGCCGCACGTCGTCCGCAATTGCACTGATTGCTATTGCCATTCTCTCCTCCAAAAACAGAAGTCAGGAGCCGGGAGTCAGGAGTCAGAAGAAACGCGTTTTGTTTTCATTCTGACTCCTGACTCCTGGCTCCTGACTCCCGGCTGTTCAAAATCTCATTCATCGCGCCCGTGCGATAGCCGTGCAGGTCCAGCGTCACGTAGCGAAAGCCGAGGGCGCGGAATTTCCGCGCGAGGGTGTCAACCACGGCGCGGTCGAGCGCGCGGTCGAGTTCCGACGGCGCGATCTCCAGGCGCACCAGCTCGTCGTGGTGACGCACGCGGAACTCGCGGAAGCCGAGCGAGCGCATGATCTCTTCGCCACGATCAATGGTTCCGAGGCGCTCGATGGTGACGGGCGTGCCGTAGGCTATGCGCGACGAGAGGCAGGGGCTCGCGGGCTTGTCCCACGTCGGCAGCCCCGCGCGCCGGCTCAGCTCGCGGACTTCACTCTTGCTCATCCCGACTTCTATTAACGGACTGCGCACGCCGCGTTCGCCGGCCGCCGCGCGCCCCGGCCTGTAGTCGCCCAGGTCGTCCGTCGTCGAGCCGTCAACGACAAAGGCGAAGCCGCGCCCAGCGGCGAGCGGCGCGAGCTTCCCGTAGAGTTCTGTCTTGCAGAAGTAGCAGCGGTCGGGCGCGTTCGCGAGGTAGCGCGCGTCCGCCAGCTCGTCCGTCTGGATGGTCTCGTGATGAAAGCCGAAGCGCGCGACGAGTTCTTGTATCTCATCGCTTACGTGCGCGGCGAGGCTCGCCGACTCGCCCGTGACGCAGAGCGCGCGCTCGCCGAGGACTTCCGTGGCGACGTGTGCGACGTAAGAGCTGTCAACGCCGCCCGAGAAGGCCACGACGACCGAGCCCATCTCCTTGAGCAACGCGCGCAGGCGCTGCTCCTTCGCTTCAGCATCGGCGGAGACGGCGGCGGCAGCTTCCCCCGCCCGCCCCTGACG